>PJUF01000342.1_pt1 | contig 36636 bp, 35 predicted proteins | sample 1512191 | NCBI WGS metagenome assembly PJUF01 (sample SAMN08177673, study PRJNA422409) | Feces metagenome, whole genome shotgun sequencing project. | isolation source: Chicken feces (3) enriched on wood chips | host: Gallus gallus | place: USA: Madison | collected 2015-01-15 | reverse complement strand
GAGGCCGATGAGCCGGCCCTGCGGCGCCGCCCATTCGACCGGTCCGCGCCACTCGATGGTCTGCACGATCGTGCAGGCGTCCGCACCTTGCGGCTCGAAACGTGCGTCGATGGCGATCAGCCGCCCCGGAGCACGCCCCTGAAAGGTCTCGTCGACATAGAAATTATAGGTGTACTCCTCATACTTGCCGCCATCGACCGGCATGCGGGCATGGACGTGGTCGGCGGCGATCCAGAACGAGTTGTGATGCGGATGGTCGGCCGGGCTCTCTGACGTCACGGCAAATCCCGCCGGCGTGTAGAGCGGATAGACATAGCTGCGCTGGCGGCCCTGGGTGAGACCCAAGACAGGCTGGCCACCGCGGCGCAGAACCTGGCGCGTTGCCCGCGCCCAGGCGCCCTTGGGCAGATGCAGCTCATCGTCGGAGAATGTGAAGCTAGCCATGCCGCGTGCCCTCCGCCGGCGCCGACCGTGCGATGCCCAATCCCGACCAGCCGGCGAACCCGGCAATGCCCGCGAGATCTTCCTCGATCCGGATGAGCTCGTTCCACTTTGCCGTGCGCTCGCTGCGCGCCATGGAGCCCACCTTGATCTGGCCGGCGTTCCAGCCAGTCGCCAGATGCGCGATCGTGACATCCTCCGTCTCGCCCGAGCGGGCGGAGATGATCGTTGCCATGCCATTCCGGCGGGCTGCCTCGACGGCCGCCAGCGTCTCGCTGACGGTGCCGGCCTGGTTCGGCTTGACCAGCACGCAGCTTGCGAGCCCGTCGCGCGCCGCAGCCTCGACGCGCGCGGCGTTCGTTACCAGCAGGTCGTCGCCGACGACCTGCACGCGGCCGCCGACCGCGGCCGAGAAGCGCCGGAACGCCTCGGGATCGTCCTCGGCGAACGGATCCTCGACCGACAGCACCGGATAGCGCTCGATCCAGCGCAGCAGCAGCTCGGCCAGCCCATCGGAATCGAGCGAGCGCTGCTCGAGGCCGAGCGTATAGAGACCCTTGGCACCGAACTCGGACGCCGCGATGTCGAGCGCGATCGACACGTCTTCGCCGGGCGTGAAGCCGGCGCCCTCGATGGCCGCGAGCAGCGCGTCGAGCGCCTCCTCATTGGTGGCGAAGGCCGGCCACCAGCCCCCCTCGTCGGCCACCCCGAACTGGTTGCCGGCATCGGCCAGCCGGCGCCCCGCCACGCGATAGACTTCGGCGGTACGGCGCAGCGCCTCGGCAACGCTGCCGGCATTGGGGCAGATGACCATGAAGTCCTGCACGTCCACGCGGCGCCCGGCATGCGCCCCGCCGCCGAAAATCTGGATCTGCGGCAGCGGCACGCTCATTGCGGCACCGCGCGCGACGTAGCGGTACAGCGGCTCGCCTGCCGATGCGGCGGCGGCGTGCAGCACTGCCATCGACGTCGCGACCAGCGCATTGCCGCCCAGCCGCGACTTGTGCGGCGTGCGGTCGAGATCGAGCATGGCGGCATCGACGCCGCGCTGGTCGGACGCGTCGAACCCACGCAGGCGGTCCGCGATGACCGTCATCACAGTGTTGACCGCCGTGTTGACGCCCAGCCCGCCCAGGCGCTCGCCGCCATCGCGCAGATCGACGGCCTCGCCCGTGCCCACCGACACGCCGGCCGGCGCGATGCCCCGCCCGACGGCGCCGTCGGTGAGCCGGACTTCCGCTTCGACCGTCGGCCGGCCGCGAGAATCCCAGACGGAACGGGCCTTGATGATATCGATCCTGGTCATTCTCTTCGGTCTCTCAGGGTCTGCTCCCAGAGAGCGAAGATCTCGCTGAGACGCCGTGTCGGCGTGCGCAGGAAGTGAAGGGCGACGGTGCGCACGAGGTCGCGCTGCCTGTCGGTGGCAATGTATTCGACGGGCGACTTGCCATCGACGCGGGCGAGAAGCAGCCCCGGCAGCAGCGCGGCGGCGCGCGCTTCGAGCCCCTCGCGCGGCGCCAGGGTCACCACCTCGAAATAGGCGTCGGCCAGCGCTTCGAACGCACGGCGCAGCGGCTGCGGATCGGAGAGGACCGCCTTCAACAGCAGATGGTTGAGGCAGAAGGAAAGATCGAAGACCGGATCCCCATAGGTGGCGCATTCCGCATCGAGCAGGATCGGCCCGCGCGCGCCGACAAGGATGTTCTTGGGACTGACGTCGCCGTGAATGAGGCACTCGCGCGTCGCGGCCGTTGCCTGCGCAATCGCCAGCAGGCGATCGGCCACCTCGGGATGACGCGTGGCGGTCGCTTCGAGATAGGGCGCGATGCGCAGCTCGTGAAAGGAGGCGTCGTTCGCAAAGCCCGCGGCGATGTCGGCGCGGCCGGCCGTCGCCATATGGATTTGTCCGATGCAGCGCCCCACCGCGGCGGCGAAACCCGCATCGCAGCGTCCCGCGAGAAGCTCCGCCTTCCACACCGGCGCCTCGTCCGGCCGTATGTAGCGCATGACGAAGAGACCGGCCGCCGCGTCGTGATGGAGCACCTCCGGCGCGACATCCGGGGCGATCTCATGCACGACGCGCAGCCAGGCGGCCTCGGCCGCGTTGCGCGCGACCGGCGCATGCCATTCCTGCGCCACCCGCAACTGCGCCAGGGCGCGCTTGACCACCACCACCCGGTCAGGTCCGTGCAGGGCCCAGATGTCGGAGGAGACGCCACCCGTCAGCCGCTCGAAGCGCATGCCGCCGCGCGCCGCGAGGAGACCGCGCGCGACCAGCGTGTCGGCGAGGTCCTCGAGCCAGCCGGTGTCCTCCTCCGCAGCCATCTCACACCACCCGATGCAGCAGTGGCGCATGAGCCGCGAGACGTCGGCAGTTCTCGACGACGACGCCGAGGCTGCGCTGCCATGTCCCTTCGGTCAGCCAGGCGATATGCGGCGTCATCACGACATTGGGCAGGGCGAACAGCGCACTGTCGGCGGGCGCCGGCTCGCGCGGGAAAACGTCGAGGCCGGCCGCCGCCAGCTTGCCGCCGCGCAACGCCTCGACGAGCGCCGCCTCGTCGATGAGCGGACCACGGGCCGTGTTGATGACGATGGCCCCGCGCTTCATCAGGCCGATGCGGCGCGCATCGAGCAGCCCGGTCGTCTCCGCGGTGAGCGGAACATGCAGGGAGACGACATCGGAGGTTTCAAGCAGCGCGTCCACCGACAGCATGGCGATGCCCGTATCCGTCGCATAGGGATCACTGGCGACGACCGTCGCGCCGAGCGCCTCGAGCACGGGGCGCAGGCGCCGTCCCACGGCACCATAGCCGATGAGCCCGACCGTCTTGCCACTCACCTCGCCGATCCCGTCCAGCAGGTCGGCGCGCAGCGGCCAGCCGCGCCCGGCGCGCGTCTCGGTATCGACGACCACCACCCGCCGCAGGCAGGCCATCAGCAGCGTGATGACGAGCTCGACCACGGCCTGTGTATTGGTGCCGGGCATGTTGCACACGGCAATGCCGCGCGCCTCGGCCGCCTCCCGGTCGATGGCGTCAATGCCGATGCCGATCTTCTGGACGAGCCGGAGCGCCGGCGCCTGCGCCATCAGCGCCGCCGTGACCGGCGCGAGCACATGCAGCAGCACCTCGGCATCAGCCAGTTCGCGCGCCAGGCCTTCAGCGTCCGTGCTCCCGACGACGACGATCCGCGCCACAGACGGGTCGACGGCGCCGACGAGCCGCGTAATGCCGGGGCCGAGATCGTGATGGAGGACTGCCTTCATGCCGGCCTCACACGCTTGTCTGGTGCCGTGCGACGCAGGTCGAGAGCACCTCGTCGAGCGGGCGCTGCCACCACGCATTCGAAAAGATCTCCACCTCGGCATAGCCGGCAAAGCCCTGGGCCTCGACCCAGCCGCGGATCTTCGGAATGTCGATAATGCCGTCGCCCATCATGCCCCGGTCGTTGAGCAGATCGGTGGTCGGCACCAGCCAGTCGCAGACGTGGAAGGCCAGCAGGCGCGCGGCCCCGGCGCGCTCGATCTGCCGGTGCAACTCGGGGTCCCACCAGGTGTGATAGACATCGAGCGCCACCCCGATGCTGCCGTCGCTCTCGGGGTCGAGGCGATCGCAGATGTCGAGCGCCTGCCGCATCGTGTTCACGCAGGCGCGGTCGGCAGCATACATGGGGTGCAGGGGCTCGATCGCCAGCGGCACCCGTGCCTTGCGCGCATAGTCGAGCAGCAGGGCGACGTTTTCCTCCATCTGCTGGCGGGCGGCATCGAGATCCTTGCTGGCCGCGCTGCCGGGCCGCGAAAACTGCGGCAGGCTGCCGACGACGAGCACCAGGCAGGCTGCCTCCAGTTCCGCCGCCTCGTCGACGGCCCGGTAGTTGTCGTCCATCGCCTCGCGATGATGCGCGCGGTCGCTGGTAAGGAAGCCGCCCCGGCAATAGCCCGAAAGCTCGAACGCGCCGGCCCGTATCGCGCTGGCCGCGTGCTTCAGCCCCACCGCCGCCACCTGGTCGCGCCACGGCGACAGGCCGCGTATGCCGTGGCGCTTGCAGCTCTCGACGATCGCCAGCAGGTCGCCCTGCGCCCGCACGGTTGCCGTATTGATCGAAAGCCAGCGCTGATCGGCCGAGAAATCCCGCATGGCGGTCAGGCCGAGACGGCTGGAAGGTCGACCCAGCGCCGCTCCTGCCAGCTCTGCGTGCTGGCCTCGGCGAACTGCACGCCCTCGGCGCCGGCCTTGAGATTCCAGGGGAACTCGCCCTCGCCCTGCAGGTGCTTGAGGAACAGCTCCCACTGGATTCGAAAGGCGTTCTTGTACGGCGCCGTTTCGGGAACGCGCTGCCAGTCGCGGTAAAAATCCACGGGTTCGGCGACATCGAGGCTCCAGGCGCCGCGCGGCGTGTTCTCCCGCCGCTGCGTCCAGCAGCCGGCGAGGCCGGCAATCGCCGAGCCGTCCGTGCCGTCGACCTGCATGACGATGATGTCTTCCTTCTTCACGCGCACGCACCATGAACTCATGATCTGCGCCATGGCGCCGTCGGCGAGGCGCGAGATCGACATGAGCGAGTCGTCGGCATCGGCGGCATAGGGCTGGCCGCGTTCATCCCAGCGCTTGTGAACAAGCGTGTCCGCATGGCACACGACATCGAGGGGGCGTCCGCCCATCGCCTCGAGCATGTACGAATAATGCGGCTGCATATCGAGGATCATGCCACCGCCATCGGCCTTGCGATAGTTCCAGCTCGGTCGTTGCGCCGGCTGCTGGTCGCCCTCGAAGACCCAGTAGCAGCCCTCGATGCGCACCATCAGCACCCGGCCGAAAAAGCCGGTCTCCTTGAGCATACGCAGCTTGGCCATGCCCGGCGCCCACAGCTTGTCGGCGACGACGCCGTGCTTGATCCCCTTGGCGCTGGCGAGGCGATAGAGCTCCAGCGCCTTGTCCATCGACTCGGCCGTCGGCTTTTCGGTGTAGATGTGCTTGCCCGCCGCGATGGCCTTCTTGAGGTTGCCCGGGCGCGCCTTGGTGGTGACGCCGTCGAAATAGACCTCGTAGCTCTCGTCCGCGAGCACCGCATCGAGATCGGTCGTCCACTTCTCGATCCCGTGCACAGCCGCAAGCCGGCTGATCTTTTCGGCATCGCGGCCGACGAGAATGGGATCCGGCATGACGCGGCTGCCGTCCTGCAACGGCACGCCGCCATCCTTGCGGATGGCCGCGATCGACATGCGCAGATGCTGATTGCCCCCCATACGGCCGGTCACGCCGTTCATGATGATCCCGACCCGACGCTCGGCCATGGAAACTCCCCTCCCCTTACGCAGGCAGCAAATGCTGCTTCCCGGACGTTAGGTTACGCGAACGTTCGCGTCAACTGCCATGAACTTCTTCAAGCGGAGCCTAGAGCTCGCGGTAATTGTGGCGCGAACGATTGCGTGATAGATGCGGGTATCGGGTCACACGCCCGAAGGAAGAAATGATCAGGAGGAAGCTTCCATGCGTATTGTCCGCTATTCCGACGGCACGGTCCGGCACGGCATTCTGGCCGATGACGGCGGCATCCAGCCCGTGCTGGGCGGATTGTTCGACGGACTGAGCCCGCATGGTGCGCCAACGCATGTCGACGAGGTCCGCCTGCTCGCACCGCTCGATCCGCGTTCGATCTACGGGGTCGGGCTCAACTACGTGCAGCACGCCAGGGAAGTGAACAAGCCGCTGCCCAGCGTGCCCCTGTTGTTCATGAAGCCCGCCGGCGCCGCCATCGGGCCCCAGACGCCGATCGTACTGCCCCTCGAGGGCGGCATCGTGCATTTCGAGGCCGAGGTCGCGGTCGTCATCGGCCGCATGGCGCGCCGCGTCAGCGAGGCGGATGCGCCGGACCATATCCTCGGCTATACCTGCGGCAACGATGTCAGCGAACGCGTGATCCAGGGCAAGGAAATGGACCAGGGCGCCCTGTTGATCGGCAAGGCCTACGACACCTTCAACCCGATAGGCCCGGCCATCGTCACCGGCCTCGACCCCGACAATATCGGGATCATGGCGCGGGTGAACGGCGAGGTCAGGCAGAACAGCAACACGGACGATCTGGTGTTCTCCATCCCGAAGCTCGTCTCCTACCTCAGCCAGGCCATCACCCTTTACCCCGGTGACGTGATCATGAGCGGCACGCCGCAGGGCGTCGGTCCCATCGAGCCCGGCGACGTCGTCGAGATCGAAATCCCGGAGGCAGGCATCCTGCGCAATCCGGTCGTTGCGGAAGGCGCATGACGAAGCCGATCACCCTCAAGGAGATCGCCCGGCAGCTCGACCTCTCGGTCTCGACCGTCGGCCGGGCGCTGACCGACGACCCGCAGATCAGCCGACCGACGCGCGAGCGCGTCAAGGCGGCGGCCGCCCAGCTCGGCTATGTCGCGCACTCGGCCGCCCGCTCCATGCGGAGCGGACGCAGCTCGCTCGTCGGGCTCATCATTCCCGACATTGAAAACGAGTTCTACGGAACGCTGTCGAAAGCGCTGGCCGAGATCGTCTCGGCAGCGGATCTGCAACTCGTGCTGGCGATCACCGAGGACGACCCCGCCTCGGAGGAAAAGCAGGTGCGCAGCCTGCTCGAAGCACGGGTGTCCGGGCTCGTCATCACCTCGTCGCCGCGACCCACGCGCGCCACCATCGCCATGCTGGAGCGCAGCCCCAGCGTGCAGCTCATCCGCCGCATCCACGGCCTTGCCGCACCGTGGTTCGGCATCAACGAGGATGAGGCTTTGCGCGTGGCGACCCAGCATCTGATCGATCTCGGCCACCGGCGTATCGGCTATGTCGGCGCCAGCACGTCGCTGTCGACCGGCCGCAGCCGCCTCGAGGGCTACAAATCGGCGCTGCGCGAGGCCGGTCTGCCCGAAATCCCGCATCTCATCTGCAATGGCGCGCCGCGCCCGTCCTTCGGCGCCGAGGCCTTCGACACGATGTGGTCCGCCGGCACGCGGCCGACGGGGATCGTCACCGCCGGCGCCCGGCTGACCGTGGGCGTGCTCCAGGCCGCCGCCAGGGCGGGCGCCGCCATTCCCGGCGACGTTTCGGTCGTGGGCTATGGCGACGCGCCCTGGTGGAACGAGGGCCTGACGACGATCGCGCTGCCGGTGCGCGAGATCGCCCTCACCTGCGGCGCCTTCCTCGTGCAGCGCATAAGGGAAGCGGGCGGCAAGGCCGGCACCGCGCCGGCCGGCGAACAGGCCGTCACCTTCGCCTCCAACCTAACGCTCGGCACGAGTACCGCACGCCTGATGGGGTAGGCTTCATGTGGGCCGATCGCGTCAGCGCACGACCAGGACGGGAACGGGGCTGCGGGCCAATACCTCGGATGTCTGGCTGCCGAGCAGCACGCGTTCGAGGCCGCGCCGTCCATGCGACGACATGGCGATCAGGCTGCAATGCCTCGCCTGCGCGGTCTCGATGATGGCATCGGCCGGCAGGGCGTTGGGGACGTGCAGCGTTTCGGCCTCGACGCCCATCTTGTCCGCCGCGGCCTTGGCCACAGCCAGCACCTTGTCGGCCGCCTCGGCCTGCCCCGTTTCATAGGCCGCCATCTCGCTCGGTGCTGGAGCCCATCCGGCCACGCCGACATACGTCGGAAAACGCTCCGTGACGGTGACGATGGTGACCCGCGCCCCGAGGTTCTTGGCCAGCGACAGCCCGTGATCGACACCCTTCTGCGCCACGTCCGAGCCGTCGGTCGAGATCAATATGTGCTTGTACATTCAGTCCTCCGTGGTCCTGCCACACGCCGATATATGCGCCTCCGCGGGCGCCGTTTCACCGGTCGTCGGAGTCGCAGCCGCGCCGTCCCCTGTCCGCTCATTGCGGACCGATATCGGCACTCGGGTTGCGGACCGCCGACAGCCAGCTCGTGGGCCGTTCGATGAGCCGGCGAACGGCGGGCGGCTCCTCGCTGTCGTGGAGCGCGCGAAGCTGCTCGCGCACATTCGCATCGGCCTTGGTGAGGCGCAGATTGTACCGGACATATTCGGTCCAGGTGGGCGCCTCGTAGGTTTCGATCCACAGCTCGGGATGGCTCAGGTCGCGGAACAGGCGCCAGCGCCGTGCGCCGTCGCGACGCCGAATCCGCTGGCGCTCGCCCATGACCCGCATGAAGGCCGGGACATTGCCGGCCCGTATCTTGTAGGTGATCTCGATCACGACCGGGCCGCTCCGCGGCTCGACATCGAGCTCGACATGGGGTGTCTGCCAGAGGTTGAGCGGATCGAGGTCCAGCGACGAGCGAGGGGGAAGAGGTGACCGCAGCCCGACCAGCGCGCCTGCCACCAGACACCCTGCCGCGACCATGAAGGCGACGGCAAGGCCCGAGCTGTCGGCGAGAACGCCCCACAGCCAGCTGCCCAGCGCCATGCCGCCGAACGTGGCCGTCTGGTAGGCCGAAAGCGCGCGCCCGAGAACCCAGCGCGGCGACGACAGCTGCACCGATACATTGAACAGCGACAGGGCCAGCACCCAGCATGCACCGCCGATCATCAGGCCGAGACCGATCAGCACGGCGGACGAGCTGAACGCCAGCAGCGTCGCGCAGACGGCAAAGCCGATGAAGCCGAGCCGCACCAGCGTTTCGGCACCCAGTTGCTGTTGCAGGCGCGCGCTCACCAGGGCGCCGCCCACCGCGCCCACCCCGAACGCACCGAGCAGGATGCCGTAGATGAGCGGGCCGCCGTCGGGCAGCGAGGCAGCCGCGACGGGCAGCAGGGCCAACACGACGATGGCCGAAAAGCCGAACACGAAGCTTCTGATGAGGATCCGCGCGATATTCGGGGACATCGCCACATAGCGCAGCCCCGACATCAGCGCCGCCCTCATCACCTCGCGCGGCAGCACGACGTCCGTTCTTGCCGGCGGCTTCCAGGCGATGAGCGCAATGACCAGCCCGACATAGCTGACGGCATTGAGCGCGAAGGCCGCCGCCGCACCGGCCGCGGCGACGACGATCCCGCCCACGGCCGGGCCGAAGCTTCGCGACAGGTTGAAGCCGATGCTGTTGAGGGCGACCGCCGACGGCAGCAACGGCCTGGGCACCAGATCGCCCACCGAGGCCTGCCACGACGGATTGTTGAAGGCGAGCCCGCAGCCGATGAGGAAGGTGAAGGCGAGCAGCAGCCAGGGGGTGATGACGCCGGTATAGGTCACTACGACGAGAAGCACCGACACGACCAGCATGAACAGCTGCGAGCCGAGCATCACCAGCCGCCGGTTGAAGCCGTCCGCGATCGCCCCGCCCAGCAGCGAGAACAGCATGATCGGCAGTGTCGTCGACGCCTGCACCAGCGCGACCATGTCGACGGAATCGGCGATGGACGTCATGAGCCACGCCGCCCCGACGCCCTGAACGAGCCCCCCGAAGCTCGAGCCAAGATTGGCAAGCCACAATGTCCGGAATACCGGCTCGCGCAGCGGCGCGATTGGGGAGACGTCTACGTTCAATCTTCCTCCCATACCGAAACGGCAAGCCATGCGGATCGTGCCCGGCCGCCGATGCGAATCCGGTCCGCCAAGGGCGAATGTCACAGGACTAAAGCAGATCGGCCGGAGAGGCCACGGCCGGCGTCACATAAGCGTTGCCGGCGGCGTGCCCGCCGATCCCGGGCCGGCCCTGAAACGAATTGCCCTGCGCCTCGCCGGAAGCGGCCGTAATTTCGCCGTTCCCCCTGCGCCTTGGGAGCCTATGCCTTTCACACTCTACCGCATTGGTCGACAATTAGAAGACGGAGAGGCAACGCGCCTCGCCCTGAACCTGAGGACAGACATGACGACATTCAAACGGTTTGCCGCCATTGCCGGCGCCCTCGCCCTGGCGAGCCTTGCAACACTCTCCCATGCCGACGACAGCCCGCTGGTCACGGCCGATTGGCTGCTCGACAATGCGGCCAATCCTGACGTTCGCGTCTTCGAAGTCAGCGTCGACACCGGCGTCTATGAGCGCGGCCACATCGCCGGAGCGGTCAATCTCGCCTGGCATACCGATCTCGTGGACACGGTCCGCCGCGATATCATCAGCCGCGACAATTTCGAGGCGCTGCTGCAAAAGCACGGCGTCAAGGAGAACGACACGATCGTCCTTTACGGCGACAACAACAACTGGTTCGCCGCCTGGGGCGCGTGGGTGTTCGACATCTACGGCCTGCACGAGGTGAAGCTCCTCGATGGCGGCCGCAAGTACTGGGAAGCCCAGGGCCTGCCCCTCGACACGGCGACGCCCGAATACGCCGCCTCGAGCCTCACCCTGGCGGACGAGCCGGCGCCGCTGCGCGCCCGCCTCGTCGACGTGCTGGCAGTGGTCGAGGGCGGCGCCGACGTATCGCTTGTCGATATCCGCGGGCCCAAGGAATATAGCGGCGAGATCTTCGCGCCCGAGGGCGTGCAGGAACTCTCCATCCGGGCCGGCCATATCCCGGGCGCGGTGAACTTCCCATGGGGCGAAGCCGTCACCGAGGACGGTCGCTTCAAGTCCGCCGACGACCTCAAGGCGGCATTCGCGGCCATCGGCATCGACGGCTCCAAGCCGATCATCACCTATTGCCGCATCGGCGAGCGCTCGAGCCACACATGGTTCGTGCTGTCGCGCATTCTCGGCTACGAGGTCCGCAACTATGACGGCTCGTGGACCGAATACGGCAACGCCGTCGGCGTGCCGATCGACAATCCGGCCGGCACCGTCTGGGGCAACGTCTGACCCCGGTCTTGACAGACCAACGGCCACGGCCTCATGGGCCAGATGAGCGGGCGCTTCGGCGCCCGTTCCATTGTCGGAGAACAGCATGTCCCCGCCCCTGCGCATCAGCCTCGCCGGTTTCGTCGCCGCCGCCCTCGCCGTCGCCGGGTGGGCCTTGTCGCAGGGCGGTGCCGACGGCCGCACCCTGTCCTTCGCGCTGCTGGCCGGCGCGGCTTTCGGCATCGTGCTGCAGCGCGCGCGCTTCTGCTTTTATTGCAATCTGCGTGACCTCGTCGAAAGGCGCGAGCCGGCCGGCGTGCTCGCCATCCTTGTCGCGCTCGCCATCGGCGCCATCGGCTATGTCGCCATCTTCGGAGCCTGGGTGCCCACACCGCAGCCCGGCCGGCTGCCCCCCACGGCGCATGTCGGCCCGGTGAGCCTGCTGCTCGGCGGCGCGTCCTTCGTCTTCGGCCTCGGCATGGCCATTTCGGGCTCTTGCCTGTCGGCGCACTTCTACCGGCTCGGCGAGGGCTCTCCCGTGGCCCCGTTCGCCATCGTCGGCGCGGCGCTGGGGTTCGGCATCGGCTTTTTCACCTGGAACGATCTCTATTTCGCGCTCGTGTCCGATGCGCCCTCGATCTGGCTGCCGCATGCCCTCGGCTATGCCGGCTCGCTGGTGCTGACCCTGGGCGGCGTTGCGCTCCTCGCGCTCCTCACGCTGTGGTGGGCGCGGCCGCAGGCCACCAGCGCTGCGGCGCCGCTTACCCTGCGCGGCGTGGCGGACAACATCTTCGTGCGCCGCTGGCCCGCCACCTTTGCCGGGCTCGCGGTCGGCATCATCTCGACGCTCTATTATTTCCGCGTTGCCCCGCTCGGGGTCACGGCCGAACTCGGTAGCCTGGCCCGCACCGCCGCCGCCGATCTCTCGGTGCTGCCCGCGACCCTCCACGGCCTCGACGTGCTGCGCGGCTGCGCGACGGTAGTGAAGGAGGCGCTGCTCTCCAACAATGGCCTCTTCGTCATCGGCCTCATCGCCGCGTCCTTTGCCTCGGCGCTGCTCGCCAACCAGTTCACGCCGCGCCTGCCAAACCTGCGCGACGTCGCCCGCGGCCTCGCCGGCGGCCTGCTGCTCGGCTGGGGTGCGATGACGGCGCTGGGTTGCACCGTCGGCGTCCTGCTCTCCGGCATTCACGCCGGCGCGCTGTCCGGCTGGGTGTTCCTTGTCGCCTGCACCGCTGGTGCCGTCCTCGCCATGCCCCTCGGTCGCCGCCTGCAAGGCTGGTCGGCGGGCTGAACGCTAGACGTGCCCGAACTTGTCGAGCGCTTCGGCGAGCGACAGGCCGTTATGCAGCTCCTCGCGGATCCGGACTTCCATGGCGGTCAGCCGCTCGGCCTGCTCCAGCACGCTCATGACGAGCGCACCAGGAATGGCGATCGCGCCATCCTCGTCGGCGAGGATGAAATCGCCCGGCGAGACGAGCACGCGTTCGGTGGTGGCGCCGGCAATCCAGACGGGCTCGCCCCAGCCGGTCACGCGCCAGCGGCCGATCGACTGCACCGGGGTCCGGTAGCGCGCAAAGACCGGAATGCCGTGCTCGCCCAACCAGCGCGTGTCGCGCACGCCGCCATCGACGAGCGCGCCCACGGCGCCGCGCTCCTTCATGCCGAGCGCGATCAATTCGCCAAAATAGCAGACCCCCTGGCCGTCGCCGCTCCAGACGCTGACCTCGTCCGCGCCGATCGCCTGGCACGCCTGCATCTTGGCCGGATCGCCGCTGCCCGTGAACGGAGCCATCTGGCCCCGGATGGTGAAGGCCCAGCCGGCCAGCTTGGGTGCGCCTGTGGCAAAGGGCGCGAATTCCGGATGCAGGCCCTGGTGCAGGACATCCATCGTGTCGAGCACATCGGCGACGTTGCACGTATCCACCGCGAGGAAGCGACGACGGATATCGGCCTTGTCGTTGGCGGCAAGGATCGGGGAAGCAGGGGAGGTCATGACATGGGTCTCGCTGATTGACGTGGGGCAGGAGTATGGGCGGCTGCTAGTCCTCGAGCAGGACGAGGCTGGCGGCCGCAAAGCGCAGGGTCACGGGGCTGCCGGGTCCGGCGACGGCCGGAGGAAACGACTGCACCCGGACGCGGCCGCCGAAATCGGCGGTATCGACGAAATAGTCGATAAGATTGCCGGAGAACGTCGTCGTCGAGATGCGGCCCTCGACGATGATGTGGGAGTCCGTCGGGGCCGGCGCCTCCGGCACGATGGCGATGGCCTCGGGACGGATCGCGAGCGAGACGCCGGCGCCCGGTTGCACGCGCTCGGCGGCCACGTTGTGCCGCCGCTCCACGCTGCAGCTGACGCCATTGCCGAGCCGAACCCGGAACGCGTTGGCATCCGCCCCCTCGACCGTCCCGGAAACGACGTTGGCAAGGCCGACGAAGCCGGCAACGAACCGGTTGCGCGGATAGCCGTAGACCTCCTGCGGCGTGCCCAGCTGCTGCAGCCGCCCGTCCTTCATCACGCCGACGACATCGGCGATCGACAGCGCTTCGTCCTGGCTGTGCGTGACGTAGATCGAGGTGATGTTCTGGCGCTGCTGGAGCGAGCGGATCTCGAAGCGCATGCTCTCGCGCAGCACGGCATCCAGGTTGCTGAGCGGCTCGTCGAACAGCAGCACCTTGGGCCGCGTGGCGAGCGCCCGCGCCACCGCCACCCGCTGCTGCTGCCCGCCGCTGAGATTGGTGGCAGGGCGCTTCTCGTAGCCCGACATGCCGACGATTTCGAGCACTTCGCCCACCCGCTGGCGGATGTCCTCCACGGGCCGCCCGGCCCGGCGCAGGCCATAGGCGGCGTTCTCGAAGACGTTCATGTGCGGCCACAGCGCATAGGTCTGGAACACCATGCCCAGCCCCCGCTTTTCCGGCTCGATGCTCGAGGTTCCGCTGGCGAGGGTTCGGCCGTCGAGAATGATCTCCCCGGCGGTGGGGCGCTCCAGCCCCGCGACCATCCGCAATGTCGTCGTCTTGCCGCAGCCGCTCGGGCCGAGCAGCGCCAGCAACTGGCCCTCCTCGAGATCGAGGCTGACATTGTCGACCGCAGCGAACGCGCCGAACGCCTTGGACAAGGCGGCCAGACGGAGCTTGACGGGGGAGCGCGGCGTATCGGCGGAATCTGACGTTGGCATCTTGCTGGCTTCCAAGGTGAGGGGTCAGGCGGCTGCAGGCACGACGGCGACCGGCTCCGCCTGTGTCGGGATGATCGGCCGGCCAACACGCTGCGCGATGAAGACAAGCACGATGACGATGACGAAGAGCACGACGGCGAGCGCACAGGCCAGCGACAGGCCGTTCTGGCGGCCATACGCCACGAGCAGCGCGGTGGCCGACACGTCCATATTCGGTCCCCGCAGCATGATCGACGCACTGACCTCGAGGAATGCCTGCAGGAAGGCGAGAATCCACGCATAGGAGAAGCCGGTACGCACCAGCGGCAGCGTGATGTGCCACAGCGTGCGCAACTGGCTGGCGCCGGCGACACGGCTCGCCTCTTCGAGCTCGCGCGATATCTGCAGCAGCGAGATCTGCGCGGTGCGCATGCCGAAGGGGATATAGCGCCCGATATAGGCGACAAGTAGGATCGCCAGCGAGCCGTAGAACCCGAACGCACGCAGCGGCGTCTCGAGGTTGAGGATGATCACGCCCACGGCGAACGCCGTTCCCGCGATGCCCAGCGGCAGAATGCATAGATAGTCGACGATGGCGCGCCCGGGCAGGCGCGTGCGGGTGACGATGTAGGCGAGGAGGAAACCGACCGCCGCGATGACCGTCGCACTCAGCAGGCTCAGCACCAGGCTGTTGGTCAGCGCCGCACGGACCGCTCCGTCGGTCAGCACCGTGGCGTAGTTCGAGAGGGTGAAATTGTCACCCACAGGCCCGCGGCTCGGCGTGCGCAGGAAAGAGATCATGACCAGCAGGCTGTAGGGCAGGAAGGCGCCGACGACGGCATAGCTCCATGCGAGCCCGGTGAGCAGATGCCGGCTCGGCCCGAGCTGAAGCTGCGCCGGGCGATAGCCGCGCCCGCTGATCGTCTGGTAGCGGGCATCGGCACGCAATGTCCGCCGGTACAGAAACAGCACCACCATGGACAGGGCCACCGAGACGCAGGCGATGGTGGCGGCCTCGCCGAAATTGAAGGTGACGAGCAGGGCGCGCCGGATCGCAACGGTCAGCACGTCGATCTCGAGCAGGAACGGCGTCGCGAACATCGCAAGGGCCGTGCTGAAGGCAAGCAGCCCGCCGGCCAGCATGCCCGCGCTCATGATCGGAAAGCTTATGCGCCAGACCGTCTCGGCCGGCCCCGCCCCGGCCAGCCGGCTGGCCTCCTCGAGCGTCGGATCCATGTTGGCGAAGGCGGGAAGCAGGGTCAGATAGACCAGTGCCACGGTGCTGGGCAGCGCCAGGAAGACGAAGCCGTAGAGCGAGAAGATGTTGAACGGCCCGCGCGTCGTGTCGAGGGCGAAGACGAAACGCAGGACCTGGTTGATGTAGCCCGCATTGGGGCCGCCGATGAAGATATAGGCGAGCGCGATCAGGAAGGGCGGGCTGGCGAAGGAGATGATGACGGCGATGTTCACCACCGCCTTGCCGCGCATGTTCGTGCGCGCCACGCCGAAGGCGAGCGGCGCCGCGATCAGGATGCTGCCGATAGCCGTTATGATCGAGACCGTCAGGGTATTGAGCGTCGACTGCAGCAGCCGGGAATTGCCGAAGAAATCCGCGTAGTTGCCGAAGGTGAGCGCCCCGTCCTCCGTCCTGAGGCTCTGCCAGAACATGGCGCCGATGGGCAGGGCGACGACATAGACGAGGAACACGATCGCAAGGGCGAAAACCACATGAGACATCGAAAGTCGGCTCAGCATGCGCGTCTCCCCTGCGGTCCGAATGTGCTCCGAACCCGTGCCGACAAGCCTAGTGCATTGCCGGCGCGATCATAAATTCAATAATCGCCGCGATTATTCACCGGCGTGATCGGCGGCAGCAGCCGCTCGCCGGCGGGCCCGCGGGCGACGCCGACACGCACCGGCGTCGTCGCGAAGGCGTCGAAGAAGTGCGCGAGGCCATCCGCCAGCACCTCCATGAGGCGCTCGCCGGCGGCGGCGGTGCCGGCCGCAGGGTCGCCGAAATAACCGCAGTCGTTCCCCTGGAACAGCACGGCCCAGGAGGCGCCGTCGGCGGTAAACGGATCGGCGGCTTCCCCGCTCGGAACCCATGGCCGCACGAGGCGGGGCGATAGCCGCGTGCTGGCCGCTTCGATGGCGGCGCGCTGTGCCGGGCGCAGCCACGCCGTCAGCGATGTTTCGAACTCGCAGGCGTGGCCGACACGCTTCAGCTGGCCCTGTAGCATGTCGCGCCACACCGGCTCGCCGGGCTGGAAATAGTCGATAGCGGCGACGCCGATACCCTCCATCACCAGCTCGCCCACAAGCGCCTTGAGCGGTGCCGTATTGCCGCCATGGCCGTTCACGAGGACGATGCGCTGGAACCCGGACGCCGCAATGCCGCCGATCAGTTCGCGCAGCACGGCGAGATAGGTCGACAGGCCGAGCGAGAGCGTCGCCGGCTTGCTGGCATGATGGGGCGAAAAGCCGAAGGGCAGCCCCGGCGCGACCAGCACCGGCACCTTGCGGACGCGGCGGGCCGCTTCGAGGGTGACGGCACTGGCCGACAGGATGTCGGCATCGACCGGCAGATGCGGTCCGTGCTGCTCGATGGCCCCCACCGGAACCGCGACCAGGACGCCGGCATCGCGCGCCGCCGCGATCTGCGGATCGGTCATGTTGGCCCATTCGAGGGCTGGCCCCATGGCGTGTCCGGGGCGCGCGCCGGCCGCCATCGCCGCCGCTCCTACTGGGACCAGGGGCCGCGCACGACGACCTTGTCGCCGCGCAGCGCCTCGGGGGCCACCTTGTAGGCGTCGATGAGGCCCGGCCTGATGTTGAGCCCGAGGCCCGGCTCCTGGGAGACGGCGAGATAACCGTCCTCCGGCTGCGGCACTTTCTCGAAGATGGCGTTATAGGCCATCCATTTGTGGAAGTGGTATTCGACCAGCCCGCCATTCGGCACACCCGCCTGCAGCGCGATATTGTGCGGGCCGTTGCCGTTGCCATGGCCGAGCGTGATGTTGAATTCCTGCGCCATCGCCGCGATCCGCAGGCTGGAGGTAAAGCCGCCATCGTTGTTGACGTTGGGCTGCATGATGTCGATCGCGCCGGACCCCAGCAGTTCGAGCGCGCGGTGCTTGCGGCCGGCCGATGCGGCGATGGGAATCGTCGTCTGCTGCTTCAGCTCGAGCAGCAGGCGCGGATCGTTGTCGCGGACAGGCTCCTCGAAGAAGCTGATGCCGAGCTCTTCGGTCAGCCGGCAGAGCTGTGCGGCGGCCGGCGCCGACATCAGCGCGTTCGCATCCATCGACAGCTCGATATCGTCGCCGACGGCCTCGCGCATCGCCTTCATGCGCTGGTAGTCTTCGCGCGGGTTGGGGACGGCCTGGCGCCCGACGGTGTTCTTGAGGTGGCGGTTGCCGAGCTCGACGAGATGCTTGGCCTCGGCCGCCAGTTCTTCCCTGTCGTAGGGCTTGGCGTCGACGCCATAGGCGGCGCCGTGCGTAATGTAGACCGGGACCTTTTCGCGCGCGCCCCCGATGAGATGATGGACCGGCAGGCCCAGGGCCTTGCCCTTGATGTCCCACAACGCGATGTCGATCGCGGCGATGCCCAGAATGAGCAGTCGCCCGAGCTGGCGCTCGCTGAACTCGACCTGCAGGCGGTGATGGATGAACTCGGTCTGCATCGGGTTGCGGCCGACAATGGCCGGGCCCAGATAGACATTGATGAGGTCGACGATCATCGGATGCGCATAGCCGGCGAGCGACCAGCCGACGAGGCCGTCGTCGGTCTCGACCTCGACGACCACCGCATGTTCGGTGGACGGCGAGCTGCGATAGGGCGGAGGCTGAATGGGAATGTTGTCGAGCGCATGAGCCGCGACACGGCCGATCTTTGTCATATGTCACCTGGTGGGTCGGAATGCGGCGGCGCGGCCCGTCCCCGTCGGCGGCCGCGGTCAAACCGGTACCGCCGGCCGACCCGGAGACTGTGCCGCGACGCTCACGCCAAAGCGCCCAACGACTAGGACAAACGGGTCGAAGCGATAATCGACATTATCTGGCCGATTGATGCGGCTCGAGGCGCTGCGGCGCAATGCGCTCGCGGACGATCTCGACAAAGCGCGTTGCGGCCGGCGAGAGGATCTGTCCGCGCCGCGTGACGACGCCGATATGGCGCACGATCCCCGGCCGTGCGATCCGCAGGATGCGGGTCGCGGACAGGCGCAGGGGCGCGAGGATCGAGGTGGGCAGGATGGCGACGCCGATCCCCGCCTCCGCCATCGCCACGGCGGTCTGTGCCTGCATGAACTGGTATTTGGCGTCGAACGTCAGCCCCGCGGCGCGAAAGGCGTCGTCGAGCAGGCGGCGCGTCGCCGAGTCCGGATTGGGCAGCAGCACGGGGATCCGCGACAGGGCCTGCAGCGTGATCGACGTCTTGCTCCGGTCCACGAGCGCCTTGGGCGCCAGTGCGAAGAACTCGTCGCGCGCCAGCGCCTCGAAGCTGAGGTCGGTATCCTTGTCGATGGGGCCGATGCCGAAATCGACCTCGCTGCGCCGCACGGATTCGAACATGTCGCGCGACGTCAGTTCGCTTACCGTGACGCGGACGGCCGGAAGCTCCTTCTCGAAGGCGCGCAGGATCTGCCCGAGCTGGTTGGCCGCGACGGAGGGCGAGCAGGCCAGCCAGACGCGCCCGCGACGAACCTCGGCGGCCTCGTAGAGCTGCCGGATGCCGAGGCTCATCTCGTACATGGCGCGTTGCGCGCTGGCGAAGAGCTGTTCGCCCTCCCGGGTGAGGCGCACGCGCCGCGTGGTGCGGTGAAACAGCGGCACACCGAGTTGCGCCTCGAGTTCGCGGATCTGGTTGCTCACCGCCGATTGCGAGCGATGCGTACGGTCGGCTGCCTCGCGGAAGCTGCTGTGCTCGGCAACGAACATGAAGGTCTGCAGCAGTTTCAGGTTGACGCCGGTGATGGCCCGCAGGCCGGCATCCGCAGCCGGATCCATCTCTTCCTCCCTCGCCGCACAAGGCGACCTGAACAATAACGCGTATTGTTCAGGTGCGCGTCAAGGGCCGCCGGCGCATCTCCCGATTGGCATAATTGGCCAGATAATCGCATTTGTTGCAGCCAGTCATGGCTCCTACCGTGCCCATGCGGTGCTGCTATCGCCGCTGACCGAATGCTTCCCGATTTTCGCCAGCTTCAGGACAGAAAAGATGATCGCTTCTTCCAGTCGTGGCCGCCGCCTCCTGCTCGTCGCCGCTTCGCTCGCGGCGCTGGTCACGAGTTCGGTGGCCGTCGCGCAGACGACGCGCGACCTCACGCTCTATGACGATATCAAGGACATCGATCCCATCCTTGCCGAGTTCAAGGCGCACTACGAGGCCGAGACCGGCAACACGCTCAACATCAACTACTTCTCCCAGCCGGGCGAGGAACTCGCGCTGACGCTCGAGATGGAGGCGCGTGCCGGCGCCATGAAGGCCGACGCCGTCATCCTGCAGCACAACGTGATCCAGGAGCTGCAGGCCAAGTACAACGTCTTCGAAGCACCGATCCAGATCGAGGGCATCAACGATCCCGCCATCTTCGACGGCATCCGCGACCCCGCCGGCGACGGCTCGGCCGTGCCCACGCTGACGAACTTCTTCCTCATCGTCTACAACACGGCGAATGTCGCCCCCGAGGACGTTCCCACGCGTTGGGCCGACCTGCTGGACGAGCGCTGGAAGGACAAGATCGGCTTCGGTGATCCCGAGGTCACGGCAGGCGGGGTCACCCATCTGTGGTTCCTGTCGGAGTATCTTGCCGACACGGCGCCCGACTATGGCTGGGGATTCTACGAGAAGGTGAAGCAGAACAATCCGTTCCTCGCCTCCGGCCACGGCTCGCTGATCGAGATGCTGGCCGCCGGCGAGCAGGATGTGCAGATCAACTCGATCACCCTGGCGATTGCGCGGGCAGCAGCCGGTGACCCGATCGGCGTCGTGATCCCGGAGGGCGAAGGCGTGCCCGTGACGGTGCAGGCGACCGCCGTCGTGGCCGACAGCCCCAACGCCGATGTCGGCCGGGCGCTCGCCGAATGGGTGATCAGCCCCGAGGGCGTCGAAGCCTTCGCCAAATACAAGGGCGGCATCCCGATCCGTTCCGACGTTGCGCTTCCCGAACTGCCGCTCGAGCTCACGTTCACGCCCGACGACTTCGTCGTGCTCGACGCCCAGTGGGTCCGCGAAAACCGCGAGGACTACCTCAAGAAGTTCCACGACATCATGCGCTAGCCGCACGCGATCAAAACCAGAGGGCGGCTACCGGCCGCCCTTTTTGCTGCCCGGCGATAGCCCACCCGAGTTTGCCCGCTAAAGCGGGCCGGACAGGTTTACGTGCACGGCCGAACTCCCTAAACCTTCGGCAGTCAGAGCAGTCTCAACGCAGAGGTCAGATGAGCGACGTTTCGGATCAGGCAGCCCCCCACCCCGCCAGCGAGGGCTGGTCGCAGCGGGAGAGCTCGCCCCTATTCCGGCAGATCGGCACGCTTTGGGAGAAATGGCACGACAATCAGCTCGTCCTCGGCCTCGACTGCACGCCGCAAACGCTCAACCGCACGGGCCGAATGCATGGAGGCGCCATATCCGCCTTTTGCGACACCGCGCTGGGTGCCACGCTGCGAGCGGAGTTGAACCGGACCAGCGCAAGCACCCCACGGGGCTTCACCACCATTCAGCTGAATGTGCAGTATATCGGCGGCGTGCAGCTAGGTGACTTCGTTGAAGCCAGATGCCGCATCATCCGGCAGACGCGGTCCCTTGCCTTCGTCGACGGCGTGCTCACTGTCTCAGGTGAGCCTGTGGCCGCCGTGCAGTCCGTTTTCAAATTCGTGCGCGCAACCAGCTGACAGCGGCGCTCGTCACCCGACTGCCGGACTTGCCGTCTCCGTCGCTGCATCGGGCGGAGCGCTTATCTTCTGCACCACGTCATATTACCCCAGCTCGTGTTTGCCCTATGTCACCTCACGCGCTGCTGAATGCAGCTCGTGTGGTGGGCACACCGCCTTCAAACGGTCTGCTGCGAGACCTGCGCCAGTCGTGCCACATCGGCCATGCTGGGCGCCCTGCCCCTGGTCGTCGATCGAGCCAATCGCTTCCCTCTCGTTAGCGCCAACGAACGGGCGGCCGCCTACACGCAGGGGCCTCTGACCTTACGCAGCCCTGGCCTCTCTATGGCTCGGTCTGCGGAGCCCAGCCGACAGGGAGCAGCTTGATATATTCGAGGCGCCGCGAGATCGCGGCGATGAGATCCGAAACGCTCGGCGACATCCGTCGGTGCGCGGGCCGGAAGAAGCCGAAAGTCATGTGCCAGGTCGGCTCCATCGGAATGATCGCCAGGTCGAGATGGGTCAGCGCCGAGAGCGACAGCGTGTCGGCGAAGGCCACGGCATCGCTCGTCGCCGCCAGCGTCGCGGCCGCCTCCACCGTGGGAACGACGAGGCGGATGCGCGGGCGTACCGCATGGCTGTGGAACAGCGCCTCCATTTCGCGCCGGTCGCGCGTGCCCGCCGGCAGGGCGATCACCGGCTGGTCGACCACCTCGCGGAACTCGATGTGCTTGCGCCCTGCCAGCGCGTGCCGGCGGTTGACCACGGCATAGACGGGACTGGTGGCCAGCCGCGTCACGTTGACCGCCGGCATCTCGAACGGCAGCACGGCGAGCCCGATATCGAAATTGAGGTTCACCGCGTCCTGCTCCATGCCGGAGCGCTCCTGGATCACCAGTTCGCACTGCACCTCGAGGTCCTTTGCCTGCAGCGCGGCGATGGCCGGCAGGGCGACGCTCTGCGCCAGCCGCGGCATGGAGAGGACCCTGACCTGCCGGCGCGCCGTGTCGCGGATGTTGCGCGCGATGACCGGCAGGTGGTCGATGGCCGCCAGCAGCCCCTGGGTCTCCTCGAAGAGGCGCACCCCGTCCGCCGTCGGCACGAGCCGCCGCCCGCGGCGCTCGAACAGCGCGACGTTGAGTTCCCCCTCAAGGCCGGAAACCAGCCGGCTCACGGCCGGCTGGCTGAGATTGAGCTTGCCGGCGGCGGCCGCGACGGTGCCGGTCTCCATGACGTAGCGAAACGCCCTCAATCCGCTGAACCGCACTTGCAGAATCCTGATGAATTGCGAGAATAATTGCATTTCTTGAATGAGAAGCCAACTGCTAGCCTTCCCCTGTCATCAGCACTGGGAGGAGTGACATGCAAAGACGTCTTCTGACTCACGCCATCGCGGCAGTCGCCGCAGCGGCGTCCATTGCCGCGTTGGTCGGCACCCCCGCCTCGGCGCAGGACACCAATCTCGTCGTCGGTCTCGATTTCACGTCCAACCCGTACATCATCGCGGCGCCCGACGGCACGGCCACCGGCTTCAATGTCGACCTCGTGACGGAGGTCGCAAGGCGGATGGGCCGTCCGGGCGTCGAGTTGATCGACCAGCAATTCGCCGGCATCTTTGCCGGGCTCGAAGCCGGCAAGTACGAGTTCATCGCCGCGCCGGTGACGCTGACGCAGGAACGCGCCGAGGCCATGCTGTTCATCGAGGGCTTCGTCGCCACGAACCTGCAGTTTCTTACCCGCAGCGGCGAAGGCTTCGATTCCCTCGAGGCCCTGCGGGGCCAGTCCGTCGCCGTCAACAACGGCTCGGCGCAGGAGCAGTATCTCGAGTCGATCCGCGAGGAATACGGCTTCACCGTCAGCAAATACGGCAAGAACGCCGACGCCTTCCAGGCGGTGATGTCAGGCCGCGATTTTGCCGCCATCAGCGGCGACGGCAACGTCCTCTACGCCGCCGCGCAGAACAGCCAGCTGGAGGCGAGCTATCTCGTCGACACCGGCAACGTCTTCTCGTGGGCGTTCCGCAAGGATGACGAAGCCTCGCGCACCAGGGTCGAGCGCATCATCGAGTGCATGAAGCTCGAAGGTGTGGTGGGCGAGATCTACGCCAAATGGTTCGGCGCGCCGCCGGCCGACAATTCGCCGTCGATGACGGTCCATGCCGGCGTCGGCCAGCCCGGCAAGGCGAACTTCCTCGCCGCCTACGACGCCCCGGCCTGTCAGTGACAGGTCTCGTATCCGGGCGGCATGTGCCGCCCGGGCAGTCCGACGCGGGAGCCGCTGCCATGCCTGCCCTCTTGAAGCTGGAAAACGTCAGCAAGACCTTCGGAGATCGCGAAGTCCTGCACGATGTGTCGCTGGATGTGGCGGATGGCGAGGTTGTCTTCCTCGTCGGGCCGTCCGGCTCGGGCAAGAGCACGCTGCTGCGGTTCTGCAACCTGCTGGAACGCCCCACCTCCGGCGCCGTCCTGTTCAAGGGCGAGGACATCCTCAAGCGCCGCGACATCAACGCCGTCCGCCAGTCGATCGGCATGGTGTTCCAGTCCTTCAACCTCTATCCCCACATGACGGCGCTGTGGAACGTCGCCATCGCGCTGCGCCTCGTGCAGCGCAGGCCGGCCCGCGAGGCGCGCGAGACGGCATTGCATTTTCTCGACAATGTCGGTCTTGCCCATCGCGCCTCCGCCTATCCTTCGGAACTGTCGGGCGGCCAGCAGCAGCGCGTCGCCATTGCCCGGGCCCTCGCCCTGCGGCCCAGCCTGATGCTGCTCGACGAGCCGACTTCCGCGCTCGATCCCGAACTGGTCGGCAGCGTTCTCGACGTCATCCGCAACATGCGGCGCGAGGGCATGACGATGCTCATCGTCAGCCACGAGATGCAGTTTGCCAGGGAGGCGGCCGACAAGGTCGTGTTTGTCGACCAGGGCCGCATCGTCGAGGTCGGCCCCCCGAGCCAGATCTTCGGCAATCCGACAAGCGAGCGCACCGCCGCGTTCCTGTCGCGCAACACCCGGGCCGGCGTCGATGGATAGGTTTGCCGACCAGTTCATCAACCCCGCGATCTGGGCCCGCCACTGGGGTGAGATGGTGGGAGCCATCGGGCTCACCGTGCACCTCACTGTGCTGGTGCTGGTGTCGGGGTTGCTGCTGGGCGCGGTGCTGGCGCTGCTACGCGTTGCCGTGCCGTTCTGGCTGCGCCTGCCGATCATCCTCTTTGCCGACCTGTTTCGCGCGCTGCCGCCGCTCGTCATCCTCGTCATGATTTATTTCGCGCTGCCGCTGCTCGGCGTCCGCGTCTCCGGTTTCGACTCGGCCTGGCTCGGCCTCACCCTCGTCCTCGCCGCCTTCACCGAGGAAATCCTCTATGGAAGCCTGCGCTCGGTATCGCGCGGCCAGTGGGAAGCGGCCCGCTCCACCGGCTTCGGCTTCATCGCAACGCTGCTCATCTTCATCTTCCCGCAGGCCTTGCGCATTGCCGTTGCGCCGCTGACCAACCGCACCATCGCCATTGCCAAGAACACGGCGCTGGGCTCGGTCATCGCCGTGCCGGAAATCCTCAATGTGGCGATGAGTGCGCTGTCCTTTTCGGCCAACTCCACGCCCCTCACCATGGCCGCGCTGCTCTATCTGCTGCTGTTCGCACCGCTCGTGGTGCTGAGCCGCTGGATCGAGCGCCGCTTCCCGCAGCGGAGCTAGACATGGACGGCTTCGTTCAGAACTTCCTCAATCCCGCCATCCTACAGCAGGTCTGGCCCTATCTGCTGACCGGCCTCGGCCAGACGCTGCTTCTCGCCGTGCTCGTGATCCCCGCCGGAGCCGTCGTCGGTCTCGCCATCGCGGCCGCCCAGATCGCGACGCGCGGCCCGGTGCGCGTGATCCTCAGCATCTGGATCGACTTCTGGCGTGCCTTCCCGCCGCTCGTGTTGCTGATCTACCTGTTCTTCGGCCTGCCGCTGCTCGGCTACGACATCGGCATGCATGCGGCGATCGCCATCACCTTCATCCTCAATACGTCGAGCTACTTCGCCGAGATCTTCCGGGCCGGCATCGAGAGCGTACCGCGCGGGCAGTGGGAAGCGTCGCGGGCCACGGGCATGTCGTGGCGGCAGAGCTTCCTCGTGATCGTCATGCCGCAATCGGTGCGGATCGTCATGCCCGACCTGCTGTCGAACGTCATCACGGTGACGCAGCTGACCTCGCTCGCCTCGGTCGTCGGCATGAACGAACTTCTGCACACCGCCCAGCTCTCGCAGGCAACGACCTACAACGTCACCCCGATCATCGCCGCCGCACTGCTCTATCTCATCGTCCTCTGGCCGCTTGTGCGGCTCGTGAGCTTCCTCGACGGGCGACGGCACGGCACGGCCCTCGGCGAAGCTCATCGCTGACGCCCCGTTCAACAGGAGACACTCATGACGAATGCGCGCTGGCCGGTGCTGGTCCATCTCAATGCGACGAGCCTCATCGACGAGGGCACGGACGTGGTTTTCGATGCGATCAAGGACAAGGTCGACCCGACCGGCGTGCTGTTCGCGGCGCACGGCTTCAACCCCGAGATCATCGACAGGGGCCAGGCCTGGCCCGGCCACGGCCCCAAGGGATCGCACGGGAGTCTCGGCGGGTATTATGGAGCGACCAACGACCGTCTTTACGCACAGTCGGGCCTGGGTTCGCCGCGCGTGCGGGAAACCCCTTACGCCGATGTCGACGCCATGGGCGAGGCCTGCAAGGCCGCCGCCGCCCGCGATCTCGATCTGCACGTCTACATCCTCGAAAGCGCCGGCACCGGAGGCTATCAGCGCAACGTAAGCAACTGGCCCGCCGTGCTCGAGATCGATGCGAAGGGCCGCCGCGGCGCCCTTCCCTGCGTCAATCATCCGGCCTATCGCAACTGGAAGCTGGCGCTCGTCGAGGATCTCTACACCTGCTACGAGTTCAAGGGGCTGCTGTGGGGCGTCGAACGCTGGGGCCCGCTGCACCGGCTGATCGCGGGCGACCAGGCAGCCTGCTTCTGCGAGCATTGCCGCGCCGTTGCCGCCGCGGCCAATCTCGACTGGGCACGGGTCCGGGCCGGCTATGCCAGGCTCGGCGAGGTTGTCGGCGACGCGCAGGCCGGCTCCGCCCGTCCGCGCGGCTGGCTGCGGGCGCTGCTCGACTACCCCGAGATCCTCGGCTGGGAAAACGCCTGGACCGAATCCTATCTGTCGCTGCACCGCGAGCTCTACGGCGCCGCCAAATGGCTGGCCCCCGAGCGCAGCTTCGGCCTCGGCCTCTGGCACTACTACTTCATCGACCCGCTGCTGCAGAGCCAGTGGGATATGAAGGCCTTCGCCGAATCCTCCGACTATATCCGTCCCATTCTCTACCACCTGCCCGAAGGGCCGCGGATCAAGCGCTATCTCGCGACCCTCACGGCCGCCTTCGGCCTGCGCGAGGAGACGATCTGGGCCTTCTGGACCGAAGCGCTGGGGCTCGAGCTGCCGAGCCTGCCCGATTTCGAGAGCGCCGGCCTGCCCGCCGACTATGTCGCGCAGGGCATCGAGACGGTGCGGCGCAATTCCGGCGGCAAGGCGCGGATCATCGCCGGGCTGGGCATCGACATCTTCCAGGAGGGGCTCGCCGGCCGCATGACCCCGCAGGACACCGAAGCCGCGGTGCACGCCGCGTGGGATGCGAAGGCCGACGGCATAACTCTCGCGCGGAACTATGCCGAGATGCAGCACGCCAACCTCGAAGCCGCGGGCCGCGCGATCAAGGCCGTCACCGGAGCACGCTAGCAAGATGACCGAGTTCGATCTCACCATCCGCAATGGCTGGGTGGTGACGGCTGCCGAAATGATGCGCGCCGACATCGGTGTCGTCGGCGAGCGCATCGCGGCGCTGGCCGCCTCCCTGCCGCCCGGGCGCCGCGATATCGATGCCGCGGGCCTGCCGGTGCTGCCGGGGGGCGTCGACACGCATGTGCATGTCGAGCAGCTGGGCAGCCCGAAAGGCGGCGAAACCTTCGCCACCGCATCGCTTTCCGCCGCCTTTGGCGGCACGACGACGATGGTCACGCACGCGCGCCAGGAGCGTGGCACCTCGCTGCGGCAATGCCTCGACGACTATGCGCTGCGTGCCCGCGCCTCGGTCATCGACTACGCCTTCCACCTGCTCGTCACCGACGTGACGCCGGAGCTGCTCGAACGCGACCTCCCCGAACTCGTCGCCGAGGGGCACATTTCGGTGAAGGTCTTCATGGCGACCCGCGCCAATGCGCTGGACGATGCCGCGCTGCTGCGCCTCATGGCGACCTGTCGCGATGCCGGCGCACTCGTTGTCGTGCATGCCGAGAACATGGCCGCCATCAATGCCCTGACCGAAGTGCTGGAGCACAGCGGACGCACCGGGCTCGCCTACAACCACCTTGCCAAGCCGGCCGCCGTCGAGCGCGAGGCCATCCATCGCATCCTGACTTACGCCGAACTGCTGGGTACGCGCGTCCACGTCTTCCACGTCACCTCCGCCGAGGCGCTTGATGAAGTCACGCGCGCGCGCCGGCGCGGTGTTGCGGCGAGCGCCGAAACCTGCCCGCAATACCTCGTCTTCACCGAGGACGATCTTGCCGCGCAGCCCGATGAGGCGAGCACGGCAAGATTGATCTTCGGGCCACCCCCGCGCACGGCGCGGGATCAGGAGGCCCTGTGGTCGGCGCTGGCCGACGGCCGCATCGAAATCGTCTCCTCCGACCACTCGCCGCATCCGCTGGGCGGCCCCGAGGGCAAACTCGCAGGGGCGTTGAAGGGGGGTTTCCCGACAGCGCCGCACGGCATCCCCGGCCTCGAGACGCGCATGCCTCTGCTGTTTTCCACCGGCGTCGCCACGGGCCGGCTGAGCTTCAGCCGCTTCGTCGAGCTGACGGCGACCGCGCCGGCGAAGCGCTTCGGCCTCTATCCGCGCAAGGGCACGCTGGCGGTGGGCAGCGACGCCGACATCGTCGTGTGGACCCCCGAGCGGCAGGTGACCATCGCCAATGCCGCGCTGCACCACGGCGTCGACTACACGCCCTATGAGGGCCGCGGCGTACGCGGCTGGCCGCATGTGGTGGTGAGCCGCGGCGAGGTGATCCTCGAGGACGGCGTTGCGACGGCCGCTCCGTCGCGCGGCCGGCTCGTGCCGCGCACGCCGGCAGCCGCAGCACTGCAACCTGCGATCGGTGGCTGACATGGCGCCGCTCGACAGCGCAGAGGGTACGCGCCGCAGCGAGCTGGTCGTGGCGCTTGGCGAAACGGCCTATGTCGTGCGGCGCCCCTGGGGCGACCTTCCCGCTGGCGCGGGGCAGGTAAGCGACGTCGTCGTCGATGACCGCGGCCATGTCTTCGCACTGCTTCGCCGCGATCCGCTGGGCGATCCGCCGGGACCGGGCGTGGTCGAGCTTGCCCCCGACGGGCGGCGCCTCGCCATGTGGGGCGAGGGGCTGATCCAGGATGGCCATATGTTCGCCTTCGCGCCGGACGGGCGCCTCTTCATCGTCGACCGCGATGCGCATCAGGTGCTGATCTGCACGCGCGACGGCGCGCTGCTGGGCACGCTCGGCGAACGTGGACGGCCCAATGCACCCTTCAACCATCCGTGCGGCGTGGCGTTCAGCGGCGGCAGGATCTTCGTGTGCGACGGCTACGCCAATAGCCGCATCCACTGCTTTTCCGCCGACGGCAGGCTGCTGCACAGCTGGGGCGAACGCGGCGTCGCGCCGGGGCAGTTCGTCTCGCCCCACGCCATCGCGGCGCTGCCCGATGGTCGCCTCGCCGTATGCGATCGCTACAACAACCGGCTGCAGATTTTCTCCGAAGAAGGAGAGCTGCTCGATGTGTGGGCGGGCTTCTACCGCCCCACCGCCATGGCAGTCGATGCGGCAGGCGAACTGTTCGTCTTCGACCAGGTGCCGTCATTGACGGTCTTTTCCCGGCAAGGGGAGGAACGCGGCCGCTGCCGGCCGGTACTGACCGGCGCCCACGGCATCGCCATCGACCCCGGGAGCGGGACCATATTCCTCGCCGAACCCAGCCCCAGCCGCATCTCCACCCTGGTGCCGCTCGGCCCTCAGCTCTGAGTCGGCACGGGAGCCGGCGTCAATCGCCCCACCATTCCGGTGCCAGTTGGACACCGGGCAGGTCGAGCAGGTCGATGGCACGGGCTGCGAGATGGTCGACGATGGCGGCAACGTCGCGCGGCAGCCGGTAGAAGGCGGGCACCGGAGGCATGACGATGGCGCCCATCTCGGTGACCGCCACCATCTGGCGCAGATGCCCCAGATGCAGCGGCGTCTCGCGCGCCACCAGCACGAGGCGGCGGCGTTCCTTGAGCTGCACGTCGGCGGCCCGCACGACGAGGTTGTCGGAGAGCCCCGCCGCAATGGCCGCGAGCGTGCGCATCGAGCACGGCGCGACGATCATGCCGGCGGTGCGGTAAGAGCCGCTGGCGATGGTCGCGCCAATGTCGGATGGATGGTAGCGGCGGGTGGCAAGCTGTCCAAGACGGTCGATGCCGTCGCTGCCCGTTTCGTGCAGCACCGTGCGCCGGCCGGCCGGTGAAATGATGAGCTCGGTTTCGATGCCGTCGCATGCGGCAAGGCGCTCGGCAATCCGCAAGCCGATGGCCGCGCCCGAGGCGCCGGTGATGGCGAGGACGATGCGTTGGGGAGTCGTCATCCGGGCAGCCCCAACCCGGACCACATGGCATCGACCCGAGCCGTCACGTCGGCCCCCATGGCCAGTACCTTGCCCCATTCGCGCACCGTCTCCGAGCCGATCTTGGTCGTGGCATCGAGCCCGAGCTTGCCACCCAGCCCGGGCTTGGCCGAGGCGAAATCGAGATAGTCGATGGGCGTGTCGCCGATCACCAGCAGGTCGCGCGGCGCATCGAAGCGGGTGGAAACGGCCCACATCACATCGGTCCAATCGCGCACATCGATGTCGGGATCGACGGCGATGATGAGCTTGGTCATGGAAAACTGCGGCAGCAGCGACCACAGCCCCAGCATCACCCGTCGTGCCTGGCCGGGATAGCGCTTGGCGATGGCCACGACCATGGCGCGATAAGAGCAGGCTTCGGGCGGCAGCCACAGGTCCACGATCTCGGGAAACTGCCGTTTGGCGAGTGGCACGAACAGCGGTGTCATGGCTTCGCCCAGCCGCGACGGCTCGTCGGGCGGCCGCCCGGTATAGGTCGAAAGGTAGATGGGCTCGCGCCGCCGGGTGAGGGCCGACACCTTGAGGACCGGGAAGGACTCGACGGCATTGGTATAGCCCGTATGGTCGCCATAGGGGCCCTCTGGCGCCGTCTCCTCCGCCGAGACCATGCCCTCGATCACCAGCTCGGCTTCGGCCGGTACCGGCAGGTCGACGCTCGCGCCCCGGCCCACGACGCCCGGGCGGCGGCGCAGCAGGCCGGCGAAGGCCATCTCGTTCATGCCGTCGGGCAGCGGCATCACCGCGGCGAGGATCGTCGCCGGATCGGCCCCGATGGCGACGGCGACAGGCATGTCGCGGCCCTGCTGCTGCCAGAGCCGATGATGGCGGGCGCCGCCCCGGCCCGGCAGCCAACGGAGGATGGCCCGGTCGGCACCCAGTACTTGCATGCGATAGACGCCCATATTGATGTCGCCGGGATCGTCGGGCGCGCGGGTGATCACCAGCGGCCAGGTGATGAGCGGCGCCGGCTCGCCCGGCCAGCACCACTGGACGGGCAGGCGTGTGAGATCGATGTCCGCCCCGCCCTGCACGATTTCCTGGCAGGCCGGCCGCCGGGTTGTCCTGGTTCGCAGGCTCAGCGCCGCCCGCAGCATGTCGCGCCGCGCCCAAGCTGCCCCGAGGTCGCGCGGCGGCCGCGGAAAGCGCAGCTCGGCCATGGCCTCGCCCAGCCCAGGCAGGTCGGCGGGGTCAAGCCCCAGCCCCAGCGCGATGCGCTCCAGCGTGCCGAAGAGATTGACCAGCACCGGCATGCCGGCCGGCGTGCCATCGGCGAGAAGCGGGGTCTCGACCAGGAGGGCCGGGCCATTGGCGGCGAGCACCCGGCGATGGATTTCGGTGAGATCGTGCTGCACGCTGATCGGCGTCGTGAGGCGCCGCAGCAAGCCGCGTGCCTCCAGCATGGCTGCGAACGCGCGCAGGCTTGCGGCGACGGGGTGGCGCAGGGCGGGCAGCAGGGGCGCGGTCATTGCCCGATAGCTAGCCCGGGATTTCGTCGTCCTTCCTTGCGCTGCATCAAACCGCGCAGCGACACGACCGCCTACACTGCCTTCCAGTCTGCACCGCCGGAGCGACCCCGATGCTGCCGCGCCCTCTTGGTCTTGCCACCGCCGCCATTCCCCTGCCCCTCCTGCAGCGTCTGGTCGCCGCGATGTTCCGGCGTGCCCTGCAACAGCACCCCGACCTGTTCGACAGGCTGGGCACCGAGGCCGACAAGCGCTTCCGCCTCACCCCCACCGATCTCGACCTGAGCTTTGTCGTCCACCCGGCGCGGCGCACGATCACCGTCCATCGCCGGGCCAAGACGCCACCGGCCGCCGCCACGATCCGCGGACCGCTGCTGATGCTGCTGGCGTTGCTCGAAGGACGCATCGACGGCGACGCCGTGTTCTTTTCGCGCGCCCTCAAGATCACCGGCGACATGGAGGCCGTGCTGGCGCTGCGCAACGCGCTCGATGCTTGCGGCGTCGACCTGCCGGTTGACCTTTCGGGGCTCGTCGGTCCGTTCGCCCTGCCCGCCCGCCGTCTCGCCGAAGCGATACGCCGGCGCGCGCTGGCGGGGATCGTGTGATCATGGACCTCGTCTGCCCCGCCGGAACGCCAGCCGCCTATCGGGAAGCCGTCGACGCCGGCGCCGACGCCATCTATTGCGGCTTTCGCGACGAGACCAATGCCAGGAACTTTCCCGGCCTCAACTTCACGCGCGAGGAGATGCGCGACGCCATCGCCCTCGGCAGGGCGCGCGGCGTGCGCACCTATGTGGCGCTCAACACCTTCATGCGCGCCGGCGCGGAGGATATCTGGTACCGCGCCGCCGACGATGCGGTGGCGCTCGGTGCGGACGCCGTCATTCTCGCCGACATGGCGCTGATGGACTATGTCGCCACCACCTATCCCGAGCAACGGCTGCACGTCTCCGTGCAGGCCTCGGCGTCCAATGCGGATGCCGTCAATTTCCTGGTCGAGAGCTTCTCGGCCAGGCGACTCGTCCTGCCACGCGTGTTGACCGTGACGGAGATCGCGGCGCTCGCGCGGCAGGTCGAGTGCGAGCTCGAGGTCTTCGTCTTCGGCGGGCTGTGCGTGATGGCCGAGGGGCGTTGTTCGCTCTCCTCCTATGTCACGGGCAAGTCGCCCAACATGCAGGGCGTCTGCTCGCCGGCGAGCCATGTGCGCTACCGCGAGGAGGGCGCCGAGATGGTGTCGGAGCTTGGCGGCTTCACCATCAACCGCTTCGCCGAGGGTGAGCCGGCCGGCTATCCGACGCTGTGCAAAGGCCGCTTCCGCATCGCCGAATCCGATGCCTATGCCTTCGAGGACCCGGTCAGCCTCGACGTGATGGAGCATGTCGAGGCGCTCAAGGCGGCCGGCGTCACCGCCCTCAAGATCGAGGGCCGCCAGCGCGGCAAGGCCTATGTCGCCGAGGTGGTGTCACGGCTGCGCCGGGCGCTGGGCGCCACGGCGGAGGACCGGCCGGCAGAACTGGCGCAATTGCACCGCCTGAGCGAGGGCCAGCGCACCACCTCGGGCGCCTACGACAAGAGGTGGCGATGAGCGCTGCGGCCTCCACGGCCCTGAAGATCACCATTGGCCCCGTGCCCTATCTGTGGACCGGGGAGAAGTGGCGCGACTTCTATTGCCGCATCGCCGAGACGCCACACATCGATGCGGTGACGCTGGGTGAGGTGGTCTGCTCCAAGCGCGACCACTTCACCCGGCCCTTTCTCGACGCCGTGGTGGAGCGGCTGGTCGCCAGCGGCAAGCAGGTGGCGCTCGCCTCGCTGGCGCTGGTGACGCAGGAGCGCGAAGCGGCCGCGACGCGGCGCCTCGCGGCCGGCGCGCTGCCGGTCGAGGCGAACGATCTGTCGGCGCTGCGGCTGCTGGCCGGGCGCCCGCATCTCGTCGGCCCCTTCGTCAACGTCTACAACGGCGCGACGGCGCGCCTTCTCGCCCGCCGCGGCGCCACGCGCATCTGCCTCGGACCGGAACTTCCGGCCGCGTCGATCGCCGCGATCGCCGCCGGCGCGCCCGAACTCGACTACGAGATCATCGCCTTCGGCCGCCTGCCGCTGGCCATCTCGGCGCGTTGCGCCCATGCGCGCGCCAAGGGCCACAGCAAGGACAACTGCCAGTTCGTCTGCGGCGAGGATCCGGACGGGCTCGATGTCGATACGCTCGACGGCCAGCCCTTCCTCAGCATCAACGGCGTGCAGACGATGTCGCGCCACTGCCAGGTGCTGCTGGGCGACCTGCCGGCGCTGGCCTGCATGGGCGTGACCCATCTGCGCCTGTCACCGCAGGATTGCGACATGGTCGCGGTCGCCGGCCTCTATGCCGCGGTGCGCGACGGCGAGATCGCGGCGGATGAAGCCCTGATCCGGCTGCGGGCCATCTATCCCGGCGCGGCCTTCGCCAATGGCTTCCTGCATGGCGCGGCGGGACTGGCCTGGGTGGCGGCATGACCGCGCCCCAGCCGCTCGAGCGAAGCGAGGCGTCCGAGGCCTTCGTACAGCGCATCCGCGGCCTCATCGCCAATGTGGCGCTCGATTGCGACTGCCGGCAGCGGGTCAACGACGCGCTGGAGCGTTTCGCCGTCATGGAGCAGCAGCGCACCGACAGGCGGCACCTGCTCTCCTCCCGCCAGCACCGCGCCGCCATCGCGGCACTGGTGGAACTGCTCGCCGAACTGGAGGAGATCGGCTGGCAGGAAACCGACCGATCGGTGTTCGCCGAACTGGCGCTGCTGTTCGAGGATATCGCGCGCCATGCCATGGCCGGCGCCGAGGATCTCAGGCTGATGGGCGGGAGCCTGCCGTGACCTCGGCCCGCCGCCGCCTGCTCGGCCTTGCCGGCTTTCTCATGCTCGGGCTTGGCCTGCTCGGCGCCGTGCTGCCGCTGCTGCCGACGACCCCGTTCCTGCTGCTCGCCGCGGCCTGCTTCTCCCGCTCCTCGCCCAGGGCGGAAGCCTGGCTGATGGCTCACCCGCAGCTCGGGCCGGCGCTCGCCGACTGGCGGAAGTCGGGCGCCATCTCGCGCCGCGCCAAAAGCCTCGCGGTCGCAACGATGACGGCAAGCTATGGCATTTTTCTCGTTACGACCGACGTGCCGGGCTGGATCCGCTGGCTCGTCGCCGTCATCCTTGCGAGTTGCGCGGTGTTCGTTCTCACGCGGCCACGCCCGGAGTAGGAGGTCAGAGAACGGCCCGCCCCATCGCGGTCACCGTGCGGACGACCGCCTCGACCCATCCCGGTTCGCGCACAAGGCGGAAACCGAGATTGTCGGGCGGGGCGCCGACTGCGCAGCCGCCGCTGCGACCGTCGCGGATGAAATAGCTCATGGCGGTGCGGTGCCGCCCCTCGAGCAGCCTGACACCGCACGATTCGATCCGCGACAGCACGGTGCCATCGGTATCGAGCAGCGTGCGCGAATTGCAGGTCGACGTCCACTCCCAGACCGGGCCGGCAAGGTCGGCGACGCCGAAGGCGTTGACGCCGAGCGTGCCGCGGGCGACCGGCGTCGCAAACGCCGCATCGCCCAGCGTCGCTTCCTTCGCGTAGAGCGCGAGCCAGCGATCGGCCGGGTTGGCCGTCTCGCGCGCCGCCAGCAGGGCCGGATCGACTGCCTTGTCGCCGGCAGCGAAGACCCATTCCTCGAGGCTCGGCAGCCGCCAGGTCGCCCCGGTCGCCGTCGACAGCCATTGAGCATAGGCGCTGGCATCCTCGAAGCTGACGCCGGTCACGGGAATGTCGCCGATGCCTCGCCGCCTGGGCTGCGCGGGCGCGCAAGCGCCATCGGCAACGCAGACGGCATAGTCGGACGCGCTCACCTGATAGGTCATGATCTCGAGCGGCGCCGGATCGGCGACCTGAACGAGCGGCGCATCCTCGGGCCGGCCGGCCCGCACGAACTCGCCGCCGGCGCGATAGCTGAACGCACGTGGCGCGATCAGCACCGTTTCGGGCATGGCCACCGCGACCGTCGACGCCGGCCGCGGGAGCCGAAGGAGACCTACCTGCCCCGCGACGGCGAGGAGCAGGCCGGCCAGCAACAGGGCCGGCACGGCCAGCGTCGCGGCACCACCGGGTTCTGCTGCCGTCCGCACTGGCTGGCTCCTTACGCGATCGGCGTGGGCGGCTCGACCTGCGTCATCAGGTCGTCGTTCCAGTCGCCGTCGACGAGGATATGGGCTGTGGCGCCAAGCTCCACCGCCTCGATGAGGTTGTGGTTCACATAGGCGTAGATGCCGGGCTGGCGGAACGTGTAGAGCGCTGCCCCGGCCGCCCCGCCCGGAATGAACCAGGTCTCGAGATCGACCTCCGGGGTGTTGCGGAACTTGCCGGTGGCCCAGACATAGTCGCCATGCCCGCCAATGATGTGCGGCCGCGTGTCCCGGTTGGCCTGCGAATGGACGAACAGCACGGTTTCGCCAACCGCGGCCTGCATCGCGTTCTCGCCGGTCAACGCCCCGACGGCCCCGTTGAAGACCACATGGGTGGGCGTCAGCGTCTTCATCACCCGCAGCATGTCGTCATAGCCCTCGCCGACATCGGCATAGGCCTTGAAGTTCCCCTGCTCGTCGCGCGGGATGTAGAAATCCTGCTCGCCGACATAATAGATGCGGTCGTAGTGCAGCGGCTGGCCGTTGCCGTCGGTGAGCCCCTTGCGCGGCAGCACCATGATGGCCCCGTTCATGCCCGATACGACGTGCCAGGGGATCATCGGGCCGCCCGGCGCGCAGTGATAGACGAAGACGCCGGCGCGCGTCGCCTTGAAGCGCAGCTTCACCTGCTCGCCGGGGTTGATGAGCGTCAGCCCGCCGCCGCCGAGCGCGCCGGTCGAGGCGTGGAAGTCGATATTGTGCTGCATGAGGTTGGTGTCGGGGTTGACCAGCGTCAGCTCGACATAGTCGCCCTCATGCACCACCATCAGCGGCCCCGGTACGGTGCCGTTGAAGGTCATGGCGTGCACGGTCGTGCCGTACTCGTCGATGACCATCTCCTTTTCCTCGATGACGAGCGTGAACTCGACGACTTCGGGCCCCCTGTCCGTCGCCTGCTCATGCGCATGCACGAAGGGCGGATCGACCAGCTCGACCTTGCGGCGCGGCAGGTGGGCGAGGTCGGGGGCCGGGCCGGTCACGACGCCGGCATCCTCGGCAGCGCTCGGGCCGCTCGACAGCACGGCCCCAACCACGCCAGCCAATGCGGCGCCGGCCAGCAGAGCGCGGCG
>PJUF01000341.1_pt1 | contig 36640 bp, 30 predicted proteins | sample 1512191 | NCBI WGS metagenome assembly PJUF01 (sample SAMN08177673, study PRJNA422409) | Feces metagenome, whole genome shotgun sequencing project. | isolation source: Chicken feces (3) enriched on wood chips | host: Gallus gallus | place: USA: Madison | collected 2015-01-15 | reverse complement strand
ATCAAGGGCGCTCCCAGCCCCTCCTCCTCCGACAGGGGCCCCAGATCCAGAATCCCGGCGCGCAGGCGACCCACGCGCGCCGCCCCTACGGCCAGATCCAGGGTCACGCCCCGCCCCATCTGGGCGCGCCCGTCCACGCCATAGGCGATCAGGGGCATGTCGAAGAGGTTGTCCAACCCCAGTTCCGCCACCAGTCGGCGGTCGATCACCGAATACTGGGCCCCGCTGTCGACCAGGGCGGTCAGATCTCGCCCCGCAAGGCGCACGCGCACCGTCGGCAACAGGGTCCGGGGAACGACGAAGCCCAGCCAGCCGCTGGTCCCATCGGCGCCGAAGGTCACCCTGGGTCGCCGCCACAGCACATGATCCTTCAGCCACAGCCCGCCGCCGACGGCGACGGCGACGGCCCCGGCGCGAATAAGGAGGGAACGGCGGTTCATCCGTCTGACATGAACCGGGCCGCCGCGCGACGCCAGCCCCTTTTCCCGCCCCGCGCGGTCAAGGCGTGCGCCCGCCGCCCGCTGAGCCAGGTTGTTGCGTCATCTCGCGAAAATTCCTTTCGCATGCGCAAAATAATCATGACGAAGCGCCGGATCGCGGCTAGAAACGACCCCGATATGACGACCTCCCCTGATCGCTACATCTCGACGCGCGGCGACGCCGCCCCGACCCGCTTCAGCGACGCCCTGCTGCGCGGCATCGCGCCGGACGGCGGCCTCTACATGCCGCAGGCCTGGCCCGCCCTGCCCGCCGACGCCACGCGTCCCGGCCGCGGCTACGCCGAGATCGCCAAGGCGGCGATGGCGCCCTTCATCGGCGACGCCCTGCCTGCGGGCGCGCTGAACCGCGCCCTGGACCGCCTGACCAAGGGCTTCGACCATCCGCTGGTGACGCCGCTGGTCGAGCTGGAGCCCGGCCTGTTCGTGCTGGAACTGTTCCACGGCCCGACGGCGGCGTTCAAGGACCTGGCCATGCAGTTGGTGGCCGCCCTGTCGGACGAGGCCCTGGCCGCGACGGGCGAGACCCTGACCCTGCTGACCGCCACCAGCGGCGACACCGGCGCCGCCGCCGTGCGCGCCTTCGCGGGAGCCGAACGCATCAAGCTGATCGTGCTCCACCCGCTGGACCGCGTCTCCCCGGTGCAGCGCAAGCAGATGACGACAGTCGAGGCCGACAACGTCCTGAACCTGGCCGTGCGCGGCGATTTCGACGACTGTCAGCGTCTGGTGAAGGGGCTTCTGGCCGAGGAAGGCTTGCGCGCACAGGGACGCCTGTCCTCAGTCAACTCGATCAACTGGGGCCGTCTGGCGGGACAGATTCCCTATTACGTCTCGGCCACGGCGCAACTGGGCCAGGCGGCGACCTTCGTGGTGCCGACCGGCAATTTCGGCGACGCCTTCGCCGGGATCGCCGCCAAGAAGATGGGCCTGCCCGCCGCCGGCTTCGTCGCCGCCGTCAACCAGAACGACGCCCTGGCCCGCGCCATCAACGACGGCGTCTACGCCCGCCGCCCGGCGGTCGAGAGCGGCAGCGTGTCGATGGACGTTCAGGCGCCGTCCAACTTCGAGCGTCTGGTCTATGAAGCCTCCGGCCGCGACGCCGAGGCGACTCGCGCCGTGTTCGAAACTTTCGCGCGCGAGGGGTCCGTCGCCCTGCCCTCCGACCTGCTGGCCGCCCTGCGCGCCGAGGTGTCGGCCGTCTCGGTCGACGAGGCCACGACCAGGGCCGAGATCGCCCACGCCCATGCAACCTGGGGCCGCGTCGTCTGCCCGCACACGGCGGTCGCTCTGGCCGCCGCGCGCCGCCTGGACCGCAACGGCGCGCCCATCGTCGCCCTGTCCACGGCCCACCCGTCCAAGTTCGGCGCCTTCGTCTCGGACGTCATCGGCGTCGAGCCGGAACCGGCCCCCGTCATCCGCGCCCTGGGCGACCGTGCCGAGCGGCTGACGGTGATCGAGAACACGCCCGAAGCGGCCCTGGCGGCGGTGAAGGGGTTCGCCGGGTAGGGCCATCCCCGAAGGAGCCTGAACCGTCCTGGTTCGTTGTCATCGGCGAAGGAGACGCCGATGCCTCGCAACACACGTCCCGTCGCTGTCCTCTACCGCATGGTCATGTCCGATCATGTCTGCCCCTGGGGCCTGAGAGCGCGACACCTGCTGAATTCCAAAGGTTATCAGGTCGATGACCGTTGGCTGGAGACCCGCGGAGCGACCGACGCTTTCAAGGCCGAGCATGGGGTGAAAACCACGCCGCAGACCTTCATCGACGGGCGCCGCATCGGCGGTTTCGACGACCTGCGTCGCTTTTTCGGGCTTCAGGTGCGCGACCCCGAGGCGACCAGCTATACGCCCGTTCTGGTCGTCTTCGCGGTCACGGCTCTGACGGCTCTGGCCGCCAGCCATGCCGCCTATGGCGCGCCGCTGACCGGCCGGACGATCGAGTGGTTCATCTCGTTCAGCATGTGCGTCCTGGGCATGTTGAAGCTGCAGAACCTGGACGGGTTCGCCACCATGTTCCTGAACTACGACCTTCTGGCGCGGCGCTGGGTTCCCTACGGCTGGGTCTACCCCTTCGCAGAGACGGGCGCGGGGGTGCTGATGACCGCCCACGCCCTCACCTGGCTATCCGCGCCCGTCGCCCTCTTCATCGGCGGCATCGGCGCCGCCTCGGTGTTCAAGGCCGTCTATATCGACAGGCGCGACTTGAAGTGCGCCTGCGTCGGCGGGGACAGCAAGGTTCCGCTCGGCTTCCTGTCGCTGACCGAGAACCTGATGATGATCGCCATGGCCGTATGGATGCTGGCGCGTATGTGAGACCTACGCGGGCTCCGCCGCCTTCCAGTAGTCCAGCCGCCGGAAGAAGGGCGTCGGGTCCTTGGGCGTGACCAGGTTGGCCGGGTCGTGGAACAGCCGGTCGTGCAGGCGCGTCAGGGTGAAGCGCACAGCCGCCGCCGCGCCGAGTTCCGGCAGGGCCTGACGCTCGGCGTCCGACAGGGGCCGCACCGACTCATAGCCCTTCTGGAAAGCGCGCAGAGCCGACGGCAGAGGCCGTCCCTCGGCGTCGAAACCCCAGGCGCTCAGCGCGATGGCCAGGTCGTAGGCCAGCACGTCGACGCAGGCGAAGTAGAAGTCGATCACCCCGCCGACATCCGTCGCCCCATGCTCATTCGTCGCGAACAGGACGTTGTCGGGGAAATAGTCGGCGTGGATCGGCCCCCGAGGCAGGGCGGGATCGCTCCAGGGCCGGGCCAGATCGGGCAGAAGACGCTGCATCTGCTCCAGCATCCGGCGGTCCTCGCCTCTGGCGACCGTATCGCAACGTGCGGCCAGGTCCGCCCAGGCGCGCGGCCCGACCGGATTCTCGCGCACGCCGTCATAGTCGGCGGCGTCCAGATGCAGCAGGGCCAGAACCTGACCGGCGCGATACTGATCCTTGTCCGTCGGCTGGCGCTTCCAGGCGCCGGGCGTCCATTCGACGATGGCGGCGGCGCGATCGTTCAGACGGCCGATCACCTGGCCTCGATGATCCGCGACGGGCGCGGGCGTCGGAAAGCCCTGCGCCGCCAGCCGCCCGGTCAGGCCCAGGCAGAACGGGAGGGCCGAGGCCTCGGTCCGCCCCTCGAACAGGGTCAGGACATAGGCGCCCTTCTCCGTCACCAGGCGATAGTTGGTGTTCTCGACCCCCTCGGCGATCGGGGTCAGTTCGACCAACCCGCCGAGAGGGTAGCGCATGAGATAGTCGTCGGCCTGTTGCGGCGTGACGGGCGTGAAGACGGCCATGACTAGACAAGCTCCGCAGCGGCGCGCCGGGCGCGCATGACATCGGCGACATCGGCCAGCACGCTCTCGGTCGTGGCCCAGCGCCCGGCGCCGCGCCCCTTGCACGTCCACACCCGGCCGTCCTGACCATAGACCTTCAAGGCGTTGCGCTCTCCGTTCAGCGACAGGAAGAGCGCGTCCTCCAGCGCGCCGTCAAGACGGACATAGGCGTCCAGGGCGCCCTCGCGCTCGAAACAGGCTCCGATCTGGCGCACCGGCGCCTCGCCCAGCGGCGTCTCGGCGGCCAGCACGTCGCGCGGCAGGTCCTCGGGCGAGCGGCCGAAGGCCTCGAACGACAGCAGCTTGACCTTGGCGGCGGCGTCAAAGCCCTCCAGGTCCGACGAGGGGTCTTCCTCGGCGAAACCGGCGGCCCGGGCGTCGGCCAGGGCGTCGGAGAAGGTCGCCCCCTCGCCCAGACGTTGCAGCATGAAGTTGACCGTGCCGTTCAGCACCGCCTCGAAACCGACCACCGGACCGGCGGCGCGCGCGGCGCGCAGGGTCTCGATCATCGGCGAGCCGCCGCCGACCGAGGCCGACCAGGCGACGCGACAGCCGTTGACGTCGGCCAGGGCCTGAAGCCCCTTGGGATCGCGGGCCACGGCCTGCTTGTTGGCGCTGACCACGTCGCAGCCCGCCTCCAGCGCGCGGCGGATCAGGGCGTGCCCCGCCTCGCCCTCGGACAGGGCCTCCAACACCAGGTCCGGCTTCTTGGCCAGCAGGGCTTCGACGTCATTGGTGAACAGTTCGGCGGGCGCCGATACGTCACGCTTTTTCAAAGGATTGCGGACCAGGACGCCGACCACTTCAAAGCGGCTGTCCGGCAGCAGGCGGCTGAGCAGGCCGCCGCCGACGACGCCGCAGCCGGCCACGGCGACCTTCAACGGCGCCGCCGCCTGCACCGGGCCCGGAGGCGCTCCGCGTTCGCCGACGATCGTGCCTTCGGCGCGGCCGAGCGCGGCGACTTCGATATCGACGCCGCGCGCCTCGGCCAGGTCGATGGCGTCGTGCTGGACCAGGGCGCCCCCGACCTGACGCGCCGTGTCCCAGCTAGCGCGGCGATAGCGCAGCGGCGTGCCCGTTTCGCAGGCCGGATCGCGGTCGTAGAGGCCGTCGACGTCCTTCACCAGACGCACCCGCTTCAGACCCAGTTCGGCGGCCAGGACCACCGCCGTCAGGTCCGATCCGCCGCGGCCCAGCAGGGCCACCCGGCCGTTCGAACGCACCGCGCCGAAGCCCGGAACCACCACCACCTCATGCTCGGCCAGGGCCTGATGCAGACGCTCGCCCCTCAGCGACACGGGGCGGGCGTGCTGGGCCGGGCCTTCCGCGACGATGCCCAGTTCGCGCACCGACAGGCCGATGGCGTCCAGCCCCACCCGGTCGCAGGCCACGGCGACCAGGGCGGCGGCCTTTTCCTCGCCCAGCACGACATAGGCGGGCAGCAGCTCGTTCTCGTGATCCAGACCCAGGCTGCGGGCGTCGGCCAGCAGCTGATCCGTCTGCCCGGCCAGGGCCGAAACCACCGCCACAACCTTACGCCCGGCGCGGACGTGGCCGTAGATTTCGCTGGCGACGGCGGGGGCCTGGGACGCATCGCGCAGGACCGAGGAGCCGAACTTCAGCACCACCACATCGGCGGCGGGGGCGAGCGCTGCGACCGGTTTCGACTGATCGGCGACGAGGGCGAGAGAGGCGGACATGGGCGGTTTCCTGAAGGCTGGATCTGGGAGGATTTCGAAAGGAGGTCGACGGTGATCGAGGTGGGTTCGGGCCAATAAAAAACCCGCCCGGAGGTCCGGGCGGGTGATCGGTTTTCTGCGTTGTCTCGCCTAGACGGCGCGCATCATCCGGTCCCCGCCCGCAAGGGCATGGTGGTGGTACCGGTGGTGGTAATCATGGACGCGAAGAGGCCCGTCGCCGAGGCGGCGATCGCGGTCGTCTTCATGCTGGCGAGGCGGTAAGGCACAGGCGGCGTCCGGTTGAAAATCGTGCCTTAGGGTGAGCCAGGGCGCCGCGCCGCGTCAACCCCGTGTCGAAATAATTTTTCACGACATCGCCTCAATGGGCCTATTTCACCATCACACCGGGGCGCTTTCAGTGAAACGGGGTGAAATTTTTCGCTTGACCGGCGCTCTTCGCAACCGCACCGTAAGCTCACTCATCAAGACCGGCTGAGGGATTAGGCCCTTTGACGCCGGGGCAACCATCGGGTTCCGCCCGAAACGGTGCCAACTCCTGCGGGGTTCTTCGGGCTTGCCTGATAGGACCGCGAGAGATGGGTGGAGCATCGACGAGGCGACGCTCCACAGGTCTGTCACTGCATGGGTTCCTTGGCGAGCCGTATTTGCTGAGTGACCGAGACCCATGACCCTGGCCCTGATCGACCCCGCTCCCGCTGAAGAGCCCGCCTGTCGTCCCGCTTCCGCGCGCCGTCCGTCCGAGCTGCTGCAGCGCGACGGGGCCCATGACGTCGTGGTTCCGATCCCCGACGGTTTCGAGCTGGATTTCGGCGGAACCCTGACCCAGAAGCAGGTCATCGGCCGCCTGCACGGCAAGGCTGACGCCCCCCTGATCGTGGTCGCGGGCGGCATTTCCGCCGATCGCTACGTCCACCGCACCGAGACGAAGGGGCTGGGCTGGTGGTCCGGCGCCGTGGGCGTGCGCGCGCCGATCGACCTGACCCGCTTCCGCGTCCTGGCCTTTGATTTCGCACCCGAATTCGGCGAAGGCGTGAAGGAGCCGAAAACGCCGCTGACCATCACCACCCAGGATCAGGCCCGACTGCTGGCCCTGTTGCTGGACCATCTGGGGGTGGAGAAGGTCGCCGCCTTCGTCGGCTGTTCCTACGGCGGCATGATCGCCCTGGCCTTCGGCGAAATCTTCCCCGACTGGGCCGAGCAGCTGGTGGTCGTGTCCGCCGCCCACCGTCCCCACCCGCTGGCCACCGCCTGGCGCGGCATCCAGCGCCGCATCCTGCAACTGGGCCTGGAGACGGGCCGCGTGGATCAGGCCGTCGGCCTGGCGCGCGAACTGGCCATGACCACCTATCGCACCCAGGAAGAGTTCGGCGACCGCTTCGATTCCGAGGCTCCCAGCCATGCGGGCCAGGCCTATCCGGTGTGCGACTATCTGCAGGCGCGCGGCCGGGCCTATCGCGACCGCACCACCCCCGCCCGCTGGCTCAGCCTGTCGGACTCCATCGACCGCCACCGCGTCGAGCCCGAGGCGATCACCGCCCCCGTCACCCTGATCGGCTTCACCACCGACCGCCTGTGCCCCATCGACGACATGAAGGAGCTGGCCGACCGCCTGCCCAATCTCTGGCGCTTCGAACAGCACCCCTCCGTCTACGGCCACGACGCCTTCCTGAAGGAAGACGCCCTGGTCGCCGACATCCTGACCTCCGTACTGAAGGACATCGACCAATGAGCCGCGCCCGTCCCGCCGATCCCCGCACCATCGCCGCCCGCTCGGGCGTCGATACGGACACGGCCCACGGCGCGGTCATGCCGGCGCTGTATCTGTCGTCCAACTATTCGTTCGCCGCCTTCGGCCAGCCGCGCAAATACGACTATTCGCGCTCGGGCAATCCGACCCGCGACGTCCTGGCCGAGACCCTGGCCGAGCTGGAAGGCGGCGCCGGCGCCGTGGTCACGGCCACCGGCATGGCGGCGGTCGACCTGCCGCTCAGCCTGCTGGAGCCCGGCGACCTGCTGATCGCGCCGCACGACTGCTACGGCGGCACCCACCGCCTGCTGTGCGCCCGCGCCCGGAAGGGGCATTTCCGCGTCGCCTTCGTCGATCAGAACGACGGCGCCGCCCTGGACGCCGCCCTGGCCGACGGCTGCAAGCTGGTGCTGGTCGAGACCCCGTCCAACCCCCTGCTGCGCGTCACCGACATCGCCGAGGTCTGTCGCCGCGCCCACGCCGTGGGGGCCAAGGTGGTGTGCGACAACACCTTCCTGTCGCCGGCCCTGCAACGGCCGTTGGAGCTGGGCGCCGACATCGTGGTCCACTCGACCACCAAATACATCAACGGCCATTCCGACGTGGTCGGCGGCGCCGTAGTCGCGGCCGATCCGGCCGACCATGAACAGCTGGCCTGGTGGGCCAACTGCCTCGGCGTCACCGGCTCGCCGTTCGACGCCTATCAGACCCTGCGCGGGCTGCGGACCCTGTTCACCCGCATCGAGCGCCAGCAGGCGACGGCCGGCCTGGCCGCGGCGGTTCTGGAGCTGCACCCGGCGGTCAAGGCCGTCCACTATCCGGGCCTGACCAGCCACCCCGGCCATGATCTGGCGGCGCGCCAGCAGTCGGGGCCGGGCGCCATGCTCAGCTTCGAACTGAACGGCGGAACCGAGGCGGTGCGCCAGGTGATCGAGCGGCTGGAGGTCTTCACCCTGGCCGAATCCCTGGGCGGGGTCGAAAGCCTGGTCGCCCACCCGGCCACCATGACCCACGCCGCCATGACGCCCGAGGCGCGCGTGACGGCGGGCATCACCGACGGCCTGCTGCGCCTGTCGGTCGGTCTGGAGCATCAGGACGACATCCTGGCCGACCTGACCCAGGCGCTGGATGCGGTGTCGCTGAAGGCGGCGGCGTAAGCGCGAGGCGCGCGCTTCTCCCTCCCCTTCATGGGGAGGGTGGCTGAGCCTGCAAGGCGAAGTCGGGTGGGGGCGGCGGACAAACCAAGCGCCGCGTCCTGATCACCTGGCCCTCCCCACCCGGCCGCTACGCGACCACCCTCCCCATGAAGGGGAGAGAGACTTCAGCGCTTAAGCCACGGCTCGCGCCAGGGCTTCCATCCGCCCGCGGGCGTCCAGATCGCGAGCGTCGTCCAGGGCGAACTGGCCCATCATCCGATCAAGCTCGACCGCGTCGGAGGCCAGAGCGTGGCTGGCGGCGGTCGACTGTTCGACCATCGCAGCATTCTGTTGCGTCACCTGATCCATCTGGTTCACGGCGATGTTGACCTGCTGCAGACCGCTGGACTGCTCCTGCGAGGAGGCGGCGATCTCTTCGGCGATAACAGTCAGGCGCTGGATCTGACCGGCGATGCGCTCCAGCGCATGGCCGGTGTCGCCGACCAGGGCGACGCCCGTCCCGACCTGGCGGCCCGACTCGTTGATCAAGGTCTTGATCTCCTTGGCCGCCGAAGCCGAACGCTGAGCCAGGGCGCGAACCTCCGACGCCACGACGGCGAAGCCGCGACCGGCGTCGCCCGCGCGCGCCGCCTCGACGCCTGCGTTCAGCGCCAGCAGATTGGTCTGGAAGGCGATCTCGTCGATCACGCCGATGATGGCCCCGATCTCGGACGAAGAGCGCTCGATCTCGCCCATGGCGGCGATGGCGCGGCCGACCACGGCCTGTCCTTCGACCGCTTCCGACTGGGCGCCGCGCACCACGCCGCCCGCCTCCGTCGCGCCCTCGGCCGAGCGCGCCACGGTGGCGGTGATCTGCTCAAGGGCGGCCGCGGTCTCTTCCAGACTGGCCGCCTGCTGTTCGGTGCGGCGCGACAGGTCGTCGGAGGCCTGTGATATCTCGCGGGCGCTGGCGCCGATGGCCGCCGCGCGTTCGACGATCACCCGCATCACGCCCTGCAGCTTATCCATCGCCGCGTTGAAGTCGGCGCGCAGGGCTTCATATTCCGGCGCGAACGGGTCGTTGAGACGGAAGGCCAACTGCCCCTGCGACAGCCGATCCAACCCCTTGGCCACGCCCTCGACCACGCGGGCCTGCTGGCGGGCGGCCTCGGCGTCGCGCGCGGCCTGAGCCTCGCGTTCGGCGTCGGCGGCGAGGCGCGCGGCCTCGGTCTCGGCTTCCAGCCGCGCCTTCTCCTCGGCGTTCCGCCTGAAGGTCAGGACGGCGTCGGCCATGCGGCCAATCTCGTCGCGACGGCCGACCGCCGGGATGGCGACGTTCAGATCGCCGCCGGCCAGACGGCCCATGGCGCGAGTCATGGCCTCCACCGGTCGGCTCAAGGCGCCGATCAGCCACAGGGCCGCCGTCATGGCGATGCCCAGCGCCAGCACCCCGCCGATGGCGAAGGCGACGTAGGCCTGGGTGAAGGCGGAGGCCTTGGCTTCGGCGCGCGCCTGAGCCTGAACGGCCTCCTTCTCGCGGATCGAACCGACCGCCTGGCGAATGTCGGTCAGGCGCGCCGCCGAGGCGACCTGGGCCAGGGCGGCGCCCTGGGTCGCCGGATCGCGCGCCAGGGCCATGACGTCCGAGGCGCTCTTTTCAAAGGCGGCGGCGGCGGCGATCAGGCTCTGTTGCTCGCTGGCATAAGCGCCCTCGACGTCGGACGCAGCCAGGTCCGCCATCCGCGCCTTCACATCGGCGCCGCCCTGGTTGAAAGCCTCGACGAAGCCGGGGTCGCGATTGGCGACGTAACCGCGCATGGCGTTCTGCTGCTCGACGGCGGCGGCCATCAGACGGTCCGACGCCTTCATCACCTCACGCGAGGTCAGGTCCGCCGCATCGGCGCGCTGCAGGGACGCCACGCACAACAGGACGATCAGGGTGGCCGCCCCGCACGCCGCGATCACCGCCATGAAGGACAGGATCAGCTTCTTGGGGACGGACAGGTTCTGCAGCATGACTTCAAGGCTCGGGGAGGGAGGTTCAGCACCGCTCCTAACCTGCGCCTGTTCGCAAAGTGTTAGCGCCCGCCTGCGGGCATCTACTTAATCGCGGTCACAGCGCCTTCAGCACCACCGACAGGGCGGTCAGCAGCAGATAGACGGCGAAGGCTCGGCGCAGGATCTTGCGGTCCAGCCGGTGCGCCAGCCGCGCCCCATAGGGCGCCGTCAGCGCCGTCAGCAGCCCCATGATGACGGCCGCCGGCACATTGACGTAGCCCAGCGACAAGGGCGGCCGCCCCGGCGCATCCCAGCCGAAGACGGTGAAGCCAAGGGCCGCCGCCGCCCCGATGGCCAGGCCGAAGCCCGAGGCCGTCGCCACCGCCTGGTGGATCGGCCGCCCGCACAGGGTCATGGTCATGCCGCCCAGACTGCCCCCGCCGACGCCCATCATGGCCGACAGCAGGCCGATGCCCGTGCCCACGCCGCGCCGCCCCCAGCCCGTGGGCAGATCCTTTCGCAGGGTGAACCGCTCGGGCGTCAATCCCATCTGCGTCGCGACCAGCAGCAGGCAGGCGCCGTAGACGACGGCCAGCCCCTCCATCGAGGTGAAGCCGGCGATCGCCGCCCCGACCAGGCCCCCGAACGCCACCCAGGGCGTCCAGGTCTTCAGGACCGTTTCGTCCACCGCCCCATGCGCGCGGTGCGTGGCCAGGGACCGGAGCGAGGTGGCGACGATGGTCAGCAGCGAGGTGCCGATGGCGACGTGCAGATTGCTTTCGCCGCCCACGCCCAGCACCGAGAAGGCGTAGAACAGCGCCGGCACCAGCACCGTGCCGCCGCCGACGCCGAACAGGCCGCCGATCACGCCCGCGATCGCGCCGGCTCCAGCCAGGGCGGCGAGCATCAGGGCGATTTCGGACAGGGGGAGGGTCATGAGCCATGGCTTAGCCGTCCGCCATCGCGCCGTCAGCCTTTTCCTTCCCATGCAATGGGGAAGGGGACCACGAAGTGGTGGAGGGGCATATGACGGCGGAACCAAGCAGCCCCTCCGTCACGTCGCCTTCGGCGGCGCGCCACCTCCCCGCTGGGTGGGGAGGAGAACGCAAATCAGGCCGCCTTGCGCGCCTCGGCCTCGCGCACGGCCTCGACCGCGCGATCCACGACCTCCAGCCCCGCGCCGGCCTTCACGCCCTCGACGGTCAGGATGCGACGGAAGGCGCGCGCGCCGGCCCGGCCGTGCATCAGGCCCAGCATGTGCCGGGTCATGCTCGCCAGATTGGCGCCCTCGTCCAGCCGCGCAGCCATATAGGGGCGGTAACGCTCCAGCGCCTCGAACACGTCCACGTCGGGCGTCGCCTCGCCGAAGATGCGGCGATCCACCTGCCCCATCAGCGCCGGCTCGTGATAGGCCGCGCGGCCCAGCATGACGCCGTCCAGCTGCACCCCGTCGTCGGCCTTCAGATGCGCCTCGGCCTGATCCAGATCGCCGATCCCGCCGTTGATGCAGATGGTCAGATGCGGCCGTTCGCGCTTCAACCGTCGCACCAGCGCATAGTCCAGCGGCGGCACGTCGCGGTTCTCCTTGGGCGACAGCCCCTTCAGCCACGCCTTGCGCGCGTGGACGACAAAGCTGTCGATCCCCACCGCCGCCGAGGCGTCGACCGTGGCGAACAGGCTGACCTCCGGGTCCTGATCATCGACGCCGATGCGGCATTTGACGGTGGCCGGGACGCTGACGGCTTCCCTGATCGCCGCCATGCAGTCGGCCACCAGCCCCGGCTCGCGCATCAGGCAGGCGCCGAACCGGCCCGACTGCACCCGGTCCGACGGACAGCCGACGTTCAGATTGATCTCGTCATAGCCATAGGCCTCGCCGATCTTCGCCGCTTCGGCCAGCTGCGCCGGGTCCGACCCGCCCAGTTGCAGCGCCACCGGATGCTCGACCGCGTCGAAGCCCAGCAGGCGATCGCGGTCGCCGTGGATCACCGCCGGCGCCGTGACCATCTCCGTATAGAGCAGGGCGCGCGCGCTCAGCGCACGATGAAACGCCCGACAATTGCGGTCGGTCCAGTCCATCATGGGTGCCACGGACAGCCTATGAGCTTGATTTATCGGCATTTTTTCAATAAGATCAAAAAGTTGGAAGGCGGCGTGTGCACTCGAATTTGCGACGTGTTGCGACGTTTTTTCCGGGTTTTCGACACCTCAGTGCACACAGAGCGCACACGAAATGGCGACATACTCGAAACTCCCGTCAGGAACGTGGCGGGTCCAGGTGAGACGGAAGGGTCGCTATATAAGCGAGACCTTCCTCAAACGCGATGACGCCCGCCGGTGGGCCACCGAAACGGAGGGTCGGATCGATCGTGGTGAGATCCCTACCCCATCGCGGTCAGCGCGGCTCCGCACGTTCGGCGAACTTATCGACCTGCATATCGCGGACATGAAGTCCGTCGGGAAGGCGCCCAGGCGATCAAAAGCGGCGACGCTCAAGATGCTGAAGACGCGCCTGGGCAGGACGAAGATCGCCCAACTAGATCGACAACTGTTCATAGACTTCGGTCGGAAGCGCGCCGCCGAAGGCGCCGGCCCCATGACGCTGAGCATCGACATCGGCGCGATCAAGCTCATCCTCTCCCATGCCGCAGCGGTTCACGGTCTGACAGTCTCGGTCGAGGCCATCGATATGGCCCGCCTCGCCCTCAAACGCCTCGGCCTCATTGGCAAGGGCGTCGAGCGCGATCGCCGGCCCAGCGATGAAGAACTGGAGCGCTTGATCCGCCACTTCGAGGACAAGCCTCGTCAAACCATTCCCATGGGAGCCGTCATTCGGTTCGCGATCGCTACGGCAATGCGCCAAGAAGAGATCTTCAAGGTCGTCTGGGATGACTACACAGCCCGGACCAAAATGCTGACCATTCGCGACCGGAAAGATCCTCGTGAGAAAACGGGGAACGACCAGCGCATCCCGCTCCTCTCCGTCTCCGGTTTCGATCCCGTCGCGTTGATAGAGGGACAGCGCCCGTCCCGCAAAAATACGGACCTGCGCATTTTCCCCTTTAATCACCGATCAGCGGGCACGGCCTTCACCAGAGCCTGCAAAGCTCTGGGAATAGCGGACCTGCATTTTCACGACCTTCGCCATGAGGGGACCAGTCGCCTGTTCGAAGCCGGCTTCCAGATTCAGCAAGTTGCACTGGTGACTGGTCACAAAGATTGGAAGATGCTCCGCCGCTATACCCACCTTCGTCCAGAATCCCTCCATCTGATTGCTTCAGGTCTCGCAGCCTAGGATCTAGCGAAGCTGGTCCGCTTTCGTGAAGCGACAACAAACTAGGCCTAATTGGGCATGCAGCAGCTGCGCCAGCAGCGGACGCTAGGACCGCGCGCACCAGGAGACATTGCGTCGAGGTGGCGGCGAACCCAGACCTCCCCTACTGATCGCAAATGACGGACTGCCCAAGGCAGCGACTGCAAGCTCTAAGGCTGACCTTCGTCTGATTATGAGAGCCGCCTGGCAGAGGGTTTCGCTGGACGGCAAAGCGCCAGAAACGGACGTTGGTGCCTAGACGGGAAGCGGACCTTTAGAATGGCGGCCTTTGAGAGATCGCTTCAGACCCTTTATCCTGAAGCGAGAAATGATCCGCGGCATCCGCTGATTGCCAAGCATCAGCCTCAGACGTCACCCATTGCAGCATGCAGGGCGCAGGATCGGCAATCCCATTGACACGGCTCAAGCCCCGACCAAGCTACACTTCCGCTTCGGAGCTAAGTCGGTGTTATCCCAATCCCTCTCCCTGCCGCCACCTCGCCCGCTTCCTCGGAAAATCTCACGAGCCTGGATGGCCGGAACCCTGGCCCGGGCCGAGGCCGAGTTTCGCTGGTGCTGGCAGGTTGTCAGGGTCCTGAAACGTCCGGACGACGCCGGGCCGGATACTGGAACGGACATTCTGCGGTTTCAACCCCGGCTTGTTGAGGCGATCATCGCCTTGGAGGCCGCTAGGCGGGCGGTGCGGTCGGAACTCAAACGGCTGAAACGCGAGGGGCGTCGCTACAACCGGAGATGGCTGACGAACCGCCGTGGTGCGCTCGAGCGTTTTCAGCAGGCCCTGTCAGACACCCTGGCGATCGGACGGGCGATCGGAGACGGATTTGCGTGGTTCTTCTACGAGAAGGACCGGCGGCTAATCGGCGAGCATTTCAAGCATCACGCACAAACCGAACTCCCGGTCAGCATCGGCGGTTTGGGCGAACGAATGCTGGTGCACGGTCTTCCCGGGTTTGAAGGGCGGTTGGCCCTCTATCACGGCACGACCACCTTTCTCCGCCTCGGAGATGTCTCTTTCGTCGATCTGCCGACCCGACGGGTCCAGGCGATCGCCGAACTGAAGACCCGAAAAATCTCGGACGGCGAATACAGGCTGATGCTGCACGTGATCGCCGATGCAACGACTTTTGCGCCCAGTTCAGTGCACGGATCGACCGAAATCATCTCTTTCGCCGAGTCCACCGAGGACCTTAGGGAGGTGATGCGGGAGCGTCTGGAGGTGCAGATCGAGCGGATGAGCCGCGCGGTCGCCGGAGCGCGGGACGGCAAGCCAGCCAAACGGCTAGGGCAGCCCAGCACCTTCCAGTTCGAAGCCCTCGCAGACAGCGTTCGCACCGCGACGTCGGGCAAGCTGCGATTGACCCGCGCGGGTCCGGGCCTGCTCGTGGGCGCATTGCGCGCCCGTCCCGGGCGATCGTTCGCCACGGATCTGTGCGTCCGCAACGGCACCGACCGATTGATGGGAGACGTGATCGAGCAGGCTTTGGGGATCATGGATCCGGAAAGACCGGATAACGCGCTGGTGGTCGGTTCCGCGGGGGCTGGCGTGAAAGGGCTGTCGGCACCTTTCGCCGGTCTCCCGCCGGTGTGGTGGCCAATGGATGATGCGGCGCTGGAGGAAATTTTGTTCGGCAAGGTCTTGCTGGTGACCCTGTACAATCCGATGCATCTGCGTCGGGCGATGGAAGCGCGCGGTCTATTTGCTGTCGAAGGACAGGATGTGTTAGCGGGTACGGTGGACGGTCGTGCCGTGCAGTTGGGCGTCTTCAGCCACTTTGACCGACTGATCCAGAGCGACTTCATGTCGATGGATAGCGTCCTGGACATGCTCGACGCCACGTTCGCCGTGGCGCGGGAGAAGGGCTTGGAGGCGGGAGACAGAATGTCGATCCACGCCCAGGTCACCACAGGCGACCATGCCCATGAAGATGACCTCGGCGACTGACGCTGCGTCTGCCCAAGTGTTCTGCGAAACGACGGCGAAATCACCGATTGAATACCGCCTACTAGATTGCACCGCGCTCAAGCGCGGCGACCAGCTCTATCGCGGCGACCAGCTCTATCGCGCCTAGATCAAGGCCCTGCGGCGGCTTGACGATGATCCGAACGGCGTGGTGACGGCCGCGTGGTGCGCTATCAGGTTGAGGCGCACCGCCGAGTTCTTCAGGTGACTATGCCGTGAGTAATCTCCTAGCGGCCCCCAGTGGCTTGCCGCCTGACGTGCGCCAGAAGCGGCCATTGCAGCCCCGTCCGAAAGGCGACCTTCTGATCCTCGCGCGTTTGTCCGGTTTCCGGCAGTGTGCCTAGGCCCGCTTCGCCCATTGCGGACCTTTGCTGCTTCACGCTTATGGTGTGTTCATGAACACCACTACCGTTCCGGCGCCACCCGATGATGGGGGCACCGACCGCAGAGGGATTTTGGTGAGCGCCGCAGCGCGCCTATTCCCTCGACGATGAGAAATGCCTTCGATAGGCGTGCTGGCCAAATCGGATTTCTTAAGCGGTCGCGCCCGTGGGAACTGCCGCGAAAGCCCGCCCGACCTGCTCACGAAGAGGCTGGAGACGGGTAAATCCCCGATTGGTAAGAATGACAAGCACGGCGTCCTGATCCGGCAGTTGCTCGAAGTCGGCGATATAGCCGTTAGTGCCGCCGCTGTGCCCGACCATGGTCTGACCAGCCGCCGAGGAAACTACCACGCCCAACCCATACCCCTTGGGGCCGACCACAGCCTTGCCGTCCCGGCTCACGACCGGCGCCGCACGTATCTCGGCCAAGCTTTCCGGCTTCAGCAATCGGCCTTCCTCCAAGGCACGGTCGAACGCAAGCATGTCTGCAAGGCTGGCGCGAACCGCCCCCGCGCCAAGTTGAATAAAGGCCCAATTCTGGGCCTGGGTAAGAGCGCCGGGCGCGCCGTTATATCCGATGGCCAAACCTTCTTCCTGCACCGCCACCGGATGACCAGCGACCATATTTGGCACCTCGACGCTAGCGGTCGTCATACCTGCCGGTTTGAGGACTAGCTCTTCGAGGATGTGGCCGAAGGGCGCCCCACGGGTCGCAGCCGCTGCATGCGCGAGAAGCTCGAATCCGAAATTATTATACCGGAAGTTCTCGCCAGGTCCTTCCAGAGGATGGGTCGCGTCCTCCGGGAGATCCGTCAGAACCGCCTTCATCGCCGTCGGGTGATCGACGCTGAAACGCGCCAGCATGGCCTCCGTCAGGTCCGGCAGACCCGAGGTATGGTTCAGCAGGTTCCGCACGGTGACGCCGGCCCAGTTCGAAGGCGCATCGGCGAGATAGCGGCCGATCGGCGCGTCGAGATCCATCTCGCCGGTTTCACACATGCGCAGGATGGCGATGGCCGTCAGATACTTGCTGGTCGAAAAGATCTTGAACCGGGTTTCGGGCGTGTTGGCGACGCCGTTGACGGGATCGGCTTGGCCACAGGCATGCTGGAACAGCATCTCGCCGCGCCGCGCCACAGCGAGCACCCCGGAAAATTCACCGGCCTCGCACGCCTTGACGAGTTGCGCTTCAAGAGGCGCAAAATCAGGCCGCTCTGCGGCAGAGACCGTCACGGGAGACAAGAGGACCAATGAGGCCAATGCGCCGACGGTAAGACTATGCTTGATAGGGATCATGACCGCAGCCTAGAGAGAGGCCCCTCCTCACCTCAAGTGAAGCTTGAGTCAGATTGCGGCCATTCTCGTGACGAACCCCGCCCTCCAAAATGCGCTGGCGGATGTCCAGCCCCTTGCCGACTAATAATCCGCCCGCATGATCGAGATTAACTGGCCGCGTGACGGATCTGCTGACTAACCAGGCCTGAACACTGATTTTGGTCCGTCAAGCTCCTTCCCCTTCTCGCCGCCCTCTCGCTGACGCAGCAGGCTTCCGCGCGAGACCGGCTCAATGCATCCAGCCTGCGTAGAAGATTCCTATGAAGCCGACGAACAACAGCGTCACGACCAGGAGCGCCGCTTCCCATGCCGCCAGATGCCACCATCGGGGAACGGAGGACCTTTGTTTGCGCAAGAACGGCCCTCCAGCACCCGCCGGACGAGGCGCTGGTCGTCCTAACTATCCAATCTGGGCGTTGTTCCGCCTATCCGCGCCCTCGGCCGATAAAGAGGGATTATCGCCATTCCGGCGCCAATGTTCCGCGCATTTCTCGCGTAGCTGTCGCCAGGTCGCCTTTCCCTCCAGTCCGTAGATTTCGGATTGGGTATAACGCTCTCTGACGAGGGCCTTTCGAAGGTCGCTCGGAATGCGAAAGCTCCCGCTTTCTGCAAGTTCGAGGGCCCGCTCAATCACCGGCTTCCTGTGCACGAGAACAACTCCCCTGTGAGGGGAGTCTAAACGCCGTTCATTCAGCGCAGGTTGCTCCCGAGACCGTTCGGGCGTCTCGCCACCGCCTTCTAGGATAGATGAACGGTCCAGGCGGCCCCTGCAAAGCAGGATACGCTCAGAAAGACGAGGGTGATCTCAAAGGGCGACAGCCTCCAGATGGAGGGCCCGCGACGGGATTTGGCAGACATGGCGGCCTCATGGTTTCCAAAATGATCTTGAGAGCCGCCTCGGTTGCGCCCCTGACGGGTAGCGGTTGGCCGTAGAGGCCACGCCAAAGCGCATCTAGCGTCTGATCTTCTTGTCCTAAGGGCTCCATCAGCGACCCTTGCACGGACGGGGGTCCCAATCCCCCTCAATTGGCGCGCTTATCGAACAATGCTCGTTTTCCTGCTGCGCTTGCGCCCCGCGCTTCCAATCATCTCCAGCGCAAGGCGGGCGCCCCTCCTCATCGCCGATTTGCAGGGAACCTAGGCGTGGCCGCCGATGAGGCCATCGGCGTTCGGTTCGAGAACGCGGACACCGATCACGGACCTATCGCTGCGCATCCGCCGCGCCTGTCAGGCTAGGTCGCGTATGCGCATGACGCCGCTGCTGCTGGTCTTCACCTCAAACCGTCCCGTCCCGCGGATGAGATCGGACAATTTGGCGTATCCGTATGTCCGCTGGTCGAAATCCGGATAGGCGTTGCGGAGCCGGTTGCCGAGACCGCCCACGGCGACCCACCCGTCTCCATCCTCGTCCATATCGGCGATCAAGGTAGCGATCAGCCGCGCGGCTTCCGCCGGTCGCCGCTTACTCTCGCTAGAGCGGCGCACGGGTTTCGAGGGATCGACATCCCCTTCACCGGGAAGGCTCAGGTTCTCGGTGTAGATGAAGCGAGTGCAGGCCTGACGGAAGCTCTCGGGAGTCTTCTGCTCTCCGAAGCCATAGACGTCGACGCCCTCTTCGCGAATGCGTGAGGCGAGACGAGTGAAATCGGCGTCGGACGAGACCAGGCAAAAGCCGTCGAACCGCCCGGAATGCAGGAGATCCATGGCGTCGATGACCAGCGCGATGTCCCCGGAATTCTTGCCCTTGGTGTTGGCGAAATTCTGCTGGGGCTGAATGGCGAACCGCGCCAACACCTTCGTCCAGCCGGAAATCTGAGGGCTGGCGAAATCGCCGTAGATGCGGCGCGCCGATGCTTCGCCTAAAGCGGCGATCTCGGTGAACAGGGCTTCAGCGATTTTCGGAGAGGCGTTCTCCGCGTCGATCAGCACCGCCAGCCGCGGCGCGCGGCCTTCAATCGCCATGCTGGGTCGTCGCCTGTGGCGTGGATTCGCGGGCACTCACATTCTTGGCCGTGCGGCGGACCGAAAGCCGATCTGGCGAATGCGATGGAGGAGGCGCGTCCAGAGCCTCGGCGACGTCGGAGAGGAAACGCAGGCGCTGTTCAGCCGCTGCCGCTGGATCCTCCCCATAGCGCACCGCGCGGCCGTCGACCCGGCTCGCCTCGTCTCGAATCCGGTTGATCAAGGCGGCGAGATGCCCCTTGCTTTTGTGGCTATCCATAACGACGGCATGTGTTCGGGCTTCGGCCAGTCGTCGTTGCAATGCCGCATCGACATCCTGGCCTAGGCCCGATCGCACGGCCATCTGGACAAAATCATAGGCGTACAGTCGCACGAAATTTTCTTCGATCATCGGGAGTCTTTCGAATGCGACGGCAAGGCCGTCTGATGCCCCGACGCTGGCGCGGTCGTCCTTTTCCGGGCCGCGCGGGCGGGCTTGACCGCAGGCGGCCTGGGAAGAGCGGCTCGCCTGGCGGCCTCGGCGTCGATCAGCGGAAGGATGTCGGCCGCCGCCGCGATCTGCGGCGGCAGTCCATGCTGAACCAGCCGCTGCGCATTGACGCGCAAAGCCGACAAATCCGTATCGCTCATTAAAGGGATTTTTTCAGCCAGAGGCGACACAGGCGCGTCCTTTGACCGGAGGATCGGGGCGACGCGTCAAGCGCCACCCTTTCAACTGGTTGAAGCCGATCTCAACTCTGACCTCGTCCCCCAGAACGCTGGTCCTGAGCGGTCGATTAAGGCTGGGAAGGACCGTAATGACATGGCCGTTCTCCAACCTGACCCGGCGCGCTCCCAGAGGAAGCAGGCCGGTCACCACGCCGTCGAACGAAATCCTGTCATCACGAAAGGAAACGATGTCGCCCCTAGGCCGCCACCGCAAGGCGGGCTGCGGATTCCTTACCGCTGCGAGCGTCCAGTTCGACCTCGAAGTCGAGCTTCTGCCCCTCATTAAGAGAAGAAAACTCGGACGCTTCTATCGCGGAAGCGTGCACGAAGACATCCTTGCCTCCGTCGTCGGGCGCGATAAAGCCGTAACCCTTGATCGAATTATACCATTTTACTGTGCCGGTAGCCATTTTCAGACCTCCATATAGCGTTGGCGGCAGAGAAACCTCTGAAGCCTGTCGGGTCTGGATGGGATCGGCTTTTGAACCTCTGTGCGTCGTGCAGAAAAGGGCAGCAGCGTTACGCAAGAAGATCGACGGGTTTGATATGGGAGCGGATCGCCGTCGGCGCAAGGTCAGGAAATAATAATCGCGCGGCAGCCTCATAATGAAGGCCCGCCGTTGACCAGCGGGCCTGGAATTATTTCGACTGTTTCGATCCGACCGACGCCTTGTCGACCAAGTTCTTCACGCTTGGATTGGAAACATTGGTCTTAGGCTTGACCTTCTTCGGCTTTCCCTTTGACTCTTTCATCGCTCTTACCTCTCATGTGCCCGGAGACCCTAACAGGCCAAGCTCCGGCAAATGAGGCCGCAAACCGCTATCTGCGGAATATGATTTGGCGGGCGCGGATAACGCTTATTGAATCCCTGCTGTGACGCTGGTTTTGCGGACTGCATTCCTATTTATCGTAATGGCCGCCTGCACGCCTTTTCCAGACAGGCGCCGAACCGAGCGGGAGACTTGACCCCTCCCCATTCCCCAATGCCACCCCAAGAAACCGATCTGGAGCGTCGCGTCCTCGCACACGAGCGCATCCTTCAATTTCTCCTGGCGGAGTTGGCGCAAGCCGACCCTTCGCTTGCAGATCGCCTCACAACGACCTTCTGGCCCAAAGGCCGAAACTCCCATCAGCATGACCATACCGATGCTGAGGATTACGCCGAAGCCTTCGTCCGGCAGGTTCTGAAGCTTAATGAACAGCGTGGCGGCCTACCCTCTCGCCCTCCTTCTTCGGCCCCGACGACCTCTCGGACAGAACCGCCGATCGCAACCCATGAAATCCCGGTCGTCGTCAAACCCCGCAGCGGGGTATGGGAAGTCAGCCGCGCGCGACGGCATATCGGCGACTACATGGATCGAAGCGCCGCCGTCGAAACCGCGCTCGCCATCGCACTCGAAGACATTCAGGCCGGAGTGAAGGCGACGCTCGTGGTTGACGGGGTCGCCGTTCCGATCGATGCCGTCGGCACGACGGCCGAGGCCGAAGGACAAGCGAATAACTAGGTCGATACCACGGCGACGCGGCAAGCTCCTCGGGCTTACAGCCCAGCCGGCATGGCGGCCCATGTTGTCGCGCTCCTCTCCCGGGGCGGCCTCAGGGAGCGGCTTGCGAACAATCATGAGTTGGACGTTCCGGCCGCTCGCGGCAGGCAAACAGACATCAGCCTTCTCGGCGATGTGGGGCTGGCGGCTGATGCCTGCTCCCAGCTTTCTTGCCTGAAGATACGGTCCTGCCTGATCCGGGGCGACCAAGACTAAAGTGACCTGATTAATGCGCCAGGACCTCGATTAGCACCCGCTGAGTAGTTTCTAGCTGTCCAGTATAGTCGACATCGGCCCTTTGCTAAGGTGCGGCCGACAACGGCATGAAGGGGCTGGGTTAGTTGCCCGCCGCCGCCTGAGTTGCCGCCCAGGCCTGGCTGACGGGCATAAGAAAACCCGTCTGCCACATTGGGACTCAGACGGGCCTAATGAGCCGAGGCTCGTATCTTAAATAGGAGCCAGTATTAAAAGCGCAAGGCCCACAAGAAATTAATCAGCACCGCCTGCAATGATCGTCAGAACGGCCCAGATGATTACGGCCAGTGCGATCACACCCCCAAACGCAGCGGCGATTACGAGGCGCTTTTCAGCCGCAGTCAGCCTCCGATGATCCATTGTTCCGTGATCTCCGTGGGCGGCAGCCAGCGAGCAGTACGCTAGCACCATTGTGAAGCCGCAGGTGATAAACTTGTCTGCGCTCCAGAAGCGCCCTGTAATTGCTCGATATTAAATCTGGTGGAGCGCTCAACTCGAACTAAATAATCTTTATCCTTGCTTGTTCCGTCTTTGTAGCTCACCGTCTGGATGTCGATATCTCTGCGTAACGCCCTATTTCTTTGCGACGCATCGAGATTTCCGTTTCCTTAGACCCGACAGCTCTCAGGACCTTTTCCTCAGGGCAATCTTTCTCGGAGGTCATGGAAATGGCTACTGGCATTATCAAATGGTACAATCCTACTAAGGGTTTCGGTTTTATCGCTCCTGACGCTGGCGGCGGCGACGTCTTCGTCCACGTCTCGGCTGTCGAGCGTGCTGGCCTCAGCGGCCTGAACGAAGGCCAAGCGCTGTCGTATGAACTCGAGCGCGACCAGCGCTCGGGTAAGACTTCGGCAGGTCAGCTGCAGGTCGTTTAAGCGAACGCGCCAGTTTAATGGCGCTATTGAGGCCCGCTCTCTTAGGAGGGCGGGCTTTTCCGCGTTTAGGTTGGACCGGTCCCCTCCGCAGTTGTCGCGACACGTGATCTTCGGGCGTCGTCAAAACCGCGTGGCAATCGGAGCGGGAACCGATGAGCGAATCGCTCTGATTCTAGCCCTGCCTTATCTGACCTCGCGGCTCTGGTAGCCATGTTCAAGTCAGCGAAGGGCAGCTCTTGGCCCACTGCGGTTTCCCCGTGACGTGCCTCTCTTCGTCAGCGTTGGCATATGGAACAAGGCTCCGCAGACTGCCTTTTCCTCCCGCCAACCAGGAGGAACAAATGGCTGACAAAACCCTCGACAACCTGTTCCACGATACGCTCAAAGACATCTACTACGCAGAGCGGAAAATCTTGAAGTCGTTGCCGAAGATGGCTCGTGCCGCCCAGTCGCCAGAGCTAAAGGCCGCCTTTGAGAAACACAAGGATCAGACGGAAGGCCAGATCGAGCGCCTGCAGCAGGTATTCGAAATCATCGGCAAGGCCCCGCGCGGAAAGACTTGCGACGCCATTGAAGGCATCCTGGCCGAAGGTGACGAGATCATGGAGGAGTATAAGGACACGCCTGCACTCGATGCTGGGCTTCTAGCTGCAGCCCAGGCGGTCGAGCATTATGAGATCACCCGCTACGGCACACTAAAGCGTTGGGCGCTTGTGCTAAATTTGAAAGACGCCGCTGCGCTGCTGGACGAGACCCTGCAGGAGGAGTCTCAGACGGACGAAGATTTGACGAGTATCGCCGACGCGGCCGTCAACGCCGAGGCCCTCGACTCTGCCGCGTAGCAATGGCCGAGAGCCTCTCAGCCCGCTCTCCTCAGAGAGCGGGCCTTTTTTGGTTAGGCGTTGATGCTTTCCTCGGCGGAGGCCGGCGCAGCGTGCGCCAGCAGGCTTCCTCCGATCAGAAGGGGGGAGTCGTCTGCCGACATGGGGGGAAGGCAAACGAAACGCGCGGCCTTTTCGCCGTTTCGCAGGAACAGGTGAATCTCCACGTGCTCGCCGGCAGCAGCCATCGTTTCGGCAATGGTCCTCGCAGCATCCTCGGCTGCGCGTCCGCGCACAAATAGCTGGGGCTCAACGTCGTCCACACGGACGGCCCAGACTTCGCCAAAGGGTTCCACAACGACGGTTCGCATCGATCCATCTCCAGTGAAGATTGAAGGCGAGCGCTATTTGGAGAGCGCTGGGGACGCTTCAAGGGGGAACCAAGAAATGCGTCGCCAGTTGGCTCATCGCAGCCCTCCCCCTCCCCTAGGGCCGCCCTCTGTTGAACCGCCCAGCCCCTCGCCGGACGCCTCAAGCGTCGGCGAGGGGTTTTTCAGTTCTGCAGGACGCCACGCTCGATCAAACCGAGGACAACCGGATCCTGAATGGACGCGGCGACTTCGCGCGCGAACGCGTGATGCGCCTCGGCCTCATCCATATCAGGCGCTGACTGCCGTCGCGATGTGGTGAGAGCCGAAAGGAAATCTCGCGCTCCTGTTGGCTAGGCGCTCTATTCGAACGAGTTTCACCCCGGCCTGATCGCGAAGGATGGCACGTGAACTGACGACCATGATCGACCTCCTGAACGAGCCGATAAGCTCGAGAGGCGGTAGGGGGTTCCCGCGCATGGAACTCTTCAGCGCGGGGCTGGTTGGCACACAGCGCCGCGCTTGCTGGCCTGTGCGGCGCTCTGGGGAAAGAGCGCCCTCCGCTGTTGTCCTGGCGGCGGAGCGGCGCTCAGCCGTCAGGCAGCAAATCTCTATAGGGCTCGCCTCGCTCGCCCGCCTCGACGGGTCAGCATGCGGAGCCGAGACTCATGAACCAGCGGCAGCCAATTCTGCACGATCGGAAAGCGAGCTAAAGTCCGCTCCCCTCTATAGGGACAATGACCGGCTCGCTTTCGAGCCCGGTCGCGAGTCACAGATCTATCTGTTCTGACATTTCCAGGGCGTCGTCCACCTCGATGCCGAGGTATCTGACAGTGCTCTCCAGCTTCCTGTGGCCGAGCAGGAGCTGACAGGCCCGGAGGTTGCCAGTCTTCTTGTAAACGAGCGAAACCTTCGTCCGCCTGAGGCTGTGGGTCCCGTAACCCTGCGGTTCCAGGTCGATCATCTGAACCCAACGATCAACGAGCCGCGCGTACTGACGGGTGCCAATGTGCTGACCTGATCGGCTGCGGCTCGGAAACAGCCAGTCATCGTCGCGCTGTCCGCGGATCGACAGCCAAGCGGCGATAGCGTCGCGCGCTGGCTCCGTGATCTCGAAAGGAACAGGCCTTCCGGTCTTCTGCTGGATGACAATCGAGCGCTGGCGAAGCACGCCGCTGGGCGCCACATCACTAACCCGGAGCCGAACCAGGTCACAAGCCCGCAGCTTAGAGTCCAGGGCGCAGTTGAACATCGCAAGGTCGCGCACCCTCCTGGCGACCTTCAACTGCTGTCGAATTGCCCAGATGTGCTTCGGCTTCAGCGGCGCCTTGGGACCAATGAGACGGCCAGCATTCCACGGCCGCTTGGGTTGAACGAATAGGTCAGACTGGCGCATGGCCAACCTCCATGAAGGTCGCCTCCCTGTGTCAGTTGCCAGTCTACGCTCTCAGCATCTCCTCAGCGTCAGAAGCGGTCTTTGCCACCCCGCCCGAAAGGCGACATTCCGATCCTCGTGCGGACGCCCGCTTTCGGGCCCGGGAGCCAGGACCGAAATCGACCCGTTGCGGACGGTCACAACTTCAGATTCGCTGAGCTAGAATATTGATTTCTCGAAATCGAAGCAGCGTTCCCAAAAGCGAGACGAGTGGCAGCGCCGCTAGGCCGACAAAATATAGAGACGTGGCAATCGCTGTTCCGCCCCAGCCAAATCGGCCATCTGCTATCGGCGCGGCCAACATCAGCGCACCCGCCAAAAATAGAACGATCAACAGAGCAATCGACGGCCCCGTCACCTTAGAAAGTTCAGCCTTCTGACGCTCCGTAGCGGCTTTCCTTTCGGCTCTCGTAATATTGAGAAGGTCGATAAACCCAGATTTCAGAAGCAGAATAAGGCCGAGAACGAAAGCGCTGACCGGGATGACGAGGGCGTAGATGGCGACAGGTGGATAAGCCCCAACTGGCGCCAGCCGCCAAAAAATCGCACCGGCGATCATGACCAAGGCAATGCCGCCGATAACAGCTGCCCGCCGCCGTCTCTCTGTCTTCATGGGGTGTGGCGCCCAAGCCTTCCGTTCAATCTAGCCGGATTATGCTCCTACCAATGTCTGCCTTCCACCCTTAAGCGAACTTCGCTTCATGACGCTTAGCGACGTTATGCTATCCAAGTATCCACGCACCTTGTGCGATGCCACATGCCCCAGAAGCGGTAAAAAGTGCAGTCCTGCCCCGACCCGGCAAGCGCCGCCAGAACCACCCCAACTCCGACCTCAGCTCTAAAACCACCAAGGCTGTATCTCGGGGCTTCGACTGTGCTGCCCCCGCTCTCCGTTCCAGGAGCAAGTTGTTCGTATGCCACGGCATGTGGGAACCCCAAGCCCCGCCAGTTACAGGCACGATCTGAACCGATCACGCGATAAGGAGGAGGCGTGTTGCGCAACGCCTGCGCCATGAGCATGCAATCTGCCCCCAAGGGACCATCCATTCTCTGCCCCGGAACAGGGAGAGCTATTCCGACCATTGTCACGATTAATAGCAGCGAAGCGGTGACTGCCGAGGCCTTGCCTACAGTAGCGATGCGTCTTTCCATCCGGCTCCCCCAAAGCGACGACGAAACTAGCAGATTGATAACCGCTCCCCACCCTTAGGCGAACTTCGGTTCACGACCCGTTGCGGACGTTGGGTAAATCGCTTTAGCTGCGGGAATGATAAGCATCTACTCGATCACCACCCGCATTTTTCAGCTTTTTGGAGCCTTGGTACTTGCGGGGGCGGCCTTTCTAGCCGTCGCCTTCCTGCGCGATGGTGACAGGCTTGCTTCGCTATTCTGTGCAACCGTGACCTTGGCTTGCGCCGCCTTCATCATCCTCGCAGGCTGGATGCGTAAGCGGATGAAAGTGTGGTCCGACAAGTTCCCACCTAGCGTCCGCTAACGACGCTCAAGCGAGCTTCGCTTCACGACCCGCACCTGACCTCCGCTCATCGCTACTTCTGGAGAGCCCAGAGGAGAAGTAGCCCCTCGACGACGACAAACCCGACCGAAGCAACGAGGACAGCGGGCCAGAAAAAACGGTCCGCAGGTTGATCACAGGTTTGACCCGCAGCGATCTGTGCGTCGCTAAGAACGCAATGACTCATCACGAGCACGGATAACCCAGACGTAGCGATCAAAAGGTAGGCGGCGGTGATCAGGCAGAAGCTCCACCCCACTCTAGCGTCGCGGCTCATTTCTGCTCCCCTGTCGAGTCCCAACAATACTCGCTTAAGGTCCGCTAGCCACCCGTTGCGCACATTCGTCAAGGTCGTGATAGTCGACTGCCCTTACGAGAGAAACCGATGTCGCCCGACCTCATGATGGCTGTCATCAGCGCAGGATTAGCCCAAACGGCTCCGCTGCCTCCGCCCCCGAAACCGCCGCTCGTCCACGGCTACGTCTATTTTGAGTCCGGCTCTGCGACGCCCATCAGGCGTTATCAATTCGACCCTATCGAGTATCTAGGGGCGAGAGCTCCAACAGGCAGTTTCGTCTATGTCCAGGGCCAGACTGATACCGTGGGCTCCGAGGCGTCCAACCAGGCGCTCGCTTGGAAGCGGGCGTTCGCCGTGGCTGACCTCCTCGTTCTGGAAGGCGTAGACCCGCAGCGCATAACCGTCATGTCTTGCGGAGAATGGGTTCTGAACCGTTCGACAGCTGATGACACGCCAGAGCCGCTGAACAGGTTCGTGCTGTTTGACTGGTCTTCCGAGCCGCCTCGGGCAGGGCCCCTGTGTTCGATGAAGCCCTACCGTCGCTGAGGCCCGCTTGCCGTCCACAAGCAACTCCGGTTCCGAGCAGCCATGACTGCTTCCCACCCTTAAGCGAACTTCGCTTCACGACCCGTCGCTGTCATTCGGAAGGCCCGCTACAACGACGATGTCGGAGGGGCCAAAGTTAGAGTTGAGAAGTGATACTTCGCGCATTCGCTATCACGACGGCCGCTGCTCTGGTTGGTGGATGTTTTCCAGGCAACGAGTTTGAGGAGCCGGCCCCACGCGACATGATCGTCGCTGCGGCAGCACGCTGTGGGGTTCCCGGCTTCAAACCGACCCCGCGCGGTGATGGGTTTGCGGCATACGTGGATGTCAGCGTGCCGAACAGCGATGCGAAAGAAGCCTGCATCATTGAGGATGTGGAGGAGAGACAGGGATACCGGCTCGAGCGATAGCTTTGGCTTAGGTCTGCTCCCCACCCTTAGGCGACAAGGACCGGGCCCGCTTGAGGACCCGGTCGTACGTCACAGATCGATCTGCTCTGACATCTCCAGGGCGTCATCCACCTCGATGCCGAGGTATCGGACGGTGCTCTCCAGCTTCCGGTGACCCAACAGAAGTTGGCAAGCGCGCAGGTTGCCAGTCTTCTTGTAGACGAGAGACACCTTCGTTCGGCGGAGGCTGTGGGTGCCGTAGCCCTGCGGCTCTAGGTCGATCATACGAACCCATTGATCGACGAGCCGAGCGTACTGTCGGGTACCGATGTGCTGCCCTGGCCTGCTGCGGCTCGGGAACAACCAGTCTGCTTCGCACTGACCACGGACCGACAGCCAGGCAGTGATCGCGTCACGCGCAGGCTCTGTGATTTCGAACGGCACAGGCCTACCGGTCTTCTGCTGGATGACGATTGAGCGCAGGCGGAGGACCCCGCCAGGCGCAACGTCGCTCACCCGTAGCCGAACGAGGTCGCAGGCCCGAAGCTTCGAGTCCAAGGCGCAGTTGAACATCGCAAGGTCGGGCACCCTCTTCCCGACCTTCAACTGCTGTCGAATGGCCCAGATATGCTTCGGCTTCAGCGGTGCCTTGGGGCCGATCAGGCGGCCGGCGTTCCACGCGCGTTTGGGTTGAATGAACAGGTCAGACTGGCGCATGGCCAACCTCCACTGAGATCGCCTCCCTGTCGGATGCATTTCTACACTCTTAGCCGCTCTTCAGCGCCAGAAGCGGTCATTAGCAAACGCCCGAGAAGCAGGCATGGATCATCCCGCCTTTCCAACAGTGGGCGCGCTCGAAGGCAAGCGGCCCCCTGTACGGACCACCGAAAGACTGTAGGTTGCGTCTCTCAAGCTTGACCATTTAGTCGAATGCTGAAGCCTCAGGCGAGGATTCGTGTCGAGGTGGAGCTAGGCACGACTGGATCAAATGGCTGGCTGGCATGACACAGTTTAAAGCTTGGTGCGCTTCTACCTCCCACGCGGCGGGCACACGAACAGTCGAGGTGCTTGCTCCCAATCCTGGCGCGACCAAGACAGGCATCAAGCTCCTCGCGACCTCCCTGTCCGATCATTATGCGGCACGACAAAGGTTGGCGGACCTGCTCGAAAACCTCGGAAAACCGGCAACAGCGGACTATATCCGAGGCAAATATCCTACGACGGCCAAGATCCGCTCGGGCGATCTGGGCGAAATCCTCGGGTCCAACTGGGTCGAGGAAAACACCGCCTTCGACGTGAGCGTCAAACGCCTCCGCTGGAAAGACCATCGCGATCAAGCGATGAGGGGCGATGATCTCTTAGCCTTCGAAGTTCCTGCGGGTGGTGCCGTTCAGTTCCTTAAAGGCGAAGTCAAAAGCGCGGCCAGCCTCTCAAATGTGACCGTGAAAAAGGCGCGAAAGGCGCTTGCCAGCCACGCCCAGCGTCCGTCCCCCCACGCCATCAGCTACGTCATCGATCGGCTGAAGGAACAGGGTGAGAAAGATCTGGTCAATCAACTGGACGCTGCAACGCTTAAGGCATCGATCAAGATCGCCCAAGTTACACATCTCATGTTTGTCTTCACCGGTTCAAATCCCGCCGGCATGCTGACCAGCGATCTGAAGCTCTATTCGGGTAAGGTCAAACAGCTGTCAGTCGGGCTGCACGTACCGACCCATCAGGATTTTATCCAGAAGGTTTACGAGGGGGCGATCGCCCATGGCGTTTGACGTTCGACAGACAGAAGCGGACCTCACGGAAGCAGTCCAAGCGGGCTATCGCGGCAACCTTCTGGCAAAGGGCCAGGCCAGAAACCTGATCTGGATCGACGGCGAAACCGACGACGACGCCCCCCCTTTTTCCGCCACGCTGAGCTATGACCTTCTCGCCTATGGCTACGCTCTTCTCGGACAGGGGTTGCGGCTGATCGATATGGAAGGCGATCGCAAGATCGCCCGCGCCGCCTTCGAGTCTGCGGCAGAGGCGATCGAAGCGGTGGTGGTCCGCGGGAAACCATCGAAGTCGATCGACTTTCACCGTCTTCTCGCCGGGGCAGCTTTTCACCTAGGTCACTATTCTGCGCGCGCCTACTCCCTTCTGAAGGGCGCTGTCACCGAGGGCAATCTAACCGTCTGCGAACGCGTGCTCGGCTATCTGATTCTGAGAAATATTCCCGAGATCGAACGCACAGCGTGGCTTTGGCGCTCCGAAGGTCAAGGCGACGACGGGGCCCTCGTCGAGCGCCTCAGCACGGCTGACAAGGCTGCCGACGACGCCGATGCCTCCGACGACGACCCGGTCATCGACGTTCTCGACCTAGCCCTGACCGATAATTTCATGGGTGCCATCGGCCTTGCCTTGGAAGCATTTTCCCGGGGACAACGCGCCCTTCTCGATGTCGCCCTCGCACGTCTTCGCACGGGCCTTGAGGCGGCTTCTGAAGCCGCACTCGTCCCCCAGTTCTGGGTCTACCGGGTGACCGTGAAGCTACTCGATGATCTCTGGTCCTCCAGCTTCCATGTCTTGTTGCCCCTGAACCCGCCCGAGGATGTCGTAGCGCCGGACTGGATAGACCTTCGACGGCTTTTCATCGCCAGCCTCCTGCGCCGAACGGGCCAGATCGACCTGTGGCCCTCACAACGAAAGGCCGCCGCCCTGGCGACCGAGGTCGGCCGCAACCTCGTGGTTTCATTGCCGACTAGCGCCGGCAAGACCCGTATCGCAGAGCTATGCATCCTGGCCTGTCTGGCGACGCAAAAACGGGTCTTCTTCATCACTCCGCTAAGGGCACTGTCCGCCCAGACCGAGGCGGCGCTTCGCGACACTTTCGAGCCGTTGGGAAAGACCGTCTCTGGCCTCTATGGCAGCATCGGATCTGGCGACGTCGACGGGGATCTGCTGCGAGACCGGGACATCGTCGTTGCCACGCCGGAAAAGCTCGACTTCGCTATTCGCAACGAACCCGGAATCCTCGATGACGTCGGTCTGATCGTCCTGGACGAGGGACATATGATTGGGACCTCGGAGCGCGAGGTGCGCTACGAAGTCCAGATCCAGCGTCTGCTTCGCCGATCGGACGCGGCCCATCGCCGCATCGTCTGCTTGTCCGCGATCTTGCCGCCCGGCAAGAAACTCGACGACTTCGTTGGATGGCTCTCCCGCGACCAAGAAGGCGGCCTGATCAAGAAAGACTGGCGCCCCACTAAACTTCGCTTCGGCGAAGTAGAGTGGCGAGGCGACCACGCACGACTGACAATCACCGTGGGCGATGAAAAGCCTTGGGTGCCCAAGTTGCTCGTCGCTAGCGCCCCTCCGATCGGAACTCGTCGGAAGCTCTTCCCGTCCAGTCAACGTGAGCTGTGCCTGGCGACAGCTTGGCGGATGCTGGATGACGGGCACTCCGTTTTGATTTTCTGTCCGATCCGGCGCTCCGTGGAGCCTTTCGCCAAGGAGATTGTCGCGCTTCATGCCATGGGGGTTCTGCGCAGCGTTCTGCCAGACGGCGTCGACCTGACCAAGGCGCTCAGTATCGGAGCAGAATGGCTCGGAGACGGCCATCCCATTCTCGAATGTCTGAAGCTAGGCGTCGCGGTTCACCACGGCCGGTTGCCGACGCCGTTCCGTAGAGAGATCGAGGCCCTGCTCCAGGCCGGCGTGCTCAAGGTGACGATATCCTCACCGACCCTAGCCCAAGGCCTTAATCTTTCCGCCACCACCCTCATCTTCCACGGCCTTTCGCGTGAAGGCGAAAAGATCAATGTGTCGGAGTTTAAGAATGTCGTGGGGCGAGCCGGCCGCGCCTATGTCGATGGCCAAGGTCTGGTGCTCTATCCAATGTTCGACGACGTCGCCAAACGCCGCGAACAGTGGGAAGACCTAGTCAAGAAGAAGATTGATCGCGAAATGGAAAGCGGGGTCGTGCGGCTCGTCGTGTCGCTCCTTATCCGCCTTCGCAACCAGTTTGGACTGCAAGACCCCGACGCCCTGCTCGAATATGTAGTCAACACCCCCGACTGGGCTTTCCGGGCTTTACCCCGTGAGAAGGCGCGGATTACGCAGATAGAGCAGGCCCGCTTTGAATCTTTCCTAACCAGCCTCGACGGCGCCGTACTCGGGATTCTGGGCGAAGACGATATTCCAGACAACGAAGTCGCAGCCAGGTTGGACGAAGCCTTGGCCTCTTCCCTCTGGGCGAGAAGCTTGGCGCGTCGGAACGAGACAGGGCAGCGCTTGATTAAGTCCGCTTTAACGGCGCGAGCCAATGTCGTCTGGTCCCGGACAACCCCCGTCCAGCGGCGCGGCTTCTTCCGGGCCGGTCTCGGACTCGCTGCTGGCTTGGCGCTGCATTCCCGACTGAACGAACTCGCCGAGTTCCTGGTACGCGCCGATGGGGGGATTGCCGTCCAAGAGCCTGATGCCGCGATTGATGCGATCGTTGCCTTCGGGGAGGTCGTTTTCACCATCCCGCCCTTCAAGCCCGACAAGCTGCCCGCGACTTGGAAAGACGTTCTCAGGGCTTGGCTTCGCGGTCAGCCGCTCAAGGATATGGTGGTCAATGACACCGACGTTCTGGACCTGATCGAAAGCGCTTTTGTCTACCGGTTGACTTGGGGTCTGGAGGCCGTGCGGGCCATGGCGGCCGCGGAGGACTGGGTGAGCGAAGCCGGGTTTGGCCTCGATGACCTGGCCGGCTCAGGCTTCGCCGGTGCCGCGGTCGAAACAGGGAGTATCCACCGCAGCGCGGCTGTCTTGATGCAGGCGGGCTTTACCTCGCGGTCAGGCGCATGGCGGGCAGTGGTTACAACGGATGCGACCTTCGACAGCCTCGCAGAAATGCGAAGCTGGCTCCGCGCCAAAGAGACTCGCAGGCTGGCGGAAGACGCGACCTGGCCGACCGCTACGAGCCGGGACGCCTGGCTGCAGTTCACTTCCAGCTTCACCCGGCGACGGAAGGAGCGCTGGTCCGTTCAGGATGCCATATTGGAAACAACGTGGGTGGAGGGCGTACCGCGGGACGGTGCCGCCTTGAGGCTTCGTCCGACCGATGATGGATACGATGTTTCAGGTGCCGATTTCGTACATTTGGGCAGGCTGAGGTCGACAATCAACTTTCAGGCGTCAGGTCTCTTTCAGGCTATTTCAGACGATGGCGATATCGCCCTGACCTATATCGGCCCTGAGGATTTGCAACTTGAGATCAGCTGATTTCCGCGCGCTGGTGGGCAGTTTCGAACCGGCAGGTCATGGTTCGTCATACCGCGATGGGTCGCAAAAGCTGACGTTGTGAACCGCCGCATTGAGTCATTCTCGGTCGTTCAGTAGCATGGTTTAGGGCTCCATGAGTTGCTCCAGCGTAGGCGCGCCTCGGACAATTCGAACTTCTATCTCGATAGCCTAATCTGTACGCGATTGATGCCGGTACTAGCGCAGGCCTGAACACCGTAAACTCAGTCTGAACGGCGCTCGCGGTCAGAGCGCCGGCATCACCAGAGCGCTTTAGTGGGCACTCGCCAACGGCAGCGTAGGAAGTACGGATTCAGTTAGTCGCCGATCTCATTAGCGTAAAAATTCTCGCCGGTTAGCTAGAACGAAAGAAAAGAAAAGCAGAACTGCGTGTGCAAATTATGCACACGCCGACAACCAACATACTGATTACACACAATAATCAACACCATCCATCATGGGCGCGACAGATAGCCTATGCGGTTGTTTTATCGTCATTTATCTAGAAAGATCAAAACACTGGCGCACACGGAGCGCACGCGAAACGACGACGTACTCGAAACTCCCGTCAGGAACGTGGCCGATCCGCACGACACGGAAGGGTCGCTATATAGGCGAGACCTACCGCAAACGCGATGACGCGCGTGCGACCGAAGCCGAGGGCCGATCTCGGCGACGGCGAAGGGGGGCGCTTATCAGCCGCTTCGTGATCGCAACGGCGGGCCTATGGCTGCTTCAGCAGGCCCGCCGGCGTCACGGCCAGTCGCCGGCCGGTGAAGGCTTGAGGATCGACATCTTCGATCACGACCCGCTTGCCGCCCATATAGCTGACCTCGACCCGAACCGGCTGCATCCTGGCCAGGCCGAAATGCACGGGGCCGGCGCTTTGGGCGTTATAGCCGCCCCCCGTCGAGACCTGCCGGGTTCCGAGAATTTGGCCCTCCCGGTCAAACAGCCGCACTTCCGCGCCTGGCGGAATACGCTTTCCGCCCTCGTCCAGGACCAGAACGCTGAGGCTGCGTGAGCGCGCCGGCTCAGCCAGATCGTTATGGAAAAGGAAGTGGCCGCCCTCGTCGCCGTATCCGTCGGTCAGCGACAGGTCCAACGCGCCGTCGTTGTCGTAATCGATCCATTCGACGCCGTGATCGCCGGCGTTCAACAGGCTCTCGCGGGTCAGGACCTGTTCAAACCGGCCGTCGCCGAGATTGCGGTAGAGCAGGTTGACGGGAATCTGCTTGCCCGGCTCGCCTTCATAATGGGTGACGAAGAGGTCCAGCCAGCCGTCATTGTCGTAGTCGCCCCAGGCCGCCGCCACGGCGTGACCGCCATGGTCCAGCCCAGCCTGGGCCGCGACTTCGGAAAACGTCCCGTCGCCGTTATTGCGGTACAGCAGGTCCGCGCCATAGACGGCGACGAAGAGGTCGAGGTTCCCGTCGTTGTCATAGTCGCCGACCGCGCAACCGACGCCGCCCGTGCTGCGATCCCGCCCGGCCTGATCCATGCCCAGGGCAGGCGCCACATCGACGAAGCCGCCGCCGTCATTGCGCCACAAGGCGTCGGTGGAGCCGGACTGGTTGGCCAGGAACAGGTCCAGGTCGCCGTCGCGGTCATAGTCCAGCCAACAGGCGCCGACGGTGGCGCGAACGTCGTTGACGCCGCCCTCCCCCATCACCGGAACGAAACGGCCGTCTTGATTGCGGAAGAGCTGGTTCGGCCCTGCACGGTCCGCAGCATAGAAGTCCAGCGCGCCGTCGTTGTCGTAGTCGATCCAGTTGGCCTGGCGGCTCATCCGCCCCGGCACGACAAGGCCCAGCGTCTCGGCCTGCTCCACAAAACGCAGACCGCCGTCGTTGCGCCAGACGAAGGAGCGATTGGCCGCGCGATCGCCCATGACGTTCGATCCGCCCATCAGGTCGACGAACCCGTCGCCGTCGAAGTCGCCCCAGCTCAGCCCCCGAATCTCGATGCCCGAGGTCGGCAGGCCCATCTCCGGGCCGATGTTGACGAAAGCGCCGCCGTCGTTGCGATAGAGGCGAACTTCGCCGCTCTTCCAGGAAACGGCCAGGTCCAGGTCGCCGTCGTTGTCGAAGTCGGCCCAGGCGTTCGACAGAGCGCCCGGAACCGAAAAGCCCTCGACCTGAACCGAGGTGAAGGCCGGCTCGCCCGCCGCCGCTCCAGAGGCGGCGACCATCAGCGCCAGCGACGCCGCGCCCGCCGAATACCCAATCCGTCGTGTCATGGTCAGGCCTTTCATGGCTTGAAGTTGAAGGGCGTGCGTTCCTGGACGGCGGCCTCGACCTGCTCTCGCCGCAGCAACAGTTCGCGGAAGTCGGCGCGCGACACGCGTTCGATCTGATCGCTGTAGTGCGTCGTGCCCGGCTGGCGAGAATTGCCGTAGCTCATCAGACCATACGCCCGCACCGGCGTGGAGAACTCGATCATCGCCACCCACGTCTCGCCGTGGACGGGCGTGCGAACCCCGTTTTCGTCAGGATCGGACCAGGTGAAGACCCGGAAGGAACCCAGGTTGCCGTAGCCGGCGGCGCCCGGAACATTCACGTCGTTCAGGATCATGCGCGATGCGTCGCCGAACGGCCGGTCGATCGCGCCGTATTTGCGCTTGGTGTTGGCGATGGCGGTCCGCAGTTGATCGACGGCGGCCTTGGGGTCGCGGACGCCATAGGGGGTGCTGACCGGCTTATCCAGCGACCAGGGCGTGGCGAAGCCGGCCTGGCCGGCGAAATTCTGACCGGCGAACAGACGCGCCCATTCCTCGAACAGCAGGGCGGCGCGGCTGTCGCTGGTGAACTCGCGATCCCACGCCGCCAGCAGGCGCGCCGCCGCCTGGACCTCGGGATCGGGGTCGATCAGGGCCGCCGGGATCAGATCCGGCAAGGTGCGGTCGGCCATGACGGCGCGGTGGCTCAGCTGCAGCGCCATGAAGCGCTCCAGCGTCAGGTCGTCGTTCTCGGACATCAGACGCACGCTTTGCTGAGCGCGCAGGGAGTGCGGCGTCTGGGGCGCCAGATAGGATGGGAAGTCCCTGGGCGTGTAGGTGACGGGCCAGGTCGGCGTCCACGGCGGATCATTGGAGTTCTGCACGAAGCCGCCCGGCGGATTGGTGACGCGCGGCAGATCGTCCAGCGGGTGTGTCTCGGTCCACAGGTAACGCGAGGAATCGCCCGGCACGAGCCCCTGCCAGAAGGCGATGTCGCCCTCGGCCCGTTTGGGCGCCACGCCGTTGAAGCT
>PJUF01000340.1_pt1 | contig 36781 bp, 34 predicted proteins | sample 1512191 | NCBI WGS metagenome assembly PJUF01 (sample SAMN08177673, study PRJNA422409) | Feces metagenome, whole genome shotgun sequencing project. | isolation source: Chicken feces (3) enriched on wood chips | host: Gallus gallus | place: USA: Madison | collected 2015-01-15 | reverse complement strand
GTCCACGCCGCGCTGGATCGAGGCGATCCACGCCGCGCAGGAATAGGGCACGACGATGCCCGTGGTGCCGAGAATGCTGAGCCCGCCCACGATGCCGAGCCGGCCGTTCCAGGTCTTTTCCGCCAGCCGCGCCCCATCGCGCACGCTGACCGTTACGGCGAAGTCGCCATCGCCCAGCGCCGCCCGGATCATCCGGCGCGGCACGGGGTTGATCGCCGGCTCGCCGGGCGGGATGGGCAGGCCCGGCTTGGTCACCGTGCCGACGCCGGCGCCGGCATGGAACGTCACGCCGGCGCCGGGCGGATTGCGCGCCAGCCTTGCCATCACCAGCGCGCCATGCGTCACATCCGGGTCGTCGCCGGCATCCTTGATGATGCCGGCCTCGGCGAAGCCGTCGCCCAGCGCCTCGTGCGCCAGCGCAAAGGCAGGCGTCTGGCCGCCGGGCAGGGTGATCGTCACCGGGTCCTCGAAGCGGCCGGTCGTCAGCGCCGCGAGGGCCGATTTGGCTGCCGCCGTGGCGCAGGCGCCGGTGGTCCAGCCGCGGCGCAGGGGGCGGTCCTTGGGGGCGAAGTCGGGCGTCTCGGCCATGGAGGGTCTATAGCATGAGCTTTGCCGCGCTCGACGCTCTCGATTGGCCCGCTTTCGAGCCGGGCACCGTCTGGCTTGTCGGCGCCGGCCCCGGCGCGCCGGGGCTGCTCTCCCTGCTCGGCTATCGCGGCCTGCAGGAGGCCGATGTCATCGTCTACGACGCCCTGGTCAGCGAGCGCCTGCTCGCCCTCGCCAGTCCGGCCGCCGAGCGCATCTATGCCGGCAAGCGCGGCGGCAAGCCTTCGGCGAAACAAGCCGACATCTCGCTCAGGCTCGTCGAACTGGCGCAGGCCGGCCGCCGCGTGCTGCGCCTCAAGGGCGGCGATCCCTTCATGTTCGGTCGCGGCGGCGAGGAGGCGGGCGCGCTGGCCCGCGCCGATGTCCGCTTTCGCGTCGTGCCCGGCATTTCCTCCGGCCTCGGCGGGCTTGCCTATGCCGGCATTCCGGTGACGCATCGCGACGCGAACCACGCCGTCGTCTTCCTCACCGGGCACGACGAGACCGGCAACCTGCCCCAATCGGTCGACTGGGCCGCCATCGCCACCGCCGAGCCGGTCATCGTCATGTTCATGGCGGTCAAGCACCTTGGCGCCATCGCCGACCGGCTCATCGCCGCCGGCCGCGCGCCCGCCGACCGGCTGGCCGTCGTCAGCCATGCGGCCCTGCCCGAACAAAAGGTCGTCGAATCGACCCTCGGCGCGGCGGGCGGGCTGGGCGGGCTCGAAACGCCGGCGCTCGTCGTCGTCGGCCCGGTCAGCGCCTATCGCGAACTGCTCGACTGGTACGGCCCGGCGCTGCGGAGCAACCGCCTTGGCTAACGGCATCGTCATCGCCGCGCCGCGCTCGGGTTCCGGCAAGACGCTGGTGACGCTGGGCCTGCTCGCCGCGCTGCGCCGGCGCGGCCTTGCCATCGCCGCTGCCAAGGCCGGCCCCGACTACATCGATCGCGCCATTCTCGCCCGTGCCGCCGCCGCCGAGGCGGTCAATCTCGACCCTTGGGCGATGCCGCCCGATCGCCTGCGCAGCATCGCCCGCGATCATTCCACCGGCGCCGACCTGCTGGTGGTCGAAGGGGTCATGGGGCTCTTCGACGGCGCCGCGGACGGCACCGGCTCCACCGCCGACCTCGCGGCGGCGCTCGGCGCGCCGGTAGTCCTCGTCGTCGACGCCGAAAAGCAGGCCCAGTCCGTCGCCGCGCTGGTCATGGGCTTTGCCCGCTTCCGCGCCGATGTCGCCATCGCCGGCATCGTCCTCAACCGCGTCGCGACGACCAGGCATGAACGCATGCTGGTCGCCGCGCTGGCGCCGCTCGGCATCCCCGTCCTCGGCACGCTGCCCCGCCGCGACGGTCTCGAGCTGCCGAGTCGCCATCTCGGGCTCGTCATGCCCGCCGAGATCGCCGGTTTCGAGGCGGTCGTGGCCATGGCGGCCGATCTCGTGGAAACCTATATCGATCTCAACCGGCTGGCGGCGCTCTCGGCGCCGCTGGTGCCGCCCGGCGCCGCGCCCGCGCGTCTGCCGCCGCTCGGCCAGCGCCTCGCCATCGCCCGCGACGACGCCTTCTGCTTCATCTATCCGCACCTGCTGGACGACTGGCGCGCCGCGGGCGCCGAGCTGAGCTTCTTTTCGCCGCTCGCCGACGAGTCTCCAAAAATGAATAGCGATGCAGTGTTTTTACCGGGCGGCTATCCGGAGTTGCATGGCCAGCGACTCGCCGCCGCCAGCGGCTTCCTCACCGGCCTGCGTGCATGCGCCGCCGGTGGGGCGCTCGTCTATGGCGAATGCGGCGGCTACATGGTGCTGGGCGAAACGCTCACCGACAGGGCCGGCGTCACCCATCCCATGGCCGGCCTGCTGCCCGTCGCCACCGACATCAGCCGCCCGATCCGCCGTCTCGGCTATCGCCGGCTGACCCATGCCGGCGCGCTGCCCTGGCCGCGCCACCTGCTCGGCCACGAATTCCATTATTCGACCGGCGGAAATGCCATTCATTTGTTCGAAAATAGCGATTCATTGGGGGCAAAATTGCCGCCGATGGGGGCCGTCCTCGGCCGCGTCATGGGCTCTTATGCTCACGTCATCGATGTGGCATAGCCTCTGCGTATGGCCAGGGCGCTCATGTTCATGGGGACGGGCAGCGATGTCGGCAAGTCGCTGATCGTCGCCGGTCTCTGCCGTGCCTTTGCCGATCGCGGCCTTCGTGTCGCCCCCTTCAAGCCGCAGAACATGTCCAACAATGCCGCCGTCACCGCCGATGGCGGCGAAATCGGCCGGGCGCAGGCCTTGCAGGCGCGGGCCGCCCGTCGCGAACCGGTCACCGCCATGAACCCTGTGCTGCTGAAGCCCGAGCATGAATCCGGCGCCCAGCTCGTCGTACGCGGACAGCGCGTCGGCTCCTTCCCGGCCCGCCAGTACTGGGCCATGCGCGGCACACTGCTGCCGCAGGTTGTCGAGGCGTTTCAAGACCTTGCGGCCGATGCAGACCTCGTCCTCGTCGAGGGTGCCGGCAGCGCGTCGGAAGTCAATCTGCGCGCCGGCGACATCGCCAATTTCGGCTTCGCACAGGCGGCGCAGGTGCCGGTGGTCCTTATCGGCGACATCGACAGGGGCGGTGTGATCGCCGCCATCGCCGGCACGTTTGCCATGATCGATCCGGCCGATGCCGGCCTCATCCGGGCCAGCCTCGTCAACAAGTTCCGCGGTGATCCCGCGTTGTTCGCGGACGGCCGCGCCGCCATCGCGGCCCGCACCGGCGTGCCCTGCCTCGGCCCCGTGCCCGTCTTTGCCGACGCGGCGAAGCTGCCGGCCGAGGATTCCCTCGCCCTCGACACGATCGCGACGGCCAATGGCGATTTCGTCATCGCCGTGCCGCGCCTGCCGCGCATCGCCAATTTCGACGATCTCGACCCGCTCCGCGCCGAACCGGGCGTCTCGGTCGTCATCGTACCGCCCGGCGAGCCCCTGCCGCAGCGTGCCGACCTCATCGTCATTCCCGGCTCCAAAGCGACGCGCGCCGATCTCGCAGCGCTGCGGCAGGCCGGCTGGGACATCGACATCCTCGCCCATCGCCGTGCCGGCAAGCCGATTCTCGGCATCTGCGCCGGCTACCAGATGCTGGGCCTGTCGATCGGCGATCCCGACGGGCTCGAAGGCGCGCCGGGCACCAGCACGGGCCTCGGCCTGCTCGATGTCCACACCACCCTCGCGCCGGCCAAGCAATTGCGCGTCGACTCCGCGATCCACGCGGCCACCGGCACGCCCATCGCCGGCTATCACATGCATATGGGCGTCACCGAGGGCCCGGACACGGCCCGGCCTTTCGCCCGTCTCGGCGAGGGCGCCGACGGGGCCGTATCGGCGGACGGACTGGTGAGCGGCACCTATCTGCACGGCCTGTTCGCCTCGGACACGTTCCGCCATGCCCTGCTCGGCGGTGGGTCGGCCAGCTACGAAACGGGTGTCGAGGCGGCGCTGGACGGGCTTGCCGCGCATCTGGCGCGCCACCTCGATCTCGACGCGCTCCTCGACCTTGCGGCGGAGGTCTGATTGGCCTGGTTGCTGGCGCCGCTGGCGCTGCTGATCGAACGGCTCGCCGGCTATCCGCCGCCCCTGTTCCGCGCGATCGGGCACCCTGTGACATGGGCCGGCGCGCTGATCGGCTGGCTCGAGTTGCGTCTCAATACCGGCCGGCACCGGCGCGCCCGCGGCGTGGCACTGCTCGTCCTGCTGCTGCTCACCGGGCTCGCGGCAAGCTTGCTGATCGTCGCCTTCACCCGGCGCGTTCCCTTCGGCTGGGGGCTCGAGGCCGTGCTGGCGTCGAGCCTGCTGGCGCAAAAGGAGCTGGGGCGCGCCGTCAAGGCGGTGGCCGACGGCCTCACCCTCTCGCTCGACTCGGGCCGCCGCGCAGTCAGCCACATCGTCGGCCGCGATCCCGAAACGCTGGACGAATCGGGCGTCGCCCGGGCCGCCGTCGAGAGCCTCGCCGAATCGAGTTCGGACGGCGTCGTCGCGCCGCTCTTCTGGCTCATCGTCGGCGGGCTCCCCGGGATCGTCCTCTACAAGCTGGCCAACACGGCCGATTCGATGATCGGCCATCGGACCGAGCGCCATGCGGAGTTCGGCTGGGCCAGCGCCCGCTTCGACGATCTGCTCAACTGGCTCCCGGCGCGGCTGACGGCGCTGCTCGTCGCCGGCGCCGCCTTCCTGATGCGCGGCGCCGATCCGGAGAACGCCTGGGCCACGGCGCTGCGCGATGCGCACAGGCACCTCTCGCCCAATGCCGGCTGGCCCGAAGCGGCCTTCGCCGGCGCGCTGGGGCTGGGGCTCGGCGGGCCGCGCAGCTACGAGGGTGAGACCCACGACCTGCCGGCCTTCGGCGATGGGCGGCGCGACCTGACGGCGCTCGACATCCTCACCGCGCTCGAGCTCTACTGGATGGCGATGAACCTGCTGCTCGGCCTCGCCATCGCGCTCGGCCTCGCGCTGTGGCGCTTCGCCTAGCCTTCCGGCAGCGGCATTTCGGTCGAGCTTTCGGTGAGCCGCTGCCCCTTGAGCGTCATCGGCAGGCCGGCGACGACGAAATGCACGTCGGTGCAGATTTCGGCGAGCCGCTGATGCGCGGCCCCGGCGAGGTCGCGGAAGGTCCGCGCCAGCGCATTGTCCGGCACGATGCCGAGCCCGACCTCGTTGGAAACGAGGATCACCCGGCTCGCCTCGATGCCGTCCAGCGCGGCGGCGAGCTCGTCCACCGCCTCGGCAACGTTCCGGTTGGCGCCGAGCAGGTTGGTGATCCACAGGGTCAGGCAGTCGACGAGGATGACGTCATGGGTCCGCGCCGCGGTCTCGAGGGCGCCGGGCAGCGCCAGGGGCTCCTCCAGCGTCGAGAAGCGCTTGTGCCGCTGCTGGCGGTGCAGGCGCACCCGCTCGCGCATCTCGTCGTCCAGCGCCAGCGCCGTCGCGAGATAAAGCGGGCTGTCGCCGGCCCGCATGGCAAGATGCTCGGCAAAGCCCGTCTTTCCCGAGCGCGCCCCGCCCAGCACAAGCACATGTCCGCCCATTCCGCTCTCCGCAACCCTCCAACGCGGGTGCCGGAGATTGGTCGCATAGGTGCCTTGCGGCAAGCCCGGATGACGGGCCGAAATCGATTGCTTATTGTCCTTTCGTATTAGAACCGTTGGCATTATGGTCCGCGCGCGCCGCAGGGGTGCGGCACGAATTCGGGGCAGGACGTGACCAGATACTACCTTGGCGTGGACGGCGGTGGCACGAACTGCCGCATCCGGCTCGCCGACGAAAATCTGGTGACCCTGGGCGATGCCGGCGGCGGCCGCTCCAACCTGCAGATCGACGGCGGCGAGCCGGCTTTCCGTTCGATCAGCGAGGGCACGCGCGAGGTTTTTTCCAGGGCCGGGCTCGATTTCGCCGAGACGGCCAGGACCTATGCCTGCTTTGGCATGGCCGGCGGCCGGCTGGAATCGGCGCGCGAGGCGTTTGCGGGCCGGCCTTGGCCCTTCGCCGGCGTAAAGGTCTACGATGACATCGACATTGCTCGCGCCGGCGCCCATGGCGGCGAGGATGGCGCGGTGATCATCGTGGGCACCGGCTCGGCGGCCATGGCCGTCGTCGGCGGCGAGCGCCATCAATGCGGCGGCTGGGGCTTCCATATCGGCGACCAGATGTCGGGCGCCATTCTCGGGCGCGAGCTTATCCGCCGCACCGTCGAGGCGAGCGACGGGCTGGTGCCGGGCTCCCCGCTCACCGACGCCGTGCTGGCGAAATTCGGCAGCAACGACGCCATCATGGACTGGTCGTTTCCCAAGGACGACAAGCCGGCGGTATCGGCAGCCCCGGGCGCGCCCAATACGCTGCTCGGGCGGGCGCCGGCCGAGTTCGGCGCGTTCATTCCGATGCTGATGGACTTTTTCGAGCGGGGCGACCCCGTCGCCCAGGACCTGATCGACTTGCAGATGACCTATATCGATAATTACGTGCGCTGGCTGAAGGCGCGCGGCGTCGCCAGAATGGCCGCCGTGGGCGGCTTCGGTACCCGTCTCTATCCGCTGATGGCGGCCCGCTACGGGGCGTTCATCGTTACCCCCAAGCACGAGCCGCTGCATGGCGCCGTGATCCTCGCAAAGCAGAACTTCGGCGCATGAACTACATCGAACGGAGGCATAAGAGCGTGTCCAGCCGCATCATTCCCGTCCAGCCCTTTGACTATGTCGTCTTCGGCGCGACCGGCGATTTGACCAAGCGCAAGCTGATCCCCGCTCTTTATCATCGCTTCATGGACGGCCAGTTCGACGAGCAGAGCCGCATCATCGGCGTGTCGCGCACGAAATGGTCCGACGAGGATTTCCGCAAGGCGGCGCGCGACGATATCGCCCAGTTCGTCGACGAGGCGTACCAGGACGACAAGACCATCGAGCGCTTCGTCTCGATCTTCTCCTATGTGCCCAACGACGTGACCGACCCCGCCAAGTGGGGGGATCTGTCCGGGGTGCTGCGCGACGACCCGCAGATCGTGCGCGCCTTCTACATGGCCATCGCGCCGGACCTGTTCGGGCCGACCTGCGAATACATCAAGACGCAGGGCTACTACCGCCGCGATGCGCGCGTGGTGATCGAAAAGCCTCTCGGCCACGACCTCGATTCCTCGATCGAGATCAATGACGAGGTCTCGCGCATCTTCTCGGAGGATCAGGTCTACCGGATCGACCACTATCTCGGGAAGGAGACGGTGCAGAACCTGCTGGCGCTGCGTTTCGCCAACGTGCTGTTCGAGCCGGTCTGGAACGCGACCCATATCGACCACGTGCAGATCACCGTGGCGGAATCCGTCGGCGCCGGCACGCGCGGCTATTACGACGAAAGCGGTGCGCTGCGCGACATGGTGCAGAACCACATGCTGCAGCTGCTCTGCCTCGTTGCCATGGAGCCGCCGGCCTCGGACGATTCCGACGCCCTGCGCGACGAAAAGCTCAAGGTGCTGCGCTCGCTCAAGCCCATCGGCGGGGCCGATGTCTCGAAGGTCACCGTGCGCGGCCAGTATCGCGGCGGCTCGGTCGACGGTCAGGCGGTCGCCAGTTACCAGGACGAACTGCCCGAGGACAAGCGCGGCTCGAAGACCGAGACGTTCGTGGCGCTCAAGGCCGAAATCGAGAACTGGCGCTGGGCCGGCGTGCCCTTCTATTTCCGCACCGGCAAGCGCATGGCCAGCCGCGCCTCCGAGATCGTCATCCAGTTCCGCCACATCCCGCATTCGATCTTCGACCACGCCGAGGGCGCGCCGCGGCCGAACCGGCTCATCATCCGCATCCAGCCCGACGAGGGCGTGAAGCTCTACATGATGATCAAGGACCCCGGTCCCGGCGGCATGCGCCTGCGCGAGGAGCCGCTGAACCTCAGCTTTGCGGCGACCTTCACCGAGCGCACGCCGGAAGCCTATGAGCGGCTGCTGCTCGACGTCATCCGCGGCAGCCAGACCCTGTTCATGCGCCGCGACGAGCTCGAGGCCGCCTGGCGCTGGGTCGATCCGATCCGCGACGCCTGGGACGTCGCCAACGATGCGCCGCAGGCCTATGCGGCGGGAACCTGGGGACCATCCGGCGCCGTGGCGCTGATCGAGCGCGATGGCCGCACCTGGCACGAGGACGACAATTGACACCCGCACGCCGCAATTTCCGCGACCGCGAGCAACTCGCCGAGGCTCTTGCCACGGCCGTCGCCGACACCCTCAAGGCCGGCGTCAAGGCGCGGGGCGCCGCCTCGCTCGCCGTCTCCGGCGGCTCCACGCCGACAGCCTTCTTCAAGGCGCTGGCTTCGCGCGACGACGTGCCCTGGGACAAGGTCACGGTGACCCTCGTCGACGAACGCTGGGTGGACACCGGCTCGGACCGCTCCAACGCGCGGCTCGTCGAGGCCAATCTGCTGCAGGGTAGGGCCGCTGCCGCCCGCTTCGTGCCGCTCTATCAGGGCGGCTCACTGCCCGACGCCGATGCCGCGAGCGCGGCGCAGCGCGGCGTGCCGCAGCCGCTCGACGCGGCGGTGCTCGGCATGGGCAATGACGGCCACACGGCCTCGTTCTTTCCGGGCGGGGACACGCTGGCGGAGGCGCTGACGGCGGAGGGGCCGGTCGTCGCCTTGCGGGCACCGGGCGCCGGCGAGCCGCGCGTCACCTTGACGCTGCCGGTGTTGGCGGCCGCCCGGGCGCTCTATCTGCATATCGAGGGGGAGGAAAAGGCCGCAACGCTGGAGCGGGCACTGGCCGACGGTCCGATCGAGGACATGCCGGTGCGCGCCGTCCTGCGCGAGGCCGACACACAGTTGACCATCTACTGGTGCCCCTGAGCGGGCAAGGAGCCCAAATGTCTGTCCTCAAGGCTGTTCAGGACGTGACCGATCGCATCGCGGCACGCAGCGCCGACACGCGCCGCGACTATCTGAGGCGCATCGACGCCGCGCGCGAAACGGGCGTGTATCGCGGCGTGCTGAGCTGCGGCAACCTCGCGCATGGCTTTGCCGCCTGCTCGCCCTCGGACAAGGCCAGGCTGGCCGGCACCCGCGCGCTCAACCTCGGCATCGTCACCGCCTATAACGACATGCTGAGCGCGCACCAGCCCTACGAGATCTATCCGCAGATCATCAAGGACGCGGCCCGCTCGATCGGCGCCACCGCGCAGGTCGCCGGCGGCGTGCCGGCCATGTGCGACGGCGTCACCCAGGGCCAGCCCGGCATGGATCTGAGCCTGTTCAGCCGCGACGTGATCGCCATGGCCACCGCCATCGCGCTCAGCCACAACATGTTCGACGCCGCCGTGCTGCTCGGCATCTGCGACAAGATCGTGCCCGGCCTGCTGATCGGCGCGCTCGCCTTCGGGCATCTGCCGGCCGTGCTGATCCCCGCCGGGCCGATGCCCTCGGGCCTGCCCAATGACGAGAAGGCGCGGGTGCGCCAGCTCTACATGGAAGGCAAGGTCGGTCGCGCCGAACTGCTCGAGGCCGAGGCCAAGTCGTACCATTCGCCCGGCACCTGCACCTTCTACGGCACGGCCAACTCCAACCAGATGCTGATGGAGATCATGGGGCTGCACCTGCCCGGCGCCAGCTTCATCAATCCCGGCACGCCGCTGCGCGAGGCGCTGACGCGCGAGGCCACGCGGCGCGCCCTGGCGCTGAGCGCCGAGGGCAACGAATACACCCCCGTCGGCCAGGTCGTCGACGAGAAGGCGATCGTCAACGCCATGGTGGGCCTGCACGCCACCGGCGGCTCGACCAACCATACGCTGCACCTCGTCGCCATCGCCGCGGCGGCAGGCCTCAAGGTGACATGGCAGGACATGGCGGATCTCAGCGAGGTCGTGCCGCTGCTCGCCCGCGTCTACCCCAATGGCGTCGCCGACGTGAACCACTTCCACGCCGCCGGCGGCATGGGCTTTCTGATCCGCGAGTTGCTCGAGGCGGGCTATCTGCACGAGGACGTGAAGACCGTCTGGGGCGGCGGGCTGTCGCGCTACACCGTCGAGGCGCGGCTGATCGAGGACAAGCTGCGTTTCGAGCCGGCGCCGGCCGAGAGCGGCAATCCGAAGATTCTAGCGCCGGTCAAGGACGCCTTCTCGAAGAGCGGCGGGCTGAAGCTGCTCTCGGGCAATCTCGGCAGGTCGGTGATCAAGATCTCGGCGGTCAAGCCCGAGAATCGGCGGGTCGAGGCCAAGGCCCGGGTCTTCCACTCACAGCAGGGCCTGCAGGATGCGTTCAAGGCCGGCGAACTCAACCATGACGTGGTGGCCGTGGTGCGCTTCCAGGGGCCGCGCGCCGTGGGCATGCCCGAACTGCACAAGCTCACCCCGGCGCTCGGCGTGCTGCAGGACCGCGGCTTCAAGGTGGCGCTACTCACCGACGGGCGCATGTCCGGCGCCTCGGGCAAGGTGCCCGCCGCCATCCACATGACGCCCGAGGCCTCGGACGGCGGCGCCATCGCCAAGATCCGCGACGGCGACATCATCCGGCTCGATGCCGAAGCCGGCACGCTCGACATCGTCGGCGACGAACGCGAGTTCCTGTCGCGCACGCCGGCGACCGAGGATCTGCGCGCCGAGCATTTCGGCATGGGCCGCGAGCTCTTCGCCGGCTTCCGTGCCCTTGTCGGCACCGCCGACCACGGCGCCAGCGTTTTCGGCTAGAACAGGACTTCGTGCGGCCGGCCGGCGGGCCGAACGAATCTGCCGCGTGCCGCGTTACGGTTTGGCTCCGGTTTCGGATTCGCGACGAATCCGGCTATGAGGGCGGTGCAGGAGGCGGACCATGGCTGTGTTTCGGTGGATGGCGGCGATCGGGGCCGCATGTATCCTGGCGGCGTGCTCGACGCTCGGCATGCCAACGGCGCCGAGCGGTTCGCTCGACCCGCTGCGCGACGACGTCGCCGGGCTGCTGATCGCGTTCGACCTGCCGCGCGGGCTGGGACCGGCCGCGGGCTCGCTTTTCACCTTCGACGTGGCCAATGGCGGGCCGGGCGAGCATTTGCGGCTCACCCCGCTGCAGGCCAATATCGACGAGGTGCCGGTCAATTTGCCGCCGCCGGGCATCGACAGGGCCTATTACCTGTTCGCCTTCAGCGAAGCCGACAGGTTCGCCATCCGCTCGGCGCAGGCCTCCGCCCAGGCCCGGGGCGCAACCGCGAGCAATGTGACGATCGGCGTCGTGCCCAAGCTGTGCACGGCGGGCGTCCCCGACGCCAATTACATGACCGTCTCGGTGCTGGCCGTGCTGCCCGGCCGCAGCCCCATGCACTTCATCGACAGGCAGGCCCTGAGCGTGCTGCTGCAACAGCCCGGCAGCACACAGATGCCGCCCTGCGTGTGACCGTTAGAAGCCGCCGCCCGTCTTGAAGCCGCCGCCGCTGCGCGTGCCCGACGAGCCCGAGCGCGGGCGCGAGAAGGTACCGCCGCCGCTGCCGGGATTGCCGAAGGTGATGCGGCCCCAGCCGCCGCCGGGGCCCCCATAGCCGCGCGTGCGGCGATCGCCGCCGGCGAAGCTGTTGTCCGGCCAGCGCACGTCGCCCCACGGATTGCGGCGATCCTTGTCGCCCTCGAGCCCGCCGAAGCGCTTGTCGAAGTTCCACTCGTCGCGCGGCCCGCTCCAGCGCTGGCTGCGCTGCCACTGCGACCAGTAATTGGCGGCACTAATGCCGCCGCGCAGGAAGTCGTTGAGCAGGTCGCCGACGAGCTTGTCCTCGCCGAAGCTCGAGCGCGGATTGTCGAAGCCCTGCTTCTTGAACTCGTACTGGATGTCCTCGAGCTCGCGGCGACGCGCCGCCAGCGTCTTGAGCCGCTGCTTCTGGTCGGCGGTCTCGTCGTCCTCTTCGCGCGCCCGCTGGCGTACATCGTCGATCTGCTGGACGATCGTGTCGTCCTGGCCGGTGCGCGTGGCGCGGGCATCGGCGAGCAGCGTCTTGAGGTCCTCGCGCCCCAGCGCCTCGGCCAGCCCGCCTATGGCCGCCGCAAAGGCGGGGTCGCTCCCCTGCGCCAGCTCGCGCTGGGCCTTGAGCGCCTCGTCGCGCCTGTCCTGCAGCGCCACGATCTCGGCATCGAGCGCATCGATCCGCGCCACCGCCGCTTCGAGGGCCTGGCGCGCGGCCAGACCGCCCGCCTTGTCGATGGCGACGCTCTCGAGCGCGGCCAGCTCATCCTGCGCCGCCTTGGAATTGGCCTGCTGGCGCTCGGCATGTTCGCGCAGCCGCAGTGGAATTTCGTTCAGCATCGAGAAGTTCGGCCGCGCCTCGACGAAGCCGACAAGCGCCGCGACCTTGCCGTCGAGCCAGGCGACGAGATTGTTGGCGCGGTAGGTTCGCGTGCCGTAGCCGGCGTTCCACAGATACATGAACAGCGGATCGTCGCGATAGGGCCGGCCCTTCTGCTCGCGATCGGCCTCGGCCTGGGTCGTCTTCGCCAAGCTCTCCTCGGCGATGGCAGCCAGCTCGCGCGCGGCGGCGAGCTTGCCCGAGAATTCGGGGTCGGCGGCGAGCTGCGGGCGGACGGTGTCGGCGAGGGCCTTGAGTTCGCCGTCGCGCCGCGTCGCCTCATCCTGCAGCCTGCCGCGCTCGGCGGTGGCCGTGGCGATGTCGCGGTCGAGCGTGTCGAGCTGTCGTTCGGAGGCGCCCAGATCCTCGGCATGCGCCTTGAGCATGGCACGCGCCTTGGTCTCGGCCTGCCCGATCTGGCCGGCAAGCTCGGCCTGGGTCGTGGGGTCGAGCCGCACCTGGGCGAGCTGGCGCAGCAGATCGCCCTCCTGCTCGCGCAGCTTGGTGACGAGTTCGGCCGAGCGGGCCAGCCGGCGCGCGATCTCGTCTTCCTCGCGGCGCACGTCGCGCAGCGCCTCGTCGAGCGACTTCAGGGCTTCGGGACCGCTAAGGCTCATCTCACCACCGAGTTACAGCGCCGCCCAGGACCTGGACGAGATAGTCGGGCTCGAGAAAGCCGAACTGCTTTATGCCCATTATGTTGTGCTGGATGATGCCGTCGTCCAGCTTGTCGGCCTCGACGGCCCGATAGACCGATTCCGGCACGCGGATACCCCACATGTCGACGGTCTCGGTCTGGTTGTTCTCCTCGTTGAGGATGGGCAGCGCCAGCGCCGTGCCGTGCGGGTCGATGGCCTCGACGACGACGTAGTAGTTCGTCGCCTCGGTGTTGATCTCGGGAAAGGTCCAGAAGCCGGACCGCACGCCGTCGCGGCTGACGACGCGCAGCTGGTACTCGCGGCGCAGCGTATCGCGGATACTGGTGAGGTCGGCGATGGCCTGTTCGGCGGCGGCGCGGTTGCCCTCGGCGGCGGCGATCTTGCCGCGGTCGCGGATATCGGCCGCATCATTGGCTGCCTGCTGCACCTTCGTTTCCTCGAAGATCGTCGCATAGAGCGCATCCATCTGCGCGGGCAGCTTCTCGGCAAGCTCGATGCGGACCGTCTCGGCCTGCGCCGCCTGCAACGGCTTCCACACGAGGAAATAGCCGCCCAGCCCGATGGCAAGGACGAGAAACAGCGCGAAGGCCGCCGGCAGCCAGCGCTTGCGCCCGACATAGGCGCGCGCCAGCGTGACGGCGAGCCCCGGCTTGGGCGGCGTATAGACGAAGCGGCTCTCGCTCAGCGCCGCCACCCCTTCGCGCAGGATCGCGTCGGGCACGTCGATGCCCTGCTGGTGATAGAGCTGGCGCAGCTTGTCGATGAGCTGGCGCTCGCGCGCCTCGCCGCCGAGCTCGCGCGACACCAGCTCCTGATTGTGGCGCAGCGTGTCGACGACGTCCATCGCCAGCATGACGTCGCTCAAAGGGGCCTTGTCGGCCGGTGCTGCAGCGCTCATCTCGTCGGTTGCGCTCACGTCGATCCGCTAGTTCGCCTTGCTCTCGATGAGCAGGGCGTTGCCGTCGGCCGCGAGCTGGGCGAGACGCTGCTTGCCGTCCTCGACCGCATCGCGGATTTCGGCCGAGTTCTTGGTGGCCAGCACGCGCATCTCGTCGATGATGGTGCGCGACTTCTCCTGGAAGTTGATGACGCTGTCGACGAGCTTCTTGACCGCGTCGGCACGGATCGTCGGGCCGTAGCCGGCCTTAAGCGCCTCTTCCTGCACCTTGCCGCCGATCTCGGCGAGCGTTTCCAGCGACTTCGACACGCCTTCCTTCATCGCGTTGAGCGTTTCGGTCGATTCGTGCAGGCCGAACAGGCCGGTGAACGAGGCCGACAGCGCCGTGAACACTGTCTCGTTGGTCGAAAAGAACGACACCGACTGCTGGTAGACCCGCTCCTTGGCATTGGTCGTCTGCATCAGCCGGGCCATGATGACCTCGGAGGTGGAATAGGAAATGGTGAGGTTGTCGCTCAGGTCCTTGGCGATCTGGTAGCGCCGCTCCTCGTTCTGCAATTCGCGCAGCTTCTCGTCGCGCGCCATTTCGAGCCGCGCCCGATCGGCCGGCGTGCCCTCGGCGAAGGCCGTGAGCGCCTCGGCGGCAGCCTGCAGCGCCGTCTTCTTCTCGTCGAGCGCCCCGGTCGCCGTGTCGAGCACCTCAAGCGCCATCACCTCGGCCTGCTTCAGCGCACCGCGGAAATCGCGATAGGCCTCGAGGATGACATGCTCGCGGTCGATCTGGTTCTTGGTCTCCTTGGAGACGTCGAGATAGGTCGAGCGGATCTTGTCGAAGCGCGTGGCGATGTCGCCCCGGCTGACCTTCATCCAGACATTGCTGACCCGTTCCAGCAGGTCGATCTTGCCGTCGTCGAGCTGGTCGACCATGCCCTTGGCGTCGTCGCGGATGGAGTTGAAGCCGTTGGTGATGTCCTCGTAGCGCTGGCCGACATTCATGGCCGCCACCTGCGAGCGCACCACCTCGTTGAAGGCGCTGGCCTGGGTCAGGGTGCGGCCGATGAGGATGACGCGGTTCTCGTCGAGCCCGGTAATCTGGTTCAGCAGCCCGGTGATCGGCTGCTCGGCCGCCTGCTCGGGCCAGATGCCCAAGTCGCGAATCGCCCCGACCGCCCTGTCGAGATACTGCAGCGGCTTTTCCATCACTTCGGTCGCCAATTCCTCGTCCTTTCAGCTGGGGACATGTCCCGTCCCGCCAATTTAGGACAGGCTGCCCCCCGTACAATTGATCGGGTGGTGCCCCGTCGCTATTTTGCGGCATATGGTGCGAAAAAGACGCATGAAAAGAGCCTGAAACGCATGGATTTTGGTGGCCGCTACCTGTTCGGCGCAAAACGGGCCGAACTGTGGGCCGCCCTCAACGACGCCGCGCTGCTCAAGGCGGTGATCCCCGGCTGCGAGGCCATCGTCTGGACCGGTCCGGCGACGCTCGAACTCGTTATCCGCGTCAATCTCGGGCTCGTGCATCCGACATTCGCCGGCGAGCTGACGCTGAGCGACGTGCATCCGGCCGAGCGCTACACGCTTTCGGGACGCGGCAAGGGAGGCGTGCTCGGCTTCGCCGGCGGAACCGCCGACATCAGCCTTGCCGACGCCCCCGACGGCACGATCCTCAGCTTCGATGCGGCGGGCAGGGCCGACGGTGCCATCATGCGGCTCGGCAGCCGGCTGATCGGCAATTCGGCGCAGAAGGTGATCGACGGATTCTTCGAGGCGATCGGGCGCGAGATGCCCGCGAATGTAACGCCGCTCCCGCGCCTGCCGCGGGCTTAACGCTTTTGACCAGCCGTTCAAAAAACGGCCACTTCCCTCTTGCGGCAGGGAGAAATGCACGATTGTATCCGTTGCCAACGCGCCAGGACCTGTCACGCGGCAGACGCCGCCTCCTTGCGCGAACAGGGAGACTTTTCATGATCAACTTCAAACGGCACCTCGCCGCTTTGGCCACGGGGATCGCAGCGACTGCGCTGCTCGCGGGGGCGGCGCTCGCCGACGGCGCGCTGGTCTATGACGGCGGTGGCAAGTTCGACAAATCCTTCAACGAGGCCGCCTATAACGGCGCCGAGAAGTTCAAGGCCGAGGGCGGCGCGTACCAGGATCTCGAGATCTCCGGCGACGCCATGCGCGAGCAGGCCATCCGCCAGTTCGCCTCGCGCGGCAATTCCCCGATCGTGCTGCCGGGCTTCTCGTGGGAGACGGCGCTCAATACGGTCGCGCCTGATTTCCCCGACACGCACTTCGTCATCATCGACACGGTGGTCGACCTGCCCAACGTGCGCTCGGTCGTGTTCAAGGAGCAGGAGGGCTCGTACCTCGTCGGCATCCTCGCTGCGATGAAGTCCGAGAGCGGCAAGATCGGCGTCGTGCCGGCCTTCAACTTCGACCTGCTCGAGGCGTTCGCCTGCGGCTACAAGCAGGGCGCCAAGTCGGTGAACCCGGACATCGAAGTGCTCGAGACCTATGTCGGCACCGGCTTCGAGGCCTTCAACGACCCGGTGAAGGCGACCGAGGTGGCCAAGTCGCAGCTCGACCAGGGCGTTGACGTGATCTTCCAGGTGGCCGGCGGTGCCGGCGCGGGCGTGCTGCAGGCGGCCGCCGACGCGGGCAAGTTCGGCATCGGTGTCGACTCCAACCAGAACTACCTGCATCCGGGCAACATGCTGACCTCGATGGTGAAGCGTGTCGACGTGGCCACCTACAACGCCATGATCGACGAGCAGAACGGCACCTGGTCGCCCGGCACCATCGTGCTCGGCCTCGCCGAGGAAGGCGTTGGCGCCGCGTTCGACGAGTACAACGAGGCGCTGATCACGCCGGAGATGCGTGCTGCGGTCGACAAGGCCACGGCCGACATCGTTTCGGGCGCCATCGACGTGCACGACTTCCGCGCGGACAAGAACTGCCCCGCCTGACATCGAGCGGGGTTTGGACCTGCCCATGACAAGTCTGAACCAGCCGGATGCGCAGCGGCCCCCCGGGGCCGCTGCGTCGTCGCTTGCCATCGAGTTGATCGGCATCAACAAGCATTTCGGCCCGGTGCACGCCAACCGGGATATCCACCTGCAGATCAGGCGCGGCACCGTGCACGGCATCGTCGGCGAGAACGGCGCCGGCAAGTCGACGCTGATGTCCATCCTCTACGGCTTCTACCATGCCGATAGCGGCGAGATCCGCGTCGACGGCAAGCCGCAGCGCATCACCGATTCCCGCCATGCGCTCGCGCTCGGCATCGGCATGGTGCACCAGCACTTCATGCTGGTCGACAATTTCACCGTGCTCGAGAACGTCGTGCTGGGCGCCGAGGATTCGGCGCTGCTCGGCCCCACGCTCAGCCGGGCCCGCCAGCAGCTCGCCCAACTCGCGAGGGATTACGGCCTCGAGGTCGATCCCGACGCCATCGTCGAGAATCTCTCGGTGGGCCAGCAGCAGCGCGTCGAGATCCTCAAGGCGCTCTATCGCGGCGCCGAAACGCTCATCCTCGACGAGCCCACCGGCGTCCTGACGCCGGCCGAGGCCGATCACCTGTTCCGCATCCTGCGCACCCTGCGCGAGGAGGGAAAGACGATCATCCTCATCACGCACAAGCTGCGCGAGATCATGGCGATCACTGACGAGGTGTCGGTGATGCGCCAGGGGGCGATGGTGCGGACCCTGCAGACGAAGGACACCTCGCCCGGCGAGCTGGCCGAGCTGATGGTGGGCCGGCGCGTGCTGCTGCGCGTCGAAAAGGGCCCCGCCAAGCCCGGCAAGGTGATGCTCGAGGTGGAGGATCTCGTCGTCACCGACGATTTCGACATTCCCCGCGTCAAGGGCATCAGCTTCACCGTCCGCGCCGGCGAGATCGTCGGCATTGCCGGCGTTGCCGGCAACGGTCAGTCCGAGCTGCTCGAATCGATCTCGGGCATGCGCGACCAGCAGGCTGGCGTCATCCGCCTCAACGGCGTACCGCTGTCGCTCGAAGGCGACGACGGAGCCGCGCGGGCGCGCACCGCCGGCCTTGCCCATGTGCCCGAAGACCGCCTCCGCATGGGGCTCGTGACCAAGTTCGCCGAATGGGAGAACGCGATTCTCGGTTATTCGAGCCGCTACGGCAAAGGGCCGGCGCTCGATATCGCCGCGGCCCGCGCCGCCGCCGACGCCCACATCCGGAAATACGACATCCGCCCGCCCGACAAGGACCTCAAGACGGCGAACTTTTCGGGGGGCAACCAGCAGAAGATCGTGCTCGCCCGCGAGATGGAGCGCGACCCCGATGTGCTGATCGTCGGCCAGCCCACGCGTGGCGTCGATATCGGCGCCATCGAGTTCATCCACAACCAGATCATCAAGATGCGCGACGCCGGCAAGGCGATCCTGCTCGTCTCGGTCGAGCTCGACGAGATCCGCTCGCTCAGCGACAGGATTCTCGTGCTGTTCGACGGGCACATCGTCGGCGAGGCCGATCCCGAGAGCGCCGACGAGACGGAGCTGGGCCTGCTGATGACCGGCTCGCACCCGAACCGCGTGCCGGACGATGCTGGGCCGGGCACGCTGCCCGCGCACGAGACGCCGCTCGAGCGCTCGCTCACCCGCATGGGCCCCCAGGATACGAGCGGCGGGGATACGAACTGATGCGCGCACTGCCCCGCTGGGTCGACATCATCCTGTTGCCGCTGCTCAACGTCGTGCTCGCCTTCTTCATCGGCGGGCTGATCGTGCTCGCCGTCGGGCAGAACCCGCTGCGTGCGGTCGAGATCATGCTCTACGGCGCTTTCGGCTACGGCTCGGGCTTCGGCTACACGCTCTACTACACGACCGATTTCATCTTCGCGGGCCTTGCCGTCTCGCTCGCCTTTCACGCGGGCCTGTTCAACATCGGCCCCGAGGGGCAGGCCTATGTCGCCGGGCTCGGCGTGATCCTCGTCGGGCTTGCGCTCAACGGCATGCATTGGGCCCTCGTCTTCCCGCTGATGATCGTGTGCGGTGGCGCCTTCGGCGCGTTCTGGGCGTTCATTCCCGGCTATCTGCAGGCCAAGCGCGGCAGCCACATCGTCATCACGACCATCCTGTTCAATTTCATCGCCATTTCGGTGATGAGCTACGTCATCAGCCGCATCCTCAAGCCCATCGGCGTCAATTCCGACGAGAGCGCGCCGCTCGAGCAGATCACCCGCGTGCCGCAGCTGAGGAGCTTCATCGAGCTGTTCAAGAACTCGCCGGTGAACCTCACCTTCTTTCTCGCGCTGCTCTCGCTGGCGGGCGTCTACTGGCTGATCTGGCACACAAAGTTCGGCTACAGGCTGCGAGCGCTCGGCCACAACCCCACCGCGGCGCGCTACGCCGGCATCTCCAACGAGAAGATGATAATGATCGCCATGGCCATGGCGGGGGCGCTCGCCGGCATGGTGGCGGTCAACAATGTCGGCGGCGTGCAGGGCCGGCTGATCCTCAATTTCGTCAATGGCGCCGGCTTCGTCGGCATCGCCGTCGCCTTCATGGGGCGCGGCCATCCCATCGGCGTGGGGCTGTCGGCGCTGCTGTTCGGCATGCTCTACCAGGGCGGCCAGGAGCTCGCCTTCCAGATGCCCGGCATCACGCGCGAGATGATCGTCACCATCCAGGCCCTCGTCATCCTCTTCACCGGCGCCATGGGCGACATGTTCCGCGCGCCGCTGATGCGCCTGTTCGCGCGCGCCGCGCCGGCGCCGGGAGGCGGCAAGTGATGGGCTTCACCGACATCGTCCTGATCCTCGATTCGACGGTGCGCCTCGCCGTGCCGCTTATCCTTGCCTGTCTCGCGGGCCTCTATTCCGAGCGCTCGGGCATCGTCGACATCGGCCTCGAGGGCAAGCTGCTGGCGGCTGCCTTCGCCGCCGCGGCGGCCTCGGCCGTGTTCGGCAGCGCCTGGCTCGGGCTGGTCGCCGGCGTCGGCGCCGCGCTGCTGTTCTCGGGCATCCACGGGCTCGCCTCGATCAACCTCAAGGGCGACCAGACGATTTCGGGCGTGGCGCTCAACTTCCTCGCGGCGGGGCTGACGACGTTTCTCGGCCAGAGCTGGTTCCACCGCGGCGGCTATACCCCGCAACTGTCCGGCGACCAGCGCTTCAGCCCCATCACGCTGCCCTTCGCCAACGAGGTCAGGGATGTGCCGGTGATCGGCGAGATCTACTGGGAGCTGATCTCGGGCCACAACATCATCACCTATTTCGCCTTCCTCGTCGTGCCGGTGACGGCCTGGGTGCTGTTCCGCACACGCTTCGGGCTGCGGCTGCGCGCCGTGGGCGAGAACCCCAAGGCGATCGACACGGCCGGCATCTCGGTGAGCCTGCAGCGCTACAAGGCGCTCGTCATCACCGCCATTCTCGTCGGCATCGGCGGCTCCTACCTGTCGATCGCGCAGTCGGCCGGCTTCAACAACAACATGTCGGCGGGCCGCGGCTACATCGCGCTGGCGGCGCTGATCTTCGCCAAGTGGAAGCCGTGGCCGGCGCTGGCCGTCTGCCTGCTGTTCGGCTTCCTCGACGCCGTGCAATTGCGCTTCCAGGGCATCGACGTGCCCTATCTCGGCGAAATCCCGGTGCAGGCAATCCAGGTGCTGCCCTATGTGCTGACGGTGATCCTGCTCGCCGGCTTCATCGGCCGCGCGGTCGCCCCCAAGGCCTCCGGCCTGCCATACTCGAAGGAGCGCTAGCCATGGTTGCCGATGCGGAGCTGTTCGCCGCCGCCGAGGCGGTGCGGGCCAGGGCCTACGCGCCCTATTCGCGCTTTTCCGTCGGCGCCGCCATCCTTGCCGATGACGGCAAGGTCTATGCCGGCTGCAACATCGAGAACGCCGCCTATCCCATCGGCAACTGCGCCGAGGCCTCGGCTATCGCCGCGATGATCGCGGGCGGCGGCAGGCGCATAAGGCGCATCTATGTGACGGGGCCGGGCCGTGAGCCGGTGACGCCGTGCGGCGGCTGTCGCCAGCGCCTCCGCGAATTCGCCGATCCCGATGTCGTGGTGATCAGCCACGGCGTCGAGGGCGGCCCGCTGCACAGCACGGTGGCGGACCTGCTGCCGCATTCGTTCGGTCCGGAATTCCTGCCCGAATGAGGGGCGGGGCGGAACCGCCCGCCCCGGCTCGCGTTGAACGCGGCAAAGCCGGCGGCGCGCCCTCAGCCTGCCGGCGCGCAGGATGGATGCCCGCCTCGACATTGCGTTGATGGGGGGCATCTGTCTTTGATAGCCTCGCGCAACGGCGCCAAGGGAGGCGAGATGAGTTTGAGGGTTGTCGACAAGTCGGCCGCGCCGCCCCCGGCACAGGTGCCGACGCGCAATCCCGGTTTCGAGCTCGACCTCGACTGGGTCGGTCGCATCCGCATGAACCGCTCGGCGCTGGAGCGGCGCGCCGCCACCATCGGCACACGCCGCACGGTCAAGAAGGACTGGCAGGTCGCCTGGCTGCTGCGCGCCATAACGCTGATGGATCTGACGACGCTCAATTCCGACGACACGCCGGGCCGGGTCGAGCGGCTCTGCGCCAAGGCACGCCATCCCGTGCGCCAGGACATTCTCGACGGCCTCGGGGTGAGCGAATTGCGCATCGTGCCCGCCGCCGTCTGCGTCTATCACGCCTTCGTCGCAACCGCCGTGAAGGCACTCGACGGCACGGGCATCCCCGTCGCGGCGGTATCGACGGCCTTCCCGCACGGGCTGGCGCCGGTCGCCACCAAGATCGCCGAGATCGAGGCGTCGGTCGCCGCGGGGGCGCGGGAGATCGACATCGTCATCGAGCGCCACATGGTGCTGAACGGCGACTGGCCGGCGCTCTACGAGCAGATCAGGGCGTTCCGCGCCGCCTGCGGCGAGGCGCACCTCAAGACCATCCTCGGCACGGGCGAGCTGGCGACGCTGACCAATGTCGCGCGCGCCTCGCTGGTGTGCATGCTGGCCGGGGCCGATTTCATCAAGACCTCAACCGGCAAGGAGAAGGTCAACGCCAACCTGCCGACCTCTCTGGCGATGATCCGCATGATCCGCTGGTTCGCCGACGAGACCGGCATCGAGATCGGCTACAAGCCGGCCGGCGGCATCGCCTCGGCCAAGTCCGCACTCGACTACATGGCGCTGATGAAGGAGGAACTGGGCACGCACTGGCTCACTCCGCACCTCTTCCGCTTCGGCGCGAGCTCGCTGCTGACCGATATCGAGCGCCAGCTCGAGCATGGGCTCAGCGGCCGCTACGCTGCCGACTACCGCATGCCGATGGTGTGAGATGAACAAGATCGCCGAAATCTTCGAGAGCCTCGACTACGGCCCGGCCCCCGAGAGCCCCGAGCCGGCGCTCGCCTGGCTGGCCGGCCGCGGCAAGGTCTTCGGCCATTTCATCGGCGGCAAGTGGACGAAGCCCGGCCGGACCTTCGCCTCGGACAATCCCGCGACCGGCGAAAAGCTTGCCGACGTGACCGACGGCACCGCCGCCGATGTCGACAAGGCCGTGAAGGCCGCGCGCGCGGCGTTCCCCGGCTGGAGTGCGCTGTCGGGCTACGAGCGCGCCAGGCATCTCTATGCGCTGGCGCGGCTGATCCAGAAGCATGCGCGCCTGTTCTCCGTGCTCGAGAGCATGGATAACGGCAAGCCCATCCGCGAGAGCCGCGACATCGATATCCCGCTCGCCGCGCGGCATTTCTACCACCATGCCGGCTGGGCGCAGCACCTGGCGCGCGAGTTCCCCGCCATGGTGCCCTATGGCGTGTGCGGCCAGATCATCCCGTGGAACTTCCCGCTGCTCATGCTGTCGTGGAAGATCGCCCCGGCGCTGGCGGCCGGCAACACGGTGGTGCTGAAGCCCGCAGAGTTCACCTCGCTCACGGCTCTGCTCTTTGCCGAGATCGTCGAGAAGGCGAAGCTGCCGCCCGGTGTCGTCAACATCGTGACGGGCGAGGGCGACACCGGCGCAGCCCTCGTCAACCATCCCGATGTCGACAAGATCGCCTTCACCGGCTCGACCGACGTGGGCAGGGTCATCCGCGCCGCCACCGCAGGCAGCGGCAAGGGGCTGAGCCTCGAGCTCGGCGGCAAGTCGCCCTATATCGTCTTCGACGATGCCGACATGGACAGCGCCATCGAGGGGCTGGTCGACGCCATCTGGTTCAACCAGGGGCAGGTCTGCTGCGCCGGCTCGCGCCTGCTCATCCAGGAATCGGTAGAAGAACGTTTCATCGCCAAGCTCAAGCGGCGCATGGCGAGCCTCCGCGTCGGCGATCCGCTCGACAAGGCCGTCGATATCGGTGCGCTGGTGGCGCCCATCCAGGTCGAGCGCGTGCGCGACCTCGTCAAGAGAGGCGTTGCCGAGGGCGGCCAGCTCTACGAACCCGACATCGAGCTGCCCGGCGGCAACTGCTTCCTCAGGCCGGCGCTGATCACCGGCGTGTCGCCGTCGCACACGGTCGCGACCGAGGAAATCTTCGGCCCCGTGCTGGTGGCGATGAGCTTTCGCACCCCCGACGAGGCGGTGGCGCTCGCCAACAACACGCGCTACGGCCTCGCCGCCACCATCTGGAGCGAGAACATCAACCTCGCCCTCGATATCGCGCCGCGACTCAAGGCGGGCGTCGTCTGGATCAACGGCACCAACAATTTCGATGCGGCCGTAGGCTTCGGCGGCTACAAGGAATCGGGTTTCGGGCGCGAGGGTGGGCGCGAAGGAATGGCCGCGTACCTCAAGCCCGTTTGGGAGGCGGCGCTGAAGCCCGCGCCCGCGCCGAAGGCAGCACCGCCGGCACCGGCCGGTCCGCTCGAAGAGGGGGACATCGACAGGACCGCCAAGATGTATATCGGCGGCAAGCAGGCCCGCCCCGACAGCGGCTATTCGCGGCCGGTCCACGGGCCGGGCGGCGCTCTCGTCGGCGAGGTGGGCGAGGGCAACCGCAAGGATATCCGCAACGCCGTCGAGGCCGCGCGCAAGGCGCTAGGCTGGAGCACGACGACCGCCCACAATCGCAGCCAGATCCTCTATTTCCTCGCCGAGAACTTGGACTATCGGTCCGACGAGTTCGCCCGCCGCCTGCGCGCGCAGACCGGCGAGAGCCTCGCGGCGGCGCAGAAGGAAGTCGCGGCGTCGGTCGAGCGGCTCTTCGCCTTCGCCGGCTGGGCCGACAAATATGATGGCGCCGTGCACAATCCGCCCAGCCGCACCATCGCCATCGCCATGGTCGAGCCCATCGGCGTCATGGGGCTCGTTGCGCCGTCCGAACGGCCGCTGCTCGGCGCCGTGGCGCTGCTCGCGCCGGCGCTGGCGATGGGCAATACAGTGGTGCTGGTGCCGTCCGAAACCGCGCCGCTGTCGGTGACCGACCTCTATCAGGTCGTCGAAACCTCCGACGTGCCGGCCGGCGTCATCAACATCGTCACCGGCGCTGCCGGGGCGCTCGGCAAGGTGCTGGCCGAGCACGACGGCGTCGACGCACTCTGGTTTGCCGGCGACGCCGCCACCTCGGCGCAGGTTGAGAAGGCCTCCATCGGCAACCTCAAGCAGACCTGGACCACCCGCGGCCTCGCCTACGACTTCGCCGACAAGGCCAGGTTCGAAGGCGCCTACCTCCTCCGCCGCGCCACCCAGGTCAAGAACGTCTGGGTGCCCTATGGGGCGTGACCTGTCTTCACCTCTCCCCCGGGAGAGAGTTCGATGCGCCGCACGGGGTGCCGGCGGCGAGGCTCGCTGATGGCCTTCCTTCCTCAGGAAATCATCGTGCGCAAGCGCGATGGGGCTGAGTTGGGTCGCGACGAGATCGCGCAGTTCGTCGCGGGTCTTGGCGATGGCAGCGTCAGCGAGGCGCAGGCGGCGGCCTTCGCGATGGCGGTGTTCTTCCGCGACATGAGCCTTGGCGAGCGCGTGGCACTGACCGAGGCGATGCGCGATTCCGGCGCGGTGCTCGACTGGTCGGAGCTCGACGGGCCGGTCGTCGACAAGCACTCGACCGGCGGGGTGGGCGACAATGTCTCGCTGATGCTGGCGCCGATCCTTGCGGCCTGCGGCGTCTATGTGCCGATGATCTCGGGGCGCGGGCTCGGCCACACCGGCGGCACGCTCGACAAGTTCGACTCGATCCCCGGCTACCGGACGCAGCCCGACAACGCGCTGTTCCGCAAGGTGACGAAGGAGGCGGGCTGCGCCATCATCGGCCAGACCGCCGATCTCGCGCCCGCCGACAAGACGCTCTACGCCATCCGCGACGTCACCGGCACGGTCGAGAACGTGTCGCTCATCACCGCCTCGATCCTGTCCAAGAAGCTGGCGGCCGGGCTCGACGCGCTCATCCTCGACGTCAAGACCGGCTCGGGCGCCTTCATGCCCACGCGCGATACGGCGCGTGAGCTGGCCGAGAGCCTCGTCGCCGTGGCCAACGGGGCAGGCACCAGGACCGCCGCGCTCATCACCGACATGAACGAGCCGCTGGCGAGCGCCGCAGGCAATGCGCTCGAAATGCGCAATGCCGTCGACTTCCTCACCGGGGCGCATCGCGACCATCGGCTGCTCGAGGTGACCATCGCGCTCGCCGGTGCGGCGCTGGAGCTGACCGGTTTCGAGGGTGATGCGCGCCACGCGGCGCGCGCCGCGCTGGCCGGCGGCAAGGCAGCCGAGCAGTTTTCGCGCATGGTGGCCCTGCTGGGCGGCCCGGCAGACTTCGTCGAGGCGATGGACAGGCATCTCGCGCCGGCCCCGATCGTCCGCGACGTGTTCGCGACCGGGGACGGGATCGTTTCGGCCATCGACACGCGCGGTGTCGGCATGGCGGTGGTGACGCTGGGCGGCGGTCGGCGCCGGCCGACCGACAGCATCGACCACGCCGTCGGCTTCGACAGGCTGGCCGGGCTTGGCAGCAGGATCGATGCCGCGACGCCGCTGGCGCGCCTGCACGCACGTGACGAGGCGAGCGCCACCGAAGCCGAACGCCGCCTGCGGACCGCCTACAGCCTCGGCGAGCGCGCGCCGGCGCATCCGCTCGTCGCCGAGCGCATCGCCGCGCCGGAAGCGCCCTGATGCCCCGCGCCATCCTGTGCATTCTCGACAGCTTCGGCATCGGCGGGGCGCCCGATGCCGGCGACTATGACGACGGCCATGGCCATCCCGATACCGGCGCCGACACGCTGGGTCATATCGCGGCGGCCTATGATCTGAAGCTGCCCAACATGGATGCGCTCGGGCTCGGCGCGGCGGCGAAGCTGTCGACAGGCAGGCTGCCGCGCGGGCTCAGTGCCGAGCCGCGGGGCGGGCGCTACGGCGTCGGCCGCGAGGTGTCGAAGGGCAAGGACACGCCATCGGGTCACTGGGAGATCGCCGGGGTGCCCGTGCCCTTCGCCTGGGGCTATTTCCCACAGACGATCCCGGCCTTCCCCGAGGCGCTGACCGAGGCGCTGATCGCCGACGCGCAGCTGCCCGGCATTCTGGGCAACCGGCATGCCTCGGGCGTGCCCATCATCGAAGAGCTGGGCGAGGAGTCGATCCGGACGGGCAAGCCCATCTGCTACACCTCGATCGATTCGGTGTTCCAGATCGCCGCGCACGAAACGCATTTCGGGCTGCAGCGGCTCTACGACGTGTGCGAGGCGGCCTTCAGGCTGACGGCGCCGCTGATGATTGGACGGGTGATCGCGCGGCCTTTCGTCGGCGAGAGCCGAGACACCTTCAAGCGCACCGGCAACCGCCGCGATTTCGCCATCGCGCCGCCCGAGCCGACTTTGCTCGACCGCGCCAAGGCCGCCGGACGGCAGGTCTTCGCCATCGGCAAGATCTCGGATATCTATGCGGGCCACGGCGTCACCCACAAGATCAGGGCGTCGGGCAACATGGTGCTGTTCGACCGCACGCTCGAGGCGCTCGACATGGCCGAGGACGGCGCCTTCGTGATGACGAATTTCGTCGATTTCGACCAGGAATACGGCCATCGGCGCGATATTCACGGCTACGCGCAGGCACTCGAGGCGTTCGACCGCCGCCTGCCCGAGCTGATCGCACGGCTCCGCGACGACGACCTGCTGATCCTCACCGCCGACCACGGCAACGATCCGAGCTGGGTCGGCTCCGACCATACGCGCGAGCAGGTGCCGATCCTGTGCTTTTCCCCAAAGCTGTCGATGGGGACAGTTGGAATCCGCCGTACCTTCGCGGATATTGGCGAGAGTATCGCCCATTGGCTCGGCCTCGCGCCGGGCCTGCACGGGCACTCCTTCCTCTAGTCCCGCGTGGGGGTTCCCTTGGCCACCGTTACCGTCATCGATCACCCGATGGTCCAGCATAAGCTGACGATCATGCGTGACAAGGACACCTCGATCGCCGGTTTCCGGCGGCTGCTGCGCGAGATCGCGCTGCTGATGTGTTACGAGGTGACGCGCGACCTCGAGCTCGAGATGATCCCGGTGGAAACGCCGCTGGCCAGGATCGAATCGCCCACCATCAAGGGCAAGAAACTCGTCTTCGCCTCCATCCTGCGCGCCGGCAACGGCCTGCTCGATGGCATGCTCGACCTGGTGCCGGCAGCGCGCGTCGCTCATATCGGCATCTATCGCGACCACGAGACGCTGCAGCCCATAGAATACTATTTCAAGGCGCCGGGCGAGCTCGACAACCGGCTGATCATCGTCGTCGATCCGATGCTGGCGACGGCCAATTCCTCGATTGCCGCGGTGGACAAGCTCAAGGAGCGCGGTGCCACGAACATCCGCTTTCTCTGCCTGCTGGCGGCGCCAGAGGGCATAGAGAAATTCACCCGCGCGCATCCCGACGTCGCCGTCTTCACTGCCGCCATCGACAGCCATCTCAACGAGAAGGGCTATATCGTCCCCGGCCTCGGCGACGCCGGCGACAGGATGTACGGCACCAAATAGCGCGCCCTACGCCGCGAGCGGTAAGCCCAGCGCGACGAGGTCGCGGCGCAGGGCGTCGGCGCCGGTGAAGTGGATCGCGTGCATGCCGAAGCGCCGGGCCGAGGCGATGTTGACCTCGCTGTCGTCGATGAAGACGCAGGCCTCGGGCGCCAGCCCGTAGCGGTCGCAGAAGAGGCGGAAGATGCGCGGGTCGGGTTTCATCAGATGCTCGACCCCGGACACGACGATGCCGTCGAACTTTTCGAGGAACGGCCAGACGCCGAGCCGGCTCATGAACTTCTCGCGCGAGAAGTTCGTGATGGCGAAGGTCGGCACCTCGGCGGCGACGAGCGCGTCGTGAATGCGGATCGTGCCGTCGATCAGCGGTCCGACGGTCTCCTCCCAGCGCAGGTCGAAGGCCTGGATCTCGCGCCAGTAGCGCGGGTGGCGGGCCGTCAGCTGCGCGACGCCGTCGGCGAAGCTGTCGCCGGCATCCAAAGCGAGATTCCAGTCGGGCGTGCAGATCGCCTCGTGAAACCACACGGCCTCCTCCTCGCTGTCGAACAACTTGCGGAACAGCAGCATCGGGTCCCATTCGACGAAGACATTGCCGATGTCGAAGACCGGAACCGGCGGTGTGGCGACCATGAATTTCTCCCAGGCTACGGGAGCGGCTATGGCATGGCCTCAGCCGGCGGTGCAAGCATTGCGCGCGAGGTTCGTCGTATCGAGGTTGATCGGCTCGTCGCTGCCGAAGCGCGGCAGGAAATAGTTGGTGTGCTGCAGGTTGATCGCGCTGGTGAATACCTGCCCCATCAGCGGCAGATAGGCATAGCTCGCCTCCGCTGCGATGACGCACCCCCCGCGGGACACTTCGTTCATGTACGGGCTGGCGTCGAGGTCGGCATAGGCGTTGCCGACGGTCTTGGGCGTGCCTTCGGCATTGGCGCGGCTCCACAGCACCCGCGTATTGCCGTTCGCCCGGACCTGGACGAGGCTGACGACGATCTTGAGCCCGGCGGTGGGGTAGGGCACGATGATCGCGCTCGAAGCGTTGAGATAGTCGGTGAGCGTGCCGCTCGTCCCGCTGCTGAGCTTGCCCTCGCCGGGATCCCACTGCGACACGAGATCGCCGATCGTCGCCGAGACCGAGTTGATGCGCTTGTCGACGGTGAACAGCGACGCTGCCTCGATCGAGCCGAAATAGAGCAGCAGCAGCAACGGCAGGACGAGGGCGAACTCGACCGCCGCGATTGCCCGTTCTTCCTGTCGGAAGGTTGCAATGGTCTGGGCGAGGGACGATACCGCGCGGGCCATCAGAACGGCTCGTTCCGGAAGACGCGGGTGGCGCCGAGCAGGCGATAATTGTCCGGCTGGTTCTTGAGCGTGAAGTACGGCACGTTCAGCAGCAGTGGCCAGCGGTAATACGCAGAGACCTGGATGACCTCGCGGCGGGAGCCGGGATTGTAGGTATCCTCGAACGTCCAACTGCACTCGGTTTCGGTGCAGGTCTGCACAGTGGGGGCCGTGACCGCCGCGCTGAACCGGCCGATGCGCTCGATCTTGAGCCGGATCTGGCTGCAATCGAACAGGTTGAAGGTGTAGCCGCACATATAGTCGCGAAAGTCCGAAACCTCGAAGCCCTGTGCCTGGGCGCGGCCGGTCCTGACCATGCGGCTCGCATCCTCGACGGCGCTGTCGAGCACCTGGCCGGCGAAGAACACCATCGCCGTCTCGATGGTGGCGAAGATGATGGTGAAGAACGGCACGGCGAGGATCGCGAACTCGATGACGGTCACGCCCCGCTCGTCGTGCGCAAAGCCGCGGCCCCGCTTGATGGCGGGGGCGAAGAGGCGCCGCAGCAGGTTGGGTCTTGGCGTCATGACGAGGCGGGAAGCTAGCGTCCGCTTGCCTAACCGGACGTTAGGGAACGCGCGCGGATTTGCGGCCCGTCGTCGCGATGGTTAACGAGACATTGCTATTGCGGGCGCGCCGCGTTCTGAACGAGCGTCGACGAGGCATAGGTGTCGCTGGAATAGCCCGTATCGTCGCCCAGCATGATCGTCGGCTGGCAGATGGGCTGGCATGAGAGCGTGTTGCGCGCCGTGCCGAAATAGACGGTGACGAGATCGGGCTGTGCCTGCACGACGGTGACGGTCGTGTCGGCGATGGGGTTGCCCATGCTGTCGAGCACGATGAGGTTCGTCTGCCCGTAGCTCTTGCCGGTGAGCACGAGCGTCTGCGGGTCCTGGATGGTGATGTCGGCCACCCCGGGATTGCCGATGATCACCGTCGCGGCAGGCGCGCTGATCCTCAGGATCCGCGCCATGTTGACCTTGACGCTGATCGGTTCGCTCGGCTGTGCCTGCACGGCCATGGGCGCCGCGGCAAAGGCGACGGCCGCGAGGATGGCGAGGAAAGGCTTGAGCATGGCGGAACCCGGGACCTGATACGCTACTGGCCAAGCAGTTTCGCCGAAAATGGTGAACAATTCGCGAAGGGGCCCGGCGGCACGCCGCGCAGGCACGAAGCTTACAAGTCTATCGAATACAGTAACTGTCTGTTGCGTATAGACCAACGGCACAGAATAGGCATCATTTGCACGGGGTTCGATTAACGCAATTTCAACCTGGCAGGCCTAGGTTCACAGGCGAGTTCGGCGCATCAAGCGCTGACCGATGCTGCAAAGCATGATGACGTGTGCAAGGAGCCTGGAATGAATATTGTCGCGCGCTTCGCTAACGACGAGTCCGGTGCGACTGCGATTGAGTATGGCCTGATTGCCGCGCTCATCGCCGTTGGCATCATCGCCGCTGCTACGACCCTCGGTACGAACCTCTCGACGCTCTTCACCAATATCGGTGGCAAGCTGAGCGGGGCCAACGTCAATCCCGGCTGATTGATCCCTGGCCAACGCAAGTTTTCGGAAGGGGGCCTCGCGCCCCCTTCTGCTTTTGTTAACCACGTCGCGCCTAGGCTCCGACCGGCCCCGGCGCTCACGCTCCGGCCCGTGCACCGCCGGAACAAGATGCTCTCGATTCTCGCCCTGCTCGTTTTCCCTGCGCTGATGGCCTATGCGGCCTGCTCGGATTTTCTGACGATGCGCATCGCCAACTGGCTCGTGCTGGCGCTGGTGGTCGGCTATGTCGTGCTGGCCCTCGTCGCCCGGCAGCCCGTCGCAGAAATCGGCACCAGCGTTGCGGCGGCCGTCATCGTACTGGTCGTCTTTTTCGCCTTCTTCGCCTTTGGCTGGATCGGCGGCGGCGACGCCAAGCTGGTGGCCGCGATCACGCTCTGGCTCGGCTTCGACCTGATGCTGCCCTACCTCATCTACTCGGCGCTCCTCGGCGGATTGCTGACGATGGTGGTGCTCGGCGCCCGCGTGAGCGTGGCGACACCCTGGCTCATGCGGTTCAAATGGATCGAGTGGCTGCACAACCCCAAGGCCGGCGTGCCCTACGGCATCGCGCTCGCCGTTGCCGCGCTGCTGGTCTACCCGCAGACGACGATCTTCGAGCATTTCGCTGGGATTTGAGAGCCGGCAGTCGGGAGCAATCTGCCATCCCGCGCGCCCCCTCGGCCAACCATTTCAACCCGACTGCCGACCGCCGATGCCCGACTGCCCCTACTGAAACAACGTTCGATTAACCGTAAGTGCAAAGCATCGGTTAACCAAACTTTGACCCTTCGTCTCCATCATCATGGGGACAAGTCCGTGCGCAACCGGCCTCGAGTTGACTGGAGTTTCCCATGAGGATGTCGCGAATCCTGCTGTTGCTGGTGGCGCTGGTTGCCGGCGGCCTCGCCGCCTTCCTCGCCACGCGCGGCGGCGATGCGCCGCTGCCGCAGGACCCCGCGTCGCCTGAAGTCGTCGAAGAGGCCCGGGTGCAGGTCCTCGTCGCCACCGCGCCGATCGGCGTGGGCGAGCGGCTCTCGGGCATGAACATGGGCTGGCACGACTGGCCCAAGGGCGCGCTGCGCGCCGACTACGTGGACAGCGAGACGAGCCCGGAGGCGCTTGCCGACATGCAGGGCACCGTCGCCCGCTTCGAGATCTTCGAGGGCGACCCCATCCGCCAGCAGAAGCTCATCCGCACCGACCAGGGCTATCTGAGCGCCGTGCTCGACAAGGGCATGCGCGGCGTCTCCATCTCGGTGCCGGCCGAATCCGCCTCGGGCGGCTTCATCGTCCCCAACGATCATGTCGACGTCGTGCTGACGCGCGGCACCAGCGACGGGCAGAGTTCCGAGACGATCGTCGCCAATGTGCGCGTGCTCGCCATCAACACGCGCCTCGGCGAAGTGGGCGCCACCGGCGCCCCCGAGAACCCCGACAATCCGCGGGCGGAAATCTTCGCCAATACCGCCATCGCGACGCTCGAGCTCGACCCGGCGCAGGCCGAGGTCGTCATCAACGCCGTGTCGCTGGGCCGGCTGTCGCTGGCACTGCGCTCGGTCGTGGACTTCGCCGCCAGCGCCAACGAGCCGATGCAGCGCAACGCCCCCATCAAGATCATCCGCTACGGCCAGGAGGCCAATGTGATGACCGGCACGACCGCGACGAGTCCCACGGGCGAGATTTCCATCGATCCCGTCGCCTTTTCGCCGGCGCCGGCGAACCCCAATGTGACGGCCCCGCCGATGCGCGGGCCGGTCTCCTCAGCACCGCCGGTGCTGGAGTGACGAGGATGCGCGAGGACAACATGCAGACTGCTTCCCGGACCTTGCGCGCCCGGCGTCCTGATTGGCGCGGCGCGCTGCTGGCCCTGTGCACGGCGCTTGCCTTCGGCCTGCCGGCCGTGGCGGCCGAACCCGTCTATCTGCGTATTCCGCACAAGGCGATGGGCACCACCCAGGCCGTTGCCCTCGAGGTGAACAAGTCGGTGCTGGTGGATCTGCCGACCAATGCCGGCGAGGTAATCGCCAGCCAGCCATCCGTCGCGACGGTGGTGATGCGCTCCAAGACCCGCGCCATCGTGCAGGGCGTGTCGGGCGGCGACACCAATATCTTCTTCCTCGATGCGGTGGGCAACAGCATCGCCGTGCTCGACATCAAGGTCTATCAGCCGCGCTCGGATGTCGGCAACGCGCTGGAGACGGCGCTGGCGCGCAACCTGCCGGGCTCGCGGCTCAGCGTCGAATCGGTGACGCTGGGCGAGGATACCAACCGCGTCGTGCTGACCGGCACCGCGCTGTCACAGGACGATCTCGACAAGGCGACGCTGATGGCCGTCCAGTTTGCCGGCTCGCCCGACAACGTCGCCAACATCGCAACCGTCAGCGGCCAGCAGCAGGTGATGCTCAAGGTCACCGTCGCCGAGGTGGATCGCAGCGTCGTCAAGCAGTTCGGCATGGACCTCAACATCTCGTCGGGCGGCCTCATCACCGGGCTCATCAACACGCCCAGCGGCGCCCTGGGCGGCGTTTCGGGCATCAGTCTCGGGCAGGGCACGATCTCGGCCTCGGCAACCATCGGCGCGACGACGATCGATGCGACGCTGCGCGCGCTCGCCCGCCGCAACGCCCTGAAGACGCTCGCCGAACCCACCCTGACGGCGATCTCCGGCCAGCAGGCCGAGTTCCTCGCCGGCGGCCAGCGCGCCATCGTCACCACGGACGGCAACGGGCAGGCCACGACGACCTACAAGGACTATGGCGTGAAGCTCGGCTTCACGCCCACCGTCAAGTCGAACGGGCGCATCGGGTTGGCCGTCAGCACCGAGGTCTCGACCCCCATCGGCACGGCGGATTTCAACGTCCGCAGCGCGAGGACGACGGTGGAGATCCCGGCCGGTTGCACCCTCGCCATTGGCGGGCTGATCCAGGACGAGGTCCGCCACCAGATCTCGCAGATGCCGGGGCTGGGAGACATCCCCATCATCGGCGCGCTGTTCCGCTCGCGCGACTTCATCCACAGCCAGACCGAGCTCGTCATCTTCGTGACGCCCGTGATGGCCGAACTCGGCCGCCCCGACGCGCCGACCGACAACTACACCATCGCCGGCGACGCCGAGGCGATCTTCCTCGGCCATCTCGAGCAGATGTACGGCGTCGGCGGCAACGGCATGCGCGGCGGCTACAGCGGTTCGGTCGGATTTGTCCTCGACTGATGACCGGCTGGTAAGTGTTGCGACGGAGAGTGAGTGAATGAGTTTCCTGACCCCAAAGGATACGGTCCCGCTGGAGGAGCCGGCGACCGAGATCGTCACCGGCGCCCAGCTGCTTCCGCGCATCACCATCCAAGCCTTCTGCGAGCATTCGCAGACCGCCGAGCTGGTGGAGCAGGCGGTGCACGACCGGCGCATGTCGAAGGTGGCGCTCACCACGCATAATGGCGGGCTGGACGGGGCCATCGAGAGCTACAAGTCGAACCCGACGCCCAACCTCATCATCGTCGAGACCTCGCTGCCCACCGAGGACATTCCGCTCGCCCTCGACCGGCTGGCCGAAGTGTGCGACGCGGCGACCCGGCTCATCGTGCTCGGCCATGTCAACGACGTGCTGCTCTATCGCGAGCTGATCCGCTCGGGCGTGTCGGAATATCTCGTGCTGCCGACCAGCGCCCAGTCCATCGTCAATGCCATCTCCGACCTGTTCGCGGCCGAGGGCGCGGCGCCGATCGGGCGCACCATCGCCTTCGTGTCCGCCAAGGGCGGCGCCGGCGGCTCGACCATCTCGCACAATGTCGCCTGGGCGGTGAGCCAGCATCTGCGCCAGGACGTGCTGGTGCTCGACATGGACCTGCCCTTCGGCACGGCCGGGCTCAACTTCAACCAGGATCCGCCGCACGGCATCGCCGACGCGCTCGGCGCCTCGGGCAAGGTCGACCCGACGATGCTCGACCGGCTGATGAGCAAGGCGGCCAGCCACATCAACCTGCTGACGGCGCCGGCCATGCTCGACAGCACCTTCGACTTCGAGGAGCGCGACTTCGAGCAGGTGATGGAGCTGGCCCAGAAGACGACGCCGGTCGTCGTGCTCGACCTGCCGCATATGTGGACCGCATGGGTGCGCCACACGCTGGCGACGGTGGACGAGATCGTCATCGTCGCCGAGCCCGATCTCGCCAACCTGCGGAACGCCAAGAACCTCGCCGATACCATCAAGGCGCTGCGCCCCACCGAGAGCGAGCCGCTGCTGGTGGTCAACAAGCTGGGCGTGCCCAAGCGCCCCGAGATCGCCCCGCAGGAATTTGCCAACTCGGTCGAATGCCGGCTGATCGGCCAGATCCCGTTCGACGCGGCGACCTTCGGCATTGCCGCCAATAACGGCCAGATGCTGGCCGAGGTGGCGGCCAACAACCGCATCAACGACATCTTCCGGTCGATCGGCATGCAGGTCACGGGCCGCACCGCGCCGGACGTCGTGAGCAAGGCCGCGGCGCTCAAGCTGCCCGCCTTCCTGAAGCGCAAGAAGGCCTCGTAATGTTCGGCAAGCGGCAGAGTTTCGGCGGCAACACTCCCGGTGCGGCGGAAGCGCCGCGGCCGCAGCCGTCGCCGCCGCCCGTCCCCGTCGTGCCGGCGCGCACTGAGGGCACGCCGCGCCCGCTCGCCGATACCGCCGCGAACCGGCTGCGCAGCGATGACATCGTCGACGTGCGCTCGGCCGAGGCCATCGCCCGCGACAAGGAATATTTCCAGACCAAGTCGGCGATCTTCAACGCGCTGATCGATTCCATCGACCTCAGCCAGCTCGCGACGATGGACCAGGAGGCGGCGCGCGAGGAAATCCGCGACATCGTCGCCGAGATCATCGCGCTCAAGTCGATCGTCATGTCCATCTCCGAGCAGGAAGACCTGCTCGAGGACATCTGCAACGACGTTCTGGGTTATGGCCCGCTCGAGCCGCTGCTGGCGCGCGACGACATCGCCGATATCATGGTGAACGGCTCGCAGAAATGCTACATCGAGGTCGGCGGCAAGGTGAAGCTGACCAATGTCCGCTTCCGCGACGACAGCCACCTGATGAATGTGTGCCAGCGCATCGTCAGCCAGGTCGGCCGGCGCGTCGACGAGAGCTCGCCCATTTGCGACGCGCGCCTGCCCGACGGCAGCCGCGTCAACGTCATCGCCCCGCCGCTTGCCATCGATGGCGCCGCGCTCACCATCCGCAAGTTCAAGAAGGACAAGCTGACCCTCCAGCAGCTCGTCAAGTACAACTCGATCTCGCCCGAAGGCGCCGAGGTGCTGCGCATTCTCGGCCGCGTCCGCGCCAACGTGCTGATCTCTGGCGGCACCGGCTCGGGCAAGACGACGCTGCTCAATTGCCTCACCGCCTTCATCGAGAAGGACGAGCGCGTCATTACCTGCGAGGACTCGGCCGAACTGCAGCTCCAGCAGCCGCATGTCGTGCGCCTCGAGACGCGCCCGCCCAACCTCGAGGGCGAAGGCGAGATCACCATGCGCGACCTCGTCAAGAACTGCCTGCGCATGCGGCCCGAGCGCATCATCGTCGGCGAGGTGCGCGGCCCCGAGGCGTTCGACCTGTTGCAGGCCATGAACACCGGCCATGACGGTTCGATGGGCACACTGCATGCCAACTCGCCGCGCGAGGCGCTGAGCCGTCTCGAATCGATGATCACCATGGGCGGCTACGCGCTGCCCAGCCGCACCATCCGCGAGATGATCACCTCATCGATCGATGTCATCGTGCAGGCCGCCCGCCTGCGCGACGGCTCGCGCCGCATCACCCACATCTCCGAGGTGCTGGGCATGGAGGGGGAGGTCATCGTCACCCAGGACATCTTCCTCTACGACATCCTCGGCGAGGACCAGAACGGCAATCTCGTCGGTCGCCACCGCTCCACCGGCATCACCAAGCCGCAATTCACCGAGCGGGCCCGCTACTTCAACGAGGACAAGCGCCTGGCGGCAACGCTCGACGCGATGGAGAAGCCGTAAGGGGCGGGTAGACGCGATGTTCGGAATGGATATCACCATCGTGGCGATCTTCGCG
>PJUF01000336.1_pt1 | contig 37020 bp, 33 predicted proteins | sample 1512191 | NCBI WGS metagenome assembly PJUF01 (sample SAMN08177673, study PRJNA422409) | Feces metagenome, whole genome shotgun sequencing project. | isolation source: Chicken feces (3) enriched on wood chips | host: Gallus gallus | place: USA: Madison | collected 2015-01-15 | reverse complement strand
CGAGACGCAGGCATCGGCGCGCGCGGCGGCGAGGGCGGTAAATTCGGAGCGCGTCGGGATGTCGACATAAAGCATGTGGAGTCCTCTTTCAGGCGAGACTGCCAGCGCCCGGGAGACGCAGGCCGGCCGTCGCGATTACGGGTTCGCGCAGGCCGAGCCCGCGCACGTCCCCTCGGTCCACCAGACATAGGCCACGAGACCGCCGATTACAGCCCCGCGGCATTTCGGCGCCAATTGGTAAAAAACGCCCCTTCGGGGGCGATCCGGCGCACGGTGCTTGTACTCGGCCGGCCCAGCCGGCAAGGTGTGTTCGTCCACGACACCGAGGCTCGAGACGCATTTTGCAGCAGGATCCGAACAGCGAGGCGCCGCTGCCGAAGGGCAAGCGCCTCTACCAGGTCGTGGCCCGCCGCATTGCCCGGCTGATCCACGAGCATGGCGCCGATCCCGACTGGCACCTGCCGTCGGAGCGCGAGCTGGCCGAACAGCTCAAGGTCAGCCGCCCCTCCGTCCGCGAGGCCGTCATTGCGCTGGAGATGCGCGGCATCGTCGAGGTGCGGGGACGCGCCGGGATCGTGCTGCTGCCGACACCGATCAACCTGCTCAATTTCGATACGATCAACACCGACGTCGGCGCCGGCCCGTTCGAAATCCTCGAAGCCCGCAAGGCCGTCGAAGCCAGCGGGGCGGCCATCGCCGCCAGCAAGGCCACGAGCTACGACCTCACCCAGCTCGAGGAGAATATCGTCGCTATGCAGGAGGGGTCGTTGTCCGAAGACGGCAAGGATCCCGCCGACCGCGAGTTCCATCGGGCGATTGCGAGAACGACCGGCAACGCGATAATCATCAGCATGGTCGATGCACTGTGGAACCAGCAGGAATCGTCGCGCATGTGGCGGGCCATCCACCAGCGGATCTACAAGCCCGACATGCAGCCCATATGGATCGGCCAGCACTACGGAATCCTGGCGGCGCTGCGCGCCCGCAATCCCGACGCCGCCTACAAGGCGATGTGGCAGCATATATCGAGCGTCGCCGACGAGCTTCTCGAAGCCAGTTCGCAGGACAATGAGGTGGAGGGGTAAATGTCGGTCAAGAGCTTCGCGCATATCGGCATGACGGTTTCCAGCATCGACCGCAGCCTCGCCTTCTATGTCGATCTGCTGGGGCTGCGCCTCGTCGACCGCCGGCCGGGCACGCAGGGCGACGAGGTCTGCTTCGTGGACGCCGGCGGCTGCATGCTCGAGCTTATCGGTCCCTCGACCGGCGCCCTGCTGGCCGAGGACGTTGCAGCCGGTCGCGCCGGCCTGCTGCACCTCACCTTCCGCGTCGACGACGTCGATGCCGCCGTCGAAACGGTGCGCGCCGCCGGCGGCGAAGTCGTCGAAGGCCCGCGCGACGCCTTCAACCAGGCGATGGCGAGACGCGTCGCCTTCTGCCGCGACCCCGACGGCATCCTCGTCGAATTTCTCGGCCGCTAGCGCCCGTCGCCATCCGCGGCGGCCATGAAGGCGAGAAAGCGCCGCCAGTCATAGGGCGTGAGTTCATGGCCGCCCTCCCGCAGATGCCAACCCAGTGGACCGAGCACGAGGTCGTTGCCGGGCGAAAAGACCACCTCGGGCTCCGGCAGGCCGGCCATCGGCCCAAACACCGACCACAGCGGCGCGGCGGCGCGCAGGCCGAGATACTCGCCGCGCGGGTCGCACCACAGATCGTCCGCGGCGGACGCCACATAGAGCCGGCGCGGCGCCATCAGCGCCAGCAACTGGTGCTGGTCGACGGCGTCGAGCCCAGCCGCCGCCGCGCCCTCGTCCGACAGCAGCCAGTGCGGAAAGCCGCGCCGGTTGTGGGCAAAGCTCTCGCCGAAATTGCGGCGCGACAGGGCCGCGCCGCCGCAGCCCGACTCGTTGAGAAACAGCGCCGACACACGCTCGTCGCTCGCGGCGGCCCATAGCGCCGCCTTGCCGAGGCGCGAATGGCCCGCAAGACTGATGCGCCCAGCATCGATTTCGGGTAGCGCCGCTGCGATGTCGACCAGCAGGCGCAGGGCCAGCGACCAGAGCGCGACGATGCCCGGCGGCGCGTCGGTCTCGTCCAGGCCGAGCAATGGCCACAGCCCGTGCCGCCGGCACGCCGTCCTGTCGTCGGGCACCCAGGAGCCGTAGCAACTCGTCAGCACCGCATAGCCGGCATCCGCCAGCAGCGCCGCCGGGAAGCGGTGTGGCGCCGTTCCGCGCATCACCTCCGAGAGCGGCCCGTGCCCGCCGCCGAGCCAGCCGGGCAGCGCCACGACGGCGTTGGCGTCGCGTGGATAGTCGGTGCCAGCGAGGGCACCCAGCGGCCCAAGGAAATCGAGCCCGACGACGATCGGCAACGGCTCGGCTGCCTTTGCCGGTAGCCACAGCGCCGCATCGACCTCGAAGCTCTGTCCGCCGCGCGAGAGCGTGATGGCGATCCGCTCGCAACGCGGCTCGGCAAGCGGCAGCCGACGCCACGCCATTTCAGGACTCTCCGGCACCTCGCCGAACAGCCCGCGAGCGAAAACTGTGCGCCACGCGGCCTGCGCTGCCCGTGCCTCTTCGGGACTGGACACGAGCGCCCGCGACGGATCGAGCGACAGCGGTGGCAGGTCGGGAATGCCGGCCAGCGCCTCGTCGTAATTGACGGGGAGCGCCGTTGCCTCAGCCATGCACCGCCCCTGCGAGCGCTCCGGCATCCAGCGCCGCTTCCGCCGCATCGAACACGTAGCATTTCTCCGGCGGCAGCAGCAGCCCGAGCGTGTCGCCCCGCCGCACAGTGCTCTGCCCCTGCTCGTGGACGAGGAACGGCGTTCCATCGGCCAGGCGGCAATGCACGTAGCTGCTGGCGCCGTAATGCTCGGCGACCTCGACCTCGGCCGTCCAGCCATTCTCGCCGATGCGCAGATACTCGGCGCGGATACCGAGCGTCAGGGCGTCGCCGCTCCGAACACCGCGCGCGCTGGATGGGAGTGTCAGCGGGGGCAGGCTCGGAGCGACGAACGTCAGGTGGCCGTCGGTCACCGTGTCGGCGACGCCGGTGACGAAGTTCATCCGGGGAGAGCCGATGAACCCGGCCACGAACATGTTGCGCGGAGAATTGTAGAGCTCGAGCGGGCTGCCCACCTGCTCCACCTTCCCCTTGCGCAGGACGACGATCTTGTCGGCCATGGTCATGGCCTCGACCTGGTCGTGGGTGACGTAGATCATCGTGTTGCCGAGCCGCTCGTGCAGGTTGGTGATCTCGACGCGCATCTGCACGCGCAGTTCGGCATCGAGATTGCTCAGCGGCTCGTCGAACAGGAAGATGCGGGGATCGCGCGTGATGGCGCGACCGATGGCGACACGCTGGCGCTGGCCGCCCGAAAGCTGCCGCGGGCGGCGCTCGAGCAGTTCGGTGATCTGCAACAGCCGCGCCGCGTCGGTCACCCGCCGGTCGATCTCCGCCTTCGGCATGCGGACGTTCTGCAGCCCGAAGTCGAGATTCTGGCGTACCGTCATGTGCGGATAGAGCGCATAGGACTGGAACACCATGGCGACGCCGCGATCGGCGGCGGCGACGTCGTTGATGCGCTGGCCGCCGATGAGGACATCGCCCGCCGTCGCGTCCTCGAGCCCGGCAACGATACGCAGCAAAGTGGACTTGCCGCAGCCCGAAGGGCCCACGAAGACGACGAACTCGCCCTCCTCCACCGTGAGGTCGACGTCCCTTATCACCTCGGTCGAGCCGAACGACTTGGTGATGTGCTTGAGCTCTAGGCTGGGCGTGGCCATTACTTGATTCCCGTCGAGGCGATGCCGCTGGTGATGAAGCGCTGCAGGAAGATGAAGACGAAGATGACCGGCAGCGCCGTCATCACCGTCATCGACAGCAGATATTCGTAATGGACGATGTTCTCGCCCTTGAAGGAGTTGAGGGCGAGCTGCAGCGTGAACACGTCCTGGCGGCTGAGCACCACCAGCGGCAGCAGGAAGTCGTTCCACCGCCAGATGATCGAGAAGATGGCGACGACGGCTAGCGCCGGCGCCGACAGCGGCAGGATCAGCCGCCAGAAGATGCGCCACTCGCTGGCATGGTCCATGCGCGCCGCCTCGATCAGCTCGTCAGGAATCGTCAGCATGTACTGGCGCAGGAGGAAGACACCGGTGGGCGTCGCTACGGTAGGCAGGATGACGCCCCACAGATTGTTCACGAGCCCCATTGCCGCGACGATGATGAACACCGGCACCAGCAGCACGGTGGCCGGAACCATCAGCGTCGCGAGGATGGCCACGAGCGCCGCGTTTCGTCCCCGGAAGCGGTATTTCGACAGGGCGAAGGCGGCCATGGCGTTGATCACCAGCGTGATCAGCGTCGCGACGATGGTGATGAACACGCTGTTGAAGGCGTATTTGCCGATGGCGATGTTGCGCGAGGGCTCGAACAGGTCGGTGTAATTGGACCAGTTGAGCGCCAGCTTGCGGACGGGCGTCGCATCCCTCGTCGACACCCGGACGATCACCTCGGGAGCGGCGGGGTCGACCATCTGCGCCTGGATGCCGACGCGGCGCACCTGCGCCAGGCGCACGATCGAGCCGTCCTCCTGCACCACGTCGTAGAGATTGAGCGGGTTCGGATAGCCCTCGACCTCGACGCTCTCGTAGGAATAGGGCAGCGGCGTCGGCGGGAACTCCGACAAATTGGCCGGGCTCTTGAACGACGAGACGGCGATCCACAGCACCGGGCCGAGCATCACCACGATGCCGAGCACGAGATAGAGATAGCTGATCCAGTCGGTCCAGTCCGCTCCGTTCCGGCCGCGTCGGCGCGTGAAGATGTTGCCGCCCGGCGCGGGCATCCCGTCAGCCATCGTAGCTCCTCCGCGAGAATCGGAACTGCAGCAGCGTGAGGACCAGCAGCACGAGCCCGGCGAGCAGCGATGCCGCGGCGGCCAGCCCGAGATTGCGGGGGCTGGCGGCAAAGCCCGTCTCGTAAATGTGCTGGATGATGAGCAGCGTCGCCGAACCGGGTCCGCCGCCGGTGAGCACATAGAGCTCGTCGAAGGTCTGCACGGCCCCGATGGTTCCCAGTACGAGCACGACGAGCAGGGTGGGCTGCAGCATCGGCAGCGTGATTCTGGAGAACACGCGCCAGGGCGAGGCGGCGTCCATCTTGGCGGCCTCGTAGACGTCGCGCGGAATGGCCTGCAGGCCGGCCAGCAGGATCAGCGTATAGAACCCCATTCGCGCCCACACGGTGACGAATACCGACCAGAAGAACGACATGTTCGGAGTGCCCAGCCAGTCGAACGTCCCGAGGCCGGCGGAACTGGTGATGCCGTTGAGCAGGCCCTGCCGCTGCAGGATCCAGCGCCAGACCAGCGCCACGACGACGGGCGACAGCATGACGGGCAGGAAGAACATCGCCCGGAAGAACCCGAGCCCGCGCAGCGGCCGGTTCAGCACCAGCGCCGTGATCAGCGACACGATGGTAAGGACGATCACCTGCACCGGCACGAACATCGCCGTGTTGTAGAGGGCGCGCCAGAACAGGTCGCGCCGGCAGCTCGACGGATCGCCATAGTCCGTGCAGGCGAGCAGAATTTCGAAATTCTCGGTGCCGACAAAGGGCCGGTCGGCCGGATAGATGCGGTCGCTGCCGGTCACCGAGTAGAAGATATTGAGCAGCACCGGGAACAGCGCGAATACGGCGACGGCGACGAGGTTCGGCGTCAGGAACACCCACGGCATGCGCTTGATGCCGATGAGGCGCTGCACCCCGACCATCAGCGGCTCGATGATGCCGCCGAGGACACTGCCGATGCCTCCGACAATCCGCTGCGCGATAGTGCCCATGATCCCGACCCCGCGAGAAGGGACCGGGACGCCGGACGGCGCCCCGATCCGTATGTCGTTACGCGGCGAGGCTACTTGCTTGCCGAGTCGATGGCGAGGTTCACGTCGTCCACGACACGCTGCAGGGCCTCGTCGACGGTGAGCTCGTCATTGATCGCCTGCGACAGGCGCGCGGCCAGCGCGTTGATATAGGCGATCATGTAGCTCGACCCCTGCAACCGGTACGCGGCCGGCGCAATCTTGGGGATCTGCGCCGTGAACAGCTCGAGGCCGGCGGCCTGGGCGGCATCGAGGTTCTGATAGGTGATGCCGCTCTCGACCAGCGCCGCGTTCTGCGGAATCTCGGCAGTGCGCGCGAGCACTTCGCCGATCACCTCGGGCTGCGACATGTAGTCGATGACCTTGGCAACTTCCTCGGGATGCTTGGTGTTCTTGATCGCGACGATGGCGCCGCCACCCGGCATCACCGAGCAGTACTCGTCACCGCAGGGCGAAGGAATGGCCTGCCACTCGAACAGGTCGCCGATCTCCTGCATGCGGCCCAGCGCCCACGAGCCGGCGAAATTCATCACCGTCTGGCCGTTGCGGAACTGGTCGAAGAATTCGGCGTAGGTGGTGCCGCCGATATCGCCCCACAGCTCCTTGGGCATGATGCCGTCCTTGTGCCACTGCACGAAGAGCTCGGCCGCCTTGCGCAGGCCGTCGTCGACCACCGGTCGGCCGTCATCGCCAAAGAGCTTGGCGCCGTAGCTGGTGGCCACCGCGGCGAAGCGATGCCCCGAGCGGTCCATCGACATGGCATAGGGCGTCTCGGTTTTGTCCGCGACGTCCTTCGTCACCCGGGCCCAGTCTTCCCACGTCGCGCCTTCGGCCGGAATATCGACCTCGGCCTGCTCGAACAGCGTCTTGTTGATATAGCCGCCGCCCACCGTCAGGCTCGAGCCGAAGCCGTAGATCTCCGTGCCGCCGTCATCGCCGCGCAGCCACGCCAGCGACGGGCCGTACTGCGCCTCGAAGCGCTCCGCGTCCACATAGGGCGTGAGGTCGAGATAGTAACGCTTGAGGCCGGCGAGGTCGGTTACCGCAGCGATATCCGGGCCCTCGCCCGCGGCCAGCTGTACCGGCAGCGTCTCGAGTTCGGCCTTGTAGGGGAGATGGTCGACGGTGACGTGGATCGTCGGGTTGTCCGCCTCGAAGCGTCCGAGGAGTTCGTTCCAGATATCGCACCCGCCGGTATCGCTGGTGCAAAAGAAGCGCAGATCAACCTTTTCCTGCGCCTGCGTGCCGACGGCTCCGAGCAGCAGCGTGCTCGCAAGTGCGGCCAAGACATAATTCAGACGTAGCATTTTTTCCTCCAAAGGGGGTCTGAGCGATCCCAGCAGGAGAAAACTAGGTCTGGTCAGACCAATATGTCAAGCCGGCTTCTCTGCATCCGCGCAGGCGAAGAAATCTGATCGGTTAAGGCCCATCCGAAGCGCTTGACGCAGCATGCTTCGGTGATGTTTGGTAAGACCAGTGGCGCGGAGCCACCATCCAACGGTGCGTCGTCACCTTGCCAATGAGAGAGACTGCCATGTTGCGCTTTGCCGCAATCGGGATCGATCACGCCCATATTTTCGACCACGTCCGCGGCCTGCGCGCCGCCGGTGCACACTGTGTCGGATTCGACCCCTCGACAACCGATCCGAACGTCCTGAAAGGCTTCAAGGACGAGTTCTCCGACATCCCGGAGATCGATCAGGCCCGCCTGCTCGACGACGCATCCATCGACGTCGTCTGCACCGCGGCGATCCCGCGCGACCGCGGCCCCATCGCCATCGAGGCGATGCGCCGGGGCAAGGACGTGATGGTCGACAAGCCCGGCTGCATCAGTCTCGCCCAGCTCGATGACATCCGCAGCACCGTCGCCGAGACGGGCCGGATCTATTCGGTCTGCTTTTCGGAGCGGCTCTGCGTGCCTTCGGCCGTGCTGGCCGGCAAGCTGGTGGCCGACGGCGCCATCGGCGACGTCGTGCAGACCATGGGCCTCGGCCCGCATCGTCTCAACCGCCCCGTCCGCCCCTCCTGGTTCTTCGAGCCCAGCGCGATCGGCGGAATCATCAACGACATCGCCTCTCATCAGGTCGACCAGTTCCTGTTCTACACCGGCTCCCACACGGCCGAGGTGGTGGCCAGCAGCGTCGGCAACCTCGCCAACCGGCAGAACCCCGACTTCGAGGATTTCGGCGAGGTGCTGCTGCGCGCCGATAAGGCGACGGGCTACATCCGCGTCGACTGGTATACGCCGGACGGGCTGCCCGTATGGGGCGATGGCCGGCTGACCATCCTCGGCACGCGCGGCTATATCGAGCTGCGCAAATATATCGACATCGCGGGCCGGCCCGGCGGCAATCACCTGTTCATCGCCGACGGCAAGGAGACGCGCTACATCGACGCCTCCAGCGAGCCGCTCGACTATTTCAAAAAGTTCATCGCCGACGTGCGCGACCGTACCGAGACGGCGATGACCCAGCACCATGTGTTCGAGACGACCCGCCTCGCCCTCGAGGCGCAACAGCGTGCCGTGCGTCTCGGCGCACGGCAGAAGGGGAACTGAGATGACCCAGCGCCTCCGCGTCGCTCTTGTCGGGGCCGGAATCCAGAGCCGTCATCTCATCGGCTACCGCTGGCGGCCCGATCTGTTCGAGCTCAAGGTGCTGTGCGCGCTCGACGAGGAACGCGCCCGCGCCCTGTGCGGTGAATTCGAGATCCCCGAATACACCGCGAACTTCGACTCGCTGCTCGACCGCGACGATATCGACGTCATCGACATCGCCACGCCGCCGGCCCTTCACTTCGAGATGTCCGAAAAGGCGATCCTCGCCGGCAAGCACGTCATCTGCGAGAAGCCGCTGTTCGGATCGGTCGCCGATGTGGACGAGATGGAGCGCATCGTTGGCGGCACCGACCGTCGCTACATGCCGATCTTTCAGTATCGCTATGGCATGGGGCTGCAGAAGCTCAAGCACCTGGTCGCCGAGGGACTTACCGGCACGCCCTTCATGACGACGGTGGAGACGCACTGGTGGCGCCCGCCCGCCTATTACGAGGTGCCCTGGCGGGGCAAATGGGCGACGGAGCTGGGCGGCGGCTTCCTCGGCCACGCGATCCACGCCCACGACATGCTCAACTACGTGCATGGCGATGCGACGAGCGTCTTCGCCTATGGGGCGACGCTGCTCAACCGCATCGAGGTGGAGGACACGATGGGCGCCCTGCTGCGCATGGCGAACGGCTCGCTGGCGACACTCTCCATGACGCTCGGCTCGCGCCAGGAAATCTCGCGGCTGCGCTTCTGCTTCGAGAACCTCGTCGCCGAAAGCAGCCTCGAGCCGTATACGATGTCGCGCGATCCATGGACCTTCGTCACGAATGACGCCACCCTGCAAAAGCAGATCGACGAAGCGCTGGTCGAGGTGAAGCAGACCGAGGACGGCTATACGCGCCAGTTCGAGCTGTTCCACGAAGCCGTCGTCACCGGTGGCGAACTGCCCGTGACGTTGACGGATGCGCGGCGCTCGCTCGAACTGGTGACGGCGGCCTATCATTCGTCGCGCACTGGGATGCCGGCCGAACTGCCCATCGGACCCGACCATCCGCTCTACAAATCGTGGCTGCCCGACGCCGACACCGGAGCCTGATGCCCATGCTGACCCGCGATCGCCTCGTTCAACTTCTCGGCCCGCTGCCGGAGCACGCGCCCCTCGCCCCGATAGTCCTCGAGCGCGTGGCGTGCGACGGCTACGTGCGCGAGCTGGTGGAGTATGCCGTCGAGCCGGGCGATCGCGTCAGGGCCTTCTTCCTCGTACCGGAGCGAGCGAACGGGCCTGCCCCGCTGATCTTCGCCCACCACCAGCACAATGCCGAGTTCGCCATCGGCAAGAGCGAGGTCGTCGGCCTCGGCGGCAGCCTCGACCAGGCCTATGCCGCCGAGCTGGCGCAGCGCGGCTATGCCGTCATCGCGCCCGACGCCATCGCCTTCGAGGAGCGGAACTGGTCGAGCCCGACGGGTTATGCCGAATATTTCGAGCTGGTCTCCCGCCTCGTTCAAGGGCGCACCCTGCTCGCCAAAATCCTCAGCGACGTGTCGCGCGGCATCGATTATGCCCTGACGCGCCCCGAGGTGGATGGCTCGCGGATCGGCTTCATCGGTCATTCCTATGGGGGCCGTATGGCGCTGTGGAGTCCCGCATGGGACCGCCGCATCCAGGTCTCGGTGTCGAATTGCGGCTGCGTCAACTACAAGAACTCGCTGCGCCGCGAATCCGGCGTGCAGGCCGAGTTCTGCGTCCCCGGCATTCTCGCCGAGGGCGACATCGAGGATATCGTGCGCATGGCCGCCCCCTGCGCCCTGCTGATCCAGGCGACGACCGACGATGTCTGGTCGGACAACGCGCAGGAAATCTACGACTATGCCCGCGACGCGTTCCCCGAGGGCGAGCTGGCCCTGCGCATATGGCCGGGCGGCCATCAGTTCACGCCCGAGATGCGCCGGCATGCCTACGCCTTCCTCGCGGATCGGCTGGTGCCCGACCGCTGAGGCGCCTCATTATTCACTTTGGGATTGGCCCCGGCGTGCTTCTTGATAGGTGACGGCGCCCCAGGTGATTGACGCATCGGCGGCGGGGATGGTCATTGGCACACAGACGGAGCCTGACAATGACCCTGCTTACATTCACCGCCGGCACGCGCTCGTTCGAGGCGCGGATGGAAACCGAGCTGGCGCCGGCGACCTGCGCCGCATTCCTCGCGCGCCTGCCCTTCCACAGCCAGATCATTCACGTCCGCTGGAGCGGCGAAGGCGTCTGGATGCCGCTGGGCGATCTCGATTTCGGCGTCGGCTACGAGAACGCCACCAGCTATCCCGCGCCGGGACAGATTGTCCTTTATCCCGGCGGCGCCAGTGAAACCGAGATCGTTCTCGCCTATGGCCCGGTGTGCTTTGCCAGCAAGGCCGGCCAGCTTGCCGGCAACCACTTCCTGACACTCACCAGCAACCTCGACGAGGTCCATGCGCTGGGCCGCAGCGTTCTCTACGAGGGGGCAAAGGACGTCGTCTTCACACTGCGCTCATGACGTCCTCCCCCATGCTCGACACCATTATCGTCGGCGGCGGCATTGCCGGACTCGCCGCCGCCCACCAGTTGCGCGACCGCCGGATTGTCGTGCTCGAAGCGGCCGACCGGCCGGGCGGGCGCATCCACTCGCATCCGGCAGGACCCTACTGGCTCAATCTCGGCGCCCACATGTTCGGCGGGCCTGGCAGCACCGTCGGCAATCTTGTGGCCGAGCTCGGACTCGACAGCCGCCCGATCCGTGGCGAACTTCTCGGCATCGCTGCCGGCGGCCGGCGCCTGCTGCGCGGCCGGCTGGAGACGATGCCGCTGCGCATGGCGCTGCCTCTTGCCGCACGCGCTTCGCTCATCCGCATGGGGCTGGGGCTGCGGCTCGGCAGCGACGCCGCCGTCCGCGCGCTGCGCCCGCGGCAGCACGAGACCCGGGCCGAGCGGCGCGCCCGCGTGCATGCCTTTCGCAACGACGCGACGCTGGCTGCCGCGCTGAACCCGCAGCACCCCGCGATCATCGCCTTCCTCGACACGATCACCGAAAGGACCGGCGGCGCACCCGACGAAATGGCAGCCGGCTACGCGCTGCGCTCCTTCGCCAATGTGTGGAGTCGCCATTCTCCCGGCTTCAACCTACATGGGGGCTCGGCCATGCTGCCGCGGGCGCTTGCCGCCGAGCTCGGCGGCAGGCTGCAACTGGGCGCGCAGGTCAGCGCCGTGCGCCAGCACGAAACCGGAGTTCTCGTGGACTATGTGCAGGATGGCGAGAGCCGGCAGGTCGAGGCGCGCTCGGTCATTGTCGCCACGCCCGCCTATGTGACGGCCCGCATCCTGCGGGACGCGCCGGAGCCGCTCCGTGCGGCGCTGCGCGATATCCGCTACGGCGCCTTCCTGACCATGGCCGTTCTGACCCGCGAGACCAGCCCCATGCCCTGGGACGGCAATTATGCGATCACCACGCCCGACCGCTCGTTCAGCGCGCTGTTCAACCAGGCGACGAGCCTGCGCACGGGTCCACGCCAGCCCGGCGGCAGTATCATGCTGTTCCGCGGTGCGCGCGGTGCGGCGCTGCTGATGGAGCTGACCGACAGCCAGATCGAAGCGAAATTCATGGGTGATCTCTTTGCCGAGTTCCCGGAAGCAAAGGGTCTCGTGGACGAAACGGTATTGCAGCGCTGGCCGGCGGGTGCACCCTATTCGTGGCCGGGCCGGGCCGCATTGCAGGCGCGGCTGACGGCTCCGCTCGGCGCCGTCTTCCTCGCCGGCGACTACCTCGAATTCCCCAACATGGAGGCCGCGGCCGAGACGGGCATCGACGCCGCCCAGAGCGCCACCGCCTACCTCGCAGCGAACGCCGTCACGCCCGCATGAAGGTCGCGGTGATCGGCGCTGGTGCCGTTGGCATGGCGACGGCGCTGCAGCTGCTGCATGAAGGGCACGCCGTCACCGTCTATGACGAGCGCGCGCCCGGAACGGCCTGCTCCTACGGCAATTCGGGCGGCATCGGCATCGGCCTCGTGGCACCGATCGCCATGCCCGGCATCGGCCGCCAGGTACCGCGCCTGTTGCTTGATCGCGACGAGCCGCTGTTCATCGACCCGCGCCACCCATTGCGCAAGCTGCCCTGGTTCTGGCGGTTCTGGCGCTCCAGCCGCCGCGCCGAGGTGGATCGAATCTCGGCGGTCCGCGCCAGCCTGAACCGCGCCGTCATGGAAACCCTGACGCCGCTGCTCGAACGCGCCGACGCGCAGGACCTCATCGTGCACAGGGGCATGCTGTTCGTCTTCGAGGGTGCCACCCCGTCGGACGGAGCGCAGATGCGCTTCGCCATCGGCCGCAGGCACGAGATCGAAGCGCGGGCGCTGACGCGTGCCGAGCTGCATGACATCAATCCCGATCTGGCGGCCGACCTCAATTGTGCGGTCCTCATTCCCGGCAATCGCCATTGCCTCGATCCCGGAGCACTGGTCGGTCGGTTTGCCGCTGCGTTCGCGGCGGGAGGTGGCACGCTCCGGCGGGAGAGCGTGCGCCACATCGTTCCCGGCGACAATCTCGCCGTCGAGACCGCAACAGGACGTGCGCCCTATGAGCGCATCGTCGTCGCCGCCGGCGCCTGGTCGCGCCCGTTCGCCACTGCGCTCGGCGTGAAGGTGCTGCTCGAATCCGAGCGCGGCTATCATCTGATGCTGCCGAGCGCCGGGCTGCGGATCGGCGTGCCGACGACGTTGGCCGACCGCAATGTCGTGATGACGCCGATGGCGGGCGGGCTGCGCATCACCGGCATCGCCGAATTCGCCGAGCCCGACGCACCGCCCCGCTGGGAGCGTGCCGACAATCTGCTCGTTCAGGCGCGCCGCTACTTCCCGGCCATCGACGGCACCGGCGCGCGCCGCTGGGTCGGGCCGCGCCCGTCGACCCCAGACTCCCTGCCGGTGATCGGCCCGGCCCCGGGCCATCCCGGTATCATCTTCGCCTTCGGGCACGGCCAAAGCGGCCTCGCGCATGCCTCTGTGACCGCCCGGCTCGTCGCCGACTACCTCGCCCGGCGGTCGCCGCTCATTGCCATACAGCCCTTCGCCCCGGACCGCTTCGGGCGGGCATAGCCAATGCTTATGCCCCACCACCCAGACTGAATAGCCGCCCGGCTTCAAGCCGCGCTCCTACCGGACTAACAGGGAGCAATCCTGCTGTTCCCGACAGGCGCCATGACGACCGCTGATCCTTTGAGTTTTTTCGGCATCTATGCCTCCACAATCACCCCGCTCGACCGGCACGGCGTCATTGCCGACGGCGACCTACGCGCGCATGTGGCGGACCTTGCCGCCTGCGCCGGCCTCAAGGGCCTGCTGGTCAACGGCCATGCCGGCGAGAACGCAGCGCTGAGCCGGGCCGAATCCCGCCACGCGCTCGAATTGTCGCGCGAAGCGGCACCCGCCCTCACCATCGTCGCGGGGATCAACGCCGAGAGCACGAGCGAAGCGATCGCGCTGACCGCCGATGCCGGTGCGGCGGGCGCCGACGCCATCATGGTCTTTCCGCCCTTCTCGTGGGCGCTGGGGCTCGATCCGCGGGCGATCATCGCCCACCACCGCGCCGTCCACGACGCCACCGACCTGCCCATCATGTTGTTCCAGGGGTCGGTGAATTCGGGCCAGATGAACTTCGCGCCGGAGATTCTGGAGCCCCTGCTGGCGCTGCCCCGCGTCGTCGGCATCAAGGAAGGCAGCTGGGAGGCCGCGCGCTACGAGGCGACCCGCCGGCTCGCCAAGCGGCTACGGCCCGAAATCGCCGTCATGGCGTCGGGCGACGAGCACCTGTTCACCTGCTTCTGCGTGGGCTCGGACGGCAGCGTGGTGAGTCTTGCCGCCGTCGTGCCCGATCTCATCGTGGCGCTCGACCGCGCCGTCGCAGCCGGCGACATGGCGGCGGCCCGGGCGCTCAACGACAGGATATATCCGCTGGCGCTGGCCATCTACGCCGCCCCGCCGGCCGGCCTCGTCGCGGCACGGCTCAAGGCGTGCCTCGTCATGCTCGGCAGGATAGCGAGCGGCTACTGCAAGTCCCCTGTCGGTCTGCTTGGCCGCGACGAGCTGGATCAGCTCGCAGACGCGCTGCGCCTCGCCGGACTGGCGCCCGACGTGGCGCGCGCTTGCGGCGTCCTGACGCCATAGCGGTCCGCCCAAAGACGTTGTACACGCCGGCGCCGACATGGCACTGTGCCCGTGTGCCTGTCCGCACGGGGCAAACACCGCGATGAACCTCCGCCAGATCGAGATCCTGAGGGCCGTGATGCGCCGGCGCACGACGACCGGCGCCGCGCACGAGCTGGGGATGTCCCAACCGGCGGTCAGCAACGCCATCAAGCATGCCGAATCCCAGCTCGGCTTCCTGCTCTTCGACCGCGCCAACAGCCGCCTCATCCCCACGCGCGAGGCCGAGTACCTGTTTCGCGAGTCCGAGACGCTGTTCAAGCTCTACGAGGCATTCCGCCGCAAGACCCTCGATATCGGCTCCGGACGCCGCGGACGGCTGTCGATCCTCGTCACCGCCGAATTGTCGGAATCGCTGGTGCCGCCGGTTCTCAAGACATTCCTCGACAACCATCCCGATGTCGACGTGTCCATCGACGTGCTGTCGCTCGAAGGCGTTCTCGACGGGCTCGACGCCGGCGCCGGCGATATCGGCTTCGCCATGGCGGCAGCGGCGCGACCGGGCCTCGAGCTCGAGCCGCTCAACGAGATGGAGATCGTCTGCGCCTGCCAGGCCGACAACCCCGTCGCCACGCTGCCCTTCGTGACGCCGGCCGACCTGGCCGGTCAGCGCCTGATCGTGGCGCCGACCACCGGGCACCTCCATGCGATGGTGGAGGAGGCCTTCGTCAAATCCGGCACGCCGCTCGCGCCTCAGATCCGCATGCGTTTCATGAACATCGCCGCCCGCTGCGTGCAGAAGGGGCTGGGGCTGGCGCTCGTCGATGCTCTGACGGCGTCGGCGAACCGCTACGAAGGCGTGGTGTTCGTACCGTTCAGGCCGCGCCTGCCGGTGCAGGTCTGGTCCATCGTGCGCGACGACAGGCCCCGTCCGCGCCTCGTGCGCAAGCTCGTTCAGTATGCGCGCGAGCACATGGCCGAGTTGCCGAGCGACATTCAGCCGAAGGGGCCGAACGCCCCGGCCGACTGACGCGTCTGGTGCACGCCCCAGCCGATGGGGCCGACGAGTTGGCGGTCCTCGACCATCACCCGGCCGCGCACGAGTGTCGTCACCGGCCACCCCTTTACGGCAACGCCCTCGAACGGCGTGTAGCCGACGCCGTCATGCAGGCCGTCGTGACGGATCGTCATCTCGAGGCTGGGGTCCCAGACGGCGATATCGGCATCCGCCCCGACGGCGATGGTCCCCTTCTGCGGATAAAGGCCGTAGATCTTCGCCGGATTGGTCGCGGTCAGCGCCACGAACCGGTTGATGTCGATCCGCCCCTTGCCGACACCCTCTGAAAAGAGGATCGGCAGGCGAGTCTCGATGCCCGGAATGCCGTTGGGAATCCACACATAGCTCTTCTCGGCATCGGGCGTCAGCTTGCCCGTCTCGTCATAGCGGTAGGGGCAGTGATCGGACGAGAAGACCTCGAAGACGCCCTGGCTGATGCCGTCCCAGCAGGCCTCTTGGCTCGCGCTGTCGCGCGGCGGCGGGCTGCATACGTATTTGCTGCCCTCCATGCCCTCGCGCGCCATGTCGGCCTCGGTAAGCAGGAGATATTGCGGGCAGGTCTCGGAGAACACCCGCAGGCCGCGCCGCTTGGCCCGAACGATCTCCTCGATCGCCTCGCCGTTGGAGACATGTACGATCATCACCGGCGCGTCCGCCATCTCGGCGAGCGCGATGGCGCGGTAGGTCGCCTCGCGCTCCACGGCGATGGGGCGCGAGGCACCGTGATAGACGGGCGCCGTCCTGCCTTCGAGCGCCAGCTTCTCGTTGTGGAAGCGGATGGCGTCGATATTCTCGGCGTGCACCATGACCAGCGCGCCATGCGTCCGCGCCGTGCTCATGACCTTGAGAATCTCGTAGTCGCTGAGCGCCAGATCCTCATACGTCATGAAGACCTTGAGCGAAGAGTAGCCGGCCTCGATCAGCGCCGGAAGCTGCTGGCCCAGAACATGCGGGGTCGGATCGGTGACGATGAGATGAAAGCTCACATCGGTATAGCAGCGGCCGTCTGCACGCGCATGATAAGCATCGAGCGCCGCCCGCAGCGACTCGCCACGCGCCTGCAGGCAGAAGGGCATGACGGTCGTGTTGCCGCCCCACACGGCCGAGCGCGTTCCCGTCTCGAAATTGTCGCCCATGACGATACCGGGGGCGCCCGGTTGCTCCAGGTGCACATGCGCATCGATGCCGCCCGGCAGCACGAGCCGGCCGGTCGCGTCGATGATGCGGTTCGCCGGACCGAGCCCGGTGCCGAGCGCCGCGATACGGCCGTCGCGTATGGCGACATCGGCGCGAAAAGTATCCGCCGCCGTGACAACCGTTCCGCCGGCAATGAGCAGGTCGTAACTCATCCGCGTCGCCTCCCGCTCACTCGCCCGCCACGACGGTCGTTGTGTAGCCATAGTCGTGCCGTGCACCGCGCTCGGTGACGAATCCCTCTGCGATGTCGCGCGCAATGGCGTCGCGTCGCCGGTCGGCGGCGGAGCCGTAGCCCGAGCCGCCGGTGAGGATCGCCTCGAGCCAGACCTCGTCGTCGGCGAGTTCGATGAGCTCGCCCGTCCCGCAATCGCGAATGACCGAGCCATCGCGCCGGACGACCCGCCCCGAGGCGCCCTCTCCCGGGGCGCCGCCGAAGAGGCCCTCGACCGGCAGGCCGACGCTCTCGGGAAAGACCGAGATATAGACGGGCTGCGCGAAGCGGTGATGCTTGCGCAGCAGGATGCGCTGCGACAAGCCGCCCCGATAGGCGCCGGCACCGCCCGTATCAGGCAGCAATGCCTTCTCGCCGACAAGGATGGGCACGCGCGCCTCGAACATCTCGACCGAGCTGTTGGCGGCCGAGGACGGGAAGATGATGCCGGAAAGACCGTCGCCCGCGGCCGAGCCCCCCTGCCCGCCGCCACACAGGAACACGTCCGAGTAGAAGGTCTCGCCCGCCTGGCCGTAGACGGTGAGCGACATGGGCAGCCCGGTGAACGCCTGCACCTGCTCGGGCAGCAACGGCGCCAGCGCGCGATAGACGCTCGGCCCGATGTACCAGCCGGTACGCGTGCGGATGTTCACCGAAGCGGGATATTGCGCATTGAGGATCGAGCCGGCCGGCGCGCTGACGCTGAAGGCGCGATAGCAGCCGGCATTGCCCCGCACATTGGGCGTGAGGATGCATTTGAGCGGATAGGTCGCATGCGCCTCGGTGTAGCTCAGCGTGCAGTTGAGCCCGCCGCGCGGCAGTTGCGGCGGCGCGCCGTCGAAGTCGAGCGCGATGGTGTCCCCCTCGATCGTCAGCTTGAGCGGGAGCTTGTATGGCGTTCCGAGCGGGTTGGCCCAGCTATGCGCGTCGACCGTACCGTCGGGGAGTGCGGCGATGGCGGCGCGCATCGCCTTTTCGGAACGCGACTGGACCACATGCGCGAGCGGGCGCAGTTCGTCGAGGCCGTACTCGCCCATGAATGTCCTGAGCCGCTGCGCGCCCACATCGTTGGCACCCACGAAAGACAGCAGGTCGCCGACGACCTGGTCGCCGCCCCGCACATTCTTGCGGATCAGCTCGACGAGCGTCGTGTTGATCTCACCGGCTGCCATCAGCTTCATCGGCGGAATCTGGAAGCCTTCGTCATAGACTTCGCGCGCCGTCAGGCTGTCCTTCGTGCCGCCGATGTCGGAGACGTGGCCGACGGTTCCCATCAAGGCGACGAGCCTGTCCTCGACAAAGACCGGCGTGACGATGGCGATGTCGGGCAGGTGCCCGGCGCAGGTCCACGGGTCGTTGGTGATCAGCACGTCGCCCGGGCGCAGCGTGTCCGGCGGGAAGACGTCGAGCAGCGCCCGCACGGCGCGCGGCAGCGTCAGGTTGAAGACCGGCATGCCGCGCCGCGAATGAGCCAGTGTCTCGCCCTGCGCGTCCAGCAGTTCGCAGGCAAAATCCTGCGCCTCCGAGACGATCAGCGAATAGGCCGTGCGGCAGACCGTCAGCCACATCTCCTCGGAGATGGCCGCCAGCCGGCTCCACATGATCTCGAGCCCGATCGGATCGGCTTCGATAGCTGCCACGGCCGCTTCGAAGCTGTCGGCGTGGCGCAGGCGCATGGTCCGGGCCCCGGCCATCGCCATCCGCAGATTCAGCGCGGCATCGACAGTCAGCTTGTCCCCGTCGTGGAGAACCGTGGTGGATTCGCGCTCCTCGATGATCGCAGGTCCGACGATTTCGGCGCCGACGGCCAGGGCGTAGCGGTCGTAGACCGTCGCCGTCTGCCAGCTCCCATCGGCCCAGATGCGCCGCGTGCCCTTGATCGCATCGCCGCCGGGAGCGCCGTCCACCGTTCCCCTGACCGTCAGCGTCGGCGCCGGCCCGCGGCAGAAGACACGCAGCGAGAGGAGTTCGATGCGCGCGCCGTCCGGCATGCTGGCATATTGCGCCCGGTATCGCGCGGTGAACGCCGCAGCGATGGCGCCGTCCATGCCCGGCTCGATCCGGGCCGGAAGCGCCACCTCGATTTCATGCATCTGCCCCAACAGGCGCATGTCGGCCCGCCGCTCGACGATGATCACCTCCCGGGCAATGCCGGCCTCGATGAGGTGCGCGCTGGCCTCCGCCTCGAGGGCGAGGAGGGTTTGTTCGAGCGTGTCGGCATCCCAGTCGGGGCCGAGCACGATGGGATACGAGCGCGCCACCTCGAAGGAGAGCGGCGCGGCGAGAAAGCCGAGCGCCGATGCCGCCCCCGAGGCCGGCGGCACGACCACCTCGCCGATGCCGAGGATACGCGCGACGCTGGCCGCGTGGGTCGGCCCGGCCCCACCAAAGGCAACCATGGACAGGGCCCGCGGATCGACGCCTTTCTCCACCGCATGCTCGCGCACGGCAGCTGCCATGTTCTCGCTGACAAGCTTGTGGACGCCGGCGGCCACCTCTTCCACCGACAGGCCGAGTGCCGTTCCGAGCCCCTCGAGGCTGCGACGGGCCAAGTCCGCGCGCAGGGCCATCTTTCCACCGAGGAAATAGCCCGGATCGTAGTAGCCCAGCGTGAGGTTGGCGTCGGTAACGGTCGGCGCGGTCCCGCCCAGATCGTAGCAGGCCGGCCCCGGCGCCGAGCCGGCCGAATCCGGCCCGACCCGCAGCAGGCCCACCTCGTCGATCGCGGCGATCGAACCGCCGCCGCCGCCGATCTCGATCATGTCCACCACGGGCGAGCGGATCGGCAGCCCCGACCCCTTGATGAAGCGATGGACGCGCCCTGCCTCGAGGCTCTGCGCGATCTCGGGCCGGCCCTCGCGGATCAGCGTGCCCTTGGCCGTGGTGCCGCCCATGTCGAAGGCGATGAGATCCGTAAGCCCGGCGCCGGCGCCGAAGAAGCTGGCGGCCAGCGCGCCGCCCGCCGGCCCGGATTCGAGCAGGCGGATGGGGAACCGCTTGGCGGTCTCGACCGGCACGAGCCCGCCGGCCGAATGGATCAGCCGCAACGGGCCGCCGAACCCCTCTTCCAGAAGCCTGGCGCCGAGTTCGTCGAGATAATGCGCCATCAGGGGCTGCACATAGGCATTGGCACAGGTGGTGACGAAGCGCTGGTACTCGCGGATCTCGGCAAATACTTCGGAGCTGATCGACACGGTCAGCTGCGGGAAGGCCGCCACGATGAGATCGCGCGCCCGGCGCTCGTGGGCCGGATTGCGATAGGCGTGCAGGAACCCGATTGCCACCGCCTCGGCGCCCATGTCGACGAGCGCCTGCGCCTGCGCCAGCACCTGCGCTTCGTCCAGCGCGGTGACGACGGCGCCGCCGGCATCGATCCGCTCAGCAACCTCCAGCCGCATGGGCCGCGACACGAGAGGCTCCGGAAACTTCAGGAAGAGATCGTAGATGTCGTAGCGCTGCTCCGTTCCCAGCTGCAGCAGGTCGCGAAATCCTGCCGTAGTCAGGAAGCCGACACGGGCGCCCTTGCGCTCGATGATCGCATTGGTGACGAGCGTCGTGCCGTGGATGATCTCGTCGATGTCGGTGACGGCGATTCCCCGCTCCGCCGTGATGGCACGGATGCCCTCGATGGCGGCGATGGAGGCGTCATGCGGTGTCGTCAGCCGCTTGTGGAGGCTGATGGCCCCGTCCGCCACATCGAACAGCACGAAGTCCGTGAAGGTGCCGCCGATGTCGAAGCCGAGACGATAGCGTTTGGACTCTGTCATGCTGAACTTCCTGCTGCCTGGGCCTCGCGCGCCGCGAGCGAGCGGTCGGGATCGATGTCGGGAACGGCGGCGAGCAGCGCGCGCGTATAGTCGGACTGCGGTGCATCGAAGACGCTCGCTGTCTCGCCCTGCTCGACCATTTCGCCGTTGCACAGCACGCCGACGCGGTCGCAGGCATAGCGGATGGCGCCGAGGTCGTGCGACACGAACAGATAGGTAAGGTTCATCCGGGAGCGCAGCTCGAGCAGCAGGTCCAGCACCTGCGCCTGCACCGAGACGTCGAGCGCCGATGTCGGCTCGTCGAGAATGAGCAGCTCCGGCTCGACCGCCAGCGCCCGCGCGATGGCGATGCGCTGGCGCTGTCCGCCCGAGAACTCGTGCGGGAAGCGCTGCAGGTGATCGCTGGCAAGGCCGACGCTCTCGAGCAGGTGCACGGCGCGGTCGCGCCGCTGCGCCCGATTCATGCGCAGCCGGTCGGCGTGGATGACCAGCGGCTCCTCGAGCAGCGTCTCGATCCGCATGCGCGGATTGAGCGACGCATAGGGATCCTGGAAGACGATCTGCATCTGGCTGCGCAGCGCCATGGTGCGCGTCTCGCTCGCCCCAAGCGCCTCGCCCTTGAACCGGATGGTGCCGCCTGTCGGCCGCTCGAGCCCGATCACGCAGCGGGCCAGCGTCGACTTGCCCGAGCCGGATTCGCCGACGAGCCCGAAGCTCTGCCCGCGCTCGATCGTCAGGCTCACGCCTTTCAGCGCATAGATCGCCTCTTCGCTGCGGCCGAACAGGCTCCGATGGCCGCCAAACCCCTTGGTCAGGGTCTCGACTTCGAGAACCGTCATGCGGCCCCCTTTCCGCGCACCGACGGAACCGACGCCAGCAGGCGGCGCGTATACTCGTGTGCAGGCGCCTTGAGCACGGTGCGGACATCGCCCTGCTCGACGATGCGGCCGGCGCTCATCACCGCCACGTAGGTGCACAGTTGCGCGACGACGCCGATGTTGTGGGTGATCATCATCACGCCAAGGTTGAACTCCTTGACGAGCCCGTAGATCAGCTCCAGCACCTGCGCCTGGACCGAGACGTCCAGCGCCGTCGTCGGCTCGTCGGCGATCAGCAGGTCCGGGCGGCCGATCAGCGCCATCGCAATGAGCACGCGCTGGCGCATGCCGCCCGAGAACTCATGCGGATAGCTGTCGATGCGTCTCGCGGCGTCGCGCACGCCGACGCGCTCCAGCATGGCGACCGACGCATCGAGAGCCGCCTGGCGCCGCGCGCGGTCGCCGGTTCCCGGCGTCAGGCCGAGCTTGGCCGGCGCCACGCTGGCAACATGCAGGCCCACATCGACCATCTGCTCGCGAATGGTGAAAACCGGATTCAGGTTGCTCGACGGGTCCTGAAACACCATGCCGATCCGGCTGCCGCGCAGCCGCCGCATGGCCCGCTCGTCCTGCGCGAGAATGTCGATGCCGTCGAAATGGATCGACCCGCCCAGATAGCGCGCCGGGGGCGTCGGGACGATACGCGCCACGGACATGCCCGTGACCGACTTGCCGCTGCCCGTCTCGCCGACGATACCGACGATCTGCCCGCGCCCGACCGACAGGTCGACGCCGCGCAGCACCGGTGTCGTGCGCCCGTGCGAAACGAAGGCCAGTTCGAGCGAGCGGATTTCAAGCAGGGACATGGCTGCTCACCGGCCGCTGCGCGGATCGAGGGAGTCGCGCAACCCGTCACCGACGAGGTTGAAGGCAAACACGGCGATCATGATGGCGAGACCGGGAAAGACGGCGATCCACCAGTAGACCGGCATGTAGCCGCGGGCGCTGGAGAGCATCGAGCCCCATTCCGGCGTCGGCGGCGACACACCGATGCCGATGAAGCCGAGCGAGGCCACGGTGATGATGGCAAAGCTCATCTCCAGCGACATCTTCACCACGATCGTCGGGGCGATATTGGGCAGGATGTGGCGCAGCAGCACCCGATGCCAGCTCGCCCCCAGCACCTCCGCGGCTTCGACATAGACCTCGCGGCGCGCCGCATGCACCTCGCCGCGCACCAGCCGCGCATAGCCCGGCCATGTGGCGAGCGTGATGGCGAAGCCGACATTGAGCAGCCCCGGGCCGAGCGCCGCCGCCACCGCCATGGCGAGGATCAGCGAGGGCACCGTCAGCATCAGGTCGGTGAAGCGCATCAGCAGGTCGTCGAGCCAGCGGCCGAAGAACCCGGCGACGCTGCCGACGATCGTACCGATGAGGGCGCTGGCGAAGATGATGAAGACCGCCAGTACGAGCGACGTGCGGGCGCCGCCCAGCACCAGCGACAGCACGTCCTGGCCGAGTTCGTTGGTGCCGAACGGGTGGCTCGCGGAGGGCGGGATGAACCGGTTGGCGGTATTGATCGCCCCGGCGATGTGCTCCGGATACGGCGCCAGCCACGTGCCGAACGCGGCGACGAGAGCCAGTACGGCGACCGTCACCAGCGCCACCGCCGAGATCGGGCGGCTGAGCAGATAGCGCAACGTGCCGGCTGGACGCGCAGCAGGCAGCACCGCATCCGGGGCGATCTCGGCCGTGCTCATGACAGCGCCGCCTTCGGATTGAGCAGGCGATGCAGCATGTCGACGACGATATTCGTGACGATGAAGATGGCCCCGACAGTGAGCGCCACGCCGATCACCGGCATGAAGTCCTGCGACACGATCGCCTTGGTGGCATAGAGGCCGATGCCGGGCCAGTCGAACACCGTCTCGACCACGACCGTGCCGCCGAGCATCCAGCCGAAATAGAGGCCGATGACGGTGAGCGTCGCCATGAAGGCGTTCTTGAACACGTATTTCGCCACGATCTTGTAAGGCGACAGGCCGAAGGCACGGGCGGTGCGCACATAGTCCTGCTGCAGCACCTCGATCGTCGAGGAGCGCATCATGCCGAGCAGCGTCGCCATGGGTCCGAGGCTCAGCGTCACGGCGGGCAGGATCAGATAGAGCAGCGCACTGCCGAAGGCATTGAAGTCGAGCGCGATCAGGCTGTCGACGGTCAACAGCCCCGTGACCGTCGGCGGCGGCATGGCGATGAAGCTGAAGCGACCACCGAGCGGCAGCAGGCTGAGCATCATGCCGAAGAAGATCTGGAACATGAGTCCGACGAAGAATTGCGGGCTCGACAGGGCCAGCAGCGACAGACCGCGGGCCATGTGATCGACGGGGCCGTCCTTCTTGACGGCCGCCAGCAGGCCCAGCGGCACGCCGACGAGAACCGCAATGAGCAGCGCCACGGTGACGAGTTCCAGCGTGGCGGGAAGGAATGTCAGCAGATCTTCGGCAACCGGCCGGCGCGACAGCACCGAGCGGCCGAAATCACCCTGCAGCAGGTTGAGGACGTACTTGCCGTATTGCACCCAGATGGGCTGGTCGAGGCCGAATTCGGCGCGCAGTGCGCCGATCTGGTCAGCCGTCGCCTGGGGGCCGGCGGCGAGTGCAGCGGGATCGCCCGGCAGAAGCCGGGCGATGACGAAGAGCAGCATGGTCAGGCCAAGCAGCGTCGGTATCAGCAGCAGAAGGCGGCGGATGAAAAGTCCGAGCATTGGCCGGCTGGTGTCCTCAGGCGAGCGACAGCGGGAAGAACTCAGGACAGTTCGTGCCGATCGGCGTGAACTGGTAGCCCTGCAGCACGTCGCGATAGGCAAGAGGCCGGCGCTCGAGCACACCGAACACGTCCGGCGCATCAGCGACGATTAGTTCCTGCAGCTCCTGGTAGATCGCTGCGCGCTTGTCCAGGTCCGTCTCCGAACGGCCCGCCATGATCAGGTCGTCGGCCGCGGCGTTGGCGTAGACCGGATTCGTCCAGCTGCCGTTGCGCGACGAATGGTAGCCGGCGAACGCGAAGTTGTCCGGGTCCGCATAGTTCGCCGACTCGTAGACGGCCATGAAGTCGCCCTGCGTTTCGGGCGACTGGGCGGCCGCAACGAGGTCGGGCCAGACGAGCGCCTTGATCTCGACATTGATGTTGAGCGGCGCCAGCGCGTCGAGCATGACCAGCCCGAGCCGCCGCTGGTGGTCGTAGCCCGACACGTGGGTAAAGACCAAGGTGAAGCCGCCATCCTTGTAGTCTGCCGACTCCGCCAGCGCCTGCTTGGCCTTCTCGATGTCGGTCCGGTAGACGCTCAGGTCCGGATCATGCCCGAAGACGCCGGTCGGCAGCGGGCCGACCATCAGGTCGGCATTGCCCATAACGTCGAGCATCGCCTGGTAGTTGAAGGCGTAGGAGACGGCCCGGCGTACATTGATGTCGGCGAGCGGGCCGTGCGCCGTGTTCATGCGCAGGTAGAAGGGCTGCAGGGTCGGCGCCAGCACGTCCACGACCCCGGGCTTGCCCTTGATCTGCTCCAGATCGTCCGTCGTCAGGTCGAGAACGAAATGCACCTCGCCCCGCTCGAGCAACAGGCGCTGCGTCGAAGTCTCGCGCACGATGCGCCAGACGACGTTCTGCACATTGCCGCCCGACGCGTCGTGATAGCCGGCGAAGCGCGTGAAGCCGTAGAGGCTGCCGGCCTCGTAGCGGGTCAGCTCGAACGCGCCCGAGCCGGCAACGTTGCTGGTGAGGAAGGTCTGGGCATCGTCGTCGCCCGCATTGGCCTCGACGATCGCCGGATTGACGACGAACATCCACGGCATCACCTGCAGGAACGGCGCAAACGGCGCCGACAGGGTGAAGCGGATCGTCTGCGGATCGAGCACCTCGATGCCGTCGGCGGTCAGCAGGTCGCTGATCATCCAGCTCGGCCCCTTGGCGAGGCGAAGGAGCCGCACGAAGGAGTACTGCACGGCCTCGGCCGTTACCGGCGAGCCATCGTGGAACACGGCGTTGTCGACCAGATGGAACGTGTATTGCAGCCCGTCGGGCGAGATGTCCCACGACGCCGCGAGGCCCGGCTGCAACTCGGCGGGGTGGTTGCGCACCCGCACGAGTGAATCGTAGACGTTGATGAAGAAGGCGGTCGGAATATTGCCAGCGGCGGTATGCGGGTCGAGATTGTCGACCTCGGTGTTCGACGCCAGGACAAAGGTCGGGCCCGACTGGGCCATCGTCGGGAACGGAACAGCCGCAGCAGCGAGCGCGGCTGCGCTCACCAGTCCGAACTGACGTCTGTTGAGCATTGTGGGTTTCGCCATTGTGACTTCCTGCTGGAGTTGCCGGATTCTTGTTGGAAGCAGATCGGGAGCGCGGTCACCTCCCGGGCCGCGCACGCCTCCCCTCAGCTGCCGGGTGACGTTTCGATCCTGCGATGCACACCCTCAGGACTCAAGAATGCGGCCTATAATGAAGCTGCGAAGTGCTATAACCGCCCCTTATCGCTTCTGCTGCGGGGGCCGCTGCCTGCCCTCCGACGCACGAAGGCCGGCCTTCGTGGCCGGCCTCCTCACGCCCGGAGCGATGCTGTCAGCGCTTGCCGCCGCTCACCGCATGCGGGTAGTGGCGGGCGGCGAATTCGGCCGAGATGTAGCCATCGCGCAAGTCCTTTTCAACGAGCGCCGGGTCGCGCTCCGCGGGGTCGCCATAGCCGCCGCCGCCGCCCGTTGTCAGCCGGAACAGGGCGCCACCCGGCACAACATGGTCCGTCTTCTTCGAGAAGTGCATGGTCTCGCCATCGGGCATTTCGATGGCAGCGCCGTTGGGCCGCGCCTCGCCGCCGCCGGCAAGGCCCCATGGCGCGGTACGGCTGCGCTCGACCGCCGAGGTGATGTGCACATCCTCTGTCATGCGGAAGGCGAAGTCGACGCCCGCGCCGCCCCGATAGCGCCCGGCTCCGCCGGAATCGGTCGCCAGTTCCATCTTCTCCACGATCCAGGGGTTCTTGGCCTCCCAGACCTCGGCGGGTGAGAACCGGGTAGCGGATTCCGAGATGTGCAGCATGGTGCCGCCATCGCCGCCGTCCCAGGCGCCCTGCCCCACGGGGTGTGGCGACCCGTCGGCCCAGGGCTGGCCCGTCGCCTCGCGCGTCCCCCAATAGGTCATTCCGAGGATGCAGCCGCCCGAGCAGGCCGGCACGGCCGAGACCATCGAGTTCGACAGCGCCTGGTAGATCACCTCGATCGATTGCAGCGAGGGCATGCCGTAAAGGAATGTCGGCGCGGGCGGCAGCGGATGGAACATACTGCCGGGGCGCGTCACCACCTTCATGGCGCGGAAATGCCCTTCATTGGGCGACTCCCCCGCCCCCGCCAGCATCGAGATGGCGATGCGGCTGGCCGAGACCGCCGAAGGCGCTGGCGCATTCATCGGCCCCGCATTCTGGTCGGGCGCGTTGGTGAAGTCGATGACGACGTCGGAGCCCTTGACCTCGACGGCAACCTCGAACTTCAGCAGGTCGTCGTTGACACCGTCATTGTCGGCGATGCCGAGGCCGGTGTAGCGCCCATCCGGAATTTCCTCGAAGAAGCGCCGGATCGTGGCCTCGCCGTGGTCGAACATCATCTCGACCGACGCCCAGAACTCGTCGACGCCGAAGCGCGCGACAACCTCCTCGAAGGCGACGGCCCCGGCCCGCACCGAGGCGACCTGCGCATAGAGGTCGCCTTCGATCATCTTGGAGACGCGCGAGTTGATGAGCACGAAGCGCAGCAACTCCTTGTTGACCTCCCCGGCCCGCACGATGCGGATGGCCGGATAGATCGTGCCCTCCTGGAAGACGTCGATCGTATCGGTGCAGTACGGGTTCTTGCCGGCGATATCGAGCCAGTGGCCCTTGTTGACCGTGTAGCCGATCAGCGCGCCGCCATGGAACACCGGCATGATCATCGCCACGTCCTGCGGGTGGCTGCCCGTGCCGTAGGGCCAGTTGTACATGAGCACGTCGCCGGGCTCGAGCACGCTCTCGCCCCCGACCATCTTCACCGCTTCCATGACGCACGAATTCAGCGTGCCCATGAACAGCGGCAGGCTCGGCGCCTGGGCCAGCAGGCGGTACTGCGTGTCGTAGATGGCGACGGCGAAGTCCAGCACCTCATAGATCACCGGAGAGAACGCGGTGCGCACCAGCGTGCTCTTCATCTGGTCTGCCGCCGAGTTGAGCGCGTGGCGGATGACCTCGGTGGTGATCGGGTCGGCCGGACGGCGCTCGGCCGGTGCCGGCGCCGCTTCGTGGACAACGAAAGTGCTGTCGGTCATCTCAGTTCTCCCGGGTGAGGATGAGTTCGCTCGCGCTGCCGACGGCGACCGTCCAGCCGGCATCCACATAGAGCGTCGTCGTATGCTCGGTGACGATCGCCGGGCCGCTGAACGGCGCCGCGATGCTGGCTCGCGGGACGACGGCGAAGTCGCACGTCTCGCCGCGCTCGAACGAGTAGGCCGGCCAGTGTTCCGACGGTCCGGCCGGCTCCGGCGGGGCCGGCATCTCCTTGCGGCGCGGCAGAGGGACGACACGCGTCGCCCGCACGGACACGATCTCGACCGGCTGCTCGAGCAGGCCGCCGAATGTCCGCTTGTAGTCGCTTTCGAACTGCGCGCGGATCGCCTCGACGGACGCCGCGATCGTGTGGCCCTCCAGCGCGATCTCGATCGACAGCCAGTGCTCCTGGCCGGTGAAGCGCAGGTCCAGCCGGGTCCGGTCGACTGGCGTGCCGTCGCCGCTCGTGCCGCGTCCGTCGAGATCGGCGAACAGCGCCTGCAGCAGCGTCTGCGCGGTGCCGAGACCATCGCCGTCGAGCGGCAGGATGGCGGTGCGCGCCGCCGACTGGACCATGTCGGCGCCGAGCAGCCCCCAGGCCGAGAAATTGCCCGCAACGGGCGGCACGACGATGCGCTTCATCCGCAATTCGTCGGCAAGCAGCGTCGCCATCATCGGGCCGGCGCCGCCGAAGGGCAGCAGCGTCATGCTGCGCGGATCGAGGCCCTGCTCGACGCTCACCTCGCGCATGGCATTGGCCATGCTTGCCGCGGCGATCCGCAGGATGCCGATGGCGGTTTCATCGACACTCTTGCCGATCCCCTCGCCCACCTGGCCGATGGCGGCGCGGGCGCGTTCGAAGTCGAGCGTGATGCCGCCCGCGAGACGGCCAGGTCCGAGCATGCCGAGATGCGCGGCGGCATCCGTGGTCGTGGGCTCGGTGCCTCCCTTGCCGTAGGCGGCGGGACCGGGCACGGCGCCGGCACTGCGCGGACCCACGCGCATCAGCCCGCCATGGTCGACCGAGGCGATCGAGCCGCCGCCCGAGCCGATGGAACGGACGTCCACCCACGGGGTCTGCACCGGCATGCCGTCGACGACGCCCTCGAACTCGATCTTGGGCTCGCCGTCGACGATCAGCGTCGTGTCGAAGCTCGTGCCGCCGACATCGGCCGTGATCAGCGCCGGGATGTCGAACATCCGCGCGAACTCGCTGGCGCCCTGCGCCCCGGCGACCGGTCCCGACATGATCGTCTCGAACGGACGGATTTCGGCTTCCTCGAAGGTCATCGAGCCCGCGCCGGAACGGGTGATAAGGCACTGCCCGTTGAAGCCCAGCTCGCGCAGGCTCGCCTTCAGCCGGCGCAGATAGTCGGTCATGCGTCCCCGCACGAAGGCGTCGATCACCGTGGTCGAGGTGCGCTCATATTCGCGATACTCGCCCGAAATGCGATGCGACAGCGAGATGCCGCCCTTGAAGCCGGCTGTCCGCAGAATCTCCTCGATCGCCAGTTCATGCGCCGGATTGGCATAGGCGTTCATCAGGCAGACGGCGATCGCATCGACGCCCTGCTCCTCGAGATAGGCAAGCGCGGCGTGCACACTGTCGGCCTCGAGCGGCCGATGGACCTCGCCATCGGCCCGCATCCGCTCCTTCGCGCCGATCCGCAGATGGCGCGGCACCAGCGGCTCGGGCTGTTTCCAGAACGGATTGTACATTTCGGCGCGGTCGCCGCGCCGGATCTCCAGCACGTCGCGCAGCCCGTCGGTGCAGATCAGGCCGACCCTCGCGCCGCGTCGCTCGAGCAGCGCGTTGAGGCCGACTGTCGTCCCGTGGAGGAAATAGCCGGCTTCGCCAAGAACCTCGGGCGGAATATGCTGGCGCACCGCGGCGATGACGCCCTGTTCGGGTGCGTCAGGCGTTGTCGGCACCTTGCCCTCGGCCGTGAGGCCACTGCGTTCATCGAAATAGACGAGGTCGGTGAAAGTACCGCCGATATCGACGCCGATACGTGTTGCCATCGCTAGACTCCAGTCGTGTTCGCTGCGCCCGTGGCCGGCTCAGGAGCCGCTGCCACCCAGGGCGAAAAGGATGCGGGCATGGGCCCGGCTGCCCCGTTCGAGGCAGCTCAGTTCGAACTTCTCGTTCGGGCTATGGGGGTTGTCGTCGTTCTGGGCCCAGCCATAGAGCAGCGAGTCGATGCCGAGGACGTCGCTGATGGCATTGACCACCGGCAGCGTGCCGCCCGTGCCAACAACGGCGCAGCTCGTGCCGAACTCCTCGCCCAGCGCGGCCATGGCCTTGGTCACATAGGCCGAATCCATCGGGATCATCGTCGCCCGCGAGGCGGAAATGACGGTGAGGTTCGCCTCCGCACCCGGCGGCAGGCGGGCCGTGACGAAGGCGCGGAACGCATCCGCGAGCTTTCGTGGATCCTGCCCCGGCACCAGCCGGAACGAGATCTTGGCGTGCGCCTCCGACGGGATGACGGTCTTGCTCCCCTCGCCGGAATACCCGCCCCATATGCCGTTGATCTCGGCCGTGGGCCGGCTCCAGAGCCGCTCCAGCGCCGTGCGCCCGGCCTCGCCGAGCGCCTGCGCGAGGCCGACATCGGCAAGATAGCGCTGCTCGTCGAAGGCAAGGTCGTCCCAGCCGGCGAGTTCCTGCGGATCCGGCTCCCGGACGTCGTCGTAGAAGCCCGGAATGGCGATCCGCCGCTCGTCATCGTGCAGGGTAGCGAGGATGCAGCTCAGCACGTCCAGCGGATTGACGGCCAGCCCGCCATAGAGGCCCGAATGGGTGTCGCGGTCGGGCCCGGTGATGTCGAGTTGCGTATAGAGCATCCCCCGCAGACGCGTCACCAGCGCCGGGCGATCGATCGTCCACATGCTGGCGTCGTTCAGCAGCGCCACGTCGGCCCTGAGGTCGGCGGCATTCGCCGCCAGCGCGGCACCCAGATTGGGGCTGCCGATTTCCTCTTCGCCTTCCACCAGCGCCGTCACCTGCACCGGCAGCGCACCGGTTTCGGCCAGGATCGCGCGCAGGGCGTCGAGCCACGAAATCAGCTGTCCCTTGTTGTCGGAGGCGCCCCGCGCGACGATCTGGTCGCCATGCGGCCCCTGGCGCACCAGCGGCTCGAAGGGCGATGTCTCCCACAGCTCCACCGGGTCGGGCGGCTGCACGTCATAGAGCGAATAGATCAGCACATGCGGCGCCTCGGGACCTGGGCCGGGATGGTGGCCGATTACGACGGGATGGCGCGCTGTCGGACGGAGGGACGCGGTGAATCCGAGTCCTTCCAATTCGCCGCGCACCCAGTGGGCGGCCTCGGTCACCGCAGCGGCGCGATCGGGATCGGCACTGACGCTCGGAATGCGCAGCAGCGCCTCGAGACGGGCAAGGGACGCCGGCTGGTCCGCGCTGATTCTGCCGAGGACGGCGTCGAGCTGGGAGGGGGCGGTCAACGGAACAAGCTCATGGACGATTTCATGGCCGGCAATCTAGGGGGCGGTGGCGACCTTGCCCATCGGCGCGGCTATGATGACTGGCCGGCGGCCTATAACGGCGACTTATCAGTTGGATGCGAGACCTGCGGCCGGTAGCGTCGGTGCGCCGAGACCGCTACCAATGGAGGACTGGAAACCGGAGTTCGACACCACGGCCATCCCCGATATCGAGCTTCTGCCCTGGGATGAGTCCGGTCTCGCCCTGCTGCGCGCGATGAACAGCCCCGACCAGAAACGCCATCTCGGCGGTCCCGAGAGCGAAGAGAAGCTGCGCGAGCGGCAGGCGCGCTACCTGACCTATCATCGGCCGGGCGAGGTCGAGATGGTGCGGATCGCCACGGGCGGAGAGGTGGTCGGCTCCACCGGCTACTGGGAAATCGAACGCGCCGGCGGGCCCGCCTATGAAGCTGGCTGGGAGATCCTGCCTGGGCATCACGGCCGCGGGCTCGGCGCCGGCGGCACGGCCCTGCTCATGGCCCGCCTGCGGCCCGTCGCCCGCCACCGCCACGTCTACGCGTTCCCCACGCCCGGCAACCCTGGTTCCAACGGCATCTGCCGCAAGCTGGGCTTCGAGCTGCTTGGCATCGAGGATATGGAATATCCCAAGGGAATCTTCGCGGCGCACAATGTGTGGCGGCTCGACCTCAGCGCATTCGTTCCGCCACCCGTTTGAGGCCGGGCAGCAGGGTTTCCGTCCAGAGCGCCCCCATCGCCTCGTAGCGCGACTGAATCTGCGTGGCGTCGAACTGGTCCCAGCCTCCATGGATGACACGCACGAAGCCGTTGTCGGCACCTTCCGAGAAGAGACTTATCGCCACCAAAGTGTGAGGCGTGCCAGGCACATAGAGCGCGAAGTTGAATCTGTATGGCCGCTGCTGCAGCAGCACGTGGCAATGCGCCGCGTCGGTGATGTCGCCGGCTGCGCGCCGGGCGGCGTCGGGCTGCATGTAGAAGCTCAAGCCAGCCGTTGCCCTGTAGCCGATGGTGCCGAGCCATTCCGCCACCGCTTCCTCTCCCGTCAGGACTGTCCACAGCGTATTGAGCGGCACCGGGACGCCGATTTCGGCGATTATCGGGAGCAGTGACGTGCCCGACATACAATTCCCCTAATCAAATGGTTTTTGGGAGACCTGAACGACAGATGATCGGTCGTCACCCTGAAATATCCAGAGTCCTGTTAGGTCATTCGCATGGCCGATGCCACAAGGTTTCGAAGAGAACGCAATGAGTACCCTGAACCAGCCTGCCCCGCCCCGTTCCTGGTGGCAGCCGCGCCGTGCTTTCTCGCTGGCCGAGTTGATCGCCGACGGGGTCGTGCACGGCATTGGCCTCGCCTTTGCCCTGGGACTGGGCACGGTGCTTGTCGTCTTCGCCGCCATCGGCACGGCGCCAGAGCAGCTGCCGGCGATCATCCTTTATCTTGTGACCCTCGTCACCGTGCTGGGCGTCTCGCTCGCCTTCAATCTCGCGCCCGTTTCGGGCTTCCGCAAGCTGATGGCGCGGCTCGACCAGGCGGCGATCTTCCTGTTCATCGCGGGCACCTACACGCCCTTCCTCGCCGTCTTGGGCGGCACGCCGGGCGGCACCCTGATGAGCGTCGCCGTATGGGGCGCCGCGCTTGTCGGCATCGCGCTCAAGCTCATCGTGCCGCAGCGCTTCGGGCGCCTCGCTATCCTGCTCTATCTCGCCATCGGATGGAGTGGTGTTCTCGTCTTCCGGTCGCTTGCCGCGACCCTGCCCCCCGCAACGCTATGGCTGCTGGTCGCCGGCGGCCTCACCTATTCGGCCGGCATCGTCTTTCATCTGTGGGACCGGCTGAAATTCCAGAACGTGCTCTGGCACGTCTTCGTCGTCGCCGGATCGATCTGCCATTTGTGGGCGATCTTCCTGCTGGTGCTGAGCCGGCTCTAGCCGCCGGGACGCTCCATCCGCGTGTGCTCGACCCTGTCGCCGACGGCAAGTCCGATCTCCTCCGAGCGGCCGCCGGGCATTTCCAGTACGAAGCGGACCGGCACCTCCGACGGGATCGACGTCGTGTCCATCGGGCGGGCGTTGATGTGGATCGTCTTCACGACGCCGTCCGCCGAGATGAAGATCATGTCGAGCGGAATCAACGTGTTCTGCATCCAGAAGGCCGTGAGCTGCTCGCGGTGGTAATCGAACAGCATTCCAGCATCCGGTGCGAGCTCGGTGCGGAACATGAGGCCGCGGGCGCGCGTCGCGTCCGTGTCGGCAATCTCCACGGTGAAGGGGAAATCGCCCTTGGCCGTGCGCAGCACGAGGGTCGCATCCGAGCTGCACGCGGCGAGCAGGGCCATCACCAGTCCCGCCGCAGCCAGCCCGGCCGGTTTCGCGATAGCGGAAAGGGTCATTGAAATGAACGGCTTAGTGCGACGACGGCGCATCGCCCCAGCCGTCGGGGCGGATTTCGGCGACCATCAGCCCCTTGGGACCAGTGCCGTAGCGCACGAGCACGAACTGGCCGGGCCGCAATTCGGTGATGCCGAAGCGGCGCAGCGTCTCCATATGGACAAAAACGTCCGGTGCGCCGTCGCCTGCCGACAGGAAACCGAAGCCGCGGATGCGATTGAACCACTTCACCTCGAGCCGCTCGAGCTTGCTGGTCGGCTCGACGACGACGTGGGTGCGGGGCGCCGGCATCTGCGCCGGATGGCGCGCCGTGGATTCGTCCATGGACAGGATGCGGAACGCCTGCAGCCCGCCGGGACGGTTGAGCGCCTCGACGACCACGCGCGCGCCCTCATAAGCGGTCTGGTAGCCGTCGCGGCGCAGGCAGGTGACATGCAGCAGCACGTCGGCCTGGCCGTCGTCGGGCACGATGAAGCCGAACCCCTTGGCCACGTCGAACCACTTGATGGCGCCGGAAATCTCGATGACGTCTAGAGTGGGAGTCGTATCCGATGCTGCGGCGCCGCCTTCGAGCGGACGGCCACCGGGCTTTTCGCCACCGGCTGGAAGTTTAGCCGCCATGCCCCCAACGCCTCATGAACACTTGGCCGGTCGCAACCCGGATACGCGAGTCAGTAGACTCACCTTGGCCGATTCAGATTCAAAAGTTAAGGAGTCGTTGTAAATTTGTTGGGGTCGCCCGGCGCCAATTCACAGCACTGTTGCGCCGAGAGCGCAGCGTACAGCACGAGGACAGGCCGATGAAATACCTGCACACGATGGTGCGCGTCTCCGATATCGACACGAGCAAGCGCTTCTACTGCGACGGTCTCGGCCTGCGCGAGGTGCGCCGCACCGACAACGAGGCAGGCCGCTACACACTCGTCTTTCTCGCCGCACCCGGCGACGAGGCCGCCCAGATCGAGCTCACCTACAACTGGGATGCCGAGACCTACACCGGCGGGCGGAATTTCGGCCATCTCGCCTATCGCGTCGACGACATCTACGCACTGTGCCAGCACCTTTCGGACATGGGCGTTACCATCAACCGCCCGCCGCGCGACGGACATATGGCGTTCGTCCGGTCGCCGGACGGCATCTCGGTCGAGCTCATCCAGAACGGCACGCTCGAGCCTCGCGAGCCCTGGGCCTCCATGCCCAATACGGGCAGCTGGTAACCCCCCGTTCACCAAGCCGCTTAGGCCTGGATTCACCGCATTTGATTAGCTTTCGAGGCAAATCCTCGGAGCTCCTGGATGCGACTGTTTCTGACCGCGCTGGTCTGCGCCGCGATTCTTGCGGGCTGTGCCATCGCCCCGCGCAACCTCTATGCGCCCTACAAGACGAGCTTCGGCATGTATGTCGCGAGTTCGGAGGTGAACACATTCTGCCTCACGCCCAAGCTGCGCTTCGCCATTGCGGCCCTCGAGGGCCGATTCGGGCGCAAGGTCGTTGTCAGTTCGGGCTATCGTGATCCCTTGCACAACGGCAAGGCCGGCGGCGCCGACGACAGCTATCACATGAAGTGCATGGCGGCCGACATCTTCATCCCCGGCGTCAGCAAGAGCAGCCTCATCGCCGCCGCCTATCGCGAGAGCCTCGTGGGCGGGCTGGGCTGCTATCCGGGCCGCACCTTCATCCATATCGACGTGCGCGACCGACCCCGCGGCTGGAAGCGGCCCGTCACCTTCTCTGGCTGCTGACGGGACCATTTAGAGACTTGCCGGGTCGGACCGGGGACTCTATAGACCCCGGCACTACCGAGGGCGCCCTTCGTCTATCGGTTAGGACGCCACCCTTTCACGGTGGAGAGAGGGGTTCGATTCCCCTAGGGCGCGCCACCGGTCCTGCCGGGCGTTGACGTGCTGCGGCGAAGCCTATAACTGAGCCTTGATTGCGCGCCCATCGTCTAGCGGTCAGGACACAGCCCTCTCACGGCTGGAACAGGGGTTCGATTCCCCTTGGGCGCGCCACCCCCTCCTCAAGATCGACGCCGAGGTGTCCCGATGCCGAGCCCCATCCAGGATCGCATTGCGGTCTCCACCTGGTCGCTGCACCGTCATCTGGGCACCATCTATCCGCACGACCTGACGACCAGCGCGGTCGGGCCGGCAACGCCGACCTATGGCGAGGGCAGCTCGTCCCTGCTCGATCTGCCCTCGGCACTGGCCAATCATGGCTACCGGCGCATGGAAATCGTGTCGTTCCACCTGCCCAGCCGCGATCCTGTCTACCTGCGTGAGCTGCGCGACCAGCTGGCCGTCGCCGGCGTTACGCTCCAGACCCTGTTGATCGACGATGGCGACATCACCCATCCGGTGCACGGCGCCCGCGACGCCGCCTGGATCGCGGGGTGGATCGATGTCGCCAATCAGTTGGGCGCCGAGAACGCGCGCATCATCGCCGGCAAGCAGAAGCCCACGCCCGAAACGCTCGATCGCGCCGTCGCCGCGCTGAAGGCGCTGGCCGACGGCAATTCCGGGGCATCGGTGCGGCTGGTGACGGAGAACTGGTTCGACCTCCTCGCGACGCCCGCCGAGGTCAACGCGCTGCTCGACCGGCTCGAAGGTCGCATCGGCCTGCTCGCCGATTTCGGCAACTGGAAGAGGCCGGGCAAATATGAGGGGCTGAGCGCGATCCTCGGACGCGCCGAACTCTGCCACGCCCGGGCGGATTTCATCGACGGCGACATCGACGCCGACGATTACGGCCGCTGCCTCGACCTCGCCGAGGCGGCAGGCTACGCTGGCCCCTATACGCTGATCTTCGACAGCGAGATCCCCGGCGAATGGGACGGGCTTGCCGCCGAACGTGACGCCATCGTGGCACGCGTCGGCGCCTGAGACCCGACCCGCCGGCGGCCCGGCATCGTCGATTCCGCATCGCGATAGGCCCGCGGCCCCACTCCCAGCAGCGCCCTGAACTGGCGCCCGAAATGGCTGGCATTCTCGTAGCCCACCCGCGCCATGATCTCGGCCACCGGCAAGCCGGTGTCGCGCAGCAGCGTCGCCGCCACCTCGATACGCACATGGATGATGTGCGCGCGCACGCTCTGGCCTGTCGCGGCCCGAAATGCGGCATTGAGCGTCGACCGGTTAGTG
>PJUF01000335.1_pt1 | contig 37042 bp, 32 predicted proteins | sample 1512191 | NCBI WGS metagenome assembly PJUF01 (sample SAMN08177673, study PRJNA422409) | Feces metagenome, whole genome shotgun sequencing project. | isolation source: Chicken feces (3) enriched on wood chips | host: Gallus gallus | place: USA: Madison | collected 2015-01-15 | reverse complement strand
CGGTACCGTAGAGCTCGATATTGTGGTGGCCATGCGCGGCCACGTCCCAGCTGGCGCCGATGGTGACGATGGCGCCATTGTGGAATTCGAGCACGCCGTGGATCGTCGTTGGCGTGCCGACCTTGATGAAAGTGCCCTTATAAGGACCTTCGGCGGTCACTTCGCGCTCGGCGCGGGCCATGTTGGTAAAGGCCGAAAGGCGCTTCACCGGGCCGAGCAGATGCACGAGGTCGGTGATGTAATAGGGACCGAGATCGAGGATCGGGCCGCCGCCGGGCTGGAAGAAGAAGTCCGGATTGGGGTGCCAGTGCTCCATGCCGCGGCTCATCACATGCGTGGTGCCGCTCATGATCTTGCCCAGCTTGCCGCTATCGATGATTTCGCGGGCCTGTTGATGCGCGCCACCGAGGAAGGTGTCGGGCGCCGAGCCGACCTTGAGATTGCGCTCGTCGGCGGCCTTCTTGAGCGAAAGGCCCTCTTCCACGGACAGCACGAAGGGCTTTTCCGAGTAGGAATGCTTGCCGGCCGAGATGATGTCCATCGAGACGCGGTAATGGGCGGCCGGCACCGTCAGGTTGACGATGACGTCGACTTCGCTGTTCTTGAGCAACTCGTCGGGGGTCTGGGCGGCAACGCCGAACTCTTCGCCGCGCTTCTTGGCGGCCTCGGGAACGATGTCCGCCACTGCCCGCACTTCGAGCCCCTTGAACAGGGGAGCGAGGCGCAGATAGGCCGCCGAGATATTGCCGGCACCCATGATGCCGACGCCATAGGTCTTTGCCATTTGGATTACTTCCAGTTCTTTGCGGCCGCGATCGAATTGGTGGCAAAGCGCACCGGATCGGAGGGCTTGTCGTGCTCGGCGACGAAGTACTCGGCCTTGGTCTTGGCCTCAACCTTCTGGATCAGGTCGTCCCAGCCCACAACGCCGGTGCCGACATCGGCCCAGCCGTCTTCATCGGTCTTTTCGCCAGCCGGCGCGATGTCCTTCACGTGAACGGCGGTGATGCGATCGCCATACTTGTCGAACCAGGCGATCGGATCGGCCTTGCCGCGGATGACCCAGGCAATGTCGCATTCCCATTCGATATTTGGCGCGGTTTCGAGGATGATTTCCATCGGGGTGCGGCCCGACGAGGTCGGCACGAATTCGAAATCGTGATTGTGCCATCCGAAGCCGTAGCCTTCCTTGGTATAGGTCTCGCCGTGGCGGGCCAGCGTCTCGGCCAGTTCAAGCCATTTGGACTCGTCCTCGCTGCGACCTTCCGGCCCGATATGGGGCACGATGATCTTCTTGATGCCCAGGGTCTCGGCGGTCTTGAGGGTCGTGGACACGTCGGCGGCCTGGGCCGGACCGAAATGGCCGGTCGGCATGGTCAGGCCATTCTTCTTGAGTTCGGCGGCCAGGGCCGGTGCGTCGGCGTAAAGGCCGCCAAAGCCTTCGACCTGGGTGTAGCCAAGCTCGGCGAGCTTGCCGAGGAACTCGGACTGGTTAGGATAGTTGCGGGCGCTGTAGAGCTGGAATGACAGGACGGTCATTTGGGCCTCTTCTGATCGTTGATGCTGCGGTGTCGCGTCGGCCCGGGAGATAGCCAGGCAGAGGGGGCCGGCGTCGCCGCGTCGGGGCAGTTCGACTGCCGCAAAGGTAATGTGGGAGCCGGGATCGGCAGGACGGTGCCCCTTGGGACACCGTCCGGTGTGATGGTCGCTTTAGAGCCGGGCTTCGCTCACGGCGTCGAACATGGAGCCGCGGGCGATATCGAACCCGACGGTCACCTTGTCACCGGCATGGATGGTGATTTCGCTGCTGCAGCGGAAGGTCACCGAAATGCCGGCAACCGTGGTCCAGGCCAGGGTTTCTGAACCCATCGGCTCCACGATTTCGATCTCGGCTTCGGTCTTGAACGGCATAGCCTGCGCATCGGCACCGATAAAGATGTGCTCGGGACGAACGCCCAGCACGGCCTTGGTGGCACCCGCGGGTGCACCGGAGACGAATTCGTAGGCGCCGACCGGAATGACCGTGCCGTCCTCGGCGGTGAAGGTGGCGCCGTCCAGCGTTCCCGGGATGAAGTTCATCGAGGGCGAGCCGATAAAGCCGGCGACGTAAAGATTGACCGGCTTGTTGTAGATCGTGTGCGGGTCGGCCAGCTGCTGGATCACGCCATTCTTCATGATGGCGATCCGGTCGGCCAGGGTCAGCGCCTCGATCTGGTCGTGGGTCACGTAGATCATGGTGTTCTTGAGGCGCGCATGCAGGCGCTTGATCTCGACGCGCAGGTCCGAGCGGAGCTTGGCGTCGAGGTTGGACAGCGGCTCGTCGAACAGGAACACGTCGACGTCCCGCACCAGGGCACGGCCGATGGCGACGCGCTGGCGCTGGCCGCCCGAAAGGTTGGCCGGCTTGCGGTGTAGCAGCGGCTCGATCTGCAGGATTTCGGAGGCCCGCTTCACGCGCTGCTCGATCTCCGCCTTGGGCATGCCTGCGACACGCAGGCCGAAGCTGAGGTTCCGCTCGACCGACATCTGCGGATAGAGCGCGTAGGACTGGAACACCATGCCGATGCCGCGGTCCTTGGGCTCTTCCCAGGTGACGTTCTTGCCGTTGATGAAGATCTGGCCTTCCGACACGTCGAGCAGGCCGGCAATGCAGTTGAGCAGGGTCGACTTGCCGCAGCCGGAGGGCCCGAGCAGGACGATGAACTCGCCCTGCGCGATGTCAAGGTTGAGGCGCTCGAGCACCTTCACGGAGCCGAAATTGAGCGACAGGTCTTTGATGGAAACGCTGGGTTGCATCAGAAATTATCCCTTCACGGCGCCGGCGGCGACGCCGCGTACGAACAGCTTGCCGGACACAAAGTAGATGATCAGGGGCACAAGGCCTGTCAGCACGGTTGCGGCCATGTTGACGTTGTATTCAGGCGTGCCCTGAGCCGAGTTGACGATGTTGTTGAGCTGGACGGTCATCGGCAGGTTCTGCGTGCCGGCGAAGACGACGCCGAACAAGAAGTCGTTCCAGATGCCGGTAACCTGCAGGATCAGTGCCACCACGAAGATCGGCAGCGACATGGGCAGCATGATCTCGAAAAAGATGCGCCAGAACCCTGCCCCATCGACACGTGCCGCCTTGAACAATTCCTGCGGCAAGGACGCGAAGTAGTTGCGGAACAGCAGCGTGAGGATCGGCATGCCGAAGATGGTGTGGATGATGATGACGGCCTGCAGCGTGCCGAAGATTCCCATCTGCCGCGTGATCATCACCAGCGGATAGAGCATCACCTGGTAGGGGATGAACGAGCCGAAGATCAGTACTGCAAAGAAGATTTCCGAGCCTTTGAAGCGCCAGTTGACCAGTGCATAACCGTTCACCGCGGCGATGAAGATGGACACAATGGTGGACGGAATGGTGATCTTGATCGAATTCCAGAAACCGGGAGACAGACCATTACAGGTCAGGCCGGTACAGGCGGTGGTCCATGCCTTGACCCAGGCATCGAAATTGATCTGGCTGGGCAACGCGAAGATGTTGCCGAAACGGATTTCCGGCATCGTCTTGAACGACGTCACCACCATCACATAGAGCGGAAACAGGAAGTAGAGGCTGAAAAAGACCAGAACCGAATAGATGATGATCTTTTGCGGGGTGAAAAACGGCTTGGGACGCGGACCGCTTGGACCAGTCAGCACGGTCGAGGCGGTATCCGGGGCGGCGCCGGCGATGGTTGCTGTCTGGTTCATGAGCGGCGGCCCTTTCCACCAAATTCAAGATAGGCCCACGGGATCATGATGATCAGGACGGTGAGCAGCATCATTGTCGCCGCAGCCAGGCCCTGGCCAATATTGCCGGCGCCGAACATGTAGTTGTAGACGTATTTGGCGGGCACTTCCGAGGAAATGCCGGGGCCGCCATTGGTAAGCGCCACGACCAGGTCGTAGAGACGCACGATGCCCGAACCGATCAGCACCACCGCGGTCACCAGAACGCCGCGCATCATGGGAATGACGACGGAGACATAGGTGCGCCAAGTCGGAATTCCGTCGACGCGCGCCGCTTTCCAGATTTCCTCGTCCACGCCGCGCAGGCCCGCGAGCATCAGCACCATGCAGAAGCCGACGCCCTGCCAGAGGCCGGCGATCAGCAGGGCGAAGAGCACCATGCGCGGATTGGCGATCCAGTCGAAGGTGAAATTGGTCCAGCCCAGGTTACGCATGGTCCCCTGCAGGCCCAGCGTCGGGTTCATGATCCACTGCCAGACCAGGCCCGTCACGATGAACGAGAGGGCGAAGGGATAGAGCATGATGGTGCGGAAGGCGCTTTCGAAGCGGATCTTCTGGTCCATCAGCACGGCGAGGAGGAAGCCGAGCCCGAGCGTAAAGACCAGCGACATGGCGCCATAGGTCACCAGGTTCCAGACCGATACGTTCCAGCGGGAAGTGGCGAAAAGGCGCTCGTATTGCGAAAGACCGATGAACTCACCGCTCGGCAGCAGCCGGGAATTGGTCATCGAATAATAGACTGTCCAGATGGTGCAGCCGATGAAGACGATCAGCACCGTCGCCATCATGGGGAGCGCAGCTATCTTGGCGGGGACATTGTGTAGGAAGGTTTTTCTGAGGAAGCCGCGCCGACCGGTATTCCCAGCGCCCCTCCCGGTGTCAACGGCTGTATCCGCCATTACGTCTCTCCATAAGGAAGTGGTCGACCTTGTCGATAAAGGCCGACCACCGCGTTTCAGAGACGGGGCCTCAGCCCCGTCCAGGCAGCATGACGATTAGTCAGCCGACTCGATGATCGAGGCATAGCGTTCGATGTAGTCGTCGACAGTGATGCTGTCGTCATCGAGGAACTCGGTGTTGAGATCCTGCAGCTGCTGCTGGGTGTCGCTGGAGAGCGCGAAGTCACCGGAGGGCAGCAGGCCCTTGTCGAGCATGCCGATAGCCTTCTGCATGCAAGCATTGGCACCCGACAGGTCGATGTCGGTACGGATCGGCATGGAGCCCTTGACCAGGTTGAAGTTCAGCTGGCCTTCGGGGGAGATCAGGATCTTGGCCAGATCGGCCTGAGCCTGGATCACCGCCGGATCGGTGCCTTCAGGCAGGACCGGGAAGTAGAACGAGTCGCCGCCGCCCGAGAGCTGGTCGCCCAGGCCGAGAGCCGGCAGACATTCGTAGTCTTCGCCCGGTACGCCGCCAGCAACCTGCAGGTCGCCCTGGAGCCAGTCGCCGTGGATGTTACCGGCCGCAGTGCCTTCGAGCAGCTGGGTGCCGACGTCACCGAAGGACGGGACCATGGTTTCGGGCGAGATGACCTTGCGCAGATCGTCCAGTGCCTCGGCAACCTTGCGGAATTCGGGGCCACGAACGGCTTCGGCATCCTTGTCGCGGTTCACGGCGAGGACAAGGTCCGAACCGCCGAGACCGGCCATCAGCACACCCGGGATACCCGAGAACGGCCAACCGGTCGCCAGACCGAAGGGCAGGATGCCGGCTTCTTCGAGGGCAGGCCAGGAGTCGACATACTCGTTCCAGTTGGTCGGAACGGGCTGACCGATTTCTTCATAGGCCTTGGTCGAGAGCCACAGCCAATCCCACGAGTGGATGTTGATCGGCAGGCAGTAGATCTTGCCGTCATAGGTGCACGGCTCGAGCAGGGACTGGTCGACATAGAAGCCGAGGCCGCCCATTTCGTCGACGATGGGGGTCAGGTCGCGGATAAGGCCGGCCTGGATGAGTTCTTCGGCGTCGCGGCCGGTATTCATCTGGGTGGCGCCCATCGGGTCGCCGCCGATGATACGGCTGATGATGACGGGGTTGGCACCGGTACCCGAACCGGCCAGGGCGCTGTCGACCCAGGTATTGCCGGTCTGCTCTTCGAAGAGCTTGGCGAATTCGGCGATAGCCGCGGCTTCACCGGCCGACGTCCACCAGTGGGTCACTTCCAGATCCACGGCATGAGCAGACGTGGAGCCAAGGAAAGCAGTTGCCATAGCGGCAACCACTGCAAACTTTTTCATAGGTTGTCCTCCCAACGAACACGAGGAGCTAAGCGCCCCAGTGATGCACCAGTCGCATGGCTGTTCCTCCCAGGGAGCATCCCGCAACTGTGTGTAATCGATTGCACTACACGTTCCAAATGGGTTGTGCAATCGATTTCAGGAGTTTCATACAAGCCTTGCGGACATGTCAAGATCGAATTAGACCAATTAGGTTACTGACAGCGGAAGGGGGCGCTGCCGGCGATGACAGAAATAAGAAAATCGCCGACGATTCAAGATGTTGCGCGTTTTGCCAACGTGTCCACAGCTACGGTGAGCCGCGCCTTGTCGACACCCGACAGGGTGAGCGAGGGCACGCGGGCGCGCGTCTCGGAAGCCATTCGTGTAACCGGTTACACGCTGAACCAGGCGGCCCGTTCGCTCAGGCAGCGTTCAGCCCGCACGATCCTGGTCGCCCTGCCCGATATCCGTAATCCATTCTTCTCCTCCATCCTCGATGCGATCGAGCGCGAAGCCACCAATCGAGGCTATGGCGTTCTTGTCGCCAATCTGTTCCTGGCGCGAGATCCGGCGCGGCGTCTGCAGGACTACATGTGGTCCAACCGCGCCGATGGGCTTTTGCTGCTCGATGGGTCTCTGGATGTCGCCATGCTAGAGGCGCTGGCCACTTCTCCCTATTCGGTGCCCGTCGTGGTGGCGTGCGAGGACATCCCCGATTCCAGCTTTCATACCGTGCTCACGGACAATCAGCAGGCCGCCGAACGCGCGACCCGGCACCTGATCGATCTGGGCCACCGCCATATCGGCCACCTTCTGGGTCCCGAGCATAATGTCGTGACGCGTGAGCGATTGGCCGGATTCAGCAAGGCGATGCGCGAAGCAGATCTGCAATTGCGGTCACACTGGCTGTTTCGCGGCAATTTCGAAATGGAAAGTGGCTTTGCCGCTGCAGCGCATTATCTGGCGATGGACGAGCGTCCTACGGCCATCTTCGCGGCCAATGACGAATCGGCCATCGGTTTTCTGTCGGGATTGCGCCAGCACGGCATCGAATGCCCCCGCGACCTGTCCATGGTGGGGTTTGACGATCTCGCCGTGGCGCCGCACTACACGCCGCCCCTGACCACCATGCGGCAGCCCCGCGAAATGCTCGGGCGCATGGCGGCTGAAACGCTGATCGACCTGCTCGAAGATGTCGACCAGACCCGGAGCCGCCTGCGCATCGTGCTCAATTCGGACCTGATCGTCCGGTCCAGCACCGCTCATCCGCGCCGCGCGGAGGATGCCGTCACGTGACACTGGGGCTATGGTCAGCGCGCCAAAATGGGGTAAACAGGCCCCGTTCGGTCCCGTAGCTCAGCTGGATAGAGCAGCAGCCTTCTAAGCTGTTGGTCACAGGTTCGAATCCTGTCGGGATCGCCAGCCTTTTTCAGGAACTCTTCGCTCGTCTGCTGTCTGCAGCGGCGCACAATACCGCGAGCGCGCAGGCGCTTTGCCCATCCAGGGTTGTACCGCTGGACGTTTTCGGTCAGTTTACCAGTCCGGACCAACGGGGGCTGATCCACTGGCTGACATTGCAAACCGCCCGACCATCGTGCTTTTCGATCTCGATGGGACACTTGTGCATCACGTCAATCCGCGTGTGCTGCAAATGCTGGAATTCCTGGACGATTGCTCGCACCGGGGAGGACGCCTCGTAGCGCGTTTCCGCCTGGCGCGCCGCAGCCGCAATACGGCCAAGCCGGTTCCAAAACTCCTCGTGCACAAGGCGATTCACAAGGTACGGCGCAAGACCGTCGACCAGATGCTCGTGCCTTGCGAGACAATGCGCGACGTGCTCGATCGGTTGCGTCGCGAAGGCGTGGCAATGGGCGTCGTCAGCAATGGCCTCGGCCAGGGCTATGGCCATGACGTCCTCGAAGCCTTCGACCTCAAGAAGTATTTTCGGACGGCCGTGTTTAGGGAAGACGTGGCCCGGGGCAAGCCTTGGCCTGATTCGATTCTTCTTGCCCTCAATGGCATCGGCCGTGAGCTGCGGCGCTCAGACGTGATCTGGTATATCGGGGACCAGCGCAAGGACATCGGCGCGGCCCAGGCGGCTTCGCAGATCACCGGTCATGTGATTCGCCCGTATGCCCTTGGCGCCCGTGCGACGCTGGGTGCCGTGGAAGCCCGGCTGTCCCCGGCACAGATGATGTGGACTGCTGCGGATTTCGAGCGCACCGTCGCTGCGGCCTTTGCGCCGGAGGGCATTGAGCATGCCCTGATCGACTCCCTGCCCGCTCCGTTGCTCTGACCTAGAAATCGAAGCCCATCTGGTTGACCGCGAGCTCCGGTCGAACAGCCGGTCGCGCAGGTTTGTCCATGGCGATCGCCACGGCCGGTGGCGAGGCTGCATCAACCTCGGGCCCGCTCTGCACAACGATGGCAGCCTTGAGGCCGGCTTTTCCATTGGTACGCTTGGAAGCCTTCTTCGGAGCCGGTGATGGAGCAACCGTTGCCTCCTGGGCCTCGGTCTCCGCCTCCGCTGGGCCGGATAGGATGGTGCCGATCCAGGCGGTTGCCGGCTCCAGTTTGGCCGAGCGCAACGCGTAGAGGTTTTCCCGGCCCTTCTTCACTTCGGCGACAAGGCCGGCGGTCTTGAGGACACGCAAGTGACGCGAAATCGCGGGCCGGCTGATAGAGAAGGCATCTGCCAGTGTGTGAACCGGGATGGGCCCGGCCAGAAGGATCTCGACGATGCGGCAACGCGTAGCGTCAGCGAGGGCCGAGTAGATGGCGATGGGTGGCTTGGATTTGCGCGTCATACCAATGCCTTAAAGTAACGCTGGGGTTACCCGTCAAGCCAGGGTCGCGCCCGCAAACGCGTTGTTCACCAGAAAACTTGCACGTCGCTTTACGCTAACGGCAATTATCCGCATCGCGAAAGCCATTGGTCACATCCGCGCCACACGATGGGAGCAAGGAGGACCGATGATGTTCAGCAGTGCAGCTCCCCGGACCGCGCCTCGCCTCTACGAGCGCCGCCCCTATTCAACCGCAGAACTCGTCGTCGACGCGGTCGTGCATGTGCTGGGGCTCGTGGTCGCCATCGCGGCCGGCTCGATCCTGCTCACCTTTGCCTTTTTGCACACGGCACCTGAAGCCTTTCCGGCGCTCGTCGTCTATGTGGCGACCCTCGTGGTTGTGCTCGGCGTGTCCCTGGCCTTCAACATGTGGCCGGCTTCGCCGGTCAAGCACTACCTGGCCCGGCTCGACCAGGCGGCGATCTTCCTCTTCATCGCGGGCTCCTATACGCCATTCCTCGCGGTCCTGGGCGGCACCTCGACCGGCATCGTGATGATGAGCTTGGTCTGGGGCGCGTCGCTCGTCGGCGTGGCTCTGAAGCTGATCGTGCCCGAGCGCTTCGGCCGCGTGGCGATCCTGCTCTACCTCGGCATCGGCTGGAGCGGCGTCCTGGTCTTCCAGTCGCTGGGACAGGCCCTGCCCTCGACCACGCTCTGGTTCCTCCTGGCCGGCGGCATAACTTACTCGGCCGGCATCGTCTTCCATCTTTGGGAGAAGCTGAAATTCCAGAATGCCCTATGGCACGTCTTCGTGGTCGTGGGCGCGAGCCTTCACCTCTGGGCGGTGATCGACTGCATGGTCATTGCGCGGCTGTGATCCGCGGATGGCTGACCTGATCGCCCGCCGCAATGCCGAGTTCGACGGAGCGCCCGCCGGGGATTTCCAGCACATATTGTACCGGTCCGGCCGACGGGATCGAGGTCGTGTCATGCGGCCGCGCGTTGACATGCACGTTGAGCACCGTGCCATCGGCCTCGATGAAGATCATGTCGAGCGGAATGAAGGTGTTGCGCATCCAGAACGAAACCGGACGCTGCTCCTTGAAATCGAACAGCATGCCCGCATCGTCGGCCAGTTCCTGACGATACATCAGCCCCTGCGCGCGGCTCTCCGGCGTGTCGACAACCTCGACGGTGAACACGTGTTCGCCGGTCGCGGACTGGATCGAGAGCTTCGATTCGTCGGCGCTGCAGGCAGCCAGCGGCATGGCCAGCGCGATGGCGACGGACGCTGCGGCGAACGTGCGCGACTGGGACAAACGACGATCGAGATTGAACACCGGGTTCTGCCTTAGTGCGACGAAGGGGCATCACCCCAGCCGTCGGGACGGATTTCGGCGACCATCAGGCCCTTTGGACCCTGGCCGTAGCGCACGAGGACGAATTGTCCGGGCCGCAATTCGGTAATGCCGAAACGGCGCAGCGTTTCCATATGCACGAAAATGTCAGGGGTACCGTCGCCGGCGGAGAGGAAGCCGAAGCCGCGGATACGGTTGAACCACTTCACCTCGAGCCGCACCATGCCAGAGGTCGCCTCGACCACGACATGGGTACGCGGCGCCGGCATCTGCGACGGGTGGCGCGCTGTCGACTCGTCCATGGAAACGACGCGGAAGGCCTGGAGCCCACCGGGGCGGTTCAGCGCCTCGACGACAATACGGGCGCCCTCATAGGCGGTCTGGTAGCCGTCGCGGCGCAAGCAGGTCACATGCAGCAACACGTCGGCCATGCCGTTGTCGGGCACGATGAAGCCGAACCCCTTGCCGACGTCGAACCACTTGATGGTGCCCACGACCTCGATCGTATCGGCGACGGAATTGGTGCCGGTCGCCGCGTGCTCGTCACGCGACGGGGCGTCCCCATTCCTCAGGTCGACGGAATCTCCGTCGTCGCCTTTGCCGTTAGCCCCCATTGCCAAACGCCTTTTCACTCGCCCGCCGCGTGCGGGTACTCCTCACTAGACGAAGCAGTCTGGCCGATTCAGCGGCAAAAGTTAAGAAGGTGTTGCGATTTTGTTGACAGCTCAATTGCACAATTCTTGCGATGTGACAGTGAGCTTGTTAGGCCAGCACCATTCAACGAGGAGACGAGCCTTGAAATATCTGCACACCATGGTGCGCGTCACCAATGTCGAAGAGAGCCTGCGCTTTTACTGCGAAGGCCTGGGCCTTGAGGAAGTGCGCCGCACCGAAAACGAAAAGGGCCGCTTCACGCTGATCTTCCTGCGGGCGCCCGGCGACGAGGGCGGCGAAGTGGAACTGACCTATAACTGGGACCCGGAAACCTATACGGGCGGCCGCAATTTCGGCCACCTGGCTTATCGCGTTAAGGACATCTACGCCCTCTGCCAGCATCTGTCGGACATGGGCGTGGTCATCAATCGTCCCCCGCGCGACGGTCACATGGCCTTCGTGCGCTCGCCCGACGGCATTTCCATCGAGCTGATTCAGGACGGGCGGCTCGATCCCCAGGAACCGTGGGCCTCGATGCCCAATACCGGCGCTTGGTAACCGGACCAGCCCTTTGTCCGCTCCCGGTTCAAACCCCGGGGGCGGCAGTCCGGCCCTGCAAGCTTAGCCGTTCGTTAACCGTGCCGGTTAGCGGCAGGTTAGCGAAACCGCTCTAATTTTAGCGACTGAACCCGCAAGCCCATTGCCTGTTGCAAACCAGCGACACGCCACGGGAAGGTCGCCATGCCCCGTCTCATCCGCTCCATCGCCGCCGTTCTCGTTTCTGCATTCGCGCTTGCCGGATGCCTGCCCATGGCCATGTTCGCCAATGGCAGCGGACCCGGCTATTCCGGCCTCAAGCAAAATTGGGGAACCTACGTGTCCTCCAACAATGTGGACGCTTTCTGCATCTCGCCCAAGCTGCGCTTCGTGATCTGGGAGTTCGAGGGCAAGTTCGGCCGGAAGGTCGTGATGAATTCGGGCTACCGCAACGCCTTTCACAACAGTTCTGTCGGCGGCGCCGACAATTCCTATCACACCAAATGCATGGCCGCCGATTTCTACATTCCCGGCGTGCCCAAGAAGGACCTGATCGCCTTTGCCATGACGGTGGATGGCGTAGGCGGCCTCGGCTGCTATCCCGGGCGCAACTTCATCCATGTCGATATCCGCGACCGGCCACGCGGCTATCGCCGCCCCGTGACCTTCGAGGGCTGTTGAAAACCGGGCTTGCGAAAAAATTCCGCATGAGTTCGCAGCAAACAGGGTTGCGCAAACAAAAACAGCCCTTTATACGACGCCCATCGCGCTGATGCGCCCTTCGTCTATCGGTTAGGACGGCACCCTTTCACGGTGCAGAGAGGGGTTCGATTCCCCTAGGGCGTACCACCTTCCCTCGCTTTTGCAGCGATTTGGGAAGTCTGAGCGATGACCGTGCGCCCATCGTCTAGCGGTCAGGACGACGCCCTCTCACGGCGTAAACAGGGGTTCGATTCCCCTTGGGCGTACCAACTTCTCCTCGACCAAGATTGTCACGCCTATCGCGCTTTATCAGGCCCCAGCTTCTCGCCGGCGGCAGTGCAGCGTGGGAAATATCCTTTCGTCCGCCCCGGTGGTTTCAGGCAACACCCCGGCGCATATCCTGCACAAGGGCTAGGCGGAAGCTTTCGACGCGTTCGACAATGAGAGCCCGATAGTCCTCAACGCTCATGGCGCGATCGTCCACCCGAGTGAGCCCGCGTGAAACCGGCACCAGCAGGTCGCCCTGACGCCCGCCCCGCAATGCATGGATGCTGGCTGCGTCGCCGCCCTGTGCTCCGAGCCCCGGCGCCAGGATGATCGCGCGTGGCAGCAGCATCCGGAGCCTGCGGCCCTCGTGCGGAGCGGTCGCGCCGATCACCGCCCCGATGGGCGACAGGGAATCATCGCCGGCATCATACCCGAGTCCGGCGATCAGGTCGGCCACGCGGTCGGAAACCAAGCGATTGCCGGCCACTTTGTCCTGAAGCCATCCTGCTCCGGGGTTGGACGTGCGGCACAGAACGAATAGGCCTTTTCCGTGCTGCCGGGCGCAATCGACGAAGGGCTCGAGCGTGTCGGGCCCCATGAGCGGATTGATGGTGAGGCAATCGGCCTCGAAATCGCCACTGCCACCCGCGGCGACCGGGGTGAGGTAAGCCCGGGCATAGGCGCTCGCCGTAGCGCCTATATCGCCGCGCTTGGCGTCAAGAATGACGCCAATTCCCGCAGCTCTGGCGCGATGCATTCCCTGTGCCAGGGCCGTCAGCCCGACCAGGCCGCAGGCTTCGAAATAGGCGCTTTGGAATTTGACGAAGCCAACCCGGCCCTCGATCGTGTCGAGCATGAAATCGACGAACCGACCGATCCATGAGCCGGTTTCCCCGGTTTCGAAAAAGGCGGGAAGATCTGGCAGCGACGGATCGATGCCCGCGACGAGATCGCCATATCGCGCGCTGTTTTCCTGCACGAGTTCAATCCAGGACCGTTGTGTCATTCTGCTCCTCCACTCGGTCAGCCCCCAAGCGAGACCTTCGCCATTTATGGGCGTGTGTGACGGCATCGGCAAGCCGGACGACCTCCCGAAGCTAACTCCGCATTCGAGCCCGCCACTCAGGCGCAGCCTTCGTGGCCTTTTCACCTAAAATCTCCCCACTGGGGAGATTTTGCCTGTGGCACGGCTCCGCCATTCGAGCGTAGCTCTCATGGCCTTTTCACCTAAAATCTCCCCACTGGGGAGATTTTGCTTGTGGCACGGCTCCGCCATTCGAGCGTAGCTCTCATGGCCTTTTCACCTAAAATCTCCCCACTGGGGAGATTTTGCTTGTGGCACGGCTCAAAGTTTCTCGGCCAGTTCGCGGAAGGCGTCGGGGACGGATTTGCGGGTTTCGAGCTGGGTGATGGCGTAGCCGATGGCCTCGCGGCCAAAGCGTGTGCGGGCCTTGTCCATGGCCTGGTCGGCCGACCAGCGTGCGAGGCCCTGTCGCGTGCCCGGGCGATGGGCTTCATCGACAAGGCCGAGCGGCAGTTCGAGCTGAATCTGCGGTTGCGCCCCAATATGCGAAACGGAGACGGCCAGGAGCGTGATGATCTTTTCATGGCTGTGCTCGGTCAGCGCCGCGCGCACCAGGTCCTCTGCAATCTCGGCCACGATGACCGTGGCCGAGACGGGCGCATCCAGCGTCATCGACCGCGTAATGGCCCGCATGTCGGCAAAGCGGATGCGGACAGTGATGGTGCGGCCGGACAGCCCCTTGGCGCGGAGGCGCGACGTTACGCGGTCGGCGAGGTGGCGCAGCGTTGGCTTGAACGTCGCCTCGGTGGCAGGCTTGCGCCCTAGCGCCGACTGTGCGCCGGCCGAGCGCGCGCTATGTCGTGTTTCCACCGAGCGGGTGTCGCGGTCCCAGGCCAGGTCGGAGAGTTTCTCGCCCGCTGCTTCGCCCAGAAGCCCGCGGAGGGATTTTCCCGGCGTGTTGGCCAATTGCCCGATGGTCAGGATGCCCTCCTCCTTGAGCCGCTTTTCGGTCACTGGGCCGACGCCCCACATCAGCCCGACCGGCAGGTCATGCAGAAAATCCAGCTCGGTGCCGGGCTCGACCACGACGAGGCCATCCGGCTTGGCCACCTGCGAGGCGACCTTGGCCAGGTGCTTGGTGTGCGCCACGCCGACCGAAATGGGCAATCCCAGTTCCTCGCGCACACGGCGCCTGATGATCTTGGCAATGGTCTCAGGCGAGCCGAAGAGATGCGTACATCCGGCAACGTCCGCAAAGGCTTCATCGATGGAGATGCGCTCGACGACCGGGGTAAAATCCCGCATTACCGCAATCGCGGCATCGCCCAGACGCTGATACTGATCGAAATGACCACCGACGAAAATCAGATGCGGACACAGCTCGCGCGCCCTTCGCCCGGACATGCCGCCGCGCACGCCAAACGCCTTGGCTTCGTAGGAAGCCGCCAGGACCACGCCCCCACCGACCGCCATGGCCTTGCCCCGCAGTTTCGGGTCGAGAAGCTGCTCGACCGAAGCATAAAAGGAGTCCAGATCCGCATGGAGAATGGTCGCTTCGCCCGCCATCGCTGTCGCTCCGCCACAATGTTCCTATTTTGTTCCTGTGCGGATCGAGAGTCAATTGCGCGAGAGGGGATTCCCGCATTTCGGCGGGAATCATCCTGGTCGATAGTCACTGCCTAGTGGAGCGTAGTCGGCGGGACGGTCGCGCCCAGGGCGCTGATGCAGTACACTTGGCCGGCGGATCGCTCGGCAAGCCCGAGGTTGAGCAACTGCTCGGCCAATTCAGACGGAAGAGCGCATGGACCTTCCTCGATGAGGATGGCGAGTGCGCGTTTTTGCGGCTGGGTCAGGGTCATCCAATGCAGGTTCATTTCGGCCTCCTTCTGCGGTGCGCAAACGTCAAAAGTTAATGAGTGGTTCCCGCCTTTTCGATCACTCTTGGTCCGCAGGCGAAACAAGTCGACGAGGAGGGAAATCCTTGGCCTCACACTTTATTTTCGATGGCCCCGAGAATGCTGACGCTCTGCTTCTCCTGGCCCATGGCGCCGGCGCGCCAATGGATTCGGCGTCGATGACAGCAGCAGCGCAGGCGCTGGCCGCCGAAGGCATCAGGGTGGCGCGTTTCGAGTTTTCCTATATGGCAGCGCGCCGCCAGGGCACGCGCAAGCCGCCGCCAAAGGCAGAGACGGTGATGCCGGAATATCTTGCGGCGATCGACGCGCTCGGCCCGGTGAGCATGCCTTTATTTATCGGCGGCAAATCCATGGGCGGCCGGGTCGCCAGCATGGTGGCGGACGAACTGTTCGTCGCGGGGCGGATCGCTGGGCTCGTCTGCCTCGGTTATCCGTTTCATCCGCCCGCCAAGCCTGCGCAATTGCGCACGGCGCATCTCGAGGGCCTCAGAGCCCCTGCCCTCATAATACAGGGCACCCGGGACGAATTCGGCACCCGCGAGGATGTCGACACCTATCCCCTCTCGCGCAGCATCGAGTTGCTCTGGCTCGAGGATGGCGACCACGATCTCAAGCCGCGCAAGTCCGTGTCGGGTTTCTCGGCCGCCGATCACCAGCTCAGCATGGCCGCAGGTGTGCGGGCATGGATGAACAGGCTCGCCCGCTAAGCGGCGCTCAGGCCATGGCCTTTTCGACGTGATGGCGGCCGATCGGCACGATCATGGGCGTGTCCGAGATCGGGTCGACCACCACACGCGATGCCATGCCGAAGACATCGGCGACGACCTGTTCGGTCATGACATCGACGGGGCGGCCTTCGGCAACGATGCGTCCGGCCTTCATGGCCACGATGTGGTCGGCATAGCGGCAGGCCAGGTTCAGGTCATGCAGCACCACGACCACGGTACGGCCGCGATTGCGAACGAGATCGGTCAGGAGGTCGAGCACTTCGACCTGATGGTTGATGTCGAGAAAGGTCGTCGGCTCGTCGAGCAGCAGCAGGTCGGTTTCCTGCGCCAGTGCCATGGCAATCCAGACGCGCTGGCGCTGTCCGCCCGAAAGTTCATCCACCGGCCGGTCGGCCAGGTCGCCGGTATCGGTGGCGGTCAGGGCCTCGGCGACTGCGGCATCGTCCTCGGGAGTCCAGCGGCGGAACCAGCCCTGGTGCGGATAGCGGCCGCGCCCCACGAGGTCCGCAACGGAAATGGCATCGGGCGCGATCGGGCTTTGCGGCAGCACGCCGAGCACGGTGGCCACTTCGCGGGTCGGCATCTGGTGGATTGGCTGGCCATCGAGATAGACCGCGCCGCGCGTCGGTGTCAGGAGTCGCGCAAGCCCGCGCAACAGCGTGGACTTGCCGCAGGCATTGGCGCCGACGATGACCGTGAGCTTGCCCGGCGGAAGGGCGATGTCGAGGGCGGAGACGATCTTTCGCTCGCCATAGGCGAGGTCCAGTCCGGCAGCGAAAAGTTTGTGTTTGGTGGACATGTCGCAGGTCTCGCAGTCAATTCACGCGGCCGGATCGGCCCGAAGCGATGAGCAGCCATAAAAGGAACAGGGCCCCGCAGGCGCCGGTCACCACACCGACAGGCAATTGCACCGTTGGCAGCAGGTGCTGGGCGATCAGGTCGGATACCAGCATGACGAGCGATCCGACGAGCGCGGCATGGAAAAACCCCCTGCCCGCGCCCTTGAGCAGGCTGCGGGCCAGTGGGCCAGAGACGAAGGCGACGAAACCCACCGGCCCCACGGCGGCGGTGGCGAAGGCGGCAAAGCCTACCGCCACCAGCATCAGTCCAAGCCGCGTCGGCTCGACCCGATTGCCCAGTGCGCGGGCGGTATCGTCGCCCAGTTCCATGGCATCGAGACCGCGCAGCAGCGCCACCATGGCAGGTATGAGCACCAGCATGGCGCCGCCCAGCACCAGCGCGTCGCCCGGCCGCGACGCATTGAGGCTGCCCACGAGCCAGGCCAGCGCCTGCTGCACCTCATTGAGGCGGGCACGGGTGAAGAGATAGGAGATCACGGCCGCCAGCATCGCCGCCACGCCGATACCGATCAGCACGACGCGGAACGGGGTGACGCCGTCGCGCCAGGCGAGCAGGTAGATAGCCAGCGCTGTCAGGATCGCCCCGGCAAAGGCGCCCAGCGACACTGCAAGGCCGGTCCAGCCCAGGATGATGATGCAGAACACCGCGGAGGCGCTGGCGCCGTGGGAAATGCCGATAATGTCCGGGCTGGCCAAGGGGTTACGCAGAAGTGTTTGGAAAATGATTCCGGCCAGCGCGAAGGAGGCGCCGGACAGTAGAGCAAGGACGGCTCGCGGCAGGCGCACCTGCAACACAATGAAATCTACGCCCCGGTCGATAAGGCCGGTGACCGGCGACAGCAGCGATTGCACGATGCCAGACACCGGCACCGGATAGTCGCCCAGATACATGGCGAGCGCGAAAGCGACCGCGAGGGCGGCAACCAGGCCGAAGGTCACCCCCTGTCGGCGCCTGGCAGCAGTCTGGCGGACAGCGGCGATATGCCGGGCGTGGATGACGTCGGTCATAGCGCAGCCAGCTTGCGGCGACGGACCAGGGCGATGAAGAACGGCGCGCCCAGAAACGCCGTAACGATGCCGACCTGCACTTCCCCGGGCGGGGCGATGACGCGACCGATGACGTCGGCGCCAAGCAGCAGGATCGGCGCCATCAGCATGGAATAGGGCAGTATCCAGCGGTAGCCCGGACCGGTAATGGCGCGAGCCACATGCGGCACGGTGAGCCCGACAAAGGCGATCGGCCCTGCCGCCGCCGTCGATGCGCCCGCCAGGATCACCGCAGCCAGCCCCGCCAGGCCCCGCGAGAGCCCGATGCGCTGGCCCAGCGAGCGCGCCACATCCTCGCCCATGGAGAGGCCATCCAGCATGCGAGCGGTAGCCAGGGCCAGCGCCATGCCGACCAACATGAAGGGCGCGACCTGCACGACGATCTCGATATTGCGCCCGGCCAAAGAGCCCACCTGCCAGAAGCGCACTTCGTCGAGCGTGGTCGGGCTGGTGAGGAGGATCGCGTTGATGATGGCATGCAGCGCCGCGGTGATGGCCGCCCCGGCCAGCGCAAGTTTCACCGGTGTCGCACCCTCGCGGCCCATCGAGGCGACTGAGTAGACCACCAGCATGGTGATGCCAGATCCGGCAAAGGCCAGCCACACATAGCTCGACAGCTGCGTTATGCCGAGCAGCGAAACGCCCAGGACCACGGCCAGCGCGGCGCCGGCATTGATGCCCAGGATCGATGGATCCGCCAGCGGATTGCGCGTCGCCCCCTGCAGCACCGCCCCGGCAAGGCCCAGGGCCGCCCCGACCAGCAGACCCGCAATCGTGCGCGGCAGCCGCAGGTCCCAGATGATGCGATGTTCCGTAGATGACGGATCGAAGGCCGTGATCGCGGCCCAGACATGGTCCAGCGGAATGGCACGGGCCCCGGTGGCCAGCGACAGCATGGCAACGGCCAGCAGCGCCATGCCGAGCGCGACGAGCCCGAGCGTCAGCCGGGCTGCCTTTTGCGCGTGATGGGAAACCGGGCCGGCCATAAAAAGATCAGGGCGCCAGGTCTGGGTCGGCGGCATTGATGGCGGCGGTCAGCTTGGCCAGTTCGCCGGCATAGGCGTGGTAATTGCGCAGCCAGAATGCCGGCCAGTCGGTCACCTGCCCCGCCTCGGCAGCCTTCATCAGCGTCCAGGTAGGCTGGGCCAGCGCGGTGTCCATGGTACCGGCCGAGCGATTGTCGACGAGGATCAGGTCGGGCTGATACTTATCGGCATTTTCCCAGGACAGCGTTTCCCAATAGCCGCGATCGTCCGCCACTTCGGGATCGATGAGGTCGAGCCCCCAGGCCGCGAAATCCATCAGCTCCGACGAGCCTTCGGTGGCCGCGACATAGAGCGCGTCGGTGCCGGCCCAGACGGCCAGCGCGGTCAGGCCAGGCTTGGCGGCAACGGCGGCCTTGAAGTCGGCCAGCGCCGTCTCGAACGCAGCCTTATCTGCGGCGATGTCAGGCGCCGAGAGATCGGCACCGAGGCTGGTCGCCAGTTCCTCATAATCCTCGATCAGCGTCAGGATGGAGGCGCCCTGCTCGGGCCCGGTGATCGGCGCCAGCGGCGAAAGCGCCGTGACCACGTCATTGCCGCCCGACCAGGTGGTCTCCAGCGGCCAGAATTCGGCGACGATCAGGTCGGGATCGAGCGCTGCCGCCTTTTCGATATCCACCTCGCCCCAGGTCTGGCCGATGATTTCGATGCCACTGAGGTCCAACCCCTGCAACGCCTTGGCGTCAGCCACGGCGCTGTCTGCATAGATGCCGACAGGGCGAATGCCGAGCGGGATCAGGCCGGCCGCGGCGTCCTGGCTGGCAATGATGCGCACGGGCATCGTGTCCAGCGTGACGGTCTCCCCGTCCCCACCCACATAGGTCCAGTTTTCGGCAAAGGCCGGAAGAGCAGTGGTGGCAAGCAGGGCAACGGCAATGGCAGGAATACGAAACATGGTAATGACCGTCAGGTTTTGGCGCTGGCCGATCCCTAGCGCCGCTAAGATGAGCGGTCAAGTCATGTTAAATCCGGTTGCGCACAAATCCTGCACCCTGGCACGGAACAGCTGCAAGCGACGGGCAGCCAATGAAAATTGCCCGGACACGCCGGGCAATCATCGCAGGATCAACGTCTGGTGCGGTACCGCTCAGGCCGGCCGGCGATACTGGTAGATGCCGACATCGATGGCGCCTTCGGCAAAGCCTGCCTCGCAATAGCTGAGGTAGTAGACCCACTTGCGCTTGAACACTTCGTCATAGCCCAGCGGCGCGATCATCGGCCAGCGTTCGAGGAAGCGGTCGCGCCAGAGTTTGAGCGTCCGGGCATAGGATAGGCCAAAAGTTTCGACCTGCTCGAGCACCAGGCCATAGCGCTCGCCGAACTCTTTCATCACCGTCTTGGTCAGCAGCATGCCACCGGGGAAGATGTAGCGCTGGATGAAATCGGGACCGGCGCGGTAATGCTCGAAATCGCGTTCCTGGATGGTGATCGCCTGGATGGCCGCCGTGCCGCCGGGTTTGAGCCGGTCATGCAGGGTCTGGAAATAGCTCGGCCAGTTTTCCTCGCCGACGGCCTCGATCATCTCGATCGAGCCGATATGGTCATACTCGCCCTGCGTATGGCGGTAATCCTCGAAGACCAGGGTCGCATACTGGTCGAGGCCCTGGCGCTTGAGCCGTTCAAGCCCGAACTTGAGCTGCTCGGCCGAAAGGGTGATGCCGCGCAGCGTCGCCTTGTAGTCGCGAGCGACGGTTTCGGCAAAGCCGCCCCAGCCGCATCCGATTTCCAGCACCGTGGACCCTTCGGTTATGCCGGCCATGTCCGCCACCCGGCGGTATTTGGCCAGTTGCGCTTCCTCGAGGCTCTGGTCGCCGGAGGTGAACACGGCCGAGGAATAGGTCATGGAAGGATCGAGCCACTGCCCGTAAAAGTCGTTGCCGAGATCGTAGTGCTCGGCAATGTTCTTCTTGGACCCTTCGAGCGTGTTGCGACGCGACAGGTGATAGTGCAGGTCGCCCGCGGCGCGGCGGAAAAAGCCATTGCTGGCCCGGTCGAACATGTCGCGGTTCTGCACGAAGAAGCGGAACAGCGCCGTCAGGTCGTCCGAGTCGATGTCGCCATTCATGTAGGCGGCGGCAAAGCCTACCGTGCCGCGCTGCATGGCCTCGTTGATGACCTTGAAATTGTTGAGGCGAAGTGTGGCATGCTCGCCCGCATTGCCCTGGCCGACCGTGCGGGAACGGCCATTGGGAAAGACCACTGTCAGGGAGCCGTGGCGCGGCTTGCCGATCAGGGATACGCCGATCCGTTCGACAAGCCAGGAAGTGAAGTGAGTCCAGGCCGACGCATCGGTCCGAGTCGTATCGACGGCTGTTTTTGTCATTTTGCCGCTAGTTCCAACTATCGCAATAACCGGCGGCGCGCGGGGCGCGTCGCCAAACACTGGGCGTCAGAAGGTCTCCGTAGAGGCGTCTTCCCCCTCAGGACACCGAAGGATAGTTTAGCTGCCACAAGAAGATATGCAAGCGGCCTCCATCCACGACCCGCGCCCGCAGGATCGTCCTGTCATTACGTGGAAATGTCGCTAGTGGATCGCAAGCAGATCAGCGCGCCGGCCGGGCAATATCGGTGAGCCGGAATTGTGCCTGCTCCCGGCCCTGGTAGTGGTCAATGGAAAGGCCGCCGGCAAAGTGCAATGGCTGGTCGCCGTCGCGCATCAGCAAGTCACCCAGGGGCGTTCCTGCGGCGCGAAAAGCGATGGCCTTGAGCTTGGCGCCATCATCGGACGCAAGGGTAAAGCTGACATGCCCACCCTTGCCGACGACCTGCGGAAAGCGAGCCCGGTGCGAAGGGAAGGCAAAGACCGGCGAGGGATTGCCCGCGCCATAGGGACCGGCCTTTTCGAGGCCATGCAGCAAGTCCACGCTGGCGCCCCTTGCCGTCAGCGCAGCGTCGATCTTGAGCGCGGAGGCAGCGCGGGCGGCGCTGACGCTGGATCCGAGGCGCTCGACCATAAAGGCCCGGAAGATACCGATATCGCCGGGGCGCAGAGACACGCCAGCCGCCATGGCATGGCCGCCGCCCTTGGGAATAAGGCCGGTCTCGACCGCTTCGATCACGGCACTGCCCAGATCGACGCCGGGCATGGATCGGCCCGAGCCGGTCCCGGTGCCATCGGGATTGAGGGCAATGGCGAAGCTCGGGCGCTCGAAACGTTCCCGCAGCCGCGCCGCCACCAGGCCGACCACGCCGGGATGCCAGTTGGCCGATGCCAGCACCAGGACCGGGGGCCCCTCCCCGCCACCGATTTCGGCCTCCGCTGTGGCCGCGGCCTCTTCCACGGCCTCGACCTCGATGCGCTGGCGTTCGCCGTTGAGTTCGTCGAGCTGGGCGGCGATGACCATGGCCTGGTGTTCGTCGTCGAGGGCCAGCAGCCGTGTCCCCAATGCGGCATCGCCGATCCGGCCGCCGGCATTAATGCGCGGCCCGATCAGGAAACCGAGATGATACGGATTGAGCGGGCCGGAGGCGCGTGCCGCCAGCGCCAGCGCGGCCATGCCCGGCCGTTCACCCCGCCGGGCCACTTCGAGGCCGCGCACGACGAAGGCGCGATTGAGCCCGACCAGCGGCACCACATCGCACACCGTGCCCAGGGCCACGAGATCGAGCAGCTTGAGGAGATCGGGCAGACCGGTGTCGCCGCGGTTACGCAAGGCCCGATTGACCGCCACAAGGACCATGAAGGTGACGCCGGCCGCACAGAGGTAGCCGAGGCCGGAAATATCGTCGGGCCGGTTTGGATTGACCAGCGCCGTCGCTGGCGGCAGGTCATGGTCGGACAGGTGATGGTCCACCACCAGAACGTCAACGCCGCGATTGCGGGCATGGGCAATCGGGCCGTCGCTGGTTGTGCCGCAATCGAGCGTGATGATCAGGGTCGCACCTGCATCGATCAGCCTGTCCATGGCCGCGATATTCGGGCCATAGCCTTCGAAGATGCGGTCCGGAATATGCACCTGCGGCTCGATGCCGAAATGGCGCAGGTAGCGCGTCATCAGTGCGCAGGAGCAGGCGCCGTCGACGTCATAGTCACCGAAAAGCGCCACCGCTTCATTGTCGGCAATGGCCCGCGCCAGCCGATCGGCCAAGGCGTCCATGTCCGTCAGCGTGGACGGATCGGGCATGAGATTGCGGATCGTCGGCTCGAGATAGCTTTCGGCCTCCTCCAGCGTCACCCCGCGCGCCGCGATGATGCGTGACAGAATGTCGGAAATGCCGATCCGCTGCCCGATCGCGGTGGCCGTCCGGGCCTGCGCTGCATCCAGCCGATCCACCCAGGCGCGTCCCGTGGCCGAACTGGAGACATCGAGAAAGGGACGCATGGTTTCGGGCATGGCTGAGCGTTATGAGATTTTGGCCAAGCTGGAAAGGGGTGGCGCCATGCTTCTCTCCTCAGAGCACGAAGATAGAGCTCTTCCAAACAACGTCATCACCCGCGCGGTCTCCCTTCTCCCCTCGCGGGAGAAGGTGCCCGAAGGGCGGATGAGGGGGCACTTCGCTCGCATCTGCCAGACTTGGCGTTCGAAACCATGGCACCGCTCCACCAGGCCAAACCAGGCACAGCAGTCAGGTTGCAAGCCCCCCTCATCCGTCGCTGCGCGCCACCTTCTCCCACGAGGGGAGAAGGAAGCCGGTGCTCTTCCCAACGCGATCGTCAAACACCGGATCCTCCTTCTCCCCTCGTGGGAGAAGGTGCCCGAAGGGCGGATGAGGGGGCCTTGGGGCATCCCCCATGTCATGAGCTTGCGACCGACGCAATCACACTGGCGCCCATCACATCAGCAGCCGTGCATCACGCCCGGCGTAGAAAGCCCCCTCATCCGGCGCTACGCGCCACCTTCTCCCACAAGGGGAGAAGGGGATCTGGTGGTCTTTCTCCAATATCGTCATACGCGCAGGCACGTCGGTGCTTTTCCCCAGTCCATCGTCAAGCACATGATCCCCCTTCTCCCCTTGTGGGAGAAGGTGCCCGAAGGGCGGATGAGGGGGCCTGGGGGCATCCGCCATGTCATGAGCTTGCGACCGACGCCGTCACACTGGCGCCCGTCACATCAGCAACCGTGCTTCACGCCCAGCGTAGAAGACCCCCTCATCTGGCGCTACGCGCCACCTTCTCCCACAAGGGGAGAAGGAAGCCGGCGGTCGTCCCGACGACATCGTCAAGCACCGGATCCCCTTCTCCCCTTGCGGGAGAAAGTGCCCGAAGGGCGGATGAGGGGGACCGGGCCCTCCAATGGCAGGGAGCGCATGGTCAGCCCCACTGCTGGCTTCTGACAAAACCGACACTTCCACCCATTCTATGAGTGGCACAGGTGCCGCGCCTGACGACTACCGCGCGTGCCGCGCCGTGATCCAGCGCGTGGTCTGGCTCCAGCTCCGCATCACCACGGTCGACGTCTCGACCCACCCCCGCCGCAGGCGTACGCCTTGCACGAGCGATCCATCGGTCACGCCGGTGGCGGAGAACAGCACGTCGCCGGCGGCCAGTTCGGTCACGTCATAGACGCGGTTGGCGTCGGCAATGCCCATTTCCTTGGCGCGCAGGCGTTTGTCGGGCGTATCGAGGATCAGCTTGCCCTGCATGTGCCCGCCGATGCAGCGCAGCGCCGCCGCCGCCAGAACACCTTCGGGCGCACCACCGGAGCCGAGATAGATATCGACGCCGGTATCCTCGGTATTGACCGCATGGATCACGCCCGCAATGTCGCCGTCGCTGAGCAGCTTGACCGAGACGCCCGCGGTGCGCAGCTCTTCGAGCAGGCCGCCATGGCGGGGCCGATCGAGCACGATGGCGGTAATTTCGGAGATCGGAACGCCCTTGGCCTTGGCCAGCGCCCTGACATTCTCGGTGGCCGACCACTCGATATGCACGGTTTCCGGCGGATATTCGGCGCCGATGGCGATCTTGTGCATGTAGACGTTGCGGGCAACGTTGAGCAGGCCGCCGCGCTCGGCCATAGCGAGGACGACGAGGCTGTCGGGCTGGTTCTTGGCGCAGAGCGTCACGCCTTCAAGCGGATCGACGGCAATATCGACCTCCGGCCCCCGCCCCGTGCCCACTGCCTGGCCCACGAAGAGATCGTCGCATTCGAACTGTTCGCCCTCGCCGATGACGATGCGACCGGAAATCGAGACCTCATCGATTTCGGACTTCATGGCGGCAACGGCGGCTTCGTCGGCGGCCTTCTCATTACCCTTGCCACGCCACTCGGCAGCGGCGACGGCGGCGCGTTCGGTGACGCGGACCATTTCCAGCGAGAGGGTGCGGTGGAGGTGGGCCGGATTCTTTCCGTCCTCGACCTTGCTGAGCTTCATGATGTCTCCCCGACGCCCGGCCCCGGGGGGATCAGAGCATTTCGATGCGGATCAGTTGCGGTTCGCCGACTATGAACCCATCCGCGGCGATCTCTGCAAGCGCTTCGCACACGGATGATTCCAAAGTCTGTTGAGTAATCATCACCACCGTACGGGTCTGCGACCCGTCCGGCGCGACGGCTTTCGCACTCAAATCTGACCGCTGGATGACACTGTCGATGGAAATGGCCTTGTCGCCCATGCGCGTGGCGATGGCAGCCAGGGCGCCCGGCACGTCCTTGGCGCTGAGGCGGATGTAAAATCCGCCTTCATGGGCGCGCGCCGGTGCCTCGGAGAAGGGCAGCAACTCGTCGCTGGGCACGCCTAGCGGCGGCACCCGCGTCCCGCGCGCGATGTCGAGAATATCCGACAGGACCGAGGAGGCCGTAGGCGGTCCACCGGCACCGGGGCCCGCCAAAAGCAGTTCATGCACATGATCGGTTTCCAGCGCCACGGCATTCATCACGCCATCGACGCCGGCAATCGCGCTTCCCTTGGGCACGAAAGTCGGGTGCACGCGCTGCTCGATGCCGTTCTCCGTGCGCTCGGCAATGCCAAGGAGCTTGATCTTGTAGCCAAGGTCGGCGGCAACCTGGATGTCGTGCTGGGTGATGCCGGAAATGCCTTCGACCCGCATGCGGTCGGGCGCGATCTCGTAGCCGAAGCAGAGCGTCGCCAGGATCGAGAGCTTGTGGGCGGTGTCGTATCCTTCAACGTCGAAGGTCGGGTCGGCTTCGGCATAGCCCAGTGCCTGCGCATCCTTGAGGCAGTCGGCAAAGGAAATGCCCTCGTTGCCCATGCGCGTAAGAATGTAGTTGCAGGTGCCGTTCATGATGCCGAACACCCTGGCGATGCGAGCCGAACCCAGGCCTTCCCGCAGGGTCTTGATGACGGGAATACCGCCCGCGACCGCCGCCTCGAAGCCGAGCTGGGTGCCCGATTCCTCGGCCATGCGCGCCAGCGTCACGCCGTGCTTGGCCAGCAGCGCCTTGTTGGCGGTGACGACAGGCCGCCCGATTTCGAGCGCAGCCTTCACCGCCGCAAATGCCGGCCCGTCCTCGCCCCCGATCAGCTCGACGAAGAGATCGATGCCGTCCCATTTGGCCAGCGCCACCGGATCGTCGAACCATTCGAGCCCGGAAATATCGATGCCGCGGTCGCGCGACCGCGAGCGCGCCGCTACCGCGACGACCTCGAGCTGCCGCCCCAGTTTTCGAGTGAGTTCGGCGCCATCCTTCTGCAGGATGCGCACCAGCGTCGCGCCGACATTGCCGAGCCCCGCCACGCCGACGCGCAGCGGCGCCTGGCGGTCGGCATCTCCCAGCTCGGCCATAGCCTTGAGGATGCGCGCCCGTGTTTCCGTGCGCGGCTCGCGCCCGTCGCGCAAGTCGAAAACGAAGAGCGGATCTCCCGCGACGATGCGGCCAAATCTTGTAGGCGTCCAACCCCTTGCGGAGATGAAGCTTTCGACGGACTGACGGAAGGACTGGATATCGCTCATGGTGGCGGACATGTGCATAGGAAGTCGCCTAGCCGTCAATAGGAATTCTGTAGGAAAAGGGCCGGTGCACAGCCGGCCCGTTTCGCCTCACTCGCCGCGGGCAGCCGCCGTGGCGCGGCCCACTTCCTCGATAACCGCCGGGAAACCCCAGCGCAGCGATAGCGGCGTCACCGCGCCGCTGACCGACATGGTGAGTTCCTCGCCCACGAGCCGCGTATAGGCGCCCTTCTGCACCAGGGGCGAGAGCTGGATCAGGTCCATGGAGAAGAAATCGGCGGCAGACTGTTCGTTGTCGAAAAAGCTGATCAGCACGTCCGCGGGGATCCGGTCGAAGTTCTCGTAGCTCAGGAAATAGGAAATGGCCGCCGCCTCGCCGCTGGCTTCATCGGGACGGCCGGCGGGCACCATGCCCAGGTCGGCGAACAATTCCACCCGCGGATCGCCTTCATTGCGCACCGACACCTGCCCGTCATTGCGATTGATGAAATTGGCAAAGACCGCGCCCTGCATCTGCGGATAGGCCGCCGCTTCCTCGTTGAGCCAGCCCGTCGTATCGGCCACCAGCTGCTCGGCCTTCTCGCTCTCGCCCACGGCCTTGCCGGTGACACGAACGACCTCCTGCCAGGAAATGAACCACGGCTTTTCCGGATAGGCGACGACCGGCGCGATATTCTCGAGCGTTGCATATTCATCCGGCGTCAGCCCCGAATAGGGCGCGAGGATGAGATCGGGCTGGAGCGCGGCAATCGCCTCGATCGGCGGTTCGCCGCCACTGGGCAGGATGACCGGCATGGCCATGCCCTCCTCGTCCAGTGCCTCCGCGGTCCAGGGCAGCAGGCCATCGTCGCCCCCGCCATAGGCAAAGGCGGGCATGCCGACCGGCGCGATGCCCAGGTCGATCAGCACATCCTGCGCCGACCAGCCCCAGGTCACGACCCGCTGCGGTTTGGCTTCAATGGTGGTCGTGCCCAGTGCATGCTCGATGGTCACTGGAAAGGCGTCCGCGGCAAAAGCGGGCATGGCGAGGGCGGTCGCCGCGAAGGCCGCGGCGGCAAACAGTCTGATCATGGTCGGTTTCCTTATTTGCGGGCGGCAGCGGCCGCGTCGGCAATCAGCTTGATATACTGGGGATAGCCCCATTTCAGCGACAGCGCGCTGGGCGGAGAAATGGAGTTGATGAGTTCGGGCCCGACGACCCGCGCCACGGCGCCTGCTTGCACCTGCGGGGTCAGGGCCACGACCGGATTCCCGAAAAAGGCTGCGTCGGCTTCGGGCGTGTCGAAATAGGAAATTAGGATGTCGCTCGAGAGCTGCTCGAGATTCTCAAAACTCAGCGAGAAGTAGAATTCTTCGTCCTGCGCAAGTTCGGCGACGCTGGGTGCGGAAACCAGGCCTACATCCACCAGGAATTTTACCCGGGAATCGAGATCGGCATAGACGGCCACCTCGCCATTGTATTCGGCGATGGCGGCAAAGCTGGTTCCGGCAACCTCGGGATATTTGGCCGTCTCGTCGATGATGAACTGCTCGAGGTCATCGACCAGGGCAGCAGCTTCCGCGCCTTTGCCCATGGCCTCCCCCGTCAAGGTGATGGTCTGCTGCCACGGCGTGCTCCAGGGCGCGTCAGGGAAGGCGACGACCGGCGCAATGCCGCTGAGCACCTCGTATTGCTCTTCGGTAATACCGGAATAGACCGCGATGATCAGGTCGGGCTGGAGCGCGGCAATGGCCTCGATCGGCGGCTCGAGCCCGTCAGGCAGGATTGTGGGAAAATCGGCACCCAGCGCCGCCACGGCATCGCGCGTCCAGCGCAGGGCGCCCTCTTCATCACCGCCATAGCTGAAATAGGGAATGCCGACCGGCACCTCGCCCAGCGCGATGACCGCATCCTGCGCGGCCCATCCCCAGGTGACGATCCGCTGCGGCTTGGCCGGAATGGTAGTGTCCCCATAGGCGTGAGCGATCGTAACGGGGAAAGTCTGCGCCTGGGCGCCGGCAACCAGGCCGAACGCGACGACGAAGGACAGGACGAGGGAGCGGAAGGACATGCATCACCCTTTGCGTGGAGATGACTCTCCTTACAAAAGGTGATGCGCCTTGTCATGTATAATTTTCGGAGTTTCTCACTCCGAATTACATCAGGCTTTCATTGGCACTACGTTGCCCTGCCCGGCCTTGACGCCAAGGAACTTCTTGACGTTGCGGGCAGCCTGACGAATGCGATGCTCGTTCTCGACGAAGGCCAGGCGGATATACTGGTCCCCATATTCGCCGAAACCCACGCCCGGCGCGACGCCGACACCGGTTTCCTGGATCAGCAGCTTGGCGAATTCAAGCGAACCCATATGCGCATACTGGTCGGGGATCGGTGCCCAGGCAAACATCGTGGCCTTGGGCACGGGAATGTTCCAGCCCGCCCGGCCGAAGCTTTCCACCATCACGTCGCGGCGGTGCTTGTAGACCTTGCGAACCTCGTCGATTACCTCGTCCGACCCGTTAAGCGCGGCGACGGCAGCCACCTGGATCGGGGTGAAGGCGCCGTAGTCGAGATAGGACTTCACCCGCGCCAGCGCGGCGATCAGGCGCTCATTGCCCACGGCGAAGCCCACGCGCCAGCCGGGCATGGAATAGGTCTTGGACATGGAGGTGAATTCGACCGTGATGTCGATGGCACCGGGCACCTGCAGCACCGACGGCGGCGGCTGGTCCGCATCGAAATAGATTTCCGAATAGGCCAGATCGGACAGGATGAAGATGTCATTGGCCTTACAGTACCTGACGACCTCGGTGTAGAAATCGAGATCGGCCGTGTAGGCGGTCGGGTTTGCCGGGTAGTTCAGCACCAGCGCGATGGGCTTGGGAATCGAGTGCCGTACCGCCCGGTCGAGCGAGCGCATGAAGTCTTCGTTCGGATCGGCCGGCATTGAGCGGACGACGCCGCCGCTCATGATGAAGCCGAAGGAATGGATCGGATAGGTCGGGTTGGGCACCAGCACCACATCGCCCGGCGCGGTAATGGCCGAGGCCATGTTGGCAAAGCCCTCCTTGGAGCCCAGCGTGGCCACGACCTGGGTATCGGGGTTGAGCTTCACGCCGAAGCGGCGGCCATAGTAGCTGGCCTGGGCCTTGCGCAGTCCGGGGATGCCCCGCGAGGTCGAGTAGCGGTGCGTGCGCCCATCCTTCACCGTTTCCTGGAGCTTGGCCACGATATGGTCGGGGGTCGGCATGTCGGGATTGCCCATGCCAAGATCGATGATGTCCACGCCTTCGGCGCGCAGCTTGGCCTTGATCGGGTCGATATGGGCGAACACGTAAGGCGGGAGACGGCGGATGCGATGGAAGACTTCGCTCATTTGTTCCTCGGATGGCCCGGCTGGGCCGCAAGCTGACCGCGACGCGCAGGGCGCCACACCTCGATTGGAGGCCGATTATCGCGGAATTATGGTTTTTGACGGGTTAAGCGGCCCGAGTTGGACCGGAGACAAATCTATTCGGCTCCTCCCGGCCGGTTGCGGCCATGTGGGAAGAGCTATCGGGCGTTCGCCGCGGCCGCGCGTGCCGCCACCGGATTGCCGGCGAGCAATGCTCCAAACCCTGCAATAGTGAACGGAGACGCCATGTCTCTTGCCCTTGCCGAAAGCCGTCTGCTACCACACAAAAAGGTGGCTACAACCCTCATATGTTTTCTCACAATGCTTGTAAATGCCGCTCGGCTTTTACATGTAGTGGGTTTGCTGCCCTGGCAGCACAGTTTCGTCGGACAGGTGCATGAGCAAACGCGTCGCGATCGCCACAATCGGTACCGCCGGTGATGTCAGACCCTATCTGGCTCTTGCCATCGCGCTCAAGCAGCAGGGACATGACGTCGTTCTGGGGGCCAATGCCGACTTCGAAGACTTCGTGACCGCGCATGGCATAGAGTTCCACAATCTGGGGACCAATATCCAGGACTGGCTGCAGGAATCGCGCTTCGATACGGCCATCAGCCAGCTCAAACTGCATCATTTTCCCCAGTTGCTGCGCCAGGGCCAGGCGCTTGTCGAAAAGGCCGCGCGCAATTCGTGGGTCATGGCGCAGGGCGCCGATGCGGTCGTCGTCAACATCAATACCAGTTTTGGCATCGACATCGCCGAGGCACTGGATATTCCGGTGATCATGACGGCGATGCAGCCGCTCAATCCCACCCGCGAATTTCCGGTCTGTGCCTATGAGGTGCCGGACCTAGGCCCGACCTTCAACAAGCTTAGCTATATCGCGATGAACATCCAGCAGGGCTATTACGACCTGCCGCGCGATCGCGTCCGCAAGGAGCTGATGGGGCTGGGCCCGCGCAAGCGCGGTGGCATCTTCAAGGACAGCCACGGCAACAACCTGCCCACGCTCTACAACTTTTCCTCCATCGTCTCGCCGCGTCCGCGCGACTGGCCGCAAACCGCCGTCGTCACCGGATTCTGGTATCTTGACGACAATACCGACTGGAAGCCCTCCCCAGAACTGCAGCGCTTCCTCGATGCCGGTCCGCCGCCGGTCTATATCGGCTTCGGCTCGATGCCTTTCGGGGCGGAGCGCAACACGCAGATTCTCAAGGACGCACTGGACCGCTGGGGCGGCCGTGCCATCGTCTCGCGCGGCTGGGGCGGTATCAATATAAACGAATTGCCCGAAACCGTGTTTGCCGTGGCCGAGGCGCCGCACGACAAGCTCTTCCCGCTCTGCGCGGCCGTCATTCATCACGGCGGGGCCGGCACTACGGCGGCCGGTCTGCGCGCCGGCAAGCCTACCTTCACCCTGCCCCAGGCCTATGACCAGCGCTATTGGGGCCGCCGCGTGCGCGCCCTTGGATGCGGCCCGGCCCCTGTCCGGCTCCGGGCGCTGACGCCGGATATTCTCGCGAGCGCCCTGCACCAGTTGACCAGCAATCCCAAGATGGTTGCCAATGCCCGGTCGATCGGAGAGGCGCTCAGGGCCGAAGACGGCCTGGGCACCGCAGTCAGTTTCATCGAAGCCACGATAGCGGCCGCGGAGGCCGGGTCTCGGCGCTTCTCAGTCACGAGTTGACCTCTCGTCCATTGACCGGACAAAGCCGGTTCCACCCGTGAACCGAAGCGCGAAAGGAAATAGCAGGGTGAATATCTGCCTGGTAGGAGCGGGAGGTGGCATTGGCCGGCAATTGCTCAAGACCTTCTCGGCCAGGCATGATGTGCACGCCGTCTATCGCACCCTTCCCGCGCAATCCGGTCCGGATGATGTAGCCTTCGCCGATGCAGCAGGACTGGCCAGGTCCGTTACCCAGGCCGACGTGGTGGTTCATGCCGCGCTCAATACCCGGGCGCGCGATAAGGATTTCATACCTGCCAATCGGCAGGTCACCGAAACCCTGCTGGATCTGATCCGGCCCGAAACGTGTCGGCTGTTCGTATATTTCAGCTCGCAAGTCGTCTACGCTGCGCTCGACCCTGTCGCCCATCCCGTTCAGAGCGAAGACTTGACCTTGGGGGAACGCGGCAAGCTCGACGCCTATACCCGGCTCAAGCTGGTCGAAGAACAACGGGTCATCGATGCGTGCCAGGCCAAGGGCATCGACTACCTCATCGTGCGCCCGACCGTGGTCATGGGCCCGCATATGCAGTGGTCGAGCGGCATTGTCGATGCCATGCGCTGGGCGCCATTCGGGCTGAAGAATCGCACCTTCAATCTCGTCCATGTGGAAGATCTCAGCCGCCAGCTGATGGTTCTCATCGAGGGTGGCGTCGTCAACGAGGCCGTCAATCTGGGTGACCTCGATGTCTCCTCGGCGGACTATTTTCGCCACGCCGCCGGACTTGCCCGGCGGCCGATCTTCCTCGCACCGGACTGGCTGGCCCGCACCGCCGCAGCAGTCATCCCCTCGACGCTCTGGTTCCTTGCGCATGACGTCAGGGTCGACACAGAAAAAGTACGCCGGCTGACCGGCATCAGCACCAATCGCGCGCTGGCCGATTTCTTCGATCCCGCGCCTCGCGTGATCGAGGCACGCGACCTAGACACCATCCGCAACACGATCGAGAGCGGCAGGCCCTTTCATACGATCGGCCGCGGCTACAACCTGTGGTTCAACGACCCGCTCACCACCGACCAACTGGCCATGGAGCACTATGCCGGCATTGTCGGTCTCGATGGCGACAGCCTCACGGTGCGTGCCGGCACGACGCTTCGGGCCGTCCTCGACCATCTGGGGCCGCACAATCTGACGCTGGGCACCCTGCCCGAATTCGTCGATATATCCGCCGGCGCGTGTTTTTTCGCCGAAGTCCATGGCAGCAGCAACGACTTCATCTCGGTCTATGACCTGATTACCGCCATTCGCTATATCGACGCCGACGGCCGCGAAATCCATTCGCACCGCGACGATGCAGTCTGGGACAGGCTTCGCGCCGACACGCACATCGTCGTCACCGAAGTGACCTTTCGCTGCGCGGCCAATCAGCGACTGGCCAATGTCATAGAGTGGCATCCGGACAGCCAGCTCGAGGACTACATGGCCGGCGGCTACAAGGTCAATTTCAGCACCACCGTGCACTGGTATCCGCGCAGCCATGAGCTGATGGTCTATAACGTCAATCCTATAGGCGATGCCCATCCGCGCGATCGCGGCCCGTTCGCGCCGATGCGCGGTTCTCCGGCCATGGTGCAGAAGCTTCTCCTCAGCCTCCGGCTGCGCGGCCGTCTGCGTATCGTCGGCACGACCGAAGAAGTGCTGGCCCCATGGACCAGCGTTCCGGCCAAGCACCTCATCGGCAAGGTTTTCCGCGATGGACGCCGGCGCATCCGCAATCTCGAAGTCTGCATGCCAGACACCTGCGCCGCCGGTTTCTTCGCCCGCCTTCGCAAGAAGCTGCCGGAGATGCAAATCTATCCCGGCCAGGGTATCGGCGTTCGCTTCACGCGCCAGCCTTCCACCGGCCACGGTTTCGTCTGGGTCGAGATGACATCCCGCAATGCCGAACAGATGCATTCCATCGTCGCCATGGCGAGCGAGGCCTGCGGACAGGACTTCTGGCTGCACCGCGGCAAGTATGTGCCGTCCTGGATCGGTACCGAGCACCTGTTCATCCCGCGCAGTACGCTGACGCCTACTGCATCGAATGCAGCCCAGGCGCCCGATATCGTCTGAGCCTTCGGAACGGCATTGAGCATGAAGAAACGGCGGCCCGGGGGGCCGCCGTCTCTTTTTCGTTCATCAAAGGGGTCCAGGAGTGCCCGGGCGTCAGTGCGTGACGCTGGCGGTGGTGTCCTCGGACGGGTCGACCTTGGCGGCCACGGCCGGTTCGGCATCGAAATTCCACTCGATGGGCTCGGGCTTGCGCACCAGCGCCCGCTCGATCACCTGGTCCATGCGGCTGACCGGAACGATTTCCATCCCTTCCTTAACAATGTCCGGTATCTCTTGGAGATCACGCACATTTTCCTCGGGGATAAGAACCGTCTTGATGCCGCCGCGCAGCGCCGCAAGCAGCTTTTCCTTGAGCCCGCCGATGGGCAGAACCCTGCCCCGCAGCGTGATCTCGCCGGTCATGGCAACATCGTTGCGCACCGGAATCCCGGTCATCACCGACACAATCGCCGTCGCCAGCCCAATCCCAGCCGAAGGCCCATCCTTAGGCGTCGCCCCCTCCGGCAGGTGCACGTGAATGTCGCGCGTATCGAACATGGGCGGCTTGATGCCGTATTCGATGGAGCGGGACTTCACGTAGGCCTGCGCTGCGGTGAGCGACTCCTTCATGACTTCCTTGATGTTACCGGTGACCGACATGCGGCCCTTGCCCGGCGTCATCACGCCTTCAATGGTCAGCATCTCGCCACCAACAGACGTCCAGGCCAGCCCGGTCACGAGCCCCACCTGCGCCTCGGCCTCGATCTCGCCATGCTTGAAGATCTGCGGACCGAGATATTCGGCCAGCTTTTCCTCGGTAATCTCGATCGACTTGACCTTGGTGCGCACGATGTCGGTGACAGCCTTGCGCATCAGCTTGGAGATCTCGCGCTTGAGATTGCGCACGCCGGCCTCGCGGGTATAGCCGCGAATGACCTTCATCAGCATCTCGTCGCTGAGCACGAACTCGCCGTGAGCAATGCCGTTTTCCTTGGCCGCTTCGGGGATCAGGTGCTGCTTGGCGATCGCGTGCTTCTCTTCTTCGGTGTAACCGGAGAGACGGATGATCTCCATGCGGTCCATCAGCGGACCGGGGATATTGAGCGTATTCGACGTGGTCACGAACATCACGTCCGAGAGGTCGAAATCGACCTCGAGGTAGTGATCGTTGAACGAGTTGTTCTGTTCGGGATCGAGCACTTCGAGCAAAGCCGACGACGGATCACCGCGGAAGTCCTGGCCCATCTTGTCGATTTCGTCGAGCAGGAACAACGGGTTGTTCTTGCCCACCTTCTTGAGCGACTGGATGATCTTGCCGGGCATGGAGCCGATATAAGTGCGGCGGTGACCACGGATTTCAGCCTCGTCCCGGACGCCGCCCAGGGCCATGCGCACGAATTCGCGCCCGGTCGCCTTGGCGATGGACTTGCCGAGCGAGGTCTTGCCGACACCCGGAGGACCAACGAGGCAGAGGATCGGGCCCTTGAGCGTGCCGGTCCGCGCCTGCACAGCCAGGTATTCAAGGATGCGCTCCTTGACCTTTTCCAATCCATAGTGATCGGCGTCGAGCACCTTCTCGGCCAAAGCCAGGTCGCGCTTGACCTTGCTCTTCTTGCCCCAGGGCAGGCCGAGCAGCGTATCGAGATAGTTGCGCACGACCGTGGCTTCGGCCGACATCGGGCTCATGCCCTTGAGCTTCTTGATCTCGCCGTCGGCCTTGGCCCGCGCTTCCTTGGAGAGCTTGGTCTTGGCGACACGCTCTTCGAGCTCGGTGATCTCGTTGGCGCCATCCTCGCCATCGCCAAGCTCACGCTGGATCGCCTTCATCTGCTCGTTGAGATAGTACTCGCGCTGCGTCTTCTCCATCTGGCGCTTGACGCGCGAGCGGATGCGCTTTTCCACCTGCAACACGCCGATCTCACCTTCCATCAGGCCGATAACCTTTTGCAGGCGCTCGATGACAGAGACGGTCAGCAGCAGATCTTCCTTCTCGGGAATCTTGATCACGAGATGGCTGGCAATGGTGTCGGCCAGCTTGCTGGCATTGTCGATCTGCCCGACAGCAGCGACAACCTCGGCCGAAATCTTCTTGTTGAGCTTGACGTAGTTCTCGAACTCGGACTGAGCGGAACGGGCCAGCGCCTCGATTTCCGTAGCGTCCTCGGCAGGCTCAGGCAGGATCGAGGCTTCGGCCTCGAAATAATCCTCGGTCTGCAGGTAGTTATCGATGATGGCGCGGTGCAGGCCCTCCACAAGCACCTTGACGGTGCCGTCGGGAAGCTTGAGCAGCTGCAGCACGGTGGCAATGGTGCCTGTTGGGTAAATCTGCTCTGGCGCTGGATCGTCGTCCTGCGCGTTCTTCTGCGTCACGACAAGGATGTGCTTGTCGTCGCGCATGACTTCTTCGAGCGCCTTGACGGATTTTTCGCGACCCACGAAAAGCGGGACGATCATGCCAGGGAAGACGACGATGTCGCGTAGCGGGAGGACCGGGTAAACCCGGTCCCGGCTTGTTTCGCCGGTGGAGGTAACTTCCGACATCACATTTCCTTTCCGGGGCGCGCCGGAGGGAGGAGATGGTTGCGCGCCCGTATTGCGACTGCCCAATCCATGGAAGGCTGGGCGATTCAGGTTAATAAATAGGGTGGACCACCCTGCCCGCAAGTCAAGCTTTACGGTTTTGTGACCGTTACCGTTACTACGCACAGGAGATATGCGCAGATGTCGGAAACACCGGTGTGCCGTGGTTACAGCGGCGATCCATGCTCTCGGTGGTGGGCATAGCCAGTTCGAGTGCTATTGTGCGCAATCACCCAATTCGCCGGAGCCGCCCATGACAAGTCCTACCCGCCCCAAGCGCATCGACATCCTCGGGATAGCCACCGCATCCGGCGCATCCGTGCGGGGCTGCGGCATGGGTCCGGAGGCCCTTCGTGTGGCGGGTCTGGTCGAAGCGCTGATCGACCTCGACCTTGCGACGGCAGATCATGGCGACCTGCGACGGCCGCAGCCAGACTACTCCACAAATCCGGCCAGCGCCCGATTGCCCGACGAGCGCAAGGCTGATGTCCTCGACCTCGCAGCCCGCGCCAGCGATGCCGGTCTCGCCATCCTGGAGGACGGCAATTTCCCCGTGT
>PJUF01000334.1_pt1 | contig 37052 bp, 28 predicted proteins | sample 1512191 | NCBI WGS metagenome assembly PJUF01 (sample SAMN08177673, study PRJNA422409) | Feces metagenome, whole genome shotgun sequencing project. | isolation source: Chicken feces (3) enriched on wood chips | host: Gallus gallus | place: USA: Madison | collected 2015-01-15 | reverse complement strand
GGTCTCTCAAGGACCAATGACGATTAAAAATCTTACTCCCTCTCTCGCTGTATCCTAAATGAAATACAAAATTATATTCTGTTTCTTTAATTCCTATAACTTCCCTACAAACTTACGATGACGCTGGGGATACCTCCTCACAATGACGCAACAATCTTCCAATGATGACGCTCGGGATGCCTCCTCGCAATGACGCGGTCAGGGACGGTGGCTGTGAATCCCAGAACCTACAAAGTTCCCATGGCGGCGAATAATCCGCCTAGCATACCAAACACGATCATCAAGCCATATAATACCAAAAAGCAGATGATCAATATTCCTACATACTTATAATGTTTTTTCAGGAATCCAAAAGCAGACTCCAATTCCGCGGAATTATTCATATCAATCGCTTTCTTTAAATTATCCCCAAATCTGTAAAGCCATAAAATTGGCAGGAAATAAAGCGCCATAATAAATACAAATCCAATAAAACCTGCAAATCCAGCGAATATATTTAAGCCTTCGGCAGCAAACGGAGACATGTTTGGAGCTAATAAGAAGAAAAATCCTAAACCCAAAACATTTAATCCAATGCCGACAAATCCAATAATGGCCAAGAATTTACTCCATTTGGCAATTTCGCGGAGATGTTCGATGGAAAAAATCGTTAATTCCAGCTTAGATTTGAAAGAGGGATTTGTTACATGTTGATCAGGTTGTCCATAAGCGGATTGCTCCGGTCGATGTTCATTTGGCTGTTGCGGATTGAATTCATTTTCATTTGATTCCATAGTACTTGTGGATTTAGTGGTTGAATAATTGTCTCCCTAAATATAAAACATATTTGCTTAAAAAATTGTTCCATTAACGGAAAATCAAAACATTTTTTGTATTTTAAGATTTATAAACCAAAGGAATAATTATGATTAGAGTACTGTTGATCGCGTTTGTGCTATTGATAACCGATGATATTAAGGCGCAAAAATTGGACTTGAATGCTGTTCTGAACGATTTCAATAAAGGGGTGAAGGATGAGAAATTATGTAAACGATATTTGGATCTTTTGGATGACCAAGCCGACACGCCGGTCGAACGCGGATATGCAGCAGCCTTTCATATGTTCATGGCCAAACATACCTCCAATCCGTTTAAGAAAATGGGGTTCTTTAAGGATGGCAGAGACCGCTTGGAAAAAGAGTTAAAGTCCAATCCCAACAATGTAGAGCTTCGCTTCATCCGACTCAGCATACAGTACCACATTCCCAAGTACTTAGGCTATCACGATGCCATCAAAGGAGATAAGGATTACCTCAAAAACAACCTCCATAAATTGGATGATAAGTTTACGAAAGAAAAAATTTACAAATATTTAAAGGGTGCAAATATGTATACTACCGAAGAATTAGCGTTATTAGGTAGATAAACAAGTATATTAGCACAATGAACATTAAATTCCTTTTCGTAGTAGTCCTTAGCTTATGCGCTCAATTTGCCCTCGCACAGATTAAACAGGTCATCCCTGAAGTTACTTCCCTCGATATTACCGATCGATTATGGGTAACCGTGATCCCAAGTGATAGCAGTCAGGTGGAAATTAAAGGGGAATTGGCAGATAAAGTAGAAATCATTATCGCTGGAAACAGCCTTCGTTTAAAAATGAAAGCCGGTTTCTTGATGAAAGGAAATCAAGCCCAGGTGATGGTCTATTCGCCAAGCTTGAACCGTTTAACCGCCCGTAAAGGCTCCGAATTATATGTGGAACAGGAAGAATTACAGGGTGATAGCCTGTTCTTTACTTCGCTCGAAGGGGCTAAGATCCGGGCTAAAGTAGCCAGTAACGCTGTTGAAGCTATTGCAGGAACCGGAGCAAGCATCGACTTATTAGGTTCCAGCCAATCCTTATCCGCAACATCCACAGCCGGAGCTTCCATTTTCGCGAAGGATTTACAGGTTAAAAGTGCCTTTGCCAGGTTGAATGCAGGTGGTAAAATTGAAGTGAATGCTTCAGAATCGGCAGATGTGGAAACCAGGATGGGAGGGAGCATTGAAGTGTATGGCAAACCCGCACAAACCAAACAGCGTAAAATTGCCGGAGGAAAGATAAATTTTCATTAATAATGTTTAATTTTCATTAATTTATCTCCTTAAAAATCGTCCGTGATTTGTAACTTTGCGCCATGTCAGAAAAAATAATCATTCTCGATTTTGGATCTCAGTATACGCAGTTAATTGCACGTCGCGTTAGAGAGCTTAACGTTTATTGTGAAATTCATCCCTTCAACAACCTTCCAGCATTTGATGATACGGTAAAAGGAGTGATCTTTTCAGGTAGTCCTTATTCTGTTCGCCAGGAGGATGCGCCTCAAATCGATTTCCAAGCTATCCAAGCGAAATACCCTTTATTGGGGGTTTGTTATGGAGCGCAATATATTGCCCAGAAATCTGGAGGAGATGTTTTACCATCAGAAATACGTGAGTATGGACGTGCTAACCTACAGTTCGTAGACCAAGAGAATGCATTATTAAAAGGTATCCCTACGCAATCCCAAGTATGGATGAGCCATGGTGATACCATCAAAGAAGTTCCTAATAATTTCACTATTATTTCCAGTACCGATAAAGTGCGTGTTGCAGCTTATCATGTACAAGGAACGAATACCTACGGTATCCAATTCCATCCGGAAGTAACCCACTCTACCGATGGCCAGGTTTTATTGAAAAACTTTGTGATCGATATCTGTGGATGTCATCAGGATTGGACGCCAGATGCTTTCGTTGAAACTACCGTGCAGGAATTGAAAGCGCAGTTAGGTGATGACCATGTGATCATGGCCCTTTCTGGAGGAGTAGATTCAACCGTAGCAGCGGTGTTGTTGCACCATGCAATCGGCAGTAAATTACACTGTTTCTTTGTAGACCATGGTTTGCTTCGTAAAGATGAGTACGAGCAGGTTTTGGCTTCCTACAAGAACATGGGATTGAACATCAAGGGTGTTAATGCGAAAGAATTATTCTTTTCTAGACTAGCAGGTGTATCAGAACCTGAACAAAAACGTAAAATTATTGGTGCTTCCTTTATCGATGTATTCGATGAGGCAGCCAAAGAGATACAAAAAGAACTTCCAGAAGGAGCAGAGGCAAAATGGTTGGGTCAGGGTACCATTTACCCAGATATTATCGAATCCATTTCGGTCAAAGGTCCTTCAGCAACCATTAAGTCTCACCACAATGTGGGTGGATTACCTGATTACATGAAATTAAAAGTTATTGAGCCTTTAAAAACACTTTTCAAAGATGAGGTTCGTCGAGTTGGTAAAACATTAGAAGTTGATCCGGCCATCCTTGGAAGACATCCTTTCCCAGGACCTGGACTAGCAATTCGAGTTTTAGGAGATATTACAGAAGAAAAGGTACGAATTTTGCAAGAGGCAGATGACATCTACATTCGCAATTTAAAAGAATCAGGATGGTACGATAAAGTTTGGCAAGCAGGAACTATTTTCTTGCCTGTACAATCAGTGGGCGTAATGGGCGATGAACGTACTTACGAACATGTTGTTGCCCTTCGAGCTGTAGGCTCTTTGGATGGCATGACAGCTGATTGGATTCATTTACCGTACGATTTGCTAGCTAAAATTTCAAATGAAATCATCAATCATGTCAAAGGAATCAACAGAGTCGTGTATGACATCAGTTCAAAACCACCAGCTACCATTGAGTGGGAATAAACTAAAAAATATTTCTAATCGTGCATTCACAGCAGTATGCCTTGGGGCAGTACTTGCTGTGAGTTCATGTACGCCAAAAACAACAGGTGTACTTCGTAATCCTACCGTCCACGGAGGTAATGTAGGTTCAGAAACCACAAAACCTACCACCAAAGCGGAAGAAAAAAAGAATGAAGAAGCCAAAAAAGCGGAATTAAGCCCTAACATTGCCTTATTACTTCCTTTCCAATTGGATAAGGTGGCAGGGCACAATGTGGTGGAAGCCGATGTGAAACGTTCGGCGCTGGCCTTGGACTTTTATCAAGGTTTTCAATTGGGCGTAAATGAAGCTTCCAAGAAAAATGGGAACATTAAGATAAATGTGATGGATTCCCAGGATTCGGAGATTCGCAATGTGACTTTAGCGGCAACGAAGGATGTAACGGAGGCGAGTTTGATCGTTGGCCCTGTATATCCAAAGGAGATCCGTTCTTTTGCACGAGCAAATACCAACAAAAAAGTACTTCAGGTAAGTCCTTTGGCAGCTTCTATGCCAACGGAATTCAATATCAGCAACCTGGTTTCCATTACGCCACCAATCCGCATCCACATGCGTGCCGTAGCGAATGAGATCAATGCGAAATATCGCGCAGGCGATGTGGTAATCGTTTTTGATGCCCGTGATAATGATCACCGTCAGTTTATCGATGGCTTTGATGCTGAACTAAAAAGGATCAATCCAAATGTTATCATCAAGCATATTGCTTCCACTTCCCAATTGGGATCGGCGATGCCTGATGTTGGCTATGCCTTTGTGGTCTGTGGAACGACTGAAAGAACCCAATTGCGTTCTTTTGTAAGTACCTTGGATAATTTGGTAAGTAGTGGAAACAGCATCAAATTATTCGGACACCCACTTTGGGAAAGGATAGATTTTAGTCCTTACGATAATTTTTACCGCATGGATCCAACCATTACTTCCGAGAGCCATTTGAAAGTATGGAGTTCCGAAGTACAGAATTTCCAAAGAAACTATAAAACGCAGTTTAAGGTTGATCCTTCGGATTATGCCTATAAAGGTTATGATGCGGGACGCTTTTTCACGACGATGTTGAATAAATATGGCCAGGACTATGCCGAAAAGATTGTGGATGAAAAATACAATGGGATCTTTTCCAATTATCAATTCAGCTATAATCCGCAATGGGGCTATGTAAACCAATCGGTGAATTTTAGGACCTATAGGAACGGTTCTTTTCAATAATCATTTCATGCTGGAGTTTAATCCGAAACGAGTTCAAGGACAGGTTCGTAATTTTGAGAGATGCATGGCATCTTACTCGTTTAATGAACCTTTCTCCCGATATCTGACACAATTCTATAAAAGTAATAAACAGATGGGTTCATCCGATAGGCGGATGAATTCCAGGTATTGCTATCATTTTTTCCGTTTAGGAAAGGCCTTGTCGACATTAAGTCTGCAGGAGCGATTGGTGGTTGCCGAGTTTTTATGTGAAAGCGAAAGTGCTGCTGTTGCGTTGTTTCAACCGGATTGGATTTCCAGGATTTCGGATGATCTTCCTAGTAAGATTGCATTTATAAGCAGTATCTATGGGGATTTCCTTGGGGATGTCTTTCCATTGTTGGAGGATCTTTCTCCGGCGATCAATAAAGAAGAATTTATAACTTCCCATTTTGTTCAACCTGATCTTTACATCCGTCTACAAAAGGGCAAAGAAGATGTGGTTAAAAAGGAACTGGATCGTCAGGGAGTGCAGTACCAGATTATTGCACCTCAGACCTTGGCATTGGCCAATGGGACCAATCTACAGCAGTTCAGAAAGATTGATGGGGCCTATGAGGTTCAGGATCTATCTTCCCAACAGACCTTAGAAGGAGTAGAAATTGCGCCTAAAAGCTCCTGGTGGGATTGTTGTGCAGCATCTGGAGGCAAATCCCTTTTGCTATTGGATAAAGAACCTGATATCAAATTAATGGTTTCGGATATCCGTTTGAGTATTCTTCGGAATCTGGATGAGCGCTTTGAAAGGGCGGGGGTGAAGACCTATTTCCGTAAAAAGATCTTGGATCTGAGTACGCCGGTAGAAAACCTGATGTCCGGAGAAGCCTTTGATGGGATTCTTTTGGATGCGCCATGCTCTGGTTCTGGAACCTGGGGTAGAACGCCTGAAATGCTTTCCAAAATTGAAAAGTCGGATATTGATGCTTATGCTGATTTGCAGAAGAGTATAGCAAGTAATGTGATCCCTTATTTGAAAGTGGGTAAACCATTGATTTATATTACCTGTTCGGTGTATGCACAGGAGAACGAGGAAGTGGTGAATCAGTTGGCTGCCGAGTTTGGTTTGGAGGTGGAAGAAATGCGGACCATTGCAGGGTATACTAAAAAAGCGGACTCCATGTTCGTTGCCCGCTTGAAAAAGTCTTCTTGATTGATTTCTTTATAATGCTGATTGCATTCCTTTTTTTTGTTAATTACAATTTAAGAGATTAACCAGACTATTAATCACAGTTTAATGGAATAACCAGGACTGGGACTGTTGCTTTGCGAATCAAGGCTTCGGAAACTGATCCGGAAAGGAAATGGTCAAATCCTGTTCGGCCATTGTTTCCTACGATTATTAAATCGGCAGTCCATTCTTTGGCCACACTAAGTATTTCATCCCTGATATCTCCCACACGGTTAAATGTAAATGTTTCTTTTGCGTCCAGGAATTCATCTGCCACTCTGTTAAGGTAGTCTTGGGATGCCTGTTGTTGGATCTCTGAAACTTCAGGAACAATGATGGGTTGCTGACCTAAAAGTGGGTCTACACCATAAGCAGTCGGGGAGGTAGGCGGAACTACGGTAACCAATGCCAAGGATGGTTGGATGTTGGTGACGATCTGTTTGGTATAGTCGATAGCCCGTTGAGAACATGGTGTCTCATCGATAGCTAATAATATGCGGGAGAATTTTAATGATGCCATTTTTTTTAGTATTTAGTAATTAGTATTTAGTAATTAGACTGTAGGGTCTATAATCTAGTGTCTATCATCTATAATCTTTAATGCTATAAACTAATGTACGAAAAAAAAACGTGGTTTACTTGGGAAAAAAAAACGTCATTGCGAGGAACGAAGCAATCTTTCGATAGGTGTAATGATTGCTTCGTTCCTCGCAATGACGGTATGGTCCTCGCAATGACGGTAAAATCCTCGCAATGAGGGTGTATTCCTCGCAATGACGACTTAAAACTTTATCAATTAATCGTTAAAACGACTTAAACATTGAATCTGAAGTGCATAATATCACCATCCTCAACGACATACGTCTTTCCTTCTACAGCTAGTTTTCCGGCTTCTTTAACCGCTGCTTCCGATCCATAATTCACGAAATCTGCGTACTTGATCACCTCCGCGCGTATAAACCCTTTTTCAAAATCCGTATGAATCACACCAGCTGCCTGTGGCGCAGTATAACCTCTTTCAATCGTCCAAGCACGTACTTCCTGCACACCTGCCGTAAAATAAGTCGCCAAGTCCAACAACGAATAAGCCGCACGGATCAATTTATAAACACCAGATTCTTCCAAACCAAGATCTTCCAAGAACATCTTACGCTCTTCATAATCTTCCAATTGAGCAATCTCCGATTCAATCTGTGCTGAAATGATCAATACCTGCGCATTTTCATCCTTCACAGCTTCTTTAACACGTTCCACATACGCATTTCCTGTATTCACAGAAGCTTCATCCACATTACATACATAAAGCACCGGCTTGATGGTCAACAAGGTAAGATCCTCAATAAACTCAAAGTCCTCAACCGAAATAGGAGCAGTACGGGCAGATTTTCCAGCTTCCAAATGTTCCTTCACAACAGAAAGGATCTCAAAAGTGCGTTTCGCATCCTTATCTCCACCTGTCTTCGCCATCTTTTCTACCTTCTGGATGCGTTTAACTACCGTATCCAAATCTTTCAGTTGCAATTCGGTATCAATGATCTCCTTATCACGGATTGGATCTACCGAACCATCCACATGGATCACATTTCCATCATCAAAACAACGTAAAACATGGATGATCGCATTGGTCGTACGGATATTTCCCAGGAATTGGTTTCCTAGACCTTCACCTTTGGAAGCCCCCTTAACCAAACCAGCGATATCAACAATCTCAATGTTGTTCGGAACAATACGTTGAGGATTTACCAATTCTGCTAATTTGTTCAAACGCTCATCCGGAACAGTAATCACACCCACGTTCGGTTCAATCGTACAGAACGGAAAGTTTGCTGCCTGCGCTTTCGCATTGGATAAACAGTTAAATAAGGTTGACTTGCCCACATTCGGTAGGCCTACGATACCACATTGTAATGCCATAAGTAATTTATGTTAAAATTGCGACAAAGATAAGAAAATGAAGCCACAATTTAGAAGGTCATTTTTCTATTCCCTAAAGCAGGCTTCCATCAAAATTTTACAAAATTTAACATTTTACCGATTAATCCTTGGCGGTCATTTCAAAGTCATAGAATCAAAATAAGGCAGACCATAAGGTCTTTAATAAAAGATAGATCAAGAGGTCTTTAATGATAAGATCGATCAAAAGGTCTTTAATGATAAGGAGGATATTATGAAAAAATTATTTTACGCAGCATTATTTCTTGGAGCTTTCGTTTTTGCTAATCCAGCAAATGCCCAAATCAATGTAAGCTTCAATATTGGCGTACAACCTAATTGGGGTCCGGTTGGATACGATTATGCCAGATATTATTATATCCCCGAAATTGATGTGTATTATGATGTGTCGAACAGGTATTACCATTATTACGACGGTAGACGCTGGGCAAGACACAGATCTTTGCCGGGACGTTATGGACATGTAGATCTTTACCGCACTTACAAAGTGGTGATCAATGATTCCAATCCTTGGCGGAACCACCGTTCGTACTACGATCGTTATCATAGATACTCTAGGAATTATTCCCAGGTAAACCTAAGGGATGGCCGTGGAAATAATAAATATTATAAAGACCGCGAAAAGCATTACCGTAAAATGGAAAAAGAACGTAATAAATACCATAAGAAAATGGATAAACATTACAGAAAACATAGAGGGAGAGATTAGTGTGTAAGTTTAATTGTAGGAAAGCCGCTTCTTAACGTAAGTTCTGAGGCGGTTTTTCTTTTCCATGTAGCCGAAAAACCACTTTTAAAAGGCTTGGATTTTCCTGCTTTTGGTTATATCGGATAATTCGTACTTTTGTGAAAATTTAAACGTATTCATTGGCTATGTTGAAGAAGTATTTTGCTGGTATAGTCGCCATTTCTGTTTTTACAACCCTTTTTTCCTGTCATAATATTATTGGCTCCACCAAGGATGACCTTCAGGATTCCGTATTAATAGAAAATGAAGAGGAAGAGCTGGTTGCCAAAAAGGATACGGTAAAACTCATGGATATCCTGGATTCCTTAAACCGGGGTAAAATCACTTTCCCAGCATTGGATTCCATCAATAAGATTGATCCTAAAGTTGCCAAACGTCGATTCAGGGATAGTATTTACAACGAACTGAATAAAAAAGAAAAACATATCTACCTGACTTTTGATGATGGACCTTTGATCGGTTCTCGTGCTATTGATTCCATCGCCACCTTCAAACATGCCAAAGTGAATGCTTTTGTGGTCGGGAGACATGCCAACATGAGCAAACGCCTCAAGAATGACCTTCAACGGTATAAAGACAACCCGATGGTGGAAGTCTATAACCACAGCTATACGCATGCAGCAAACCGTTTTCATGCCTTTTATTCCAACCCGGATATGGCTTATGCTGATTTTGCCAAGTGTGAAACTGATTTGGGATTGACCCATAAGATCGTGCGCATGCCGGGAAGAAACATCTGGTTGTTCGATGATACCAGAAGAATCGACCTCGCATCAGGCGGTCAGACAGCTGATCTATTGGGCATCAATGGATTTAAGATCTACGGTTGGGATGTGGAATGGAAGATCAATGGGCTTTCAGGAAATCCTGTTCAGTCCGTGAATGAGATCTATACGCGTATAAAAAATATGTTGGGCAATAAATCAACTTTAAAACCCAATAATGTAGTGTTGCTGATGCATGATGATATGTTCCAAAATGTGAAAGGACAGCATTTGCTAACCAGTTTGATCGATAGTTTGAAACAACATAAAGACTATAAGTTTGAATTTATGAGCAATTACCCAGTAAAATACTAGGTTTTTAGCCCCTTGTTTAAACTTTTGTGGTCAATTTAGGTTTAATGAGATATGACCATCAAACAACTGTTCAAAAAAATTCTTCCGTTTGCCAAACCGTATAAAAACCTTATATTTTATACCCTTTTATTAACGGTGGTAGGGTCATTCGCCGCACAGGTAAATGCCTTTATCCTTAAATATACCGTTGATACCATCAGTGAGCTATTGGTAAATAAAACCCCGCTCCGACAGGGCTTGTCCTTGCTAGGCGTGATTTCAGCCATCCTTTTAGGAAAGGAAATCATCTATTCCATTGTGCAGTTCGGTCAGAAGTTCTATGGAGAGAAATTGCGGATCATGATTGCCCGTGACTTTTCCCAAGCCATCGTCAATAAGATCCTGACCTATAAAATGGCCTTCTATACCTCCAGCATCAATGAATCCGGAAAACTACAGACCCGTATTGATGCCGGTATCAGTTCCCTAACCAGATTGGTCCAAAACTTTTTCATCGATATCATGCCGCTGTTCGCCAATGCGATTGTCGCCTTGGTCTGTATGTTCTTGGCAAATTTCTATGTGGGTTTGGTGGGGCTTTTCATCATCCCCATCTATTTCTATGTTTCCCAAATGCAGGCAAACCGCCTTTCGGGATTTCGGAGGAACATGCGGAAATACCGGGAGAACAAAAGTAACCAGATCATTAACCTGATCGATTCCATTACCGTTATCAAATCATTCGTCAGGGAAGATATCGAAGCGGAAAGGCACAAAGAGATCCAATATGAAATGACGGAGAACCAGATGGCGACCCGCAAGACCAGTTTCCTTTTTGATAGCATCAAAGGATTTGTCGAGCAGATCGGTGTGGTTATTGTGATAATCCTAACGGCCTATTTTGTATTGAACGAGCAGATGTCCATCGGGGCTATTATGTTCCATATCATGTTGTTCAACAACGTTTCAGCACCGATCAGACAGTTGCATAGGATCTATGATGAGGTCAATGATGCCTTGATCTATTCGGAGAGCTTCTTCGAAATCCTGGAAGATGAAGGTCAAAAGGAACCATCTGGAAATTATAAACCTGCCCATATCCGCGGGCTGATCGAGATCAAGGATGTCACATTCTCATACCCGAATGGCCATCAGGCATTGACAGATGTGAACATGACCATTCAACCGAACCAGAACACGGCTTTGGTGGGATTATCCGGTGCAGGAAAGAGTACCATCATCAATCTTTTGGATAAATTCTATGAGCCTTCCTCCGGACAGATTCTGTTGGATGGGGTAGATCTTAAAGAATATGACACCGATTTTTTAAGGGAAAATGTAGGGCTGGTTTTGCAACGAAACCACATCTTCAAGGGCAGTATAGAAGACAATATTCGCTATGGAAAAACGGAAGCCAGCTTTGAAGAGGTTCAGGAAGCTGCAAAAAAAGCCTATATCCATCAGCAGATCCTGGAATTACCAAACGGATACGATTCAGAAGCACATCTATTATCAGGTGGGCAGCAGCAGCGGATTGCCATCGCCCGGATGTTCCTGAAAAATCCGCCGATCATCTTTTTAGATGAACCTACGGCTAACCTGGATGCCATTGCCACCGAGCAGATCAAGAACAGCTTGGATGCGATCAAAGTTGGTCGAACCGTGATCATTGTTTCCCATAGTATTTCGCAGATCATTGATTCTGAGCATATCATCGTAATGGAAAAGGGTAGGGTTGTGGAAGATGGAACACACGAAGAACTGTTCGATCAACATGGAACCTACCATCAGATTTTCAGTGCGATGGCCAATAGCTTGAACATCCATAAGATCACCGAGTCCATGAAAGAGGACTAGCAAGATATTTTCGAACATAAAATTAATTTTAGGCGTGTTTTTTGTGTAACAACAAAAAGATTGTTAGACGGAAATTTATATGCTATACCCACTATTAAAATCCTATGTTAAGTTTGGATTGAACTGGTATGTTACAGAATGGCAAATCAAGAACCTGGAATTCGTCGACCAGAAGAATCCTGCCTTGATTGTATCCAATCATCCCAATTCCTTTTTTGATGCCTTGGTCATTGCTGTACACTCACCAGCAGAAATCCTTTTTCTAGCGCGTGGGGATGCCTTTAAAAAACCGATCGCCAATTGGGCATTGCGGACCTTCTTTATGCTACCCATCTATAAAAGGAACGATGATGAGCAAGCCGATATCATGAATGCTTTTACCATGGATGAATGTGTGAAGGAACTGAGTAAGGGCAACAAGATCCTGATCTTTCCGGAAGGCGTATCCCGAAATCAATTGATCTTACAGCCCTTTATGTTCAAAGGCATGACCATGTTGATCGAAAGGGCCATCCAGCGGGATATTCCCTTACAGATTCAGCCTTACGCCTTGGGTTATAGTTCCTTTGATGAAGTACCTAAAGCGGTGTCCATCGAAGGCATGTCGCCGATCGACTCCACTAATTACCTTTCCGGACCAAACCAGGTGGAAACCGAGAAAATCATGATGGATCTTCGGGAGAAGTTGGAATTTAACCTGACAGGTGAATTCCTGACACCCAGCCAGACAAGACAACAAAAAGTATGGATGAAAATCCCTGCCCAGATTGGGTATTATACCCATAATTGGTTCTACCAATTGGTGAAAAAACAGATCAAGAAAAAGACGGAAGGCAGCATATTTTATGATTCCCTTCTTTTTGGGGTATTGTTGTTCGGCTATCCGATTCTGATTTTCCTATTGAGCATCATCCTGGGAAATATCTTCAATTTCACCACAGGATTCCTGTTCTTTATCCTGATGCCGGTATTTTCTTATTGTTGGGTGAATTATAGCCCCATAAAAAAGCAAGAGTATGTTCCGGAAGGAAGAGGGAATGCCCTTAGGAAATAGCCTTTTTACCCGGTCTTAATTTTTGCATCAGTCTCTTGCCGAATTTAAAAGCCAAGTACAGCAGGATTAGCACGATGATAATCGCAAGTACAGGCAGAAAAACAGCGAAAATACTCATGATGGTCGAGAAGATAGTCTCTACAGTAGAGATCAAGGGATTGGCGATTCCCGCGGTTGTTCCAGTAGATGCAGCTCGAGTTCCGGCCAGGGCCGAACTGATAGTGGCTGCTGTTCCACCACCGGCAATAATGGCCAAGGCCCATTGTGTCCAAGCATTCAATTCCGTAAACTGGGATGCTACTAATAGCGAACCGGCTACAGTGGCCAATGGAACAGAAATACTGTCCAACGCGTTATCGACATAAGGGATATAATAGGCAAGGATTTCGATCAAAGTGGCGATTCCAGTGGCAATCACTGCGGGTAGACCTCCGATCCAAGCATAGGCATCATTCACAGGGATCCAGCCCATGAAAGTTCCCAGACTAATGAAAAAGATGGGTAGAAATATCCGGAAGCCGGTTGCAGCGGCCAACCCAACACCAACAAATAGCGATAATATATAGGGAATGTATTCGGTCATAAAAGGATTTTTGATTTTCTACATCAAAAATCCATCCAATTCTCTTTTAAAATGGAGCTTCCAGGTATCCTTTTAAATTAACCTTCCAGTTCCATAATCTCTTCCGCCAGATTCTCCCAATCAGCTTGAAGTTTATCAAAGCTTGCTTTTTCAGAATTATAACGACGGGTATGATCTTGCAATTTAACAGCATCGCTGTAAATTTCTTCTTTCGCCAGTTCCACCTCCAAATCCTTCACCAAGATTTCCTGTTGCGCAATCTTTTCCTCCAAAGCAGCCAATTCCTTGTTCTTTTTCTGAAGCAAACGCTTGTTATCTTCCATTGGTGCAGCTTTTACTTTCTTAGGTTCCTCTTTCACTTTTTTGGCTGCAGGTTCTTCGGTTTTCACGACCCGCTTAGCAGACCAAGCTTCATATTCCTGATAGGTTCCTGGATATTCCTTGATCTTCTTATCCTCGATATACCAGATTTTATTCGCAACATTCTCCAGGAAATAACGGTCGTGGGAAACCACAATGAACGTTCCTTCGTATTGTTGCAACGCTTGGATCAGGATGTTTACCGAAGCCATATCCAAGTGGTTGGTCGGCTCATCCAGCACCAAGAAATTCGCATCTGCGGTTAGGGCTTTTGCCAAGGCCACCCTGGATTTTTCACCTCCAGAAAGCACCTTGATCTTTTTGAACACATCATCTCCCGTAAAAAGGAAACAACCCAAAATAGAACGCAATTCCGTTTCGGTATGTTTTGGTGCAAAGGCCACCAGTTCTTGCAGGATGCTGTTTTCCAAGTGCAAGGCCTCTAATTGATGCTGCGCAAAGAAGGTCTGCGAAACATTGTGCCCTTTGGTGGAAGTACCTTCATAATCGTTGTCGGCATCGGCTACAATCCGTAATAGGGTGGATTTACCTTTACCATTCGCACCGATTAAAGCAATCTTGTCGCCTTTTTCGATCAGCGCATCGGTATTCTTTAAAATCTCCAGGTTAGGGTATGATTTGGAAATGTTTTCCATGGTCACGACATGCCTGCCTGAAGGTTTGGAAAACTTAAAGCTGAAGTTTACTTCCGGGTTGTCATCATCCACCTCGTCCACCTTTTCCATTCGATCCAAGGCTTTGATCCGCGATTGGACCATTTTCGCCTTACTGGCCTTTGAACGGAAACGCTCGATCAAACGCTCTTCCTGCTTGATCTTGGCTTGTTGGTTTTTGAATTGATTACTCTGAATCTCTTCCCGCATGGATTTCTCCTCCAGGTAAAACGTGTAATTACCGGCATAGATGGTCAGTTTTCCTTTTCGGGATTCCACGGTTTTATTGATGATCCTATCCAAGAAATAACGGTCGTGGGATACAATAACGATTGCCCCCTCGAAAGCCTGCAGGTAAGTTTCCAGCCATTTGATGGACGGAAGGTCCAAGTGGTTGGTCGGCTCATCCAGTAGGAGGATATCAGGAGTCTGCAATAAGATTCGGGCAAGCATCACGCGCATCCGCCAACCTCCAGAAAAGGTAGCCAAGGGGCGTTTCTGTTCCTCTTCTGAAAATCCAAGTCCGGCTAGGATCTCATGGGCGCGAAATTCAATGCTATACCCATCCAAAGCCTCAAATTCCATCTGTTTATCGCTCAATTTGTTGAGGATATCATCGGAATAATCGGTCTCTAGTTTTAGCAATAACTTTTCGATTTCGGTGTGCAGCTGGTTCTGGCGCTCGAAAGCTTCCATGGCAACATGCAGAATGCTCTTATCCGAATGGTAGGACAATAGATCCTGGTTCAGATAACCGATCTTCAGGTCCTTGGCCATGGAAATGCTACCACTGGTCGGCGCATAATCGCCCACGATGAGTTTCAGCAAGGTTGATTTTCCTGCCCCATTGGCTCCGATTAAACCGGCTTTGTCCCCAGGTTTCATGTGCCAATTTGCTTCATCATACAATGCACGTGCTCCAATTTCGAATGTTAAGTTATTTATAGATATCATTTCGGATGCAAAAGTAATGAATATTTCTCCATCTTTGGCTACATTTGCAGGTATGTATAAGCTCGTAAAACCATTTTTCTTTTCAATGAACCCGGAGAAGGCGCATCATACGGTGACCGGAGGGCTTCGTGTATTCAATAAAATCTGGGGATCTAAGGCCTTGTTGAAATCGCTTTACAGCGTGGAAGATCCGCGATTGGAAACTAAGGTATTCGGATTGACCTTCAAGAACCCGGTGGGTTTAGCTGCAGGATTCGATAAGAATGCGGAGTATATTGAGGACATGGCAAAGTTGGGATTTGGTTTTATTGAGATCGGTACGGTTACTCCAAAACCACAGCCGGGAAATGATAAACCACGGATGTTTCGATTGGTTAACGATTCGGCATTGATCAATAGGATGGGTTTCAATAATCAGGGAGCAGATGTGGCGGCGGAACGATTGAAGCATCTGAAGGATCGGAATGGGCTTATCATTGGGGGGAATATCGGAAAGAATAAGGTGACGCCAAATGAAGAGGCGGTCAATGATTATATCTATTGTTTCCATGCACTGTATGAGCATGTGGATTATTTTGTGGTGAATGTGAGTTCGCCAAATACACCTGGATTACGGGATTTGCAGGAGAAAGAGCCATTGAAGCATATTTTGAATACCTTGCAGCAATTGAATCTGGAGAAGGCTTCGCAGAAGCCGATTCTGTTGAAGATTGCACCGGATTTAACGGATTCGCAGCTGAATGATATTGTGGAGATTGTGATGGATACGAAGATAGCGGGGGTGATTGCTACGAATACAACGATTTCTAGGGAAGGGTTAAGGAGTGATGCAGAATTGGTTAAAGAGGCTGGGGGAGTGAGTGGTGCGCCATTGACGAAACGTTCTACGGAGGTGATTAGGTATTTGTCGGAGAAGTCTGGTAAAGCTTTCCCGATTATTGGGGTAGGTGGTATTCATTCGGCGCAGGATGCGTTGGATAAGTTGGATGCAGGCGCGAGTTTGGTTCAGGTGTATACCGGATTTATTTATGAGGGACCTGGATTGGTAGGGGATATTTGTAAAGGGATTTTGAAGAGACGGGGGTAGGGATTGCGTCATTGCGACTATATCGTCATTGCGAGGTACGAAGCAATCTTTACAATAATCGAAAGATTGCTTCGTGCCTCGCAATGACGCATAAAAAAAAACCAAAAAAGCCGGAGAACTCCGGCTTTTTCATTATTAATTGTTAGTGTAAAAGACTTTATTGTTTTTCCAGGATATACTTATCCTTCAATGGTCCCTCAATAGGCTTTCCGTCCTGATCCAAAGAAAACAACCTGTTTTCTCCGACCCTCAACTTCATATTCACTTCCTTGCCCATCAGGTGCACCACACTTCCATTATCATGCCACATAAACTTCCCGGTATCTTCCACCTTGGTATCTCTTTCCTGATAAACACCCGTATAACTAAACGTCTCATCATTATTCAATACAATGGTCGTCTCTATTCCCGGACAATCCGCACAAGGAACAACCCCTTTATAGGTTCCATTCCAATCCAAGGAATTCTGCGAATTGTGCGCATGATCTGCATGAGCAGTGGCTGTCGTATCCGGAGATACCAATTCCGAAGTGTCCTTCGTTTCAAATTGCTTTTTATTATTGGAGGTACAAGCGCTAAAAGAAATCAACGCAATGGCCCCCATTGCCAAAAATGTGTTTCTCATACTTTTATTAAAAGTTTACCTAATTTACTAAAATTCTTCGATTAAGATGTAATATATAGGAGTTTGTTACATAATTTTTCTTATAATATAATGAAAAAGCTACATTGTGTACAATTTGCGCCAATTAAATTATTTATTAGTTCAAAATTGTAAAATAATCGATATTTCCTGTTTTATTATTCAATTGTAACAAAGGAAATCCAACCCTATACTTATTAAAAAAATCATGATTAATTAACAATTTCCACATGTTGGAGGTACTGAATGAAGTAAATAAACTTATAAATCAGTTTGTATAAGAAAAACAGGTTAAATCTTTATTAATTTCTTCGGATCAAAAGCATGATTCAATGGGCCATTTCCCTTTCCGATCTCCAGGTCTACTGCTGCAGCAATTGCCCTGTGCGTATAATAAATCCCTTTTTCACAAGCCGTTTCCAAATCTTCGCCTAGTGCCAAATAACTGGCTATGGCCGATGAAAGTGTGCAACCTGTACCATGTGTATTCCGACTTTCTATCCTTTCCGTTTCAAAAATCTTCACATCCTTATCCTTTTGTACCAACATACTACTAAGTACATCCGAATCCAGATGCCCCCCCTTCAATAGCACTGCTTTAGCACCCAAATCCAAGGCCGCAGAGGAAATACTTTCCATGTCGGCCAACTCCTTAACCGTTTCTCCCAACAAATAGGATATTTCGGGAAGGTTCGGGGTCAACAGGTCCACTAAAGGAAAAATATCCTGCTTTACACGCATCAAACAATCTTCCTCAATAAGCCTATGCCCACTACTGCTGATCATCACCGGGTCCATCACCACTTTACCCTGATAATCCTGCAAAAATTCCGCTAAGAAAGCAACATCATCCGCCTGATACAACATCCCGATTTTTATCACATCCGGATAACAATCTTCAACTATCGAAATAAGCTGTTGTTGGAAAATAGCAGAGGGTAAGGCGAAGACCGATTTAACACCTTGGCTATTCTGGATGGGTAAAGCCGATAGGACATTGACGGCGTAACAGCCCAATGAACCGATGGTTTTATTGTCGGCCTGAATGCCGGCACCTGCAGACCCATCAAAGCCTGCAATGCTCAACACGATAGGAACCCGAAAGCTGGTCTTTTCCTTCATTCTTCCAAAGATATTCTGGTCTTTTCCTTCATGCTCCCAAAGATATTAAACTTTCATCAACTCTTTTAGCCTTAACACCGTATCACGATCCTTTTGCCGCTCACTTTCCGATAGGATATTCCAAGGGATCATAGAGGGATGAAGTTTCAACTGATCATCCCGCACTTCGCCAAAATCCCATCCCTGTATATAGCGATGTGCCATCCAACGGTTATGTTCGATCATGGCCAACTTTTCCAGCTCATCCCCTTCAAAATCCAAGCTGATTGGATCTGGATCAACCAAAGGTTTACCTGTCAGCAAAAATTTATAGATGATATGATCGGCCTGCGTCCTGGAGGCATCCTTCGCATCTTCCGATAAGGTCAGCCAATCCGAAGTATAACTTGCACTTTCCGACTCGGTGCCGGCCAATAATTTCCTGTAATCATCATGGATGGCCTGAGCCAATCGATCCTGTTTTTCGCCGGTAATAAATTCGATATGACAAGTCTCCTCCATATTACCAAAGAACCGGATCCGCTTCAATTCCTCTTCCTGTGCAATCAATGACCTTAAGCCATCACCTTCTGTATTCAGACAGAAAATGGGGAAGTCCTGACCTTTGGTCCGATCCAACATTTCCAATGCCAGGTTGAGGTTGGTCTGATCATCCGCATCGGCATGGATAACCAAACTCCGATTCCCTTGTTCCAATAATCCCGATTCCTGGAAGATTGTATTGAACGATCCCTGGAAGGGAACAAAAGAATACTCAAAAATATGATGCGCTTTAGGGAACTGTTCTTCAAAAATGAGTTGCTCTGCTGCTGCATTGTTCGAAAAGACCAAAATCCTAAAATCTTGTTGGGGATCGAAGTGCAAGATCCGGAAGGCCTGAATCATCAAAGCCTTGGCATAATCAGAATAGCCGATAAAAACCAATTGCTTCAAAGGCTTCAGTTCCAGCTGTTGATCCCGAACCAAATGAGGAATACGGTTGAAAAAGGAACGTGCGACCATCTTATGGATATTAAAAAAATGAAGCTCCATATTACTGCGTTCAAACCGGAGGCCGGCATTCTTCAACAGATCCACCAGCCGAGGGTTTCGAAGGTGGATGTAGCATTTCAACAACTGATCCGAAGGTTTCTTCTTCAAGATTTCCTGCACCTTTTGAACGATTTCGATGACCGTCTGTTCGTTCTCCAGAAAAACGATCAATCGGGACGCTCTACGGATGCCCGCCTCCATTAAGGTAAGTTCATCCTCCGCATTCCCATTGATGAGCAGATGTCCTTCTTTTTTGATGCTGCTGCTATTTACATGTTCCAATTCCTTTTCGATCGCAATCGCCTTTTCCTGTTGGTCTTTCTTCACGCTATGCAATAACTGTTTTCCCTTTTTCGAAATCCCCACCGAAATGGTATGCCTGTTTTTGAAAGAAGCCTTCAATAAATTCAGCTGTTCCGAAAAGACCTTTTGGATAATCTTGTATGCCCCAAACAATAGGATGAAAATACTGCCGATCTTGACCAGGATCAACTCCCAGGGAACATGATCTGGTTCTAAGGAACTTGCCGAGGGATCCCCACCAAAAACGATCTTGATGATGCGGTAGATGCGGTCCGGTATATACCGAAGCACATTACTCTCCGGAAAATACTTCGCCAATCCTATCCAGGACAAAATGATCATGGCTATGATAAATAAAATGCCTAGGAGGCCTTTCTGTCTGCGGGTTAACTTCATGCGTCGTTATCTTTTTTTCGCTGCTATTTGTTCAGGTTCTGTTTTGCTTCCTTCAACAGGTTTTCCACTTCGGTCTTCAAGCCCTTATCCTTGATTTTTGCTAATTGGATTTCCGTGACGGCCACCAATCTTTTTCCCAGGTATTTCTGTTCCGGATGCTTTGAAAAATGTGCCGCCAGCATGGCTCGGGATAGGGGATGATGGTTGTAGGCCACCCCTAAGATCTGCAGGTTCGCATCGTTCTTGATGGGGTAGTTCTTTCGAAGCACATCCAAGATATTATTGTTGGAGTTTGGCGACACTGTCCGTGTATAAGGATCCTCGAAATACCAAGTGTTGAAATCGGCTTTATTGCCAACATAAGGAAGGATAGAGCCGGTTTCTTCATCGTATTTCTTCCCATAGAACAATTCCAAATCATTTGCCAGTTTATCCTTATTGATGTCGACCAATCCAGGGATTTCCCAGATATTAATGCTATTGCCTTCCATCAGGCTGGTCCAGGTCATGATCTTCTTGTCGCCTGGCATGATGTACATTCTATCAAAACGTTGGTTGATAAAGGGCATGGTCAAAATATTGCCCGTTTTGGCATCAATGACTTTTACAACATAGTTCAGGTTGTTCGTGTCATCCTGAATGATGATACGTTGGTCATCTTCGGTGAAATGGAAATTCGTGGAAGTTTTGCTGACCCGGAGGTTCTGGCCAAAGGATTTCTTTTTATCCAGATCCCATAGCCGCATATGGTTGGCATCCTCCGAAATGGCCATGACATTACCTTTATTATTAAACGTGATAAATGGGAATTCAATAGTTTTTAATTTAAGGATGGGTTGGAAGTTTTGAGTTTCCAACACCTGGGTATTGCCATTTCCTTCCACAAGAACCAAATGTTTGCCTGCAGGATTGAACGCCCCGGAACTTAAATTTTCCTTACCTTCTTTAAGGACTTTTTTGCTGACGATATCGACTACCTTCCATTTCCCCGGTTCTACAATAATCGCTTTGCTAAAATCTGATGAAACCGAAAAACCACCCAAAGGTTTGTTCTCTTCATAGGTTAATAATTGTTTTCCGGTAGCTACATCCCAAGCAGCGAAACTGTTTTGCGATGTTCGGGTCAACACCTGACTTTGATCGGCATTGAAGAGATAAAGTTTGGCCTGGGTTGCAAATGCTGTTCCTTTCTGTTTACCAGTTGCCGCATCAAAAATATAGGTCTTTCCGCTGGCGCCCTTTACCAAAATATGTTTTGATTTATAGAGGACCATCATGGTTTCCAATACCTCCGGAATCCGGATAAACCCTTCGGTCTTTTCCTGGGTGTCCAAGTTTATCTTATCGATCTGCTTTTTGTTTTTATAGGAGATCAAGGCTTCATTTTCTAACAGCCCAGGAATGAAAATCTTCATATCCTTTGGCCCAAAGAATTGGGCAAGGTTCAACGGCAATGACTTTACATTTTCAATAAAGGTCTGTTTATTATTGCTGACCAAGGTTTGGGTCCAATCAGGAGAAGTAAAATCCAGATTAGATGGGTCATTTTCGATGATCTTATTCAATTTGGAGAGGTAGAAAAGGTTCTCAGGCAGTGCGCTGCTTTTTAATACCCTACCGGAGTTGGGATCCAATCGGCTTATGGAATTTCCACTCCCTGCAAAAAGCTCTTTGTTTACAAAACCAGCATATTGATAACCTGCGCCATTGATAGGCCTTAAACTAGCCCAGGATGCACCGGTACTGAAATTATAGGCATATAATCCATCCAGGTTATTGACCAAAATCTGGTTCCCATCGTCTGAAAAGGTTGCTTTTGCAATACTGGAATTTAAGGACTTTTCGGTCAGCTCTTTGGCATTCCCAGCTTGGATATCAAAGAATTTAACCGTTGTTAAATCACTGTTTGGAGTATGGCTTAACACGAAGTTTTTAGAATTGCTGGAGAAATATGCACTGTTTGCACCATATTGAGGCATATTCCAAAGAATTTGTTCGGTCTTTGTTTCTGTATCCAATAAATAGAATGCCGTTTTAACAATAAAAATTACGTATTTACCATTTGGCGAAACTGCCAAATTATAGACAAAACTAGAATCCTGATTCGCTCGGAGTAATTCCTCCTTATCCTTTTCAATATCATAGCGAACAATGTTATTCCGATCTTTTGCTGTAACATAGACCCGTTGCTGCGCATCGAACAAAGGATATCGGATTTGATTGATATAAATGCTATCCACCTGTTTATGGAACTTTCTATTGACGGCATCCCAAACCTGTAGTACATTTTTGAACCCGCCTACATTGGCAAATCCAACGAGCCATTTACCGTTCGGGCTGAATCGCAGGTTCCCATAGTTCATATTGGGCATCAGCGTCAGATCCTCTTGTACGGCCAACATGGAATTGGCAAATAATTTGGCGCTTTCATCCCCACGCCGGGTTGCCTCAGCAATATATGCGGCTCCATCGCCATACTCGCTTTCGGTCAATTTATTGATGCCAGAGGTATAAAGTGATTTCGCGAGGTTCCTTAAAGCAGAATTTCGCTGGTTCCAGGCAAATATCCCAGCGATGATGGCCATGATGGCCAAGGCTGAGATCGCTGTAGCAATGCGTTTAATGTTGCGGTTCTTTTGCTTCATCTTCTCCATCTGGTAGGCCTGGTCGCGCTTGGTCAATTCACCCAATGGAACCCCTAAAATACCAGCGATGATCTTCAGCAAGGCCAAATCCAACCGTTTTTTGTACTCCTCTACTTCTGCTTTGATCTGCTGTTGCGGAACATTATTATCGTGCAGTTGCCGCCGTAGCGCCTCTGCGGACGTAAACCCTTCCTCTTGGCTGTGGGGGATGCGAACATCCGCAGCCAACACCTCTTCCGGTTTTGTTTCATCCACCTTCCCCTCGGCATCCACATGGAATCTCAATTCTGGCGGGAAACATTGGGCATCGGTCTGAACCTCTCCGTATTCGGGTTCGCCACTGATGATCAATGCCATAACCTGTTTGGATTTTCCCGTTTGCTTGAAATAGCGGATCTCATCCCTTACATACGTAGATTTCGCCGAACGGGGCGAGCTTAAGTAGATCAGAAATTCGGAATTGTCCAAGGCAGAGGTCAAGGAATTGCTCAAACTGGAACTTGCAGAAAGTTCCTTTTCATCCTGAAAAACAGGGTAGATCTGCCGCGGAATTTCCTGTCCGGCCTTATTTTTCTTACCGATGAGATCCTCCGGGATTTCATAGGTCTCTAAAGCATGATGTAGCCAGTCTGCCCATTTGCGCCCTTCCCCCTGATTGTTTGCATGACTGTAGCTAATAAATGCTTTATATCTCTTTTCGTTTTCTTGGTTCTCCATAATTAGCTCCTTTCTCTAACACAAAAATTAATCCATAAAGTTTTTGTAACTTCTTAATAGGCTTGAATTGTTTTTATCCTGAATTTGCTACCTTTAAAAACCTTTTTTAAAACATACGATTAAACATAAACAGCAGACAGAATTAAAATATTGATCGTATAATATGCATAACAAACATTCAAAGATGTACTGGGCATTGGCAATCTCCTTGCTTTTTGCTGGTCCATCCATGGCGACTACATTTTCAGAACCTATAGCCCAACATATCCAACAGCAGGATAGCGTGTCGGTTGTTTCCATCAGTAAGATTAACCCAACAACGGTAGAGCTATTATTATCCAATAAGCAGCGTATTGCCTTGGATTTTTATGGGAACAACATCTTTCGGATCTTTCAGGACAACCATGGCGGAATCCTTCGCGATCCGCAGGCAAAACCTGAAGCCCAGATCCTAGTCGATAATCCTAGGAAATCCGTGAATCAGCTCCAGGTAGGATCTGATGCCAACATGGCCAGCATCGAAACAGCAGAACTGAAGATTGAGGTCGATAAAAAAACAACCACCTTTAAAGTTTATAATAAAAAGAACAATCAATTGGTCTTGGAATCCCTTGCCGCTTTCGCTTTCGATAAGAAGCAGGTGGTCTTGAAATTCAAGGAAAACCCGGATGAATATTTTTATGGGGGTGGAGTGCAGAACGGCAGATTTTCCCATAAAGGGAAGACCATTCTGATCGAAAACACGAACAGCTGGACAGATGGTGGAGTTGCTTCACCAACACCTTTCTATTGGTCGACCAAAGGCTATGGTTTTATGTGGTACACCTTCAAAAAGGGAAAATACGATTTCGGGAACAAAGAGAAAGCCGTTGTCAATCTATCCCATGAAATCAATTACCTGGATGCGTTCATTACGGTGAGTGATTCACCGATCGGTTTATTGAACGATTTCTACCAATTGACCGGCCATCCGGTTTTGATTCCGAAGTTTGGATTCTACCAAGGCCATCTGAATGCGTATAACCGCGACTTTTGGAAGGAAGATGAAAAAGGGATTCTTTTTGAAGATGGTAAACGGTATAAGGAGAGTTCCAAGAATGAGGGCGGAACGAAAGAGTCCTTGAATGGAGAAAAGAACAATTATCAATTTTCTGCGCGAGCGGTGATTGATCGCTATAAGAACCATGATATGCCCTTGGGTTGGGTACTTCCGAACGATGGTTATGGAGCGGGCTATGGGCAGACCGAAACCTTGGATGGCAATATCCAAAACCTGAAGGAATTTGGGGATTATGCTCGTCAGCATGGGGTAGAGATCGGTCTTTGGACGCAATCGGATTTACATCCAAAGGATTCCATTGGGGCCTTATTGCAGCGTGATATCGTGAAAGAGGTGCGCGATGCCGGGGTTCGTGTCCTGAAAACGGATGTGGCCTGGGTTGGAGCTGGATATTCCTTCGGATTGAACGGCGTGGCCGATGTGGGGCATATCATGCCGTATTATGGCAATGATGCTCGACCATTTATCATATCACTGGATGGCTGGGCGGGAACCCAACGGTATGCCGGAATCTGGTCAGGAGACCAGACAGGTGGGGTTTGGGAATATATCCGTTTCCATATTCCAACCTATATTGGTTCCGGTTTATCCGGACAGCCGAATATCACATCGGATATGGATGGTATCTTCGGCGGGAAGAATAAAACCGTCAATACCCGCGATTTCCAATGGAAAACCTTCACTCCAATGGAATTGAATATGGACGGTTGGGGATCCAATGAGAAATATCCGCATGCCTTGGGCGAACCGGTAGCTTCCATCAATAGGCATTACCTGAAATGGAAATCGGAACTTATGCCTTATGCATATAGCATTGCCAAAGAAGCTTTGGACGGAAAACCTATGATCCGCGCCATGTTCCTGGATTATCCTAATCCATATACCTTAGGAACATCAACCCAATATCAATTCCTTTACGGACCAAGTATTTTGGTTGCTCCGATCTATCAGGAGACCAAGGCAGATACCTTGGGAAATGACATCCGCAACGGGATTTACCTGCCGGAAGGGGAATGGGTGGATTATTTCTCGGGTGAAACATTTGCAGGGAACCGAATTGTGAATAATTATCAGGCGCCGATCTGGAAATTGCCTGTTTTTGTAAAACGTGGTGCCATTATTCCATTGACCAACCCGAACAATAATGTCAAGGAGATCAAGAAAGATCATCGGATCTATGAGGTCTATCCATTTGGCAGGACCATCTTCAACGAGTACGATGATGATGGGGCAACGCAGGCATATCTGTATGGACAAGGGGTGACCACTTGTATCGATTCGGAGCTGGATGAAAAAGGCAAGGCCAAGATCACGGTATTTCCGACGGTTGGTGAATATCCGGACTTTGTTGCAGAGAGATCGACGGAATTTAGGGTAAATGCTACGGCTAAACCGAAAAAAGTTTCGGCCTTTGTGGGTAAGAAAAGGGTGAAATTAACGGAAGTGGACAACTTGGAAGAATTCAATAGCGGTACGAATGTTTATTTTTATGAGGAGCGGCCGAATCTGAATCAATTTGCGACCAAAGGAAGTGAATTTGAAAAAGTGGCCATCATCAAGAATCCATTGATCCATGTGAAAGTGGAGAAGGTGAATACGCAAGAGGAGGCAGTTTCTACGGAGATCCAAGGTTATGAATATCAACCTACAAATACCTTCCTGAAATCTACCGGTGCAGTTGCTGCTCCTGCCAATGTGCAGATCAGCGAAGCAAATACCAAAGCTTATACGCTTAGCCCAACATGGGATTTGGTGAATAACGCAGATTATTACGAGATCAGTTTTCAGGATATGTTGTATTCGCATATTCAGGACAGTACCTTGTTGTTTGATGGACTGAAAGCGGAGACGGATTATCAATTTAAGATCCGTTCGGTGAATAAGGATGGGGTTTCGGATTGGAAGGATTTCCAAAAGAAAACCAAAGCGAATCCATTGCAATTTGCGATTACGGGAATTACGGCGAGTACTTCTGTGCCTAACCAGGGGTCAGAAGGGGTGAACAGGTTGTTCGATTTTGATGAGGGGAACATGTGGCATACCAAGTGGGGTCAGAAAGCGGTTCCATTTGATATGATCATTGATCTGAACTCCTTTAATCAATTGGATAAGTTCCATTATTTGCCGAGATCTGGCCGTGGAAATGGAATTCTGTTGAAAGGAAAGGTGTATTACAGTTCGGATAAGAAGAATTGGACGGAAGCAGGGGATATCAACTGGGAAAACAATGATAGCGAAAAGCAGTTTGTTTTTGCAGAAAAACCGAATGCAAGGTTTATTAAATTGTCGATCAGTGAAGCGGTAGGTGGATTTGGATCAGGTAGGGAAATGTATGTGTTCAAAGTACCTGGAACGGAGAGTTATCGTCCGGGGGATATTAATAATGACCGATTGATCGATCGGAATGATTTGACTTCTTATCTTAACTATACAGGTTTGAGACAAGGTGATGCGGATTTTGAAGGTTATGTGAGTAATGGGGATATCAATAAGAATGGCTTGATCGATGCTTATGATATTTCGAATGTAGCAACGCGTTTGGATGGGGGAGTGGAGATTAATTCGGATGAAAAATTAGGGGGTTCTATTAGTATCAGTACGGATAAAGTGAATTATGCGAAGGATGAGATCGTGGAAATTCATGTGAAAGGGAATAAGCTTGTTGGGGTTAATGCGTTGAGCTTTGCACTGCCTTATAGTTCGCAGGATTATGAGTTTGTGGGGATTGAGAATATTTTGGTGAAGCAGATGGATAATATGACAAATGATCGTTTGCATACGAATGGTCAGAAGGCGTTGTATCCGACTTTTGTGAATGTAGGAAATCAGGAGACGCTGAAGGTTGATTCAGGGGATATTTTTGTTATTAAGTTGAAAGCCAAACGTGCTTTGAAATTTAATTTGAAGGCAGTGGATGGGATATTGGTGGATAAGGGCTTGGATACGGTGAGGTTTTAGTTTTTAGATTATAGATGATAGACGATAGATTATAGACTTTACCGTCATTGCGAGCCATACGTCATTGCGAGGAACGAAGCAATCTTTCTTTTTCTCGTCATTGCGAGGAACGAAGCAATCTTATTTTAATATCATTCTAGGCCTTTTTTGTCATCCTGAGCGTAGTCGAAGGATCTGTACGGTTGCATTCGAACAGATGGTTCGACTACGCTCACCATGACATGGGGGAAGATTGCTTCGTCGTGCCTCCTCGCAATGACGTATGGCTCGCAATGACGAATATTTTCTCCCCCAAATGAGGAGAAATCCTTAAAGAAAACTTCCCTAAAAAGTATACCCTAAACTCAAATGCGGAAAATAAGGCATAAAGAAACCTTTACCAAACGTTGGGGTAAAACCAGCGCGGAAATTAAATCCGCCATCTACCGGTTGTAGGCGATATCCGAAAGTCAAATTCCCCACCATACTGGATCTATTTCCTTCAATGAATAACAATTCATTGTTCGGATCATTCTGCTCATCCCAGGATACATTATAATAAGTAGCACCTACGCCCATCTCAAAGTAATGTTTGTTCTTACCCAATAGGTAATTTAATCCTACAGGCAATGTAAATACACCTTCATCGTCAATATTTAAATAACTGACCCCAATTCGGCCACCAAAACCATTACGTGTGTTCTGAAAACGCGTGTCGTAGTTTACGGAATAGGTAATCCCAGGTCCTAAAACCTCAAAATAGATGGTCTGTGCTCTTGGACCCTCTTCATGGGTATTTGGATTTTGTGCAAATGCCATACTGCTCAAACATAAGGCAGCTAAGGCTAAGGTAATTGATTTTAGTTTCATAATGTACGATTAATAGATGGTACAATGTTAATAAAAAAATAGATATAAAGGGTTATTTTATTTCCTTTAAGCGATATTTTGTTTAACTTGTTGTTTAAACAATCAACCTATCAACTATACAAACGTATATTATCAATAAAATGAGACAGTCACCAACCACCAAGGTTAATTTCGCTCTAAAAACACGGTTAAAGCAACCTTAAAGCATGTTTTTGTATATAAAACATAGTAAAAACATACTTTCACATTACTTTCAGTATGGTTTCACTGCGAAGCCAACCCGAAAAATAAGGGGCCATCCATATCGGACAGCCCCTTCGTTTTTAGTTTTGAATGATATTAATCAGCTAATGGTAGATATTGTCGATCAGCCAATTTTAAATCATTAATTAGCTAAAATAAATTGTACTTCTGCTTGGAACTTCACCTCGTCACTTACCATCACACCACCAGTTTCCAAAGCCGCATTCCAAGTCAAACCGAAATCATTTCTGTTGATCTTTCCAGTTACGGTATAACCTGCTTTTTGGTTGCCCCAAGGATCTTGGCTTGTACCACCGAATTCCACATCAAATGTTACGGATTTTGTATTTCCTTTGATGGTCAAATCACCAGTCAATTTATACTCTTCTTCATCTTCTTTCACGATTTTCGTGGAAACGAACGTGATCGAAGGATGGGAAGCAGCACCGAAGAAATCTTCACTTTTTAGGTGTTGATCGCGTTGTTCGTTGTTGGTGCTTACGGAATCCGTTTTGATGTCTACCGAAATTTTTGCGTTTTCAAGTCCTTCACCATCATTTTCAACGGTAATGTCGAAGTTGGTGAACTGACCTTTAACGGTAGAGATCATCATGTGTCTTACTTTAAATTCAATTTCACTGTGTGCTGGGTCTAAGTTCCAAGTTGCCATAATATTTTCTTTTTTAAATGATATAAATACTTTTCTATTGATTTTGTTTGTTGCAACAAAGATAGGGCAGGAAAAAAAGCTGCACATTGATGTATGTTAAGAAATCTCTTTTTTCCGTAAAAGCTTTTCATAGAGCTTTTCCGAAGCCTTGTGTTTGGCCATGCGAATGGTTAGCAGGTAGATGAGGATGGAAGCGAAAATAAAGAACAGGGCGGCTAGAATGGTAAAACTGCTCAGGACCTGGTAGAAAACAGAGCTGCGCAGATCGATATAAGAAATAGGTAGGAAGAAAATTGCTTGGTTCGGGTTTTTTGAATTGACCAAGGTGATGTAGGATTTCTCGACCAACAATTTTTCCGCTATCAGCAAGGTCTCCTGTTTCTTTTGGTTGCTGCTCCTGTTGTCCCAAAATGGAAAATATCGTTTTAAGGTATATTGCTGAATATGGTTATACTCTTTTCCATTGGTCCTGCTCTGAAAACAAATCTCCACAAAAGCGTGACCATTGCTTTTGAAGCCTTTAAAATGATGAGGTTCCAAGTCTAGAATCTCCACTTCTTTCTTTTTCCAGCTTCGATGTGACCATTTGAATTCCTGGATCTTGAGGTATGGGGAAATACTGATCGTGAGCAAAAAGAGTAGGTAGACAAATACAAAAGTGCTGAACAGCTTGATATAGATCAGTTTGGAGAAGGTGAATCGGAGATTGTTTCGGATAAATATGATGACTATACTGATTGGGAAACAATATAAGGCGTAGCGAAACGGGAAGATGTACCCCACAATAACCAACACGAACAGCATCATGATGGTTTTGCCCACATTGTCGCTTATTTTATCTCTTTTACGTTTAAATTCCAAAATTACGGTTACTAATTTTCAGCAAAGATAAAGGCTGTTTAAAATTATCATATAAAAATAAAAAAATAATTTATAAAAAATTCTTTAGGGTGTTAATTTACCCGTTGGAAGTTAAAAATGATGCCCTGTATGCCATGATATGGCCAATGTTTTCGAGTGGCTTAAGCCGAGGTTTAAATTTTTAAATCTGATTTCTCAAGGTGGAGATATATTTTATGTTTTAAGGAAAGGCCCGCAGGTGCATAAATGGAACAATTTATGTAGTATATAGCTAGGCTGCAGATTATGGAAATTTGAGGAAGATTAAGGAGATTAAATGAAGATCAAGGTAATTATAACAGGTTCAACAGGAATGGTTGGAGAGGGCGTACTGCTGGAATGCCTGCAGAACCCAGATGTAGAACAAATTTTATTGTTGAACCGGAAGCCTTATGGTATCGATCATCCGCAGGTGAAGGAGTTGATTCATAGTGATTTTAATAACCTGAGCAGCATCAAAGAGGAATTGATGGGTTATGATGCCTGCTTCTTTTGTGCAGGAGTTTCCTCGGTGGGCATGTCCAAGGAAGAGTATTTCCGCCTGACCTATACCTTAACCTTGAATTTTGCCAAGGATCTGGTAGCCATCAATCCGGAGATGGTTTTCTGTTATGTTTCTGGCCGGAGTACGGATAGTTCGGAACAAGGCAGGGTGAATTGGGCGAATGTGAAAGGGAAAACAGAAAATGACCTGATGCGTTTGCCATTTCGGGCGGTATATAATTTTAGGCCCGGGATAATGGGCCCAACCAAAGGGGCCAAGAATGTTAAGGGCGCTTTTAAGGTCATCGAATTTCTGTACCCATTCCTGCGCCCATTTAATAAAACCTACTTTTTGACCTTAGCGGAGGTTGGCCGAGCCATGATCAATGTGTCGTTGAATGGGTATAATAAACATGTACTGGAGATTCAGGATATTTCCTTTTTGGCCAACAATAATCAATAATCGTTTTTTGAACAAATAACTGATTCCTTTCTATCTTGGTTTTTATAGGAAATTAAAGATCACTTTCAGTACCGCCATTCTACCCCGGAGCTGATACAGGTTATGGCTCTGACTATTTGCGCTGATGGAATAGGTTTCAAAGGATTTGACATTGGCGAGATTGGTCATGTTCAATTCCAGATCAGTTTTCCATTTGGCAAAGCGATATCTAGCAAAACCATCCAAAAATACATAATTGATATCTTTTAAGCCTTCCTGTTGGTTAAATAGGTGCCGCGCCGTGAAGCGCAGGGTCAATCCCTTGAAGAGGTATACTGGCAAACCAACGGATTGGTTGACATTAAAGGAGGTTCGATCGAGGCTTCCATCGCCTGATCCAGCTTGATTATCCGACCAGCTCGCCAAACCGAAGTAAGATAGGTTCAGGTTCTTCCAGATTTTGGTTTCCACCTGCGTCCGCAAGCTATAGCTGTATTGTTTAAAGGGGAGGAGCTCCTGATTAAACAATTGGTTGTAGTCGGTCATGCTCCAATTGGCATTGACTTTTAGGGAGCTTGCCCATTTGAAGATGTACTTATCGATCCCAAAGCTGGTGGATAGGGAATTGACCTGGTTCTCTCGATCCAACAATTGGGTATTGGTGCTGTTTTCTCCCACTTCGTTGGATATGATATTGGAGGAGATATTCTGGGAATAGCTGATTCCTGCGTTCATGAAGAACATCTTCAATGTTCTGTTGAACTTGTAATTCAGATTGGCAGACCGGGATTCATATTCGGCTAGTCCGGCCAAGTTATTGGACAGGCTGCGGTAATTGCGGAGCACGATTCCCCGGTATACATTGTCGATATTTCCAAAGGAATTGGTACGGTAGATACCTAAGCTCAGCTCATCCTCCGACGCCACGCGCAATTTGGCATTCAGCGAAGGCTGGAAAAGCAGCTGCTGTTGTTTATTCTTGATATCAAAATTCGGGTCGGCAAAGTGGGTAAACTGCAGCATGAGGGGTAAGGTCAATGTTACTGCCAAACGTTTCTTTTCCCAATCGTATCCCGCTTCCGTGGAGAGGCTATACCGTTGCCAGTCCATATGGTTAGTTAGGGAATCCTGTGGGAAAGCCATGCTGCTGCCTTCAATTTCCTTTTCTAATCGGCTATTGAACTGCTGTTTGTCGAGGATAGCGCCCATTCTATAACTCTGTCTGATCTTGGTGGTTGGGATGCGGTAGCCTAGATTTGCTCTGGAAAATAGGGTGGGCACTTCCACAAATTGAAGGCTGGCGTCGTAGGGCAGGTTATTGTTTAAGCGATCGGCAAATACTCCAGGGGCTAAACGGAGGGTCTGTGGTTTATTGCCATAATCCAGGTACCATTCCAGTTCCAGGAGGTTTTCTTTTTTTGTTTGGGGTATATAGAAGAAATGATTGGAAAAGCCTTTGATCTTTTCGTTCAGACTACCGCTGTTGTTCGTGTTATTGGCCAGAATATCCGCCATACTTTCATCCTGCCTGTATTCGAGGGCCAAAACGTTGTTGATGTATTTATCCTTACTGTTCTTGCTGGCCGTAAACCTCAAGGAACTGATAAACTGTTCGTTTTCCTTATCCTGGATCTCTTGTAGAACGAACTGCTCATTTTCGGTGAGGTAGGTGTTGGATCCTTCGAAATGGTTTTCATCGCGACCCAACATCAATTGGATATTGGATTTCAGCTGCCAGTCGTTTTTCAGGTTGACCAGGTTATTGGCGTTCAGGCTGGCATGATCGTTCAGGAAGTAATTGGCTTTTCCCAGCATCGGTCCGCCAACAGTGCCCAGAGAAAGTAGGTTATTGATGGCGGTACGGCCAAGTTTCTCCATAATGGAATTGCTATTGAAGCCTGTGAAATCCTGCTCCAAATCGCGACCTACATTGTTCCCTTGCAGCACATTGAGCACCTTAAATTTCTTGTTGAAAAGGATGCTGTTGAGTTCGGCATCGTATTGTTTGGGAATTCCAGCTCCTAATTTCACTTCGCCGGTCATCTTCATTTTTGCTTCATCCTTGATGACGAGATTAAGCGCAACAGCATCCGTAAATTTCTTGTTTTTTAGGACCTTGAGGTGTTCATGGTTCTGCAATACCTGGATGTCCTTGACCATTTTGTAGGGGATGGTGCGTGTTCCGATATTATACCGATCTTCCAGGAGATCATCTCCATCGATATAGAGGTGGGAGATGGATTTTCCCTGGAATTTGATGTTTCCATTGTCGGAAACCTCCATGCCGGGCAATTTCTTGAGCACATCCCCAATGGAACGGTCCATTTCGTTGGCAAAGCTATCCACGTTGTAGCTGATGGTATCTCCGATGCGCTGGATCGCCGGTCGGGATTTGACCATGATGGAATCCAGGAGGGTGGTATTCTGTTCCAGCTCTATTTTCAGATTTTTAAGATCGGGTGAATGATTGGCAGATTGATTAGCTGCCTGTTCTGCCGACAGGGACATACTGAATTTTTTATAGCCCAGGTGGTTGATCTCTAACCGGCTTGCTTTTGTTGCAGCATTGTTCTGCAGTTGAAAATAACCCTTGCTATCGGTCTGTTTGAAGGCCAATATCTTATTTTCTGCAGATTTCAGCAGGATACTGGCGGAAGGAATGGCTTTTCCGGATTGCTTGTCGATCAGGTAGCCTTGTATGCTTTGCCCTTGAGTAAAGCATAGGGAGGCCAAACAGGCTAATATTAGCGAGGTTAAATAACGTAGGAACATGGTTGGTTTTTGATCTTCTGTTTTGTGAATTGTTTATGGTTTTAATTCAATGGGATTATTCACAATAGGCGATGGTTTGTAATTGCTGTTATCGCTTTTCACCGTAAAAGATTTTATCTTACTTGGATCCATGGAGCCAGAAATAGCCGATGAAGAGGAAGAGCCGGAGGGTCTTCCAGAAACGATAGTCATGCCACCCCTTCCTCCTGAACTACCACCGCTAGCCGTTGTGATACTGCCTCCTGATTTTGCCTGCATATAGGCCATCGGATTTGCCCGGTATCCCTCTTCTTGTTTTTTAACCTCCGCTGGGGTAGATTTGATCGCATAATCCGGAGCTTCTATGAGGACATTGTTGGTTTCATCCAATTTATCGAAGCCAGCATATTCAAAAACCACTTCTTTTTTGAGGTCTTCTGCCGATAGGATCAAGCCTGGAAGGCCATGTAATTTCCAAGGACCGAAGGAAAAAGGCAGGTCGGTGGTAAACCATGCGGTGTATTGTCTGCCCTTGTAGTTGGTTGTCGCTTTTTGGCAGGTATAGCCTCCGATGGTCTTGGTTTCGTCATGGATCTCCCATTCTGGTACATCGTAGGCATTATCCATCAAAAAGGTATTCCCTCCAAAACGGGCAATCTCCAAGATTTTCTTTTCTTCCGGTTGAATGATAAAGTTGCGGTCTATGGCTGTTGAGCTTTTGCTCAGCACCAGATTGCCATCAAAACTTGGGCTTTCCATCTGTTTTTTCACTTCCTGGTTCAATCGCTCTGAAGAATAGGAGGTATAATAGGAACCTTTCTGCCCGAGGTAAGTAACGACTTCATCCAGTCGGGGATTCTCTCTTTTATTGGTGTCGTTGATATGTTTGAATTGGTAATGCACCTTGGCGACTGGTTTTTCCTGTGCGGAAAGGCCTATGCTGAAGGCTAAAGCGGCAAAAAATAGGATTGATCTTTTCATGGTTTATTAATTTTTAATAAACCTACGAAATATTAGTAATATATACAAAAAGAAAATAATTACATTTGTTAGGAAGGATAAAACAAAAAGGAACGTGGCAAAACTGAAGATAAATTACCCTAAGGATAAATTACAGAACAATTCAACGGTTTGGAAGTATGGGATGGTGGTATTGACGATCATTCTGATCTGTATATTTTTACCTAAGCAACCACGATTTCGGTACGAGTACCAAAAGGGGAAGCCCTGGAACCATGAGAACCTGGTATCTCCCTATAACTTTGCGATCTTAAAGACGCCGGAGGAGCTGGCGCGGGATAAGCAGTATATCCTAAAGACGGTTCAGCCGATATACAACCTGAACGATGTGGTGAGCAAGGAGCAGATCGACCAGTTCAATACGGACCTGAACGAGAAATGGCAATCCAGCCAGTTGGACTCCGTGGAGGGAGCCGATATCAATAAATATCGAGCGGTAGGGACCGCGCTTTTGGATTATGTTTATGGTCGGGGGGTGATCTCTTTGAATAACCGGTTTCAGGTGAAGGGGGATGATTCCTTGAAGCATGATCCGACGGCGATGGAATATAATTTTGTGCTGGTGCATGATAATATTGCGCAGCAGAAGAATACGGTGGATTGTTTTACGATCGAAACGGCGAACCAATACATCCGGAGCGCGCTGGAACGGAATACGGAAATAAGCTTTAAGCCTTGGCTGGCGGAGATCCTGAAGAGTTACATCACGATCAATTTTGTTTTTAATGAAAGCCAGACGAATAAGGTGGAGCAGACGGCATTGTCGAATATCTCGACCACGCGGGGGATGGTGCAGAAGGATGAGCTGATTGCGGAGCAGGGCAAGATCGTGAACAACGACAGTTACCAGAAGCTGGAATCCCTGCGGAAGGTCTTTGAGGATGAATCGCGGATATCGGGTGAGCAGAACCTGGTGACCTTCGGACATTTTATCCTGATCTCCCTGGCAATGACTTTGTTGATGGTGTTCCTGTACTTCTTCCGGATCGATATCTTTAATAATAACCGGCTGTTGTTCATTATCTTTCTGGTGATCCTGGTGATGCTGGGGGTATTGAGCTGGGCGATCAAGATGAAGATCCCGAGCCTGTATTACATTCCGTATTGTAGTGTACCTATTATCTTCCGTTTATTGTTCGATACGCGGATTGCATTGAATATACATATCTTGATGGTGCTGGTGGCAGGACTGTTCGTTCCGAATAGTTTCGACTTTGTGTTCCTTCAGTTTACGGCAGGTATGGTGGCCATCTATAGCATCAAGACCTTGGTGAAAAGGGAGCAGTTCCTGGTTTCCTCGGTCATTATTCTGGCGACCTATATCATGGCCTATGTGGGGCTGGTATTGACGCGGAACGGATCCTTTAGCAGCATCTATTGGCAGGATATCCTTCCTTTTACGGTGAGTGTGGGCTTGACCTTATTGGCCTATCCATTGATCTATGCGTTTGAGAAGTTGTTCGGCATTGTGTCGGATCTGACCTTGATGGAGCTGACGAACTCGAACTCGCGCTTGTTGCGGGAGCTTTCCTTGAAGGCACCGGGCACTTTCCAGCATTCTTTGCAGGTGGCGAATCTGGCGGAGGCAGCGATCTATAAGATAGGGGGGAACCCTTTATTGGTTCGTGCGGGGGCTTTGTACCATGATATCGGGAAGATGATCAATCCTTTGTATTTTATCGAGAACCAGAAGACGAATGATAATCCGCATGAGGAGCTGACGCCGGAGCAATCGGCACAGATCATTATTTCGCATGTGCTGAAGGGGATCGAGATGGCGCGGAAGCATCAGATGCCGGAGGTGGTGATCGATTTTATCCGTACGCACCATGGTACGACGAAGGTGGATTATTTCTATAATCTGGCGGTGAAGGATAATCCGGATAAGGTGATCGATGAGTCTATCTTTAAGTATCCTGGCCCGGTTCCTTTTTCGAAGGAGACGGCGGTGTTGATGATGGCGGACTCGGTGGAGGCGGCTTCCAGGGCGTTAAAGGAGCCTACGGAGGAGTCTATCAATAATCTGGTGGATAAGATCATTGAGCATAAGCTGATGCAAAGGCAGTTTGCGAATGCGAATATTACAATGCGGGATATTACGGAGGCATCGAAGATTTTTAAGGCGATGTTGAAGAGTATTTATCATGTGAGGATTGATTATGATCTGACGAAGAAGAAGGAGGGATAAAAAATATATGGAGATTCTGGATAGGGCACTGAAAAAGTCCTCTTTTAGATTGGGCAAAAAAAGGAGTAGAAAACAACAGTTTTCTGCTCCTTTTTTCGTATCTTAAAGTAGGCTTTAACGGACATCAGGATGCTCTCTACCC
>PJUF01000333.1_pt1 | contig 37081 bp, 38 predicted proteins | sample 1512191 | NCBI WGS metagenome assembly PJUF01 (sample SAMN08177673, study PRJNA422409) | Feces metagenome, whole genome shotgun sequencing project. | isolation source: Chicken feces (3) enriched on wood chips | host: Gallus gallus | place: USA: Madison | collected 2015-01-15 | reverse complement strand
GCCGCCATGGTCGAGCCGCTGGGCGTCCTCGGCATCGTCGCGCCACCGACCCAGCCGCTCCTGGGCTCGATCGCCCTTCTCGCCCCGGCCATCGCCATGGGCAATAGCGTGGTCCTGGTCCCCTCCGACCGCGCCCCGCTCTCGATGACCGACTTCTACCAGGTGCTCGAAACCTCCGACATGCCCTCGGGCGTCGTCAACATCGTCACCGGCGACAGCGCCACCCTCGCCAAGACCCTGGCCGAACACGACGGTGTCGACGGCCTCTGGTTCATGGGCAGCGCGGAAACCTCCGCCATGGTCGAAAAAGCCTCCATCGGCAATCTCAAGCAGACCTGGACCAGTCGAGGCCTCGCCTACGACCTCTCCCAACCCCGCTTCGCCGCCGACTACTTCCTCGCCAAAGCCACCCAGATCAAAAACGTCTGGATCCCATACGGGGCGTAAAGCGATGGGGGACAAGATCGAGATCGAAAATGTCGGCCAGCCGGGCAAGACCTATCGGGTCGATGCCGACAAGTTTAACGCCATGCGCGCAGCCGTGCTCAAGGTGCTGCCCAGTGCAGCGCCGGGCATGGCTGTCGCGGACCTCATTGCCGCTGTGAAGCCGCATCTGCCGCAGGACCTGTTTCCCGGCGGCGAAAAGGCTGGGTGGTGGGTCAAGGGCGTGCACCTCGATCTGGAGGCCAAGAAGATCGTCGCGCGCACGCCGGCGCCCGTCCGGCTCTACAAGCTCTAGGACCCCGCATGGTTTTCCTCCCCCAGGAAGTGATCATCAGGAAGCGCGACGGCCAGGACCTGTCCCCGACCGAAATCGCTGACTTCATCCAGGGCTTTGCCGACGGCACCGTCTCCCACGCCCAGGCCGCCGCCTTCGCCATGGCCGTCTATTTCCGCGACATGACCATGGACGAGCGCGTCGGCCTGACCCTGGCCATGCGCGACAGCGGCACGGTCCTCGACTGGTCCGATCTCGATGGCCCGGTGGCCGACAAGCATTCCACCGGCGGGGTCGGCGACAATGTCAGCCTCATGCTGGCGCCGATCCTGGCCGCCTGCGGCATCTATGTGCCGATGATTTCCGGCCGAGGCCTCGGGCATACAGGGGGTACACTCGACAAGTTCGACGCCATTCCCGGCTACCAGACCCAGCCCGACAATGCGCTTTTCCGCAAGGTGGTGAAGGAGGCCGGCTGCGCCATTATCGGCCAGACCGCCGATCTCGCCCCCGCCGACAAGGTGCTCTACGCCATCCGCGATGTTACCGGCACGGTGGAGTCCGTTGCGCTCATCACCGCCTCGATCCTGTCCAAGAAGCTCGCCGCCGGCCTTGGCGCCTTGGTTCTAGACGTCAAGACCGGCTCCGGCGCCTTCATGCCGACACTGGAGAAGTCGCGTTCCCTTGCCGAAAGCCTTGTCACCGTCGCCAATGGGGCCGGGCTGAGGACGAGCGCGCTGATCACCGACATGAACGAGCCGCTGGCCAGCGCTGCCGGAAATGGCCTCGAAGTGCGCAATGCCGTCCACTTCCTCACTGGCACCCATCAGGACCCGCGCCTGCGCGAAGTGACCCTGGCGCTCTGCGCCGAAATCGTGCTGATGACCGGCAAGGCGGCAAGCCCCACTGAAGCGCGCCTCAAGGTCGACGACGCGCTCGACAGCGGCCGTGCAACCGAACATTTCGGCGCCATGGTGAAAGCCCTCGGCGGCCCCGCCGATTTCGTCGACAAGATGGACAGCCATCTCGCGCCCGCGCCCATCATTCGCGATGTCTTCGCCGCGGGACAGGGGACGATCTCGTCAATCGATACTCGTGCCGTCGGCATGGCCGTGGTCGCCCTGGGTGGCGGCCGTGCCACGCCCAGCGACACGATCGACCATCGCGTCGGCTTCGACCGTCTGGCCCCCCTCGGCGCCACGGCCGATGCCCAAACCCCGATCGCTCGCATTCACGCCGCCGACGAAGCCAGCGCTGCCGACGCCGAAGCGCGGTTGCGAAAGGCTTACGGTCTTGGCGGCGCAGTGCCGAACAATCCGCTGATTGCGGATCGGATAGGTTATCCGGGATAACGTTCATCGCCTCCCTCCCCCTTGAGGAGAGGGACAAAATGTGGGGGTGTCGGCGCCTCCACTGGAACAGAGTTCTGGGCGGTCACGACACGCCCACCCCTAATCCCTCCACTCAAGGGGAAGGGGAAGAAGAAGGAATAAAAATGCCCCGCGCCATAGTCTGCCTCCTCGACAGCGTCGGTATCGGCGGCGCGCCTGACGCTGCCGCCTATGGCGACGAGGGCGCCAATACCGTGGGCCACATCGCCGAATGGGCCGCGACCGGCAGGGCGGATCGCGACGGGTTGCGCGCAGGCCCCCTCCATGTGCCCAATATGGACGCCATGGGCCTCGGCGCGGCCACAAAGCTCTCGAACGGCAGCTTGCCGCCTGGCCTGTCGCCTACCCCCCGGGGCGGCCGCTTCGGCGTCGGCCGCGAGATCAGCAAGGGCAAGGACACGCCATCGGGTCATTGGGAAATCGCCGGCGTGCCGGTGCCGTTCGACTGGGGCTATTTCCCGCAGACCCAGCCCACCTTTCCGCCCGAACTCATCGCCGAATTCCTCAAGCGCACTGGCCTGCCGGGCATACTTGGCGATAAGCACGCTTCCGGCACGACGATCATTGCCGAATTGGGCGCCGAGCATATCCGCACCGGCATGCCCATCTGCTATACCTCGATCGATAGCGTCTTCCAGATTGCCGCTCACGAAACCCATTTCGGTCTCGACCGGCTCTACGACATCTGCCGCATCGCCTTCGAACTCACCGCGCCCTTGAAGATCGGCCGCGTCATCGCCCGGCCATTCGTGGGCGAAACCGCCGACACCTTCCGGCGCACGGGCAATCGGCGCGACTTCGCTATTTCCCCGCCCGAGCCCACGCTGCTCGATCGCAATGCCGCCGCCGGTAACCAGGTCTATGCCATTGGCAAGATTTCCGACATCTATGCCGGCTCCGGCGTCACCCACAAGCTCAAGGGCACCGGCATAACCCAGCTCTTCGACAGGACGCTCGAAGCCATGGACATGGCGGCCGACCGGGCCTTCATCATGACCAATTTCGTCGATTTCGACAGCGAATACGGTCACCGTCGCGACGTGCCCGGCTATGCCGCGGCGCTCGAACTGTTCGACAGCCGCCTGCCCGAAATCATTTCGAGGATGCGGCAGGATGATCTTCTCGTGTTCACCGCGGACCATGGCAACGATCCGACCTGGCCGGGCACCGATCATACCCGCGAACAGGTGCCGATCCTGGTCTTTTCCCCAGCCCTGCCAGCCGGAGAGATTGGCATTCGCCCGACCTTGGCTGATATAGGTGAAAGCATAGCTGCCTGGCTGGGTCTCGCGCCCGGCCGCCATGGCAGGTCGTTTCTTTAAAAGGCTTGGACAGGAGTGTTCCGATGAGCAGAACAGAAGGCAATGTGACGGTCATCGATCACCCCCTGATCCAGCACAAGCTGACGATCATGCGCAACAAGGAGACCTCGATCGCCGGTTTCCGCCGCCTGCTGCGCGAGATCGCCCATCTCATGTGCTACGAGGTCACGCGCGACCTCGAGCTCGAAATGATCACCATCGAAACCCCGATGTCGGAAATGCAGAGCCCGGCCATCAAGGGCAAGAAGCTGGTCTTCGCCTCGATCCTGCGCGCCGGCAACGGCCTGCTCGATGGCATGCTCGACCTCGTGCCGGCCGCGCGCGTCGCCCATATCGGCATCTATCGCGACCACGAGACGCTTGAGCCGGTCGAATACTATTTCAAGGCCCCGAGCGCTCTCGAGGATCGCCTCATCATCGTGGTCGATCCCATGCTGGCGACCGGTAATTCCGCCACCGCGGCCATCGAAAAGCTCAAGGAACGCGGCGCCAACAATATCCGATTCCTCTGCCTCCTGGCGGCGCCCGAGGGTATCGCCAATTTCGAGGCCGCCCATCCCGACGTGCCGGTCTTTACCGCCTCCATCGACAGCCATCTCAACGAGAAGGGCTATATCGTCCCCGGTCTCGGCGACGCCGGCGACCGCATGTACGGCACGCGGTAGCCGTCCTGGGGCAGCGATGCCGACTAGGGCGCGCTCCGCGTTCGCTTTGCGGCGCTGCTGAAAAGCACTCCCTTCTCCCCGTGTGGGAGAAGGCGGCGCGCAGCGCGGATGAGAGGATTTCCTCCGTGCGCGCAATTACTTCACAGGGAAAAGGCACAAATGGCCAAGCTCGTTCATTCCATGATCCGCGTGCTCGATGAGGCGCGCTCGGTCGCCTTTTACGAAAAGGCTTTCGGCCTGCGCATCGTCGAGCGCCTCGATTTCGAGACCTTCACGCTGGTCTACATGGCCGGCGACGAGGTCGGCTTCGAACTGGAGCTGACGATCAATAAGGGCCGCACCGAGCCCTACGATACTGGCGACGGCTATGGTCACCTCGCAGTCGTCGTCGATGACGTCGCGGCCGAACATGCCCGCTTCACTGCGGATGGCCTGACGGTGGGCAAGCTTGTCGACTTCAAGAACGGCGATGTGCCCGTGGCCAGGTTCTTCTTCGCCACCGACCCCGATGGCTACAAGATCGAAGTCATCCAGAAGGGCGGCCGTTTCGTCTGAGCCCAGATCCGCAATGCGGTTCGCGCTTGTCTACGCGGCCCGAACACCCCGTCTTCCCTTCTCCCCTTGCGGGAAAAGGTGCCCGAAGGGCGGATGAGGGGGCTCTTTCAACACACAGCCCCCCGCCATTTCGCAAAGCGAATGAGGCGGACTACTTCGCCTCAAGCGGCAGGCCGAGCGCGATGAGGTCGGCGCGCAGATGCACCGGGTCCTTGAAGTGGATGCCGTGCATGCCGAACTTGCGGGCCGCCACGATATTGGGCTCGCTGTCATCGATGAAGACGCAGGCATCGGGCGAAAGGCCATAGCGCTCGCAGAACACGCGATAGAGCCGCGGATCGGGCTTCACCAGCCCTTCGAGCCCCGACACGATCACCCCGTCGAATTTTTCGAGAAACGGCCATTCGCCCAGCCTTGTCATCCACTTTTCCCAGGAGAAATTGGTGATGGCGAAGGTCGGAATGTCCTGCTCGACCAGTTCGTTGTGAATATCGATCGTGCCCTGGATCATCGGCCCGAAAGTCTCGGTCCAGCGTTCGTCGAAGGCCTTGATTTCACGCCAGTATTTGGGGAAGCGCGTGACCAGCTTGGCGACACCCTCGGCATAGATTTCGCCGGCGTCGAATTCGAGATTCCAGTCCGAGGTGCAGATGGTCTGGTGAAACCAGAGTGCATCCTCCTCGCTGTCGAACAGCTTGCGGAACAGATACATCGGGTTCCAGTCGACAAACACGCCGCCCAGGTCGAAGACGGGGATGATGGTATCGTTGTCGTGCATGCTCGGCTTCCGCAGGATCGGTGGGATTAAGGCGGGCTTGTGCCACGATGCCCACTGCGCGGCAAGCCGCACGGCCGCCTATGGCACGAGCGCGATGTCTCCGCCGAAGCGCGGCATGAAGAAATTCGAGCGATACAGATTGATGGGCACGTCGATGACGATGCCGAGGAGCGGCGTATAGGTGTAGTAGGCCTCGGCGGCGATCACCATGCGGTCGCGGGAAATATCGGCCATTTCGGCGGGCAGCGGAAAGGGCCGTCCAACGGTGTGGGGCGTGGTTGCCGAGTAGGTATTGTTGAAATACTGCCGCGTCCAGACCACCGTCGTCGTGCCGTCCGCCGCCACGTCCACCGCCGTCACTACCTGGCGCACCTGCGTGGGCGAGTAGGGGGTCATGATCCCGCTTGCGGCGCGAAACAGGTCCTGCATCTGGCTCGCGGTGATGCGCTCGTCCGCCCGCGCCACGAGATCGCCCACCGCACCGGCCACCGACTGCACCTTGCGGTCCATGGTAATGAGCGTACTGGCCTCCAGCGTGCCGACATAGACCAGCAGCATGATCGGCAGCACGAGCGCGAATTCCACCGCCGCCGCGCCGCCCTCGCTGCCCATCTGCCGTATCTTCCGGCCCAGACGATGGAGGATCGGGGCGAGCATCAGAAGGGCTCGTTCTGGAAAACGGTGGCCGAGCCAATCAGGCGCCGGCCATCGGCCATGTTGGACATGCCGAGCGGGCCCAGTTGCACCACCACGGGATACCGGTAATAAACCTGCACCAGCACCACCGATTTGCCCGCACCGGTCGCCCAGCTTTCCGATGCGGTCCAGTCGCAGGGGGCAAAGCATGGTTGCGGCATGGGCGGTGCTACCGTGGCGGACTGGAAGTTGGTGACGACATTCACCCGCACATGCAGGCCTGCGCAGTCGGGGAAAAGTCCGTAGAGGCGGCTGCAGACATCGTCGCGAAACTGCTGCAGCGTCATGCCGCTGCCCTGCGCCTGGCCGGTGCGGATGGCGCGCGATGCATCGTGCACCGCGCTTTCGAGCACCTGCGAGGCCAGAAACACCACCGATGTCTGAAGGATCGCGCCGACAATGGCAAAGAACGGCACGGCCAGGAGCCCGAACTCGATGGCCGTGACCCCGGTCTCGTCGCGGGCCAGCCGCCGCAGCCGCGCGAGCAGGTGTTTCTTCGCAATGCCGAGCACGTCCGCATGGTCCCTGCGCGTTGTTCTGCGCCAGAGACTAAGGTGATACCCTAACCCAATGGTTAGGATGGACGCGCCGCCGCGCCCTGCGGCCTTGCGTGGTTAATCGCGGTTTAAAAGCCAGGCCCGGCAAAGGCTCAGTTGGCGGCCGATTGAACCAGTTGCGAGGAGGCGAGCGCCTGGCCCGAAAAGCCTGTATCATCGCCCATCATCACGACGGGCTGGCAGACCGGCGCGCAGGCCAGGGTCGTGCGGCTCTGGCCCTGATAGACCGTCATCACGCCCGCCGACATCTGCACCACTTCCACCAGCGTATCGGCCACCGGCTCGCCCCGGCTGTCGAGAACGATCAGATTGGTCTGGCCATAGCTCTTGCCGGTCAGGATCAGGGTCTGCGGATCCTGTATGGTCACGTCGGCAATGCCGGGATTGCCCACGATCACGGTCGCGGCCGGAGCACTGATCCGCAACACGCGGGCCATGTTGACGCTGACATTGATGGGCGCGCCGTCCTGGGCCAGGCTGGGCATCGGCCCGGCAAGGGTTGCGGCGAGCAACAGGGCAATGGCGGCAAGACGGGGCATGGCGGAAATCCGGTACACTGATACGCTGCCCTACGATCCCTCGGAATGGTAAATACTTGGCAAACGTGCGCCAATTGTTTGGTTAAGAAGAAATTACGCCTCCCATGCCACTATTGAAGTGGTGGTGGCACAAAAATGATCGCCGCCAAGCAATTGGCTGGTATCTGCGATGCGCTGTTCTTGGTCGTTCCAAGATGCGTGGCCTTTTATCTATTTTGATAAAGCTTTGAACATCAAGAAAAATTCGACCTGCACAAGTCAATCGGGGCCCGATCCGATTAACGCTATTTCAACCTGTCCCGGCTAGCTTTCGCTCATGTTCGATGTGTGACGTGGTCCGACACTGCAGTCACTTGAGGACGTGTAAAAAGGAGCCTGGGAATGAACATTTTCGCACGTTTCGCGCAGGACGAGTCGGGCGCGACTGCAATCGAGTACGGCCTGATCGCCGCGCTCATCTCCGTTGGTATCATCCTGGCTGCGACCGCTCTCGGTAACAGCCTCGGTAACCTCTTCAACGGCATCTCCAACACGCTGACCAACAATATGCCGTAAGCGTTTCGGAGATTTTCCGAATACTGGAAAGGGAAGGTCCTCGGGCCTTCCCTTTCCGCTTTTTTAAGCCGCCCCTGCTAGGCTTTTCTCCCTGGGAGTGCCTGCGGGAGCGCGTCATGTCCAACATTGCCATACTGTTCTTCCCCGTGATCATGGCCTTCGCCGCCTCCTCGGACCTCTTGACCATGCGCATTTCCAACAAGTTGGTTCTGCTCTTGGCAGTCGGCTTCGTCGTGGCCGCCCTGATCGTGGAAATGCCGCTCCAGCAATTTGCCATGCACGTGCTCTGCGCCTTCGTGGTGCTCGTCGTGGCCTTCGTCATGTTCGCCCTGCGCTGGATCGGGGGAGGGGATGCCAAGCTCGCCGCCGCCACCGCGCTTTGGCTCGGCTTTTTCGATCATTCCGGCAACAATCCGCTTGTCGCCTATCTTGCCTATACCGCCATCTTCGGCGGCGTCCTTACTCTGGCCATCCTGCTCTTGCGGCGCGTTCCGCTCGACGGCCTGTTCCATGGCCGGCCCTGGCTCAACTGGCTGAGCCGCCTGCACGACCCCAAGCAGGGCGTGCCCTATGGCGTGGCCATGGCGCTGGCCGGCCTGATCGTCTATTCCAATTCCGCCATTTTCGGCTACCTCTCCGCCTGATCGCTCCATGCCATTTCATCCGGACTGGCGCCTGCATTGCGCAGGCGCTGTCTTCGCACGCGTTCCATTTGCAAAAAGCAAGCATTCATAACTCGTTAACGCCTTTCGCAAAGTTCTGATTAACTAAAACTTGACCCTTTAGCCTCATAGTCCAGCCCGTGGAAATGGGCTCTTCGGCCCTTGTACAACCGGAGTGGGTCATGAGGCCGGCGCGCATTGTCCTGTTATTGGTAGCCTTGGTGGCGGGATCGCTCGCGGCCTTCCTCGTGACGCGCGGTGGCCGTGCGCCCGAACCGGTCCAGCAGGCTGCCACGCAGGTGGTCGAGGAAGCCAAGACCCAGGTCCTTGTGGCCCGCACTCCCGTCGGCATCGGCGAACGCCTCACTGCCGAACGCGTCGAGTGGCAGGATTGGCCCGAAAGCGCGCTGCGCCCCGAATATGTCACCGTCGCCGCCATGCCCGACGCGCCCGAACAGCTGACCGGTGCCGTGGCCCGGTTCGAATTCTTCCCTGGCGAGCCGATCCGCGAAGCCAAGCTGGTGCGCGCCGACCAGGGCTATCTCTCCGCCGTCCTGGCGCCCGGCAAGCGCGGCGTGTCCGTGGGCGTCAATGCCGCCTCGAGCGCCGGCGGCTTCGTCGTCCCCAACGACCATGTTGACGTGCTGCTCACCACCTCGACGGCGGCCGGCCAGCGTTCCGAGGTCATTCTCTCCGATGTGCGGGTCCTCGCCATCGGCAAGCGCCTGGGCGAAATGGGCGCGACCGGGGGCGACGAAAGCGGCACAGCCACCAGCCCCACTCCCATCACCTTCGACAATGCCACGATCGCCACGCTCGAACTCGATCCGCCCCAGGCCGAAACCCTGGTCAACGCCTCGACCCGCGGCCAGCTCAGCCTGACCTTGCGTTCGGTGGCCGATTTCAACCGCGCCGACGCGCTGCCGGCAACGGCCAATCAGGCGGTACGCCTGATCCGCTACGGCAAGGAGCAGAGCGTCATGGCCGGCAGCTCCGGCGCCTCCGACTATACCGCAGCCGACATGAACGGGCTGCCCCAGAACTCCCAAATGCCGGTGGCGTCCGAAACGCCGCAGGTCCTGCCGCAATAGGGGCGTGATGACGATGGACACCAAAGCCGCTTTCAAGTCCCCATTTCTGCCCCGGGCCTTCTGTGCCGCGGCCCTGCTGGCACTCGGACTGGGCCTCTCGTCCGCCGCGCCCGTCCTGGCGCAGGCCCAGGCGCAACTGACCATTGCCGGCAGCGCCTATGGCGCGCTGCGCAAGGTCGAGGTGGAAATGAACAAGTCCATGATCGTCGACCTGCCCGCGGGCGTCGCCGAAGTGGTCGTGTCCCAGCCCGATATCGCCGCCGCCATCATGCGCAGCCGCACCCGCGCCATCGTCCAGGGCCTCAGCGAAGGGTCCACCAACATCATCTTCATCGACGATGCCGGCCGCACCATCAGCGTGCTCGATGTCGATATCGTCCTCGCCCCGCTCCAGGTCGGCCGCTCCCTCGAGGCCACCCTGCGCCGCGTCATCCCCGGCTCCAATATCCGGGTCGAGACGCTGACCAACAATTCGACCAACGACAAGATTCACTTCGTGCTGACCGGCACCGTCCTCACCGCCGAGGACAAGTCCAATGCCGAAGCCATGGCCAATGCCATTGCCGATACCGAGGGCGAAGGCAGCCTGATTCAGGTCGTGGGCCCGCAGCAGGTCATGCTGCAGGTCACGGTGTCGGAAATCCGTCGCGACGTCGCCAATCAGCTTGGCATCAATCTCTCCGGCACGGCCACCATCGGCAATCTGGCCCTGGGCTTCAACGGAGCGCCGGCAAATGCCAATAGTGGCGTCGATCTGAGCTATACCGGCACCGATTTCCAGATCAACGCTGCCATCCGCGCGCTGGCCGATCGCGGTGCTCTGCGCGTTCTCGCCCAGCCGGTTCTGACCGCCATGTCCGGCCAGAGCGCCGAATTCCTCGCTGGTGGCGAATTCCCCATCACCACGTCCAACATCAACGGCCAGACCGTCACCTACAAGCCCTACGGCGTCGAGCTCAACTTCTCGCCCGTCGTGCGCTCCAATGGCACCATTGCCCTTGCCGTCCAGTCCAGCGTGTCGGAAGTGCAGGCTGGTGGCGCGCTGTCGCGGCGCGACGTGCAGACCACGGTCGAACTGCCCGCCGGCTCGACCCTGGCCATCGGTGGTCTTCTGCAGGAACGTCAGAGCCGTAACGTGTCGCAGATCCCGGGCCTGGGCGATATTCCGATCCTCGGGGCTCTCTTCCGCTCCACCGAATATCAGAGCCAGCAGACCGAGTTGGTGATCCTCGTGACACCCTATCTGGTCTCGCCCAGCCCGCTCAATGCCATCCCGGTGCCCACCGACAATGTGGCCATCACCAACGATGCCGAGGCCTTCTTCCTCGGCGCCATCGAAAAGAAATACGGCGTCGGCGCCACGGGCGAATTCCGGGGCGGGTTCTCCGGCTCGGTCGGTTTCGTCCTGGATTGATCGCGGATCAGGAGCAGCGTTCCATGAGTTTCCTCACCCCCGCACATCCCCCACAGGTTGAAGAGCCGGCAGCCGAGATCGCCTCGGGTGCCCGCCTTGTGCCGCGCATCACCATCCAGGCCTTCTGCGAGCACTCGCAGACGGCCCAGCTGGTCGAAAGCGCCATGCATGACCGCCGCATGTCCAAGGTGGCCCTCACCACCCACAATGGCGGCATCGAAGGCGCGGTCGAGACCTACAAGTCCAATCCGACGCCCAATCTCATCATCGTCGAGACCAACCTGCCGCCCGGCGAGATCCCGGCCAGCCTCGAGCGCCTCGCCGATGTCTGCGATGCCTCGACCCGCGTCATCGTCCTCGGCCACGTCAACGACGTGCTGCTCTACCGCGAGCTGATCCGCTCCGGCATTTCCGAATATATCGTCCTGCCCGCCACCTCGGCCGAGATCGTCACCGCCATTACCGAGCTTTACGCCGCCGAAGGCGCAGCGCCCATCGGACGCACCGTCGGCTTCATTTCCGCCAAGGGCGGCGCCGGCAGCTCGACCCTGGCACACAATGTCGCCTGGGCCATCGCCACCGGCCTGCGCCAGGATTGCCTCATCGTCGACATGGACCTCGCCTTCGGCACCGCCGGCCTCAACTTCAACCAGGACCCGCCCCATGGCCTGGCCGATGCGGTCCTGGCCAACCAGAAGGTCGACCAGACCATGCTCGACCGCCTGATGAGCAAGGCGGCGAACCACATCAACCTCCTCACCGCCCCGGCAACGCTCGACCGCACCTGGGATTTCGAGGAGCGCGAATTCGAGCAGGTCATCGAGATCTGTCAGAAGAGCGTGCCGGTCATCGTGCTCGACATTCCCCATGCCTGGAATGCCTGGACGCGCCAGACGCTGGCCTCCATCGACGATGTCGTCATCGTCGCCGAGCCCGACCTTGCCAATCTGCGCAATGCCAAGAACCTGGCCGACGCCATCAAGACGCTGCGCCCCACCGACAATGCCCCAAAGCTCGTCATCAACAAGCATGGCGTGCCGCGCCGGCCCGAAATCGGCGCGGCCGAATTTGCCGCTTCGGTGGAATGCAGCCTCATCGGCCAGATTGCCTTCGACGCAGCGCTGTTCGGCACGGCGGCCAACAATGGCCAGATGATCGCCGAGGTCGCGGCCAACAACAAGGTCAACGAAACCTTCGCCTCGATCGGCATGCAGGTCACCGGCCGGCAGGTCGGCCATGGCGGCGGCAAGGCATCGAGCCTGCTCAAGCTTCCCGCGCTGTTCAAGAAACGGGCCTGAGGCGTCTGCTAAACAGGGCAGGGGCGAGACTAAAGGACTTGAGGAACTAGGATGTTTGGCAAGCGCACCACATTCGGCGGCAACACCCCGGGCCTGAGCGAAGCGCCGCGCCCCATTGCCAGTCCGCCCCCTGCTGCGGTGACTGCCCCGCAGCGCCGTGCCAGCGATGGCGACGCCATGGCCGCCCGCATGCGCACCACCGACGAAGTGCTCGACGTGCGCGCACCGGCCGATGCCCAGCGCGCAAAGGAATATTTCCAGACCAAGTCCGCCATCTTCAACGCGCTGATCGACTCGATCGATCTCAGCCAGCTCGCCACCATGGAAACCCAGGCGGCACGCGAGGAAATCCGCGACATCGTCGCCGAGATCATCGCGCTCAAGTCTATCGTCATGTCGATTTCCGAGCAGGAAGACCTGCTCGAGGACATCTGCAACGACGTGCTCGGCTATGGCCCACTCGAGCCGCTCCTCGCCCGCGACGACATCGCCGACATCATGGTGAACGGGTCGCAGAAATGCTACATCGAAGTCGGCGGCAAGGTGCGCCTCACCAATGTGCGCTTCCGCGACGACGCGCATCTTATGAATGTGTGCCAGCGCATCGTGTCCCAGGTCGGCCGCCGCGTCGATGAAGGCTCCCCCATCTGCGACGCGCGCCTGCCCGACGGCTCCCGCGTCAACGTCATTGCGCCGCCGCTGGCCATCGACGGTGCCGCGCTCACCATCCGCAAGTTCAAGAAGGACAAGCTGACCCTCCAGCAGCTCGTCAAATACGGCTCCATCTCCCCCGAAGGCGCCGAAGTGCTGCGCATTCTCGGCCGCGTGCGCGCCAATGTGCTGATCTCGGGCGGCACCGGTTCGGGCAAGACCACGCTGCTCAATTGCCTCACCGCCTTCATCGAGAAGGACGAGCGCGTCATCACCTGCGAGGACTCGGCCGAGCTGCAGCTCCAGCAGCCCCATGTCGTGCGTCTCGAAACCCGCCCGCCCAATCTCGAGGGCGAGGGCGAGATCACCATGCGCGATCTCATCAAGAATTGCCTGCGCATGCGTCCCGAACGCATCATCGTCGGCGAAGTCCGCGGCCCGGAAAGCTTCGACCTGCTCCAGGCCATGAATACCGGTCACGACGGCTCCATGGGCACGCTGCACGCCAACTCCCCGCGCGAAGCCCTTTCCCGTCTTGAATCCATGATCACCATGGGCGGCTATTCGCTTCCCAGCCGCACCATTCGCGAAATGGTCGTCTCCTCCATCGACGTCATCGTCCAGGCCGCGCGCCTGCGCGACGGCTCGCGCCGCATTACCCACATCACCGAAGTGCTGGGCATGGAAGGCGACGTGATCGTGACGCAGGACATCTTCGTCTATGACATCATGGGCGAGGACGCCAACGGCATGCTGATCGGCAAGCATCGCTCCACCGGCATCACCAAGCCGCAATTCACCGAGCGCGCCCGCTATTTCAACGAAGAAGCGAACCTGGTCGAAGCCCTCGAACTGGCCAATACCGAGCAGCACGAAATCCTGGGCCGCTGACCATGATGACCATGCTTCTCCTCGTGCTCTTCGCCATCACCATAGGCGCCGCGGGCTTTGCCCTCGTGCCCTCGGCCCTGGGCAACAAGCGCGCGCAGGCCCGCATGAAGGCCTTTCAGGGCGATATCCGCGCCAACCGCCGCGATGCTGACGCCAATCGCACGCGCGAGAACCGGCGCAAGAATGTGCAGCAGGTGCTCAAGTCGCAGACCGACGAGCTCAATGCCAGGAAGCGCCTGACCCTGGAAAACCTGATCTTCCAGGCCGGCATGACCATAAAGCCCGCCACCTTCATCCGCAACAGCGTGATCTTCGGCGCGGGCCTGTTCGTCGTGCTCTTCATCGCCCAGGTTCCCATCTACTTTGCCGCCATCCTGGGCGTGGCCGGCGGCTATCTGCTGCCGCGCATGTATGTGGCCCGCAAGCGCAAGAAATATCAGGACAAGTTCCTCGAAGAGCTGCCAAACGCCATCGAGGCCATCGTACGCGGCGTCAAGACCGGCCTGCCGCTCAACGATAGCATGCGCGTCGTCGCCAAGGACACCAAGGAGCCGGTGAAGTCCGAATTCGCCCGCGTGCTCGATCAGCAGAGCTTTGGCTTCTCCATGACCGAGGCCGTGCAGATCCTGCTCGATCGTGTGCCGCTGCCGGAAGTCAATTTCTTCGTCGTGGTGATTTCCGTGCAGCAGCAGGCCGGCGGCAACCTGTCCGAGGCCCTGGGCAATCTCGCCCGCGTGCTGCGCAACCGCAAGAAGATGAAGCAGAAGGTCAAGGCCATGTCCTCCGAGGCCAAGGCCTCGGCGGGCATTATCGGCTCGCTCCCCATCGTGGTGGCGGTGCTTGTGTCCCTGGTTTCGCCCAGCTATCTCGTGCCGCTCTTCACCACGCCCATCGGCAATCTCTGCCTCGGCATCGGCGTGGTCATGCTGGCCATGGGCATCTTTGTCATGAACCGCATGGTTCAGTTCGAAATCTAGGCTGGATCATCCAGCCAAGGGGGCAGGGCCATGAACATCGTCGAACTGCTGACCCAGCGGGATTTCCTCATCGCCGTGCTCGCGGCGGTGTCCGCTGCCGCCGTGGTCTTCACCTTCGGCTCCACCCTCATGGTGCGCCAGGAAATGCGCAAGCGCATCAGGCGCGTCGCCGTCGAGCGCGACCGCATGCGCGCCGAGGAAATGGCACGTCTGCGCGGCGGCAATACCAATCCCGATGGCCGCGTCTCCATCAGGCGCGGCACCGAGGTCAAATCCTACATGAAGCGCGCCGTCGAGCGCTTCGACCTCAAGAAGGCCTTCCAGGACGACTCCACCGTCGACAAGCTCGCCATGGCTGGCCTGCGCGGCCAGGGCGAACTCACGCGCTTCCTGTTTCAGCGCCTCGCCTATCCGGTCGGCATCTTCCTCGTGGCCGCCATCTACCTGCTGATCCTGTCGCCCGGCGACCGGCCGCTTTACATCAACCTCGTCTATGCCATCGGCGCTGGCCTGCTCGGCGCCTACATGCCGGTGCTCCTGCTCAAGAACAAGACGCAGAAGCGCCAGGCCTCCATCCGCCGCTCCTGGCCCGATTGCCTCGATCTGCTGCTGCTCTGCGTCGAGGCCGGCATGTCGATGGAACACGCCTTCAAGCGCGTCGCCAAGGAAATCGGCGCCCAGTCGGTGGAACTGGCCGAGGAACTGACCCTCACAACCGCCGAGCTCTCCTTCCTCGAAGACCGCACCCGCGCCTATGACAATCTTGGCCGCCGCACCGGGCTCGACAACGTCAAGGCGGTGATGACCGCGCTCATCCAGGCCGATCGCTACGGCACCTCGGTCGGCCAGGCCCTGCGCGTCATGGCCGAGGAAGGCCGCGAAGCCCGCATGATGGAAGCCGAGAAGAAAGCCGCCGCCCTGCCACCCAAGCTCACCGTCCCGCTCATCATCTTCTTCCTGCCCGTGCTCTTCATCGTCATCCTCTCTCCGGCCATGATCAAGGTCTTCACCGGCACCGTCGCCAGCACCGTCGGCGGCTGAAGGCCGAGTGGCAAACCCCGCCTGCTTGGATAACGAGTGTGAGGTGGGAAGCGGACTGGAAGGTTCGGCCGACAGCGCCTCGAGGGTGCAGCCGCTACCATTTATGGCCGGATTCTCGTTTCCGATGGGAACATTCAGAACAAGAGTGTACCGTCTCTCTTTGGGAGACGGGTAGTGGCCTTATCCAGGATACTTCTAGACACTGAAATGAGCGTGGCATGCGAAAAATGCGGCGCGGCGATGACACATCAGGGTCGTTGGTTTGCGTCGGTCTGGCAGCTGCGATGTCCAGTGTGCGGGACGGTCACCGCCTGGGGCTACAACAAGAAGCTTGCGCTCTTCGGGATATACTCAAGGCAGATTTGACGCCCGGTACACGATTGGCAAACAACTACCAAGGCACCTCCGAAGCTCCTCTGCCAGTCTTGGTGCATTGTGTTGGCGACGACATGCTGCGCCTCACCGATGAGGACACCAGACGAGGGAATTGGCGCTTTCAGACTGACGAGGGCAGAGGACGCACTTGCGACGTCACGTCGCTCGGGTCGAACGGACCGTCTCGCGCGAGCTAGCGCGTGCTCACGGGCCCCGATGGCGCTGCTATCTGGCCGAGATCGCGACCCATTTCGGTGATGGCGAGAAGGTTGTTCCTTCGTTCGGCAAGCCCCCTGGACACAAGAAAGAAAACGGCGCCCTCATCATCCGTGCCAAAAAGATGCCGCAGAGCGACAGGTCCTTCGCTGAGCTGGCGCAGCAGGCCATAGGAATATGTAGGAACATGTTCGGCCCTTACCCCCAGGGTGCTGGGCGCGATAACGTGCTCGGTCATCTCCAGTGAAGGGCGCATCAGGTTCGACGCTTCGTGGGTGAAGGTGAGCGCCTCCAACCAGGACGCGACGCGTGTGGGAATCTCCTCCTGCCGCTTGATCCAGCGTTCAACGATCACTGGTTCGATGTGCAATGCCTGGGCCAGCGTTGGCGGCGCCCATCTGATGGTCTCGAGGCATTCCAGCAGTCGTCGTGCTTGCATGAGGCTCTCCCACAGTCGACCCAGAATTCGCTGGTGTCAGAATTTCAAATGAAGCGTCTATCGGTCGCCGACGCGTTTGCGCGGCGGTTCATGCTCCTGTGACACGCTGGTCATCTCGATATTCGGAAAACCCCGCTCTTGAGCGGAGGTGAAGTCAGCGAGCCGAACGACCACGCCTTGTCTGGCGCGGCTTGAGGTTGGCCGATCGGGATCATGGTCCCCAGGCTGCCAAGCCTTGGCGTTGTTATTCTTGGGCTTGTCGGTGTGACGGAAATTCATTGGGCGTCCTTTCAAGTACTCGTTCATGGGCGCATGTCGCGCTGGCTCCGGCATGTGTGCCGGAGGGTCTAAGCTGACCAGTCAGGACGCATTGGTATTGGGTTAACCGGACTTCGGGCGTCGTGTTCGCCTGCAGGGGGTGGGTCGAGGCTAAGCCGACGCCAGTAGCCGACCATCCAGCTGTCGACCATCTGGTCCGCTGCGATGCGCGAAATGCTCATCCGATTGCCCACAATTGTGGAAAGGTCTGCCGATGAGCGGATGGAGCGCAGGTCGCTTTCGGTCAGAAAGGGCCAGACTTTCTGGGCCTCCCAACGCTCACGCCGACGCTTTTTGAGGAGATCCTCAGCGCGGTAGCCGAACATGTTTTGTACCAGGGAGAGCGGGCGACCATTGCGGTCGTTAGATCGTCGTATGCTTTCGCACGGCCAAGGCCTCTGTCGATCTCCACATCATTAGATGGGGATTCTCGTCAATCATTACAAGACCTCCGCACCGGAGCGGGCTCATTCCCATTGTCTCGCTGTCCCCACCCCACCGCCCGTCACCCTCGGCCTTGAGCCGAGGGCTCTGCACTTTGGGATTTCTACAGGGGCGCCGTGATGTGTGGCAAACCCGAAAGGCGTGACCTCTCAGATGACATCGCAAAGTGAAGAGCTCCTGGGTCCAGCCCAAGGATGACGCGCTGTGGTTGGTAAGGCGGCAGGTTCTTGTCAGTCCACCGTTCGCGCGCGACCGCAACTAGGTAGGTCGAAAGCAATCACGCAAAAGCTAATCCCCGCCCCTTCCACCCGCCCGTATTCTCTCCCCATCACTCCCGCGCGGACGGACTGCAGCGAACTTTTGCGGGAGGAGCCGGTTGGGCACTGGGTCGCTCAAGGGCCTGGCTGCCTGGCGGGTCACCTTGCGACGAGCGATCAATAGGGGCTGAGTTAAGCAGTAAAAACTTCGAGCTGTCCCGAAGGGCAAATCTCTCCAGTGGAGAGATTTGAAGGGAGAAGGCCATAAGCGCTACGCGCGAATGGCGGGTTCCGAGGCGGCGACGTCTCTATTTTTCCATTTTACTGAGACGCACGCGCCTCGGGATCGTCCACGCCAACAGGAACCGGATGCCGCAGGGCTGGCCGGCGTCGCGACACGCCCGAGCTTGCCTGATTGGGGCAAAAAGAGGAAATGTCAGCTCTTTTCGATCATGTCCCAGCGGTTCTGCTGGGTCAGCAGCGCCCGCACATAGGCCATGTTGCTCTCGACCTGTTCGGGCGGCAGTTCGGCCGCATAAATGGCCCGCGCTTCCTGAAAACGCCCCTGCAGCCCCACCACCAGCGCCAGGTTCTGCCGCGTCTGGGTCGAGGCGCCCCGCATCTGCACGGCCCGGCGCAGATGCGTCTCGGCCGTCGCCAGCTCGTCGGTCATGGCATAGGAGAGCCCGAGATTGGTCTCGATCGAGGCCTCGCCCGGCGCAATCACCGCCGCCTGCACATAGATTTTGCGCGCTTCCCCGTGCCGGCCCATCTGGTCCAGCGTCGCGCCCATCACCAGCAGCGCATTCCAGTCCGGCGCATCGGGGCGGATCACCCGCTGCAGCACCTGCAACGACTGGTCAAACCGTCCCGCCGCCGTCAACGCCTTGGCATAGGCCACGGACAGCGCCACGTCATTGGGCTGGCGGGCAATGGCCTGCTCGAGCGCCGCCGCCGCCTGCTGCGGCTGCCCCGCCGCCCGCAAGGCCGCTGCATAATTGATCACGATAGTCCGATCGCCCGGATTGCGCCGGTAGCGCTCGGTGAGCTCGCCCAGGTTCGATTGGCTCTGGCTCGCACTCATGCCCGAATAATCCGCCGCGCCCATCTGCCCGCGATTGGAGGCGCAGGCCGAAAGTGCCAGCGCGGCGACGCCCGCCAGCAGTACCGGCCGAATGATGGTGGCGATCCGCCTGGCCTTGATCACGTCTTACCCCCGGCCCATCCCGGCCGCTGAAATTCTCAGCCCGAGCAATAGATCATTAACCCTAACACCCGGTTAAACCCGCCCGCGCCGCCGTTGCCCCGCGCCGGCGCCGCGTCTAGAAGAGGGGGCCTTTTTCCCGGGAGTTCACTCATGTCCGCTTCGTCGCCCACGCCCATCCATCTGGTAGCCGAAGCCGGTCTCGACAGCGCCGGTCTCTCCGAGACCCATCTGAGCTGGGCACGCGCCAATGGCTTTACCGGCCAGCGCGGCCGCCTCCTGCAACTGCCCGGTTCGGACGGCGCGATTGCCGGCATCCTGCTCGGCACCGGCAAGCTCGCCGGCCGCTCCCCCTTCATCGCCGGGCTCGCCGGCGCCGCCTTGCCCGCCGGCAGCTATACCCTTGCCGGCGATATCGGCGACGCGACCCTGGCTGCCATCGGCTTTCGCCTCGGCACCTATCGCTTCGATCGCTACCGCGAAACCCAGCCCATGCCGACCCTGGTCCTGCCCGAGGCCGCCGATGCCGACGAGGTCGATCGCCAGGTGGAAGCCGCCGTGCTCGCCCGCGACCTGATCAATACTCCGGCCAATGATCTTGGCCCCGATGCCTTGGAAGCAGCCGCCCGCGACTTCGCCCGCCGCCACGGCATGAACGTCACGGTCACCGCCGGCGACGACCTGCTGAGTGCCAATTTCCCCATGATCCATGCCGTCGGCCGAGCCAGCGCCCAGGCCCCGCGCCTCATCGACCTCACCTGGGGCGATGCTGCCCATCCCAAGGTCACGCTGGTCGGCAAGGGTGTCACCTTCGATACCGGCGGGCTCGACATCAAGCCGGCCGCCGGCATGCTGATGATGAAAAAGGACATGGGCGGCGCCGCCAATATCCTGGGCCTTGCCCACACCATCATGTCCGCCGGCCTGCCGGTGCGCCTGCGCGTACTCCTGCCCGTGGTCGAAAATGCCATTGCCGGCAATGCCTTCCGGCCCGGCGACGTCCTGCGCTCCCGCGCCGGGCTGACGGTCGAAATCGGCAATACGGATGCCGAAGGCCGGCTGATCCTAGCCGATGCGCTGGCTCTGGCCGATGAGGAAAGCCCTGAATTTCTCCTCGACATGGCGACCCTCACCGGCGCCGCCCGCGTCGCCCTCGGCCCCGAACTGCCGCCGCTCTATTCGACCGACGACGCCGTCGCCGCCGGGCTGATGGCCGCGGGTCTTGCTGCCGAAGACCCGCTCTGGTCCATGCCGCTCTGGTCGCCCTATGATGGCCTGATCGCGTCGAAGATTGCCGACGTCAACAATGCCGGTGCCGGTGGCCATGCCGGATCGATCACGGCGGCGCTGTTCCTGCGGCGTTTCGTGCGCAACACCCCGGCCTGGGTGCATCTCGACATTTTCGGCTGGGCGCCCGAAGCGCGGCCCGGTCGGCCCGTCGGCGCCACCGACCAGGGCATCCGCGCTGCCTATGGCTATCTGCGCCAGCGCTACACGCACTGACGCCCTACTGGGCCGGTTCTTCGGTGTTGAGCGGCGCGCCAGGGATCAGTTCGTTGGGCACAGCTTCATCGACCGCCTGCATCTGCTCGATGGCGACTTCCGTGGCCGGGCCATGGCTCTTGGGGAACAGCAACGGCGCCATGGCAAACCCCACAACGACCAGCACGATCATGCCCCAGCCGGCCCATTTCTTGTGCTTCTCGATGAATTCCCCGGCCACCGGCCCGAAGAAATAGAAGAGGCCGCAAGGCACGAAATAGCGCAGGGCCCGGCCGATCAGCCCGTAGATCACAAAGGTCCAGATATCGAGCCCCGCCACGCCGGAGGTGATGGTGATCACCTTGTAGGGAATGGGCGAGATCGCGCCGATCAGGATCATCAGCGGGCCATTCTCGTTGAAGCTGTGGCGCAGCGATTCGAAGCCGTCTCCGGCGCCATAGAATTCGATGATGCCCCGGCCGATGCTGTCGAACAGGAAGTAGCCGATCGCATAGCCCGCCAGCCCGCCGCTCACCGACGCCACGGTACAGATCGCCGCCAATCGCCAGGCCCGCATGCGGTCGGCGATGATCATCGGCGCCAGCATGATTTCGGGGAAGATCGGCAGGATCATCGCTTCGAGAAAGCACAGGAGCGCCAGGATTGGCTCGGCGAAGCGGTGCTTGGTGGCCCGTTTGAGCCGGTCGTAGAAGCTTACTTTGGTCGGCGAAGCGATGTCGGTCATGTAGTTTTCTGATTTGCTCTGGCTCTATGCATGCCGATTATGCTCGCCCCGCGCCAGTGAAATTTGCGTGTCAGTAGCCGCGGTCGCGGTCCACAACGTTGACGAGGGGTTTTCCCGCTTCGTGGTCGCGCAGGATGCGCGAAAAGTACGCCACGCCGCTCCTCTCGCTGGAAATCGCGGCGATATGGGGCGTGATGTAGCAGTTGGGCTGTTCCCAGAGAGGACTGTCGGCGGGCAGCGGCTCCACCTCGAATACGTCGAGGCTTGCAGCGCCCAAAACACCTTGGCGCAGCGCTGCGACGATGTCCGCTTCTTTCTGATGTCCGCCCCGGGCAGCATTTATGATCACCGGGCCGCCCGCCAGCCGGTCGCGACGCAGTTTCGCAAAGGTGGCGCTGTTGAGGATGCCGGTCGTTTCCGGCGTCAGTGGCAGCAGATTGACCAGGATTTCGGTGCCCGAGAGGAAGGCGTCGAACTGCTCCTGGCCTGAAAAGCCCTGCACCCCCTCGATGCTCTTGGGCGTGCGGCTCCAGCTGCGGAGGTCGAAGCCCAATGGCCTCAGGCGTTTGGCGGCGTCCTGTCCGAGCACGCCCATGCCCATGATCCCCACCGTGGTTTCGCTGGCTGCAGGCGGATAGAACTGGCTCCAGCGCCGCGCCGCCTGGTCGTCGCGGAAGCGGCTGAACTGGCGGTGATGCATGGTCACATGCGCCACCACATAATCGCTCATGCGCTGGCTGAGGTCCTCGTCCACGAAGCGAACGATCGGTGCCTCGGGCAGGTTCGGATGCTTGAGCAGCGCATCCACTCCGGCGCCGAGCGACAACACGGCCTCGAGATTGACGAGGCCATCGAAGGCGTCGGCCTTGGGCTTCCACACGAAGATGTAGCGGATATCGGCCGGGTCGAACTGCTCGCCCCTGCGCACGACGGGATAGGGCGCCAGCGCCTCGGCAAAGGCCTTGGCCCAGCTGGCCTCGTCGACATCCGACAGGTGGAGTAGCAGCATGTGTCTTCTCTCAGCAAAAAGGCCGCGCTGGGGGCGCGGCCTGTCTGTTCTACAAGTAATCCACCCGGCCTTACTGGCTGGGAGTCGTCGTGGTGGCCGGCGCCGTGGTGTTGGCCGGGGCCGTGGTCTGCGCTGGTGCCGTGGTTTCGGCGGGGGCAGGGGCGGGGCCGCTCGTGGTGGGCGTGCCCTGGACGTTGGTGTCGGTCTGCGTCGTGGTCGGGGTATCGGTCACGGTGGCAGGATTGGTCGTGGGCGTCGTTTCGTCCGCGGGCGGTGCGGTCACCTCGGTGGGCGTTACTTCACCGGCAGGCGCATCTTCCACGGCAGTTCCAGCTTCAGGAGCTGCTTCGCCATCGGCCGGCGCTGCTTCCGCGGGCGCGGCTTCCGGCTCCGGGAACGGCACGGGGCTGCCCGACAGGGTCTGGAGATAGGCAAGGATATCGGCGCGCTCTTCAGGCGAACGGACGCCGGCAAAGCTCATCTTGGTGCCCGGCGCGTAGCCGCGCGGATTGGTGAGGAAGGCGTCGAGGTTTTCATAGGTCCAGGTCTGGCCCTCGGCCTTCTGCTGCAGCAGGATGTCCGAATAGGCGAAGTCCGGCATATGCGCCTTGGTGGCGCCGACGATGTTGTAAAGGTTCGGGCCCTGCTTGTTGGGCTCGCCCTCGCCGAAATTGTGGCAGGACTGGCACTTGCGGACCGCGGCGACGCCACGGTCGACGCTGGCGCTGGCCAGCAGCGTCCCGAGCGGCACGGCTGGCGCTTCTTCGACCGGTGCGCCGGCTTCGGCGACTTCCGGTTCGGGCAGGGCATAGCCGGGGCCGCGATTCTCGATCGGGTGATAAATGGCTTCGGCCAGGAAGCCGACACCCATGACGAACAAAAGGGTGCCGAGCACGGCGCCTAGAATCTTGTTTAGCTCAAACGAATCCATCTGGTCTCTCTGCCGGTCCATCCCCGAGGACATTTAACCGAACCAGCCCAACTTCGATCCCTTGTGGAATGCTTGCCTCAACCGGCCGGTTCGACGCGCGCGGAACATAGTATCAAGACGCCCGCAGGTGCAACAGGTCAAACCAGCGCAGTCGCAAATCTCTGGGCCGGCAACCACCGGGCGTGGCCGCAAGGCCCTTATATGGCCGCCCGCAGGCACATTGACTCTCTCCCGGCGAGGCGCCACAACCCGCCTGCTTTCGCGTTTCCACGGACTTGTCCCATGACCAAGAAAATCGCCTTCCAGGGTGAACCCGGCGCCTTCAGCCACGCGGCCTCCGCCAACTTCTTCCCCGGCGAGGAGTATCTGGGCTGCGTCACCTTCGAGGAAACGCTCAATGCCGTGCAGACCGGCAAGGCCGACTTCGCCGTCGTGCCGGTTGAAAACTCGCTTTATGGCCGCATCACGGACATCCACCACCTGCTGCCCGAAAGCGGGCTGCATATCATCGGCGAGACCTATCTGCGGGTGGAGATGACCCTGCTCGGCGTGCCCGGTGCGCGCCTCGAGGATATCAAGGCGGTGCAGTCGCTCTCAGTCGCGCTGGGGCAATGCCGCAAGTTCATCGCCAGCCGCGGCCTGCGCACCATCAATGCCGTCGATACCGCCGGTTCGGCCCGCGAGATCGCCGAAAAGGCAGACCCGTCGGTCGCGGCCATCGCTTCCCGCTTTGCCGGCGAGATCTACGGTCTCAATGTCCTTGCTGAAAATATCGAGGATGCCGACCACAACACCACCCGCTTTCTCGTTCTCTCGCCTACTGAAAAGCAGGCCCCCAACGTGGGCAAGGTCAAGACCACCTTCGTTTTCCGCGTCCGCAACGTGCCGGCCGCGCTCTACAAAGCCATGGGCGGCTTTGCCACCAATGGCGTCAACATGACCAAGCTCGAAAGCTACATGGTCGGCGGCGCCTTCACCGCCACCCAGTTTTATGCCGATATCGAGGGGCATCCCGACGATGTCGGCGTGCAGCACGCCTTCGAGGAACTGGGCTTCTTCACCGACTATTTCCGCATCTTGGGCGTTTATCCCGCCGCGGACTGACCCTCACTCACGACCAAGACACGCTCAGCCGATAGGGGCCTTCTCCGCTCTGCCAGATCGGCGTAGCTGACGGCTCCGAGCCCATGGTCAGCACCAGAGTTCGCTCGCCTGCCGTCCGCTGCAGCCGGAGGCCGCCCGCCTGTGTCACCTCGGCCGTCGCGCTTTCAAAAAAGGCCAGCTCGGCCTGCCGCAGTGCCAGCAAGAGGCGGGTCAACCTCGCCTTGTCGCCCGCAAAGCCGGCGACCTCTTCAAGGCCAGCCAGTGCCGTCCAGTCCACGGGGCGCCGATTGTCGGGATCAGTCAGCGCGAAGAACGCGCCCTCACCACCGCGATAGATGTCGGGGAAACCGGGTAGCAGGCATTTGAGCGCCACCTGCGCCAGTGACAGGGCCTCCCCGGTCGCGATGATTCTCCGAACTGGTTCAGGTTCGCTTTCCCGCCACTGCGCACAAAGCGCATCCGAGAACTGGTTCGCCGCCGCTTCCACCGCCTCGTCGGGCTTGGTCCAGAAGCTCTCGAGCTTGGCCTCACGCAGAGCCTTCTGATTGTGCTGGCGCAGCCGGTCCTCGATCTCCACGTCGTCGTCGCTCCACAGGGCCAGCACCGATTGCACGATATACCAGCGCCATCGCCGGGGCAGGGCAGGGGGCGCCAGGCGGTCGGCGTCCCGGACGAGGGCGTCGAAATCGTCCGCATGGTGGCTGATGGCCACGAGCCGCATGCGGCTGTCCTCTGAACGCTTGGTGTCATGGGTCGAGGTCAGCGTCATCTCGCTGTTTCGCCTGGCCACAAGGAAGCGGTTCGCCTCCGCCTCGCTGACGGTCGGTTCCTCAGGCTCAGCGCCGACCTCGTTTGCGGCAATGAAGCGCGTCCAGCGAAAGCCCGCCGTATCTTCCTGCGCCTTGGCCAGCAGCGCGCCGGACACCTGTTGCAAGCGGACAGCAAGGCCCAGGTCCGCCTCCGATTGCGGATGGGACAGATGGTCGACAAGCCGCTCGATGATGCGCGACGAGCGGAGACGCTGCCGGGCGCCTTCCACGATATCGGCGAGCAGGGACCGGTCCGTTTCGCTGGCACCTGTCGCGTCGATATAGGTCCGGTATCGCGTCATGCCCATGAGCAGCTGCATCACTGCCTCGCGCAATCCCTCCGGCCCCGCCTCGATCCCACGATCCCCGGCAAGCGCCCGCCCGGCCAGCGCCGTCAGCTGGTGCAACTCGGCGGCGAGTTCATTGTGCATGATGTCGGCCTTGGCCTCGGCCAGCGCCTCGCCAAAACTCTCGCTAATGCCGGTATAGGCGCGCCAATGCGCGTCGATTGTCTCGATGCCCTCGGCACTGGTCAGGAGCCGCGCGATCAGCCGCGCCGCCTCATAGCCCGTCGTGCCAACGGTTTTCCAATCCGGCTGCAACTCTTGCTGGCCGACCAGGATCTTCTCGACCCAGATCGGCGTCTCCGGCAGCGTCTTTGTCAGCCGGTCGAGATAGGCCTTGGGGTCGGCCAGTCCGTCGATATGATCGACCCGAAGGCCATCCACGAGGCCGCGGCGCACGAGGTCGATAATCCGCTCATGCGTCGCCTCGAAGACCACAGGGTCCTCCACCCGCATGCCGATCAGCGAGGTGACATTGAAGAAGCGCCGATGGGTAATGCCGTCGCGTTCGAGCTCCCAATGGCAGAGCCGCCAGAATTGTTGTTCATGAAGCGACTCCAGGACCTCCCGTCCATGCCCCTCCTGCGCACCCGAAGCGGCCAACGGCACCTCAAGTCCATCCATCCGCCACACGCCATCGGACGCCTCGAATGCCCCTTTTTCCAGCATCACGCCAAATGGCTCAGGCAACAGCGGCAATACCAGCCGCCCGGCGCTCCAGTCGATATCGAAAAAGCGCGCGTAGCGGCTCTCCGGGCCATGCCGCAGCACATCGGCAAGCCATTGGTTTTCCAGCAAAAACGCTGTGTGATTGGGCACGATGTCGAGGATGACCCCCAGCCCCTCGCCATGCGCCGCCCGCGCCAGTCTCTCAAACCCATCAAGCCCGCCGAGCGAGGGATCGATCACGCTTGGATCGAGCACGTCATAGCCATGCGTGGAGGAGTCCGGCGCCAGAAAAATCGGCGACAGGTAGAGGTGAGATACTCCCAGTGTTTTGAAATAGCTTAGTTTTTCCTCGACGTGCGCAAAGGTCACACCCTCGCGAAGCTGAATGCGATAGGTGGCCGAGGGGATGGGGTGGATCAATTATCTGTCCTGAAGCGGCGCAATGCCTGCCACCGCCTAATGAGGCTGCGCCCCGCTGGTTCCACCCCATCTATCCGTTGACAGCCCGGCGGCCCCGGCTATGGTCCGCGCGACCTTTTCTACGCTCAGGACCAGCCATGTCGCACGCCCAGCTCGCCCAGATCATCGACGCCGCCTTCGAGAACCGCGCCGAGGTCAATTTCGGCACAACGGGCGAAGTCCGCGACGCAGTCAACGAGGCTCTCGGCCTTCTCGACAGCGGGCAGGCTCGTGTAGCCGAAAAGGTGGACGGCAAGTGGCAGGTCAATCAGTGGCTCAAGCGAGCCGTGCTGCTCTCTTTCCGCCTCAACGACAACGTGCCGATGACCGGCGGCCCGCAGAATTCCACCTGGTGGGACAAGGTGCCGACCAAGTTCGAAGGCTGGGGTGAGAATGCCTGGCGCGCAGCCGGCTTCCGCGCCGTGCCGGGCGCCATCGTCCGCAAATCCGCTTTCGTGGGCAAGGGCGCTATCCTCATGCCCAGCTTCGTCAATCTCGGCGCCTATGTCGACGAGAACACCATGGTCGATACCTGGGTCACCGTCGGCTCCTGCGCCCAGATCGGCAAGAATGTGCATCTTTCGGGCGGCGTCGGAATCGGCGGCGTACTCGAGCCGCTCCAGGCCGGCCCCACCATCATCGAAGACAATTGCTTTATCGGTGCTCGCTCGGAGATCGTCGAAGGCGTGGTCGTGAGCGAAGGCTCGGTCATCTCCATGGGCGTCTTCATCGGCGCATCCACCAAGGTCGTGAACCGCCAGACCGGCGAAATCCACATCGGCTATGTGCCGCCCTATTCCGTCGTGGTTTCGGGCAGCCTGCCCGGCAAGCCTTTCCCCGACGGCACCCCGGGTCCCAACCTCTACTGCGCCGTTATCGTCAAGACAGTGGACGCCCAGACCCGCTCGAAGACTGGCATCAACGACCTGCTGCGTGACTAGGAGCTAATGGTGACCATCGACCCGGTCTCGCTACTATCCCGCCTCATCGCCTGCCCCTCGGTCACGCCCGAGGAGGCCGGCGCGCTCGACCTGTTACAGACCGAACTGGAAGCCATCGGCTTTGCCGTCACACGCCTGAGCTTTGAAGGCGATGGTTCTTATCCCGTCGACAATCTCTTCGCGACTCGCGGGCAGGGCGGTCGCCGCCTGCTGTTTGCCGGCCATACCGATGTCGTCCCGCCCGGCGACACGGCGCAATGGACATCGGACCCGTTCATCCCGCGCATCGCTGATGGCAAAATCTTCGGCCGCGGCGCTGCCGACATGAAGTCCGGCATCGCCGCCTTCATCGCCGCCTCCGCCGCCATTCCGCCCGATGCCGGCACGATCCAGCTCGCCATTACCAATGACGAAGAAGCCGATGCCATCAATGGCACCGAAAAGCTCGTGCGCTGGATGGCTGACAATGGCCACGGCTTCGACTTCGCCATTGTCGGCGAACCCAGCTCCACCGAAACCCTGGGCGACAGTATCAAGATCGGCCGCCGCGGTTCCTTTTCCGGCAAGGTGACCGTAACCGGCACCCAAGGTCACGTGGCCTATCCGCACAAGGCCAACAATCCCCTGCCCATGCTTGCCGCGGTTGCCACGGCTCTTTCCTCCGAACGCCTCGACGCGGGCACCGGGCATTTTCCGGCCAGCAATCTCGAACTGACCACCATCGATGTCGGCAACCCGGTCTCCAACGTCATCCCGATGAGCGGCACATTGCGCTTCAACATCCGCTACAATGACACCTGGACTCCCGAGAGCCTCGAAAAATGGGTGCGTGACAGGCTGCTCGTCGCCGCCCTGCAGGTCGGTGAGCCAGCCCGGTCCTGCCGGGTCGATTTCGAGGTTTCCGGCGTTCCATCGCGCGCCTTCCTCTCGCCCCTTGGCAGTCATATCGACACGCTCTCGGCGGTCATCGCCGAACGCACCGGAAAAGCCCCGGACTATTCCACCGGCGGCGGCACTTCGGATGCGCGCTTCATCGCCCAATACGGTCCCGTGGTCGAATGCGGCCTTGTCGGTCCCTCCATGCACAAGGCCGACGAGCATATCGCTCTTGCTGATCTCAGCGGCCTTACCGAAATCTACGCGGCCTTCATGACCAGGTTCTTCGCGGAAAATGCGTCATGACCATCTTCCGGGCACTGCAGCAGGCATTCTACGGCTGGATCATGATCCTGCGCGCAGAGGCCGGCTGGCAGGATCGGTTCCGGCTGACCGGCGCCGGCCTCGCCACGGCGCTGGTGCTCTTCTACCTCTTCGCCTTCCTCGCCATTGTTCTGGCGTCCTTCGACATGGGCGTGCCCACCGCGGTCGGCCTTGCGGTATTCCTGCTCTATCAGTCGCTCTGGCTGCTGGCGCTGCTAATCGGTGTCTTCGGTACACGCTTTGCCCTGCGCGACACTGCGTCGCCCCTGCGTCTTCTCGTGCCGGGCGTTCATGCGCTCACCTTCTACCTCGTGCTGGGCGCCGTCCTATCACTCGCCGCCGGGTTCCTTCTGCCCCTGCTCTGGCTCGGCCTCCTTGTCATGCTGTTCCGTCTCGGTCGCATCGCGGGTGGCTGGACCATTGGCGTATCGGCGGCTTTCGCAGTCTTGACCGTGCTTCTGCTTGTCGGGACGCCCATAGCGCTCTACATGATGCCAGCGCCCGTTCCTGCCGCCTGAGACGAGTCTGATCCTTGCCCCAGTCCTCCCCGACCATTCTGGAAGAAGCCCGCGACGCGGCCCGAGGCGCCTGGGCACTTGTGCTGGGCCGCCAGGACGCGGCCCGCTATTTCGATTTTTCCATGCGCGGCGTCGTCGGCAGCTTCATCGCGCTGGTCGTGGCGGTTGCCGTCAATGTCTATGGACCGATGCTGTTCGGGGTCGCGGCGCCGCGCGGGGTTGCTACCAGCATGGCGCTGCTGTCGGCCCTGCTCTTTGCCCTGCAGATCGGTGCGGCCTATCTGGTGCTGCAGGTCATGGGCCGCCTCGACGGTTTCATGCCCTATCTGGTCGCCGACAACTGGGTGAACTTCTTTGTCTCGCTGATCGGCGCGGCCACCATCGTCGTGCTCGGTGGCAGCGACGTCATGCTGCTGGCCATGGGCGTCCTCGCGATCGTCATCGAGGTCAACATCGCCCGCCGCATCGTGACTTTGGCGCCCATGCAGGTCGTCATCTTCATCGTCGCGCAGCTAGCGGCCAATTTCGTCGGCCTGCTTCTGCTCGGTGGCCTGATCCTTCAGACCATGGGTCCATTGCCGGCGGCATAATCGACGCCCGTCAGGTAGAGCCCGCTGGCCGGCGCCATCGGTCCGCAACGCCGGCGGTCCGCCGCATCCAGCGCCGCCCGGAAATCGGCCGGGCTCCACTTGCCCTCGCCTACCAGCTTCAGCGACCCCACCATCGAGCGCACCTGATGGTGCAGGAAGCTGCGCGCGCTGGCGGTGATAGCGATTACTTCGCCATCGCCCACGACGTCAAATGCGTCCAGCGTCCGCATCGGTGATTTGGCCTGGCACTCGGACGAGCGGAAGGTGGAAAAATCATGCAGCCCCAGGATCAACTGCGCCGCCTCGTTCATCTTGCCCGCATCGAGCGGCATGGGCACATGCCAGACCTGGTTGCGTTCGATGGCGGGCGGCGCTCTCCGGTTGAGTATCCGATATTCATAGTGCCGCGCCGTCGCCGAAAAGCGCGCCTCGAACGCCTCCGATACGGCCATGCAGTCCACGATGACCACAGGATGCGGCCTCAGATGATAGTTGAGAGCCTCGCGCACCCGAAACGGGTCCCAGTCCTTGCCGAGGTCGAAATGCGCCACCTGGCCCAGCGCATGGACACCAGCATCGGTCCGTCCCGCCGCCTGCGTCGTCACCGCCTCGCCCGAAAACCGCGCGATCGCTTCTTCCAGCGCCTGCTGGACGCTCATCCGGTCCGCCTGGCGCTGCCAGCCGGAAAACGGGGTACCGTCATATTCTATTGTGAGCTTGAACCGGGCCATCAGCTGACGTGAGCGGGCAGCGCGCCGGCGCCCCGCAGGAATGTCGCGGCATCCATCGCGCCCTTGCCTTCGCGTTGCACCAGCGTCAGGCGCACGGCGCCGCTGCCGCAGGCGATGGTGAGGTCATCCCCTACCAGCGCGCCCGGCGCACCGCTACCGGCCGCCAGGGTCGAGCGCAGCGCCTTGATCCGCACCGGCTTGCCGCCGAGCTCGAGCTCGAACCAGGCGCCGGGAAATGGCGACAGGCCACGGATCTTGTTGTGCACAGCCTCGGCCGTGAGCGTGAAGTCGATCCGCGCTTCGGCCTTTTCGATCTTGGCCGCATAGGTCTCGCCGCTATCCGGCTGCGGGGTGAAGTCGAGGCTGCCGCGCTCAAGCGCCGCCAGCGCCCGGCCCATGAGGTCCGCACCGACGCGCATCATCTGGTCATGCAATTCGCCCGCCGTCATGTCCGGCCCGATCGGAATGATTTCGGTGGGGCCCATGGCGCCCGTGTCGAGCCCCTCGTCCATCTGCATGACGACGATACCCGTCTGCTTGTCGCCCGCCATGATCGCGCGCTGGATTGGCGCCGCACCGCGCCAGCGCGGCAGCAGCGAGCCATGAAGGTTAAGGCAACCATAGTCCGGCGCATCGAGGATGGGCTTGGGCAGGATGAGCCCATAGGCAACGACCACTGCCACTTCGGCTCCAAGCGAGGCGAACTGAGCCTGCTCGGCCTCGCCCTTGAGCGAGCGCGGAGTGAACACCGGAATACCGAAAGCTTCCGCCGCCTCATGAACCGGGCTCTTGCGTTCGGCCTGGCCGCGACCGGCAGGCTTGGGCGCGCGGCTGTAGACCGCCACCACCTCGTGCCCGGCCGACACGATCTCGGTCAGCGTCGGAACCGAAAAGTCGGGCGTACCCATGAAGACGACGCGCATGGTTCTCTCTTTCTTCCCTTCCCCCCTTGCGGGAGCAGGTGGCGCGCAGCGCCGTATGAGGGTTCTGCGGTGCGGAGAGAGACCCCTCACGCCCTTCGGGCACCCTCTCCCGCAAGAGAAGAGGGGAAGAAGAATTACCGTGCCGCCAGCTTGGCCTGCTTGTCGAACTTCTTGATCACGCGGTCGCGCTTCAGCCGGCTCAAATAATCTATATAGAGCACGCCATCGAGGTGATCGAGTTCGTGCTGGATGCAGACGGCCAGCTTGCCTTCGGCATCCTTGGTGACTTCCTTGCCCTCCAGGTCGGTATATTTCACCGACACGTCATTAGGCCGCTCGACCTCGTAATAGAGCTCGGGAATGGACAGGCACCCTTCCTCGGTGACCTGCATCTGATCGCCGAAATGGGTGATCTCTGGATTGATCATCACCAGCGGGGCAGGGGGCTCGCCCTCGCCGGCCAGGTCCATGACCACGATCCGCTTCATAACGCCGATCTGCGGCGCGGCCAGGCCAATGCCAGGCGCGTCATACATCGTATCCAGCATGTCCTTTGCAAGTGCCTTGATGTCGTCGTCGACTTCGACGATCGGGTCGGCGACGGCGCGCAGGCGGGCATCGGGAATGACGAGAATGGGGCGGATGGCCATGGCAGAAAGTCCGGCGGAAAAAGGATTGCCCCCGATATGGCGATTTCCGCCCCGCGGGTCAACAGCACCCCGGTTCAATAGGGCCGTGAGCAAGAACATTTTGCGAACATCAGAATCGCGCTAGACTGCCGGGATGACTGATCTCGATCGAACGCTCTTCTTTCTCGGCGACTTCCCCGTAAGCCTCGGGCTGACGCTGGCCGGCTTGGCCGCTATGCTTCTCGTCGTCATCGCCGCCATCCTTGTCCTGCAGGCGCGGGCCAGCGCCGCTAGAGCCGATGCGGCGGCGCGTGACGCGGCCGATGGCCTGCGCGCCAATTTCCTCGAACAGATCGCCGGTCGCGACAGCCGCATCCGCGATCTCGAACTGCAACTCGAGCGCGACCGCCAGCGCGCCTCCGATCTGCTCGATGTCGAGCGCGACAGGAGTTCGGGCCTTCAGTCCGAACTGGCTGCCATGCGCACGCGGCTCGACGAACAGGCCCGGCAGAACGAGGCCAATCTCAAGCGCTTCGCCGAGGCGCGCCAGCAGATGACCGACGAGTTCAAATCCATTGCCGGCGATGTGCTGCGCACCCACAGCGAAACCTTTACCAAACAGAACCGCGAGCAGGTCGACACGCTGCTCAAGCCCTTGCAGGACAAGATCACCGAGTTTCACAAGAACCTTGTGGAAGATCGATCAGCCATGGGCGAACGCATCCGCATGCTGGCGGAAAGCAATCTGCAGATCACCACCGAGGCGCAGAACCTGACGCGGGCGCTCAAGGGCAGTTCCCAGACCCAGGGTGCCTGGGGCGAGATGATCCTTTCCACCATTCTAGAACAGTCGGGCCTGCGCGAGGGCGAACAGTATTTCACCCAGCAGAGCCATGCGGGCGAGGACGGCCAGCGCGTCCGCACCGATGTCGAAATCCTGATGCCCAATGGCGACAGGCTGGTCATCGATTCCAAGGTGTCGCTCACCGCTTTCGAGGCCTTCGTCAACAGCGCCGAGCTCGAACGCGACCAGCACCTGCGCGCCCATATTGCGTCAGTGCGCGGCCATATCACCACGCTGGGCGACAAGACCTATCATCGTGCCGCCCGGTCGAGCCTCGATTATGTGATGATGTTCGTGCCCATCGAATCTGCCCTCGCCACGGCCATTCAGCACGATGCCAAGCTGGTGGAATTCGGCATGGGCAAGGGTGTCATGCTGACCACCCCGACCACGCTGATGACCGTGCTGCGCACCGTGCGCAATGTCTGGGACATCGAGAAACGCCACCAGAATGCCGAGGAGATCGCCGAGCGCGCCGGTCAGCTCTTCGACAAGGTCGCCGGTTTTCTGGGCACCATGGACCAGGTGGGCGACGCCATCGACAAGAGCCAGCGGGCCTATGCCAAGGCCAGGGACCAGCTGACCTCGGGCCGTGGCAATGTCGTGCGCCAGGTCGAAATGCTGCGCGAACTGGGCGCCAAGTCGTCCAAGACGCTGCCTGCCAATTGGGATGGCGGCCAGGAAGACGCACCCATTCTCCGCCTTGTCGGCGAAGAACCCGGCGATCTCAACTAACCCTTGGCGGCGCTGAGCTCGCTCCGGCTCTTGAGTACGCGATCGCCATCGTCCTGCTCGATGAGGTAAGCCGGCTCCTTGGTGCTGGCCTCCCGCGTCACCTCGCTGCCCTTGATCGTCCGCGTCACCTTCTTGGTGAAGCGCTCGACGATCTTGCCCGAAGCGCTATGCGCACCCCATTTCCAGCTCACCTTCGATCCCTTGCGAAAAGCCATGTCCGTTCCCGATCACAATCATTGAGGATCTGAAACGCTTCTGCCGGGCCAGCGTTCACTTGGCACGCGACGACATTTTACAGGAGACCGCAATGGTCCAGCACCACGACAACTCCGACGCCCTCATGCCATTTGATGGCAATTTCGACGCCACCGAACAGGTCGGCTTCGGTCTGCCCTTCAGTCAGGACGAGATCGAGGATCTGCTTTATGGCAGCGATCGCCCCGTCGAGGAGCGCGTCGAGCGGCTCAAGGAAATGCGCGCCGAACTGGTCACCCGCGAACAGGGCGACTTCGGCGACGAGGACCCGCGCGCCATGATCGACGAGATCGATCGCGCCATCGGCGAGCTCAATGCCGACTCGGCCGAGGCCGACGAAACCGGCGAATTCGATCCCGCGCTCGACATCGATCCGAACGATCATCTCGATGCGCTGTCGCCTGACGACGTCGATGCACGCGCTGCTCTGACCGGCCAGGAGAACGACGCCGACGAGAACTTCGATGCTGAACTCGAAGACGATGAGCAGGCCGAAAATCTGGGCCTCGACTAACCGTATCCGCCCGTACGGAAATCAGATTTCCGTGCGGGCTTTCAGCGCTTGGCTCAGCGTTCCTTCATCGAGATAATCCAGCTCGCCGCCGACCGGAACCCCGTGAGCGAGGCGCGTCACTTTAATGCCGCCACCGGCCAGCCGGTCGGTAATGTAATGCGCGGTGGTCTGCCCCTCCACCGTGGCATTCATAGCCAGCACGATTTCTGCATAATCCTTCGCACGGGCAATCAACCCTTCGAGGTTGAGGTCGTCGGGTCCCACGCCATCGAGCGGCGAGAGTACTCCGCCCAGCACATGATAGCGAACCTGGCCCACTCCGGCGCGCTCCAGTGCCCAGAGGTCTGCCACATCTTCCACCACTATAAGGATGCCACTTTCACCGCGTCGCGGATCGGCGCAGATATGGCAGGGGCTTGTCGTATCGACATTGCCGCAAACCTCGCAGGATTTGACTGCCACCACGGCCCGATCGAGCGCCGCGGAAAGGGGCAGCATGAGCTGCTCCTTCTTCTTGATCAGGTGCAGCACCGCCCGGCGCGCTGACCGCGGCCCGAGGCCCGGCAGACGGGCCAGAAGCTGAATCAGCTGTTCGATTTCAGGTCCGCCTGAGGCCATCGACTATCACCGGGTCTCCCTTCTCCCTCCGTGGGAGAAGGTGGCGCGTAGCGCCGGATGAGTGGCTTGTCGACAATAAGAAACAGCTCCAGCGGAGTTGTTTCCGGCGACAAGGCCATGAGAGCTACGCTCGAGTATACGGCGGTGGAAGCAGCCCTCGCCCGCCCTTCGGGCACCCTTTCCCACAAGGGGAAAGGGGCAGAAGAAACTAGAACGGTAGCTTCATGCCCGGCGGCAGGGGCAGGCCGGCCGTGACTTCGGCCATCTTGCGCTGCGCTTCTGCCTCGCTCTTACCCTTGGCGTCGTTATAGGCGGCCACGACCAGGTCCTCGACCACTTCCGCGTCTTCGGGCTTGAGCAGCGAGGGGTCGATCTTGAGCCCGCGCATGTCGCCCTTGCCGGTCAGCGACACGCTGACCATGCCACCACCGGAGCGGCCCTCCACTACGAGATCGGCCAGTTCGGCCTGCATGGCCTCCATCTTGGCCTTCATCTCGCCGGCGGCCTTCATCATACCCATGATGTCTTTCATTCGTCGTCCTCTTCAAAGGGGGGCGGGGGAAGATCAGGCGCAGCAGCGTCTTCACGCACCGTCACATTGACCAGTTTCGCGCCCGGAAATGTTTCCATGATGGCTTTGACCAGCGGATCGTCATGCGCGGCTGCGGTAGCGGCGACCTGCTTCTGCTCTTTTTCCTGCCGGATGGTGAGGCCTTCGACCGGTCGGGTCGAAACCGTGATCAGCCAGCGCTGGCCCGTCCAGGCCTGCAATCGCGCCGACAGCGTATTGACCACGCCGGGATTGGTGCCCTCCACCAGCGATACTTCGATGCGCCCCTGCTCGAAGGAGACCGGCAACATCTGGCTTTCCAGCGCCAGCTTCATCAACATGTCGCGCTTGGCCGCGGCAATGGCGATGAGGTCCTTGTAGCTCGTGATCGTTGCAAGGGCAGGCGCCACGGCGGTGGGCGCCGGATTGGGGCTGGCCACGGCCATCGTCGGCTCGGGCAGCGACTGCACGGCCTCGGCCCGCATGGCCGATGCACCACCCGATGCGCCGGACGAACCCGTCGGTCCTGGGGCACTGCGCGGCGGCAATGGCTGGGGAGCCGGCCCGCTGGGCAGCGTGCCCTGCTGGGTAAGCTTGGAAATCACCTCGTCGGGGCTGGGCAGGTCCGCCGCATAGGCAAGCCGGATCAGCGTCATTTCCGCCGCCTGCAGGGCGTTGCCGGCCCGGCCGGTTTCCTCATTGCCCTTGAACAGGATCTGCCAGGCCCGGGTCAGCGCGCGCATCGGCAACCGATTGGCAAGGTCGCGGCCACGCGTCTTTTCGTCTGGCGTCAGCGAGGCATCGTCGGCTGCTGCGGGCACCACCTTGATGCGGGTGACGAGATGGGTGAACTCGGCAAGGTCTGCGAGCAGCGTCTGCGGATCGGCGCCAAGGTCATAGAGCTCGCGCAAGGCTGTCAGCGCCTCGCCGATGCGCCCGCCCATCAGGTCTTCGAAAAGGTCGATTATGCGCGCCCGATCGCCCAGGCCCAGCATGGCCTTGACCGTCGCCGCACTCACCGTCCCATTGCCATGCGCGATCGCCTGGTCGAGCAGCGACAGCGAGTCGCGCGCCGAGCCTTCGCCCGCCCGCACGATCATCGCCAGGGCATCGGGCTCGAAGCCGATGCCTTCCTGCCCGAGTATCTTTTCGAGATAGGCCGACATCACCTCGGCCGGAATGCGCCTCAGGTCGAAACGCTGGCAGCGCGACAGGATGGTGATCGGGACCTTGCGGATTTCCGTCGTCGCAAAGATGAATTTCACATAGGGCGGCGGCTCTTCGAGCGTCTTCAAGAGCCCATTGAAGGCCGCCGTCGAGAGCATGTGCACCTCGTCGATCACATAGACCTTGTAGGGCGCCGAAACCGGTCCGTATTTGACCGAGTCGATGATCTCGCGGATGTCGCCGATGCCGGTATTGCTGGC
>PJUF01000332.1_pt1 | contig 37147 bp, 69 predicted proteins | sample 1512191 | NCBI WGS metagenome assembly PJUF01 (sample SAMN08177673, study PRJNA422409) | Feces metagenome, whole genome shotgun sequencing project. | isolation source: Chicken feces (3) enriched on wood chips | host: Gallus gallus | place: USA: Madison | collected 2015-01-15 | reverse complement strand
TGTCGGCATCTCGTTCAGAGGCGGCGCTATGGCCTCCAGAATAGGTGTCAGCCCAACTATCACAGGACAGTTTTGTCACTCGATAGCTTGCGATCTTCTCCAACGCCTCGACCGCCACCCGCATTTTCTCAGCCTCTGGCGCGGGTGGGGTGGTGTAGAGGGCGCGGCCGGGGCAGATCGAGCCGTCTGCCCGTTCGAGCTGCTTCGTGAAGGCACTCCATTCGCCGTCTCCTACAGCTTGGTAGGCCCACATGAACGGAACCGGCTGCGCTTCCTCGCGGGCTTGGGGCTGGTCAGGATCCGCTGGAACCGGACACGGTTTCCAGAAGTCATAATCCGCCCAGCGCCAGCCGTAGTAGTAGTTCGGGTGAACGTCGTGCGTCTCGTCGTCCAGACAGAGAAGGTGAACCTCCCATTTGAGAGGGCCGCCGTTCGTAGACAGACGGATTGCACCCCAGAACAGCCCCGCCTCTTTCGGATGAGGCAATGTGTCGGGCTTCTGCCACGCGCTCATTGGCCTTCTCCCGAGCGGGCTTGGGGCTGGGCGCGGAGGGCGGACAAGGGAAGCCAGCCGAGAACCCCACTGGGCAAGACTACACCACCCTCCCCAAACTCAACGTCGTCCTGATAAAGGTCGTCTCCCAAAATCCACATGTCGCCGCTGTATTCCCTAGGAGAAATGGGTGTGTCACCTGACCACTCGCCCTTGGAGAACCAACCCTGAATGATGCCGTGCGTTCTGTGGTTTAGGAGGATAGGCGTTCCGTCTTGGGGAACGTCGCGAACATCGAGCCACAACATCCCCCCCTCCCTCGCCTCTGCCGGGGCTTCCTCGCGGCACGAGCAGGCTTCGATCTCGGGACGGCTGGGATAGCCCTCGCCCCCACCGCCCTCGTATTCGGTATAGCCCTTGTCGCCACACTTCTTGCAGGCCGGGGCCTCCTCGCGGGTGGCGAGGGCGTCGATGCAGCGCGTCATGATCGCGTAGTCGGTGTAGTCCTTGTCCGGCGTGGGGATCAGGAACTTGTCGCGGATCGCCTTCAGTTTCCCGGCCAGGTCTTCAACCGGCACGGACACCATGCGGATAAGGGGGGTCATGCTGCTTGCTCCCTGCGCGAAAGCCAGACCGTCTTGTCAGTGGCGACGATGCTGGCACTGTGCTGGTGAAGTCCCTCGATCAGGGCCAGGGCGAGGTCTTCGGCGGTCGCGAGAATCGCGGCAGGTTTCGACGGAAAGCGAGGATAGTTGATCAGGCCCACGCGGACACCGCGCTCCTGGCCGCCAGTGTAGATGAACTCGACCGGCTCAACGGTGACACATAGCCCCCGCAGCACGAACTCACGGCAGATGCGCTCAGCGTCGGCCTGGGGGCCGGCGACGTAGATCGCTGCGGTGTAGCTGGTGGTTTCTTGGCGGGTCATGCTGCTTGCTCCTCGCGCAGGCCCAAGGCCTTTCGGATCTCGAGGTGAAGGGGAGAGCCGGTCGGAAGCTCTGACCTGGCTTGGTTTAGGAGCGCGCGAAGTTGATTCCGTTCGGCGCATGTCTGTTCATGGTTCACACGAACAGATTCCCATTGCTCGGGGCTCATCCCTCACCCCCACGGGATTGGCGGGCGGCTTGGCGGAGGGCGAAGGAAGCCCGAATGCCGTCGATCCGGCGCTTCGTGGCTCGGCGGCCGAACGTCGCGCGGAAGGCAATCGTGAGCCACATTTCCGCATAAGCCGCCGCGACCTTGACTGCCCATGCGGGACCGCTGCCGCCGTCGATGGACACGATGCGTCGGGCACGACCCCATTCCACGCGCTCAAGCACGCGCAGGGTTTCGGCCAAGGCCTGCCCGTCGCTAACCCCAGCCGGGACACTCAAGCCGATGTAGGACTTCTCGCCCGTCACGACCTTGAGACGACGACTACCCTCCAGCACTTCGGGGGTGGTCATGGCTGTTTGGTTCTCGCTCCCCATCTCAGCGACCCTCCTGTTGGGCGGTAGCCTTGGAGAGGGCGGCTTTGAACGCGGCGTAACTGCGCTTGCTGCGGATTTCTCCAGCCTCAACCCGACGGCAAAACTCTGCGGCAGCTTCGAACAGGTCGGGCGCGGCGGCTCGGATTGTCGCGTCAGCTACGGCCCGGCGATTGGTTTCGACGATCTCTTCGCGCTCGTTCGGCGGGAAACCAACCCCAGCCCACAGATCATCGTGCGAGCGCATCTTGGTTGAATGCGCGGGCATGCGTTCTGAGAAGACGACCTCTCCCGCTGCGCTCAGCGTCTCGATGTCGTAGGGCCAGCGCTCGTTCACGCGGACCGAAAGCGGCCCCGGAGTATGCTTCACTTCAGCCATGGTCATTGCGAGACCTCGACCAGCTTGCCGGCCCTGGCCTGATACCAAGCGCCAGCTTTGATGCCGTTCGTGCCGACGATCCCGCTCGCGATGGAGATGATGGGCCCTCTCCAGGCATCACGCTCGACTGCGAAGAGGGCGTTGCCATCAGCGCCCCTGACCCGGCCCTCAAAGCCAGAGGCCATCGCCGCGCCGTAGTCGCCGGTGCTGGACGCCGCGCCGTAGGCGCCGGTGCTGGACGCCGCGCCGTAGTCGCCGGTGCTGGACGCCGCGCCTCGGGCGCCGGTGCTGGACGCCGCGCCTCGGGCGCCGGTGCTGGACGCCGCGCCTCGGGCGCCGGTGCTGGACGCCGCGCCGTTGTGGTGACCGGCGCAGAGGGGGTTGCCGTGGCGGTCGTGGTTCTTCACGCCCCGGCCAAAGCTGTTCGCGATGCCGTGCACCCGATAGCTGACGTGGGCATGCTGAACCGGACCGAAGCAGCCGCCGAGGTGGCGGGCTTCGCAGGGCTGGCGCCGAATATACTGGCGGAAGCCGTTGTCTCGCTCGCGGCCGCGATCAGCCTTAGGGCTCTTCGCGCGGGCCTTGGTGGCAGCTTTTCTGGCTTCGCGCCGGAGCTTCGCGGCGGCGGCGATGACGTGACGCTCTTCGTAGGTGAATACGGTCATGCTGCCTCGCGATCTGCAGAGGCGTGGTCGTCGTTCGCCGCGTCGAAGTGCTCGACCTCGACGCCGTTCTCCGCGCACCAAGCGAGGATCAGCTCAATCAGGTCCGAGAACTCGCGCTTGGTCAGTTTTGAGGAACGCAGGCCCAGCGGAAGCATGGACGAACCGTCCAGCGTCGGGACGAAGCGGACTTCGCGGCCGAGCGCATGCATGAACAGGCACTTCCACGTCTCGGCATCCATCTTGACGCCGTTGTGAACGGGGCGGGCCTTCTGGATTTGGCCGAGGAGCGACCACAGAGCGCGGTTCTGCTCGTCCGAGCGGGTGGCCTCCCGGACTTCCAGCATCCAGGCGGCGCCGGGCTGCCAGAGGCGAATGGCCTTCTCCACCCAAGCATGGGCGGTGTCTCGCTGGCCGGGCGTGAGCTTGAGGAGGTGGCGGGTCAAAGCACCTTCTCCTCTCGGATCTCGACGCCGGGGATGGCTGAGCCGCGCCGGCCAGCGCGAATGTCGGCATCGACCAAGCGCTGGATCAGGTCGCGGAACGGCTTGTCGTCCTGGCGCCAGTAGAACTTCACGGCCTCGTTCAGATCGAGGACCACCCCGACGTGTTTGGTCCGCAGGCCGATGGCGCGTTCGCCGCCGTTGGCATGAGCGCGATCGTTGGCCGCTTGTTTGACCGCCTTGTCCGCAGCTTCCGCCTGACGAACCTTCTCTTCAGCGGCTTCTCGGGCGGCGAGGTCTGCGGCATTGGCGGCGCGCAGGGCCTCGGCCGCTTCGCGGGCGGCGCGTTCGGCCTCTTCGCGAGCCCGCGCTTCCGCGGCGCGCTTCTCCTCCTCCAGCTTGCGCAGGTAAGGCGCTAGAGCGGCTTTCAGCGCGGCTACGGCCTTGTGCACCTTGCCCGGTGACTTGTTGGTCGCCGGAGCAAAGAGTGGCGCATACCGCTCCTGCACGGCGGCCTTGGCGTCATCGAACGGCTTGACCTCGACCTTGCGCTGCTTCTCCGCCGCATCTGCGGACTTCCGCAGAGCGTCGATGATCATGGAGACGGCGTCCGCCTGCTTCTGGTTCTCGACAGGTTGCCCGTCAGCCCAGTTGCGGGCTTCCTCCAGCCAAGTCTCCGCGTCCTCGGCGATGAGGTCGAAGGGGGTGGCGTTCGTCAGGTGGATGGGTTCGGCCGTCATGCCTCGCCCTCCGCCTCGGCGGCCTGGGAGTCATGCGCTTCGTCTCGGATCGCGATCTCGGCCGCCATGGCGTCGATTTCCGCCTGGCGCAGGCCGTCACGCTGTTCGCGGACCAGCTTCGCGTGGGCCGAGCACAGATGGGGATAGGCCATCGAAGCAATCTCGACGTCCTGGCCCTTGGAGTTGACGTACATCTTGGTCATCAGGCCGCATCCTTCTCGTCGAAGGGCGTCGAGGCATTGGCGGCCTCGGCCGGTGCGAAGCGCTTGGCCTCGGACTGCATGACCTTGACGACGTGCGCGTAGTCGCCGTCGCTCAACGACTGTCGCAGACCCTCCTTCTCGCTGTTCCAGAAGTGGGTGAACTCATCCTTGGTCTTGGTCTGTCGAAGTTGATCTGCGGCGTACTGAGCGGCCGCGCTGGGACCCGTAGCGGCAGCCGACTCACGGCGCTCCTGGCGCGGGCCGCTGGCGGCGTTGCCGTCGTCGTCCTCGGGCGCGGCGCCGGTCATCGCCAGCAGAGAGTAGCGGCGGCCATAGGTGATCGCCGAGCCAACGCCCTGAGGGTCGGTTTTGGAGGGACGCAGGCGAAGGGTGCTGCTGACAGACGATCCGCTCTCGTGAAGCAGGGTCGTGGTGATCGACACCCAGTCGCCGTCATTCACCGCGTTCTGGATGACGCCGATGCCATGCTCATTGAGCGCGGGCACAACCGCTTCGACCACCTCGGCCAGATCGGCGTACTTGGTCCTGAAGTGATCGTTGCGCGCCGCCTTCTTAATGGCATCCATGGCCTTCTGCGCGGCGACGTAGGCTTTGGCGATTGGCGGGCGTTCGCCCTCCCAGATCAGCCCGTAGTTGGGTTCGATGGTCAGCGGGGCCATGTGCGCCTCAGTGAGAGCGGGAGCCATCGAGGGGGCGTTGTTGGCGCCCGCCTCGTCTCTGGCTTCGGAATGGGTGTGGGTCATCCGATCACCTGCGAGCGGTGATCGATGCGGAAGGTCAGGGCCTCTCCGGCCTCGCGCATGGAGCGGGCACGGTTCCAGGCCATGCGAGCGGCCTCACGAGCGGTCCAGGCCGCATGGCGCTCACGATGGGCCGCGCCGTGTCGGTCCAGCCAGTTGAGCGTCGCCGTGTGCTTGATCAGCGACTGCGCGTGAGCCGGTCGGGGAAAGGGGATCACGGCGCCCATCAGGCAGCCCTCGGGTAGAGCGTCGCTGCGGATGCCTGCAGGACGGCGCGAACCTCGGCGCAGTCGATGGGAGGCTCGTAGCCCATGGCGTCGCGCCACAGGTCGGCCTTTCTCTTCCAGTTGGCGAACACCGCGCCGGTCGACATTCCGGCTTCCGTCGAAATCTCGCGGATGCCCATGCGCTCATAGGTGCCGGGTTCGGCCCAGAGCTTCCTGGCGGCTGCGATCAGTTTGGCGCGCGTAGCGGCCTTGGCTTGCTGGCGCTTGTTCAAGCTGCAATCTCCCGGAAAGGATCATTGGCGGGGAGGCGGATCGCGGGCTGGGGCGTCGGTGCGCCTTCCAGGAGGGCGATGATCCGCTTGGCGGCAGTCAGGGCGTCAGCGACATGGCGCTTGGCCTTGACCGTGTTCGACAGTGACAAGGCAGAGCGAGCGCGAGCCAGATCAGCGTCCATGTCGATGCAGAGGTCCTCTGCGGCGATGATGGTGTCCCGGTTCATCAGGCGGCCATCCCGAACGTGGCGGCGCGAACCACAATGGCCTTGCGGCGCAGTTCGGCAGCCTCGGCGCGGAAGAGCGACGCCGTGTGGCGGTAGTCCTTCGCGCCGGACGGATACTGCTCAGCCAGCGCTTCGTTCTTGCCTGCCCAGCGCGTCAGCTCGTCGGCACGATCGTCGAACAGCGAGCCATCGGCTTCGCGCAGAGCCGTCAGTTCGGCTTCCAGACGCGCTTCGATCGCGCGGTTCTCTGCCGTCGGAGCGGGGAAGGTGGCGCGAAACGCGTTCAGCGCAGACCAGGCCGCCGCCTTCGGATCGTGGGTGATTTCGTTCTTGAGTGACATCTTCGTCTCCCGGTGATGGAGAGACGTTATCGGTCAATCCGATAATTGTCAATCGGAAATAGCGATAATATCGGAATTGATCCGATAATGAGCTACGGTGCGGGTCATAGCTCCACACATCACCGCGTTACGCTGGACGCGCGAGGGAGTGCGGGATATCGTCGTTCTGTTTCGGGGGTGGGGCAGATGGCGAACAACAATGCCGCCGGTTGCGGCGGATGGATCGTGGCGCTGCTGCTGGGAATTGGGCTGCTCAGCCAATGCGGAAAGGACGACCTCCCTCGCGCCGACGCAGCCAGCGGCATAAACAGCCTGGCGGCTGTGCCTGCTGCGACACCCAGTCGCTACCTGTATGTGCAGGCGAACACGCTGAACTGCCGTGCTGATCCGTCGACCTCGAGCCCCATCGTCGCGAAGCTGTCAGTGAATGATCAGGTGCCCGTTCTGGAAGACCGAGACGGATGGTCATTGGCCAAGCGAGTTGAGAACTGCTGGGTTCGCACCAGCTATCTCGCCGCGAGCCGAAAATATATCCCGCCGCCTCGGGCGACGCCCCAGCGGAGCTATTCTGGCACCAGTTCTTCGAGATCCACTTCGCGCCGATCTTATGGAGACGCAGGCATCTGTCCGTGCCGAGGTAACAACGTCTGCATCGGCCCAAGGGGAGGGCGCTATTGCATCACGTCCGGCGGGAACAAGCGGTACGGCGTATAGAAGAACGGCGGCTCCATCCGGGGCCGCCGTTTCCAATTGACCGATCGATCGCTCAGTCTGGGTTCGCGATTGGCGGCGTCGCCGGTGGAGCCTTTGCCGCTTCCTCCTCCAGCTTTCGGCGCTGGTCGGGGTTTTCGTCAGGCTGAGGCGTGGTGACGCTGGGATCGGGCTCTTGTTCCCGGCGCTCAGCTTCGTCGGTCTCACGCCTGGCTTGCTCCTGCAGGCTGTCCTTATCGGCAGGGCTGCGAGGGCCTTGGTCGTTTACGGTCATCATTTCCTCCCAGGCCAGTTAGGTGCCGGTGCCAAAGCCCTTCGGACCACCAGCGCCCGCGGCGCCGTCGCCGCCCGTCGAGGGCGTTGGGTTCCGGTCGGCTGGATTGTTGTTCGCCAGCGGATCTTGGTTGGCTCCGCCCTTGCGGGCTTGGCGGCCGGCTTCGACTTCATCGCCGTCCAGGTCAGGCGCTTCGTTGGGATCGCGGTTCGGATCGTTCGGTTGGACGTCGGTCATGGTCATCTCCCTGTTTGTTGCCTGAAACCAAGCGGTGGGAGGCTCGTCGGTTCCTAATGCCCAGCTACTTCACAAGCTGAAACGGCCCGGCGAGAGCAGAGGGGGTCGCTCTCAAGCCGGGCCGATGATCCCACCGGCGGAATGGGACCAACCAGCTCCGAGGAACTGCACGCTCGCGCGTAAAGCGGCAGAGGATGGGAACCACTGAATGCGCGTGCGTGGATGTGACGGTCACAACCTGCGCGAGAGCAATCAACTCACAAGGGTGTTAGTGCGCCACAAGGTCGCACATCGCCCCAGGCGACAAGGCTAGAGCTTAGCCCGCGCCTTCTCCAGGCGGGCCTGTAGTGTCTCACGCTGCGCTTCATAGGCCGTCCGTTCCTCGTCTCGGCTCGCTCTAAGGGCTTGCAGCTCTTCATCCAGCCGCCGTGCGGCCTGACCGTGCATGGTGTCCAGGTCGTCCAAGGCGAGTTGGGCTTCCTCCACTCGCTTCCGATCGGCGGTGCTGTGCTGTTTCGTCTTCTTCGCCGCGCCTCTCTTCGGAGCGCTCGCTGGCAGCGCCACGTCTAGTTTGCGCTCAATCACCATGCCGGGTGAAGCCTTGGCGGCGTCAGCATCGGGGCTATCGTCGACTTCCTTGGCCAAGCCGGAGGCGAAGAGGTCCTGGCCGCTGCCCCAAGCCACAAGGGCCTTCGGGCGCGAGCTGGCCGCCACAGTGAAAGTGTGGAACCCGTCCGACCACTCGAACAGCTTGAGCCGCTGCGCCATCAAGTCTTTCCCTCTTACTTCGGGAGAGAAGCCGAGAGGCGAAGGAGCGTTCCCGCCTAACAAAAACCCCGCCTGGTGGGGCGGGGTTGTGAATTTCGGGGATGGGAGATCGCTGTGCGTTGACCGAGCGCCCAAGTCTGCAATTGTGGGGTTCGCGATCTGTTCTGGATTCGCCTGTGCGTTAAAGCGCAGCCACCGGCGGAGGGATCGCCTAGGAACGTCACCCCTCCGCCTCACAAAAGGCTCTCCCTTTATGTCATCCCAACCCTCTTCCGTCCAGCCGCGGCTCGACCTCATTCCTCACGACTATCGTGGCGAAATCATCGGTCAGCGAGCAAAGGACGGCTACATCAATGCCACCGCTATGTGCAAAGCGGCAGGCAAGGCGTTTGCTGACTATAATCGCTCTAAGAGCGCGAATGAGTTTCTGACCGAGTTGTCAGGGTCCATGGGAATTCCCATGGACCAGCTAACAGTGCAGATCACTACCGGGCCGAACGATCTCCGAGGAACCTGGGTTCATCCCCAGGTCGCAATCCACCTGGCACAGTGGTCGTCCGCGCGTTTTGCAGTGCTGGTATCGCGTTGGGTGTTCGATTGGATGACGGGGGCCGACCGGGCCGAGCGCGCCTGGCGGATTTTCAATGAGCGCTTGGACCTCATTCACGATCGCGTACCGCTTGGCTATTTCTGCGTATTTCGCGAAACCGCTGACCTCTATGCCGCCCTTTTACGGGGAGGCATCAATCCAGGGCTGAAAATCCTGATAGACATCAGCGTCGGCAAGGTTTGGGCTCGCTATTGGCGTGCAGAGAGCCTCGAAAGCCGCTTCGGCCGAGCCTTGAAGTTCGAGCATTTCTACCCGAGCTTCTACAGTCAAGCGCTGTCGAACCCGCAGACGCCCTACTGCTACCCCGAAGACGCACTGCCCGCGTTCAGGCGGTGGCTACGTGATGTTTACGTTCCGACGAAAATGCCGAAGTACCTCCAGCGCTTAGTGCGTGACGGCAAGATTGCTCTCGAAGAGGCTACGGGAGTTATTGCTGCGCTCGAGGCGCGAGAACGCCAGCGATCCCTGCCGTCGGCCGCATAGACTCCGGGGGAGGCTTCGGCCTCCCCATTCAATCCGTTGCACCTAAGGCGTCTTTGGCGCTCGCTATGAGAGTAGCTACGCATTCACTCCAATCGGCGGCCTGGTCTTCAGAAAGGTCGGTGCGAAACGGAATGGCGCTTCGTCCGCCGTTCATTTGCACCCCGACTGTAACGGCAGAAACAACGGCTACATGTCCGATTGCGTCTGCGGTCGCTGATCCCAGTGTGAAGGAAATCAGGCGGTAGCCAGCATCCTCGCTGACCAGCGTTGAATTGATATCTACGGCGTTAGAAGCGAAGCCGGTGATCAAATAGCCCGTGTCGGGGAGGCGCAGCGTCTGGCCGTCCAAGACCGTGACTTTGAGCATGGCCGATACATCGCCAGCCCCGAAATGGTAGAGGTTAAATGAACCGTCCGCTCCGACGGCCCGCCCGCCAAAATAGAGGTTATCCCGCTTCACTGATTTGAAATTCAGCGCACAACCGCGAAGCGCTCCATCGCCGAATACCGGCGTCACGGTTGCCTCGCTCCAACGATCTTCGGCTTGGCCGATCAACAAAAGCGCCGCAATCAAACCAATCATTCAATCACCCCGCCTTAGCCATGCAGTCCGGCCAGCTACTCCGGTGTCCCTCGAACCGTCGTCCTGAACTGGCGCCACCCATGCTCGCCCCGGATCGGCTTGAGCGTTCCCCGAGAGACGGTGGCGACAGCCTCCGCTCCGAAGTCGGACCCTTCGATTGACTGCGAGATCAAGGTGCAATTTCGAACCTCGCCGGTGTCAGCATTGGCCTCGCATTCCACGACGGCAAATTCATCTGGGGCAGACGGAGTTGTGGCGCATCCGGCCAGGATCGCCATGGGTAATGCCACTGGCACGCGTTTCATTGATCGTCCCCCTGCGGTCGTCGTTGAGCAGCTCATTCAGCCTTAGCCATGCAGTCCTTGCGCTATCAGGCCCGGCGGGTGATCCAGCGGATGCGGCCCACGATCCGCACCTGCTCCTCTGGCACCTGATACTCGCCGTGAAGCGGGTTATCGGACTTGATTCGAACCTGACGCGGTTCACTTCCGGGTATGCGCTCGACACGCTTACAGACGAGAGCGTCGCCATCCCAAACGGCGAAGATGCCGGGTAGTCCGATCCGTGAATCGTTCATGTCGATCAGCACGAAGTCCCCGCTTGAGAGCGTTGGCTCCATGCTGTCCCCGATCACTTCCTGAACCGTGGCGTTGCCGGGCGACATGCCCAACTGGTCTACGACCAAGAAACGGGGATAAGGCCACTCTCGTTTGGTGGTCTCGGCTCCGACATAGAAGCCGTCCCCGGCCGATAGGCGCACATCGTATTCTGGAAGCATGACGACGTTAGATAAGTCGGCGTGTGCGTCAGTTTCGGGCGGAAGGTCGGCTTCTTCGGGTTCGAAATAGGAGAGGGGCTTGCCCAAGATGCGCCGGATGGCGTTGCGGTGGGTGGGCCAGCTCTTCAGCTTGCCGTTTTCTATGTCCGAAATCACGGATTGTACCACGCCAAGCGCCTTGCCGAGGTCGCCTTGCGTCATGCCGCGGTCTTTGCGTGCGGCCTTAACTCGTTCACCGATGGTATCCATAGGCCATGTATGGCCGATACGGTATCGGTCTGCGCCCGATAAATCGGAGCTTGCGATTATCGGTTGATCCGATATTATCGCCTCATGTCCGATAATGTCATTGATCATCTCACCTCTCCCGAGCGCTTCGTCACCCAGACGAGGTTGGCCGAGGCGGCAGGCGTCCGCCCGCACACGATCAGCGAAAAGCGGCAAACCAACAGCCTGACCCACGCGCAAATGCGCCGCATCTTGGTTGTCGCTCCGCAGATGGGCGTCTCGATCAGCCCGGATGACTTCTTCCCGGGCGTCATGGTCGAAGCTGAGCCCGCCAACGACACCTCTCCCTCATCGGAGGCTGCGTAGCCCATGCGCGCCTCTCCGAAATCGCGTCCCTCCCACGCGATGACAGCCCGCCGGGGGCACCGTCCCCCCGCTAGCCTCCGGCGGGCACCCTCATGACCGACGCCGAATACGCCCGCATCGCGGAGATCGTTCACGGCGTCCTCGTGCGGACGCTGCATCCGAGCGTCCTGCGCCCGTCGCCCGAACCTCCTCCCCAACCCGCCAATGATCCCGACCCCGAGCCTCCGTTGCATGCGGCCTGAGTAGGCCTCGCTCGAGGAAGCGTCACCTTGCAAGCTGCTGGATAAGCGCAATGAACGAAGACAGAACATTCGACCACGCTAGGCTCAAGGCCCTCTTCGCCAAGCTGGTCGTGAAGGTCGGCCGACAAGATGCGGCTGCGGCGCGCCTTGGCGTCAGCCGCCAGCGCGTTTCGCAACTGTGCAGCGCCAATCCCGAGCACGCCCGCGATATCCCGACGTGGGAACAGGTGTGGACCCTGGAGGACGCTTGCGGCCAGACGGTGATCTTCGGAGCCTTCGCCGCGGAGATCGAGCCGCCCGCCGTCACCTCGACCGCCTGTCCGGTGAAAGAATCCCACGACGTGGTTCAGGCTGCCGCCGCCATCCTCCCCATCGCCTCGGCGATCCAAGCGGGTGATCTGGCCGCCATCGACGCCCTGATGGATGGCCTCGACCGTGTGAAGCACGAAGCCCGCGAACTGCGCGCTGTCGCCACGAACGTCACGCGCCTTCGGGAGGCCTGCTGATGTTCGGCTTTCGCACCCTAAGGGCTCGCTATCGCCTCGCCGTCGCTGAGGCCGACTTTCTCCGCTGCAAGGACGAGTGGAACGAGGCGTATCAGCGCCAGGACACCCGTCGCATGAGCATTGCTGGCGCTAACCTGAGGGCAGCGCGGAATGCACAGATGCGCGCCGAGATGGACGCCGCCAGCCTGCGCCGCCGCCCCAAGGTGGGAGTGGCGCAATGACCCAGCGCGTCAACGTCCAGACCTGTACCCTGCGCCGGGATGGCCAGCATTTGGTCACGTATCGGGTCGGTTCGTCGGTCTACTCCGCCCTTTCTCCTAAGCCCGTCCAGCCGGGGACCGACGTGAGCGTGCGCGACGGTAAGGTGATCGGATGACCCGCGCCACCAACGCCGGAGCCCAAGGCAATGCTGGTGTCTTTGCTACCTGTCGCCGGGGCGGGCTCACCCACGAGGAAATCCGCGAGATCGAAGCTCACCGGGCCAAAGATCGGCCGACGCCGTGGCAGGCCCTGGCCATTCGCTACGGCCGGTCAGAGATTGAAATCCGCGCGCTGTTCCAGACGAAGCCCGCGAACGACGTCGCACCTGCTTGGCCGTTGGGCGCCTGTGACGCGCCGGTCCGCAGTCTGATCGAAACTGTGTGCCGTCAGCACGGCGTGACGCCGAAGTCGCTTCGTCCGAACCCTGCCAACGGGCAGCGCGAGGGCGTGAGCAACATGCGCGCCTTACGGGCCTGCGTCGCCACCGTGCGGGCGGCTTTCCCAAGCCTGACGCTGATCCAGCTCGAGGGCATCTTCCTCCGGGACAAGGCCTACATCAGCAACCTGATCAAACAGGGGCGGGCAGCATGAGCGCCCAGATCATCCCCCTGAATCCGCAGCGATGCACCGCACTCGCGCCCTCCGAACAGGTCGCCCGCATCTCCGACGTCGTCACCGGCGAGATCGCCAGCATGGCGTCGGATCGCAAGGACAGCATCCGTGTTGCGCGCCTCTTCACCCGCCAAGCCGCCCTCTACGCCGGCTGGCTTCAACCGCTTGAGACGGCGCAGAGCCTGCGCGCCTTGGCCGACGAACTGGAGGGCATGGCGTGAGCACGATCAACATCGCCGATGTCCGGGTTAACGGCGGAACGCAGTCGCGCGCCGCCATCGATCGCGGCGTCGTCTCCGAATATGCGGACGCCATCAGGGACGGCACCACGTTCCCGCCGATCACCGTCTTCTTCGACGGATCGTCCTACTGGCTCGCAGACGGCTTCCACCGCTACGAAGCCTATGCGCTGGCCCAGATCTATGATGCCCCCGCCGATATCCGGCAGGGGACACAGCGGGACGCCATCCTGTTCAGTGTCGGGGCCAACGCCTCGCACGGCCTGCGCCGTACGAACGACGACAAGCGCCGCGCCGTCCAGACTCTGCTGAACGATCCGGAGTGGGCCGTCTGGAGCAATCGTGAAATTGCCCGCCAGTGCCAGGTCGATGAGAAGACCGTCCGTCGTTACCGGGAAGAGGCATCTGCGGAAAAGCCGCAGATAGCGCCGGAGCGGACCGTCACCCGCAGCGGCACGACCTACCAGCAGAACACATCCAACATCGGCGCGTCGTCAAAACCCGATCAAGCCATGAGCGAGCGGGACACCCCTGCGCCTGCTTCTGAGGAAGATGCGGGCCGGGACGCCGCGCCAGCGCTTGAAGATGAGCCCGTTGCTGATGATCCGGACGCCAAGGTTCGGCGCAAACTGGCGCGGCTGACTACTGACGGGCTGATCGACGAAGTGATCGGACTGCGAGCTGACCTCGACGACGCCAAGGTGAAGATCGACACCGTCTCGGCCGAGCGGGACGATCTGAAGGCCAAGCTGAAGGAGGCCACGTCGGCCGACCTGGGGCGCGCCCTCGGCAATGCGCAGCGTAGGGCGGACACCGCCACCGGTCGCATGAATGAGTACATGGCCCAGGTGAAGCGGCTGGAATACCGGCTGAGGAAAGCCGAAGCGCGGGTCAAGGAACTGGAGGAAATGGAGGTCGTGCCAGCATGACCTCGATCCTCGATCGCATTCGCGCCAATGGCGGCGACGTCGTACGTCAGGAATGGCGTTTCGCTCTCCGGCGCGGCCGCCTGACCCAAGAAGCCGTCGCCTGGGTACGTGCACGCTGGGCCGAAGTGTGCCGCGAGGTGTGGCCGCTCTTCGACCTGTGGGAAGAGCGCGCAGCTATCATGGAATTCGATGGCGGGCTGCCACAGGCCGAAGCCGAGCGCGCCGCTTATGCGGAGGTCGCCGCGTGCTGAACCTCTTCGAAACCAAAGAGATCGTTCTGCGCCCCTATCAGGACGGCGCCATCGAGTCGCTGCGCGAGAATATCCGTGCGCACATCCGGCGGCTGATCCTGTGCGCTGGCACCGGCGCAGGGAAAACCATCTGCGCCGCCCATCTCCTGAAGGAGGCCAGCCGCAAGGGGAGCTACGCCCTCTTCATCGTCGACCGCGTCGCCCTGGTGAACCAGACGTCGGAGGTCATGGACGAGTACGGCGTCGAGCATGGCGTCATCCAAGGGATCAATCGTCGTTGGTCTCCGCGTGAGCACGTCCAGATTTGCTCGGCCCAGACACTGGCCCGCCGTGGACTCCCGCGGGAGCCTGACCTGATCATCGTGGACGAATGCCACGCCCAGTATCAGTCTACGCTTGACCTGATGGCCCGCTATCCCGACGCGGTGAAGATCGGCCTGACGGCGACGCCCTTCACCAAGGGCATGGGCAACTACTGGGACGGGATGGTCAACGTCATCCCGACGCGCCAGCTCATCGCTGGGGGCTATCTGGTCGAGCCCAAGATCTACATCGCGCGAAGCCCCGACGAGAGCGAACTGACCCGCAACAGCTCTGGCGAGTTCTCCGACGAGAGCGCTGCCTCGGCCGGGATCAAGATCGTCGGTGACGTGGTCAAGGAGTGGGAAGCCAAGACGCAGGAGCACTTCGGCGGGCCTGCCAAGACGATTGTGTTCAGCCCCACCGTGGAGCATGGGCGGGAACTCTGCGCAGCGTTTGCCGCGGCGGGCTACAACTTCCAGCAGATCAGCTACCTCGACAAGGACGATGACGCTCGCGCCGAAAAGATCGCGGAGTTCCGGCGCCCGGACAGCATCATTCACGGCCTGGTGTCCTGCGGCGTGCTGACGAAGGGCTTTGACGTCCCTGACGTTCGGATTGGCGTCTCCTGCAAGCCGTATCGCAAGAGCCTGTCCAGCCACATGCAGGAGATCGGCCGCGTCATGCGCACGATCCCCGGCGAGGAGAAGAAGGCGCTCTGGCTCGACCATAGCGGAAACTTCGAACGCTTCGCCCTCGACATGTACGACGTCTGGGAGAATGGCCCAGGCGAGCTGGACAAGGCCGAGAAGCGCGACAGCGTGGCCCGTGAGCGCGATCCCCAGGTGCGAGAGAAGGTCGTCTGTCCGGAATGCTCGGGCGGTCTCAGCGGGAACACCTGCATGTCCTGCGGTTGGGAGCGCCCAGCCCGCTCACACATCCATGCCGTTGAAGGCGAACTGAAGGAGTTCGACCCTTCGACGCTGGGCATCGAGGCCCGCGCCGGCCTTCGGGCGGAGTGCCTGAAGAGCCCGCGAGATGTCTGGAAGGCCGCGCTCCACTACTGCGCACAAGCCACACGGAAGGGCGAAGATCACGCGAGGCGCTGGGCCTATGGATCGTGGCGCGGCATCTACCCGAGCGCAAAACTCCCCTCTGGTTGGTACGACATGGCGGTCCCTGCCGTTGTCGACCCGAACGCCTATGCGCTTATCGAGCGCGAGGTGAAGCGCTTCCGCAAGCAGAGTAATCTGCGGAGGGCCGCATGATCGCTCTCTCCCTGGACGAGGCAATGCGCCGGGCCTGCGACGCAGTGAAGGTCGCGCCTCCCAAACGTCGATGCACGCCAGGCCGATGGACCCGTACAGACTCGCTCGGGAAGAACGGCAAGAACGATGCTGCCGTGAAAATCGACGACGATCAGAAGGGTGGCTTCGTCTACAACTACCAGACGGCTCAGGGTCAGAAATTCCGCATCGACGGCGCCAATGACAACCGCCCGGCCGATCCCAAGATCGAAGCCCAGCGGCGGGCTCGAGAAGCTGAGCGCGAGGCGGAGCGCCGCCAGGTCGAGCGCATCTGCGTCGACATAGTCCGGGGCTCTCGGACGGACGTTCATCCCTATCTCAAGGCGAAGGGTTTCTCTGAGGAGAAGGGTCTCGTCTGCGACGACCCGCGGGATTTCTTTCCGTCAGGTCGTCTCGGAGAAATGCTGGCCCACGCTCTGCCAGAGGCCCAGGGACCGCTCCTGATCGTGCCGGGCCGCGTCGGCAAGACGATCACCACGCTCCAGTTCATCGCGCCGGATGGGACGAAGAAGAACATCCTAAGGGGCGTCATGTCCGGCGCTTCTCACAGGATCGCCTCTGGGCGCGATACGTGGGTCTGTGAGGGGATCGCAACGGCAATGACCGTGCGGGCCGCCCTGCGTCTCCTGGGCGTATCTGCGACGGTCCTTTCAGCCTTCTCGGCATCCAACGTCGGGCAGGTGGCTGAAGCCATCGCTGGCTCGCGGATCGCTGCCGATCACGACAAGCCGGTGGAGAGTCTTGAGGGGCTCGGCGCTGGCGAGTTCTACGCGCGCCGCTCGGGCCGGACATGGGTCATGCCTCCGGCCCTGGGCGACGATTTCAACGACATGCACCAGCGGGAGGGTCTTAGGGCCGTCGCCCTGCGCCTCAGAGAGGCAATCTGACAGATGCGAGCATCCCTCTCACGCTCAAAGAGAGAGGGACCATTCCGACCGGTCGGTTTCGAGGAGAGACGGCGGCGGCGGATATGGGAAGGCCCACCGTGGGGCAGGAACCTGGGCAAGCGCAGTCCTAAAGAGAGAAGCGCGGTTCCCGGCGCGTCGCAATGGCGCCGACATAGTAGCTCTCAACGAGGCGGGGGATGCGACCCCATCGCTTCGGCCCAAGGCGGCGGCCCGGCTCCGGCCAGCAAGACCACCACGGGCATGGGGACTAGCCGCTGAGGACCGAAATCCTCGGGGGCTAGTCGTCCTATGCCCGGACAACAACCCTCTCACAACCAGCAACTACCTTATCGGAAATGGAGCAGTAGCGATGAAGGTAACGGCGGAAGAGATCGAGGCCGCGAAGACAGATGCGGGCGGATGGACCCGAGAGAAACTCGCCGAATGGGGTGTGCCGTGGCCGCCGCCCAAAGGCTGGAAGAAGACCCTGATTTCGAAGCGCAAAGGAGCAGCGACATGAGCAGGAAGAAGAAACAGAAGATCACGCTCCGCAAGGTCGCCAGTGTGGAGGTGGCCGAGGCTCCGGTCGTCTCAAATGATCAGCTACGTGATCGCCGAGCCGAGATCGCCCGCCTGAAGGCGCAGGGCGCCGAGGTCAACGCGGACAAGCGCTCTGGGGTGATCCTCGCTGCATGGCGCCGGGACGTCTTCACGATCCTGCGGACGCGCTACGGCAAGCCGTCCGAGGGCTATCCCAAGGGCAAGCCCGCGCTCTCGCAACGCGCGTATGAGGCGTTTCGCGCCCATGAACTGGACATCCACATTTCCGCCGGCGCGACGGGCGGAGAACGCAGGCCGGACTACATCCGCGCCACGTCCGATGGTGCGCCAGGCCAGAACATCACGCAGGAGGCCATCGACGGCGCTACTCGGGTCAAGAAGACCCTCCAAGGGTTGAGCCCCTCGGATGCTCGCCTTCTCACGGCACTCATGACGGGTGATCGCGCGCTGGCGAAGAACTGGCGCGCCACGGTCCAGGCCGAAACCGGGGAGACGGCCGACGAGGGACAGACGGCCCGTATCCGGGCGCTGGGCGACAACCTCATCCACGCCCGCGGCGTCGCCACGGCCAAGCCGAAGGAGGTGGCGAACGACGCCGTTCCGCTTGAGCCGCATCAAAAGCCGCTGACGTGGTTCCGGGGCGCGGATTTCGGTTAGGAGCAGTCATTGCTCGACCGGTCGAAGCAGGGTACGAAAAGACAAGGTTGCTTCGCGCGTCCATCAAAAGGCTCCTCCCTCTCGGGCGGGGCCTTTTTCAATTCCACAGCGGGTCAGATATCGGGAGCGGGCGGGATTGGCGGCCAAGGGCAGCTAGGAGCCATTTCCTGAATGCTCGCGAAGATCGCGATCATCTCGACACGCTGCTTGCGGACCCTTTCGAGTAGGGCTTCAGCGGCATCAGGTGTCAGAGATCCGTCAGAGACGCCCTCCGCCACCTTGGCTCCATAAATCGTTTGATGGGCGTCGTACTCTTCGAGCATCTCCATCATTGGCATGAAGTCGCGCATGACAGTGTCGTACTTGATGAGGGCGGCTTGCCGCATTTGGTGGTCACGAATGTCGAGCTCGTCCCCGCCAGCTGCAACGAGCTCGGTCAGGCATTTGTTCGATGGCAGTTCGGCCGGGGCCTGAACGAGAGCGGCAGCAAGCAGTAAGGCCAACATAGATCAGTCCCTTCCGGTGAGCTGACGGCGTTAGCCCCAGAGCCCGCGATGCTCAACGGCAAAGCTGAAAGGTGCGGCCTCAGATCGCGCCCGATTTCCCCTCGTCTGCAAAAGCACGGGGGCTGAGGCGTTCACAGCGCCTCAAACCGCAGGCTGGACCCCTGCACCTTGGATGGCCGTCGCCGTCCTCAGTCCCGTCACCGATGCATCCGGCGGGACAAGCAAGAGCAGTCCAAACGACATGGAGTCAAAACCAAACGGGGCGCCGCTCGGCGTCCTGCGACCGATTCTGACGGTAGCCAGCCAGGCGGACTTTGCGGAGGCGATGAAGCAGAGGCGTCTGGAAATGGGCCTGACGCAGATGGAGCTGGATCACATAGCCGGCTTCCACGACGGCTACTCGGCCCATCTCGAAACACCCTTCACGAAGACGGGGAAGAAGAGCTTCAAGCTAACGCCCATGGCGACGATCTGGCTGGCGGCTCTTGGTCTTCGGCTGGCGCTCATCCCGGCGTGCTGTCGGTCCAGTGCGGTGAGCGCGTACCGGCAGGAAGTTACGGGAAAGCGGTCTGAGGCCTGTTGCCCAGGCAAACCGCAGTCGGCTTCGTACGCGAGGTCGGCCAGTAACCCAGAGACACTATGACCGACATGATTATGTTTCCGGAAGATCCGGAAGCTCCGCGCCCCTCGTGGCCTCCGCGCCAAATTGGCGGCCGCCTTCGTAATGAGAAGCAGGCCGACTGGCTGTTCGATGACGACCTGACCGTTCGCTATGACGCCGACAAGGACGACATCGAGCCGGTAGGCGTTGCGACGCTCAACCAGCTGGCAGGTTACGAGTTTCTCCGCGTGGATCCTCAACCTCCGCGCCGCGTAACGCAGGACAGCCTGATCGCCCAAGCAGCGATCTACGAGCGCAAGGCGGACGTGTACGATTCGATGCTGTCATCGATGGAGTACGCACGACGTAACGCTATCGGTAACGATCGCGGCGAAACCGGAGCGATGCTGGCCGCTCTGTGGGCTGGCATCCAAGGCATGCTGAACCGCAAGAAGGGTTCTGACCTGCGCAAGCAGGCGGCGGAGCTGGGTCACTAAGCTTCGCAATCGGGTTCTTTCCCAAAGGCTCCGCCATTAGGCGGGGCCTTTTCTCTGAGCGGACGCTACCTTGGATCTCTCAGGACGGGCGTCCAGTGCGGTGAGGGATCCAGGCCGCACGGCCACGCTCACGGACAAGGATGCGCTGTTGCATCCCTGTCCAGCATATCAGGAAGCAACCTAGCGCCGAGAGCGCCCTGAACTGCTGGCTCCTCCCAAGCCTGGAGCCTGAGAATGACTTCTGAAGTCGACCCGATTGTTGTGGTGGGTAAGCGTAAGCGCGTCGGTGATAAGCCCTATTTCGGACCTGACGGTGGCAGTGGCGGCGTCGTTGATGGTGGGGGCTGGGGTGGTGGCAGCGCCGGCATGACGCAAGGCCAAGTCGATCTTGAGAACAAGCGCCAAATGGACTGCGCCGCTAACAAGGCGGCTGAGGCGATCAAGGCGAAGCCGAACAGCAACAAGAATGAGTGGTTCAGCCACGTCTTCAAGGATGCCAACGACAACACGGCCTATCATGCGCCGCGGGGTGGGGCGGGGGCAGAAATCCCTGTCGCGACTTTCGATGCAGCGCGGGCGGAGTTTGGCATCGCTTCGTCGAACGTATTGGCCATCATCCACAATCACCCCGCTGACGAGTACTGCAACGGCGATATTGGGAACGGAACGATCGACCCTGCATGGAAGGCGCGTCAAATCGCTTTTAACCAATTCCCGTCGGATAATGATTGGGGATATGCGGCGTCGCTCAATAACCCCGACCTTACCCTCTATGTTGTCGGTTGCGACGGTCTCACCCGCAGTTTTAAATTTGCGGAAATGAGTACGCTACGTCCGCTGGTGGATCCACTGACCATGCCCACGGCACCGATCCCGCCGCTTCGGGCCAAAGTGCCCCCGTCTTGCACCTAACGTAGCAGTGGGAATGGCTGGGCTCCGGCCCAGCCATAACCGCCTTTAAGAGAATGAGACGTTTGGAAGTAGCCCGCCCTTGGTCGTTCAAAACCAAGAACGGTCGCTGGACTCTTGAGCCAAGGGGGCCTCGCTGGGTGCCAGAAATCGTAGCTTTGGCCGCCGAAAGCGACGGGGTGGCGAAGCGCTCCTGACCATGTTCGGCTCTACGGGAATGGCTGGATCAGGACTGGGCGCAGGCGTCCGAGGATTGCGGGGGCCTCTTCCGCCCCATTGTCCAGTTGGCCATCATTCGAACCTTGGGGTTCGGCGCGCACCAGATTTCGCCCGTCTCGTTGATGGCTGTGACCCAGATCAGATTGTGCTCCTGGCCATAGTCGATGACGGCGAAGGCATAGCCTGCGCCCTTATCAGCGACATGGATCGGCAGGGGCGGGTCGAGTTGCGTGAACGTCATGGGTTCCTCCGGGCCCCTACAACGCCAGCGCTTGAGGCCGGGTTTCCTGAGCCCAGAACAGTTCGAAGGAGGAACGCATGGTCCCCATGAAAGCCCTCGCCGGCTTCTCGCTGGCTGACGGCTCGGCAGCCGCCGGCGCCACCTTCAACGCCAAGGACGCCAAGGCTGCGGATCGCCTGGAGGCGGCTGGCGTTGCGGAACGGGTGAAGGCTGAGGCCCGGCCCGCGCCGAAGGCCGAAGCGAAGAAGGCCGGTGCGACCCCTACCGCCGCCTGACCTGCTGGAGGTCAGCGTCGCCAACATCGACCGCTTCGTCGCATCTCCTGATCTGACGGAATGGTTGAGCGCGACGTTCATCGACGACGGCGGGGACCTCACGAACGAGGACCATGCCCACCTCAGACAGGCCAGCATCGGCACGCTCTGGACGACAGCGGCGAACTCACGTCAGGGCCGCGCCGTCGTCGGTCAGGCCGAGATCGGCTCACCCCGCGCTATGGGGCGTTGGGCCAAGGCTCGCGCCGAGCAACAGGTCAGGGAGTGGTTCGGCCATATCCCCGACTTCATCCTGACCTTCAGCGCCCCGTATGCGGCGCAAGCCACAGACGCCGAGTTCTGCGCCCTAGTCGAGCACGAGCTTTACCACTGCGGCCAAGAACGCGACGAGTGGGGCGCCCCGAAGTTCCGAAAGAGCGGATTGCCCGCTTTCACCATACGCGGCCACGACGTCGAAGAGTTCGTCGGTGTGGTCCGCAGATATGGCGCAGATGCCTCCGGGGTCAGGGACCTTGTAGAGGCCGCGTCCCATGAGCCGCTGATAGGCAGGGCATCGATCGCACAGGCTTGCGGGACGTGTTTGCTGAGGGCGGGCTGATCCTGAGGTGTTCCTGATGGCGGGCAAGCCGAAACTGAAGCTTCCCCCTGAGGCTCAAACCTACGCCGTGCAAGCCCTGGCCTGCTTCGACGCTCCGACTGTGGTGGCTGAGGCGATCAGGAAAGAATTCGGGGTGAGCATCACGCCGCAGAGCGTTGAGGCCTACGATCCGAACAAGCGAGCTGGCTCCAGGCTGGCTCCGAAGTGGCGCACTTTATTCGAAGAGACCCGGCAGACCTTCCTGGAAGACACCAGCAAGATCGCCATCTCGCACCGGGCCGTCCGCCTCCGGGCGCTCCAGCGGATGGCTGAGAAGGCCGAGACCATGGGCAACATCGCCCTGGCTGCGCAGTTGTTCGAACAAGCCGCGAAGGAAGCGGGCGACAGCTACACCAACCGGCGCGAACTTACCGGAAAGAACGGGGCACCTCTGCCGGCGACCGCGCCCGCCGTCGTGATGTACCAGCTGCCCGACAATGGACGCGGCTGAAGCCACGGTCATCCGGCCGCAGCCGGGACCGCAAGAAACCTTCCTCGGCAGTTCGGCCGACATCGCCATATACGGCGGCGCGGCAGGCGGGGGGAAAACCTGGGCGCTCCTGATGGAGCCGCTCAGGCACATCGGTAACGAGAACTTCGGCGCGGTATTCTTCCGGCGCACGACGGTCCAGGTCCGCAACGAAGGCGGGCTCTGGGACGAGAGCGAGAAGCTCTATCCGGTCATTGGGGCGACGCCGAAAGAGCACGTCCTGAGTTGGCAGTTTCCCTCCGGGGCGACGGTCAGCTTTGCTCACCTCGAGCACGACAAGACCGTCCTGAACTGGCAGGGCTCGCAGATCCCGCTGATCTGCTTCGATGAGCTGACGCACTTCAGCCAGAAGCAGTTCTGGTACATGGTCAGCCGGAACCGTTCGATGTGCGGGGTTCGGCCCTATATTCGGGCGACCTGCAATCCGGATGCGGATAGCTGGGTCGCAGAGTTCATCTCCTGGTGGATCGACCAGGAGACCGGACTTCCCATCTCGGAGCGCGCCGGGGTGGTGCGCTGGTTCGTCCGCATCAACGACACGCTGATCTGGGCCGACGATCCGACCGAGCTCGAAGAGAAACATCCGGGCATTCCGCCCAAGTCGGCCACCTTCATCCCGGCTAAGCTGACGGACAATGCGGCCCTGATGGCTGCCGACCCCGGCTACATGGCCAACCTGCTGGCCCTGCCCAAGGTCGAGCGCGAGCGGCTTCTCGCGGGTAACTGGAAGATCAGGGCGGCGGCGGGCCTACTGTTCAAACGGTCGTGGGTGACCGTGGTGGATGCCGCTCCAACCGATCTGCGCATCGTGCGGGGCTGGGACTTGGCCGGGACCCCCAAGGTGGACGGGAACGACCCCGACTGGACGGCTGGCACGAAGATCGGCCAATCCCGTTCGACCGGCCGCTACATCGTCCTGCACCACGTCAGGGATCGGGACACGCCGCACAAGATCGAGGCACTCATCTCGAACACAGCCTCGCAGGACGGACGAGAAGTCGAGATCAGCCTTCCGCAGGACCCCGGCCAGGCGGGCAAGGCCCAGGTCGCGACACTGATCAAGATGCTGTCGAGCTACACGGCTCGCGCCACGCCAGAGACCGGCGACAAGGAAACCCGTTTCGGACCGTTCTCGGCGCAATGCGAAGCCGGAAACGTCGATGTCCTGCGCGGTCCCTGGAACGAGGAATGGTTCATGGAACTAGAAGCCTTTCCCGACGCCGCGCACGACGATGACGCGGACAGCACGGCGCGTGCGTTCAACACTCTGTCGCTGGCGCCGCCGCCCGCTCGCAAGGTGAAGGTCAGCTTCTGATGGCGGTGAACGAACGCGATCCGGCTTGGGCGGCACATGCAGACGCCCGGAAAAAGGTGCATGACCTCCTGAGCGGCCGAGAGGATGCGCTTGGCTATGTGCGCGCTCTGCCAGGTCACGACGAGGCCACGGCGCAGCGGTTCCGCGAAGGGGCCTACTACCTACCGGTCACGGCTCGCACGGCAGAGGCTTTCAGCGGGCTGGTCTTCGGCAAGACCCCTACGCGCTCGAACCTCGACGCTCTGGACGCCTATCTCGGCGATGTGACGGGCTCTGGCCAGGACATCGACCGCTTTGCCGAGCAGGGTTTTGACGGCATCCTTTCGACCGGCGCTGTCATGGTGCTGGTGGACTATCCCGATGCTCCGGTTGGCGCGACCAAGGCTGACGCAGAGGCTGAGGGCGTCAGGCCCACGCTGAAGCTCTACGACGCTACGGCGATCCTCGCGGCCCGCGTTCAGAAGGTCGGGGCGGCGCTGAAGCTGGCGCACATCCGCGCGGCCGAGCAGGTCGAGGAACGAGACGAGGCAGATGAGTTCAAGCTGAAGCAGGTCGCTCAGGTCCGTGTGCTGGATCTGGATGAGGCTGGCTTCTACCGGCAGCGCATCTTCCGTCAGATCAACGGCCAATGGGCGCAGTTCGGTGAGACGATTGAGCCCCAGCGCCAGAACGCCCGCCTGAGCGTCATCCCGGCTTTCTTCTCGAACCCGCGGGACGGCGAGCCCAGTCCGGCTCGGCCGCCGCTCGACGACATTGCGGACATCAGCGTCGCGCACCTGAACAACTCGGCTGCGCTGGAATGGGCGCTGCTCTGGACGGCAAACCCGACGCCGATCTTCAAGGGACTCGCCCTCGGCGATGATGAGGAGATCAAGCTGGGTTCGTCAGAGGGCATTGCGGTGTCCGCTGATGGCGACGCCAAGTTCATGGAGTTCACCGGCTCGGGCCTGTCGGAACTGCGTCTCGCACTGGAAGCCAAGCGGAAGGACGCGGCCCTCATGGGCGCCAGGATGCTGCTGGAGACTGGTCGGGCGGCTATTGCAGCTGAGACGGCGCGGATCGAGCGGGCAGGGGAAACGTCCGTCGTTTCGGGCATCGCCAATGCGCTGTCGGACTGCCTGACGAAGGCTCTGAGCTTCATGGCCGATTGGGCTGGCGTGTCGAGTGAAGGCATCCAGTATTGGCTCAACACGGACCTGAACCCAGCCGGTCTTTCCGCACAGGAACTGACCGCTCTGCTCGCCGCCTGGCAGTCGGGCGCCATCACGCTGGAAGACCTGTTCGAGAACCTCCAGCGGGCCGAGATCGTGGACCCGGCCAAGAGCTTTGAGGATCACCGTGAGGCGCTCGACGAGGAAGGCGAAGGGCTCGGTACAATCACCGACAAGGCGGCCTGATGGCTTCCTCCGCCGAGCGCCTGATCGACGAAGCGGTCAAGCATCGGATTGCCCTTTCACGGTATTCGGCGGCCACCGTCCGCAGGGTCATCGCACTGCTGAACCGCACCGATGCGCGGCTGGTCGAGCGTATCCTGCGAGCCGACAACGAGGGGCGCGATCCGGTCCAACTGGAAAGGCTACTCGAGGAGGTGAGGGCGCTTCAGTCCGATGGCTGGACCGTGCTTCGTGGTCGGCTCAACGAGGACGTGGCGGCCCTGGCGGACGCCGAGCGGCTGTTCACGGAGCGCATGGTCCACTTCGGGCAGCGTTCGGTCGGGCTGGCCACGGTCACGAACGTACCGACGACGGCCCAGGTCGTGGCGGCCGTGAACGCCAGACCGTTCCAAGGCCGCTATCTCCGGGGATGGCTGGACGAAGCAGAAGCGGGCGCCTCCAAGCGCGTCAGGGAGACGCTAAGGCAGGGCTTTGTCGAAGGCCGGTCGGTCACGGCTCTGGTCCGCGAGATCAGAGGAACACGGGCGCTCCAATACAAGGACGGCGTGCTGGAGATCAGCCGACGCGGGGCCGAGGCCATGGTCCGCACGGCCCTGACGCATACGGCGTCGGTGGCATCGAAGGAGACCTACCAGGCGCTTGCGGTCGAAGAGGCCCGATTTATCGCCACCCTCGAAACGAGGACGTGCCTCGTCTGCGCGACGTTGCACAACACGGTGCACCCGCTGGCGACCTTCCCGTGGTCGCCTCGACACATTGCGTGCCGCTGCACTTCTATCCCCGTCATCAAGGGCCTGCCGCCCATTGAGGCCCCATCCTATTCGGACTGGCTGATGCGCCAGCCGGTCGAGGTTCAGAACGAGGTGCTGGGCGTACGCAAAGCCCAGCTATTTCGCACCGGCAAGCTGACGTTGGATCGTTTCGTCGACAGCAAGGGCAGGGTGCTCACGCTGGAGGAGCTCAAGAAGCGTGACGCCGCGGCGTTCGAAGGCCTATAGTTTCGGGGTGAGCACGCCCTTCAAGGTCATCGACGGGACGCCGGAGCCGGAAGGCCCGCTGAGGCGCATGAAGGCGTCGGTTCCTGACACGCCGATTGTCCGCTGCCCTCGCTGTACCGGCCTCGCGATGCTGGAAGTGAAGCTCGGCATGGTCTGGAAGAACGGGAAGCCGACCGGCGGCCAGAAGCAGATCGTCTGCGGAACCTGTCTGGCGCGGGGCGAGCATGTCGTCGTCGCTTGAACAACTGGCTTAGTCAGTCGGATTGGACCTGGGCTGGCCGCCAGCCTGTAGGAATTCCCGGATCAGGCCTCGGGCGGCGGCATCTATGGCTTCTGCATCATCGTCGGTACCGGTGAGGTCGTGCACCTCTTGGTGCTCAACGAAAGCTTCGTAGCCGGTCACGACCGCGCTGTTGTCGTCGAAGATCCGAACGATCCACCGGGCAGTGCTCTGGTCGTATTCGGTACGTGCCCAGTAGCGATCTGGGCCACAATTGAACTCGATGGCGTCTAGGTCCGTCACTGGTCTGGTCTCCCGATTTCCCCTTTCCGCAACACCCCGTTGCCGGAATCGCTCCGTGCAGAGCCGGAGCATCCACCAGGGCGTGAGCTGAGCAGCGCCCCCTCTGTCCGCTGAGCGGGAGGAACTACCCACCATGAACACCACCAAGAACCGCCTTCTGGGCGGCGGCTCCGTGCTGCCTGCCATCGGCCGGATGACGCCGCGCGAGCGCGCCATGGGCCGCTATTTGCGCGGGCCCGACGATCACCCACCTGCTGACCCCGGCGCGGGCGACGAAGACGAGCCCAAGCCGATCGATCCGGCGGCGCACGCTGCGCTGGCCTCGGCCCATGAGCGCCTGAAGAAGGACGCCAAGGCCGACCGAGACGCCCTCAAGGAACTGAATGACCGCCTTGCCGCCATCGAGGCCGAGAAGGAACAAGCCGAGGCCGACAAGGCCAAGGCCAGCGGCGACGTCGAAGCTGTCCGCACTCAACTCGAGACGAAGCACGGCCGCGAACTGAAAGCCGCGACTGACCGCGCCGAGAAAGCCGAGCGCCAGGTCGAGAAGCTGGTCATCGACAACGGCCTGTCCGCCGCTTTGGACGAAGCCCGCGTGAAGCCTGAACTGAAGCGCGCTGCCGCAGCCCTCCTGCGAGAAGGCGTCGAGCTCAAGGACGATGACGGCGAGCCAGTTGCCTACAAGGGCGGTCTCCCGCTGGCCGAGGCGATCAAGCTCTGGGCCGAAGGCGACGAGGGCAAACCCTTCGTGCTGGCTGGCAATAGCGGCGGCGGCGCCCCGGGCGGCAAGGGCGCTCACTCCGGCCCGAACCCCTGGAAGGCGGGGCCGACCTTCAATCTCACGGATCAGGATCGGATCGAGAGGGAGAAACCCGACCTCGCGGCCCGACTGAAGGCTGAAGCGGGCGCGGCCTAAAGCCGCCCGCGCATCAAATGCGCGCGCCATCACGGCCGCGTCTGAACCCTTACCTCACATAGGAGACGGACAATGGCTGTGACCCAGCTTTCCGACCTGCAGTTCGGTCCCAACTGGGAGCGATACACGACTGAAGCGGCCACGCGCCTGAACGCCTTCGCGGCGTCTGGCGTGTTGGTGCGCGATCCCTACCTGGACAGCCTCGCTGCTCAACAGGGCATCACCTACAACCTGCCGCACTATAAGCGCCTGGTGAAGAACGAGCCGAACATCTCGTCCGACGACCCGACGCAGAAGGCTACGCCGCAGAAGATCGGGACCGGCGTCGAGGTGGCCCGCAAGCTGATGCGGAACAATGGCTGGTCTTCGGCCGACCTGAACACCGCCTTTATCGCCAATGACCCGATGGCGGCGATCGGCAATCAGGTCGGTGAATACTGGGCTGCGGTGAACCAGGACACGGTGCTGAACACCGCCCTGGGCCTGCTGGCGGACAACATCGCGAACGACAGCGGTGATATGCTGATCGATGTCGCGACGGACGCCACCGGCGCCCCGACCGACGCCGAACTTTTTGGCACGGACATCATGATCAACGCCGCTCAGACGATGGGCGACGCGAAGTCCAAGCTGGTGGCCATCGGCATCCACTCCGTCATTCACGCTCGGATGCAGACGCTTGGCGCTCTGGTCGATCACTACGACCCTGAGACCGGCGCTCTGGCCTTCCAAACGTTCCAGGGCAAGCGCGTGATCATGGACGACGGCATGCCTGTCACCGTGGGCACGAACCGCGTGACCTACACGTCGATCCTGTTCGGGGCCGGTGCTTTCCGCCACGGCGCTGGCTCGCCGAAGACCCCCACTGAGGTCGAACGCGAAGCCGCTGGCGGCAACGGCGAGGGCATCGAAACCCTGTGGAATCGTCGCCAGGACATCGTGCATCCGACCGGGTTCGCCTGGAAGGAAGCGAGCGTTGCTGGCGACAGCCCGACCTACGCCGAACTGAAGGCCGCCGCGAACTGGGATCGCGCCTTCGAGCGCAAGAACGTCCCGCTGGCCTTCGTTCGCACCAACGGCTGAGCCCCACAACAACCTGAGCGACAGGGCGGCCTCCGGGTCGCCCTTCGCCTTTCTGGAGGCCTCAATGGCTGACCTGAACTTCCTCAACCGGGTGGCGCAGAACGGCGGAACGATCCCGACCGACCTTCGCACCGAACCCGAGATCAACGCCGATCAGGACGAGATCGACCGCCTGCGCGGCCGCATCACGACCCTGGGCGGCAAGGCGCACCACAAGGCAGGCGTCGACAAGTTGACCGAGGTGCTGAACGCCCTGCTGGACGACACGTCCGAGGGGCTGTCGCGCCGCGAGATCAACGCCGATCTGGAAAACCTCAAGGTCGAGTTCGACCCCTATGGCCCGCGTGCAGAGCTGCTGAAGCTGCGCGAAGAGGCCAAGGCCAAGAAGGAGCAGGACGATGGCGTTTCCTAAGGATCAGCAACGCTCTCTGACCCGGCTCTACCACTGGCTGGCTCCGCTGGCCGGGCGGATCGAGCAACTGCCTGAGGGCGACAACAAGACCGTCCCTGCGCTTCCCGCGACCCTCGGCACGGCTGGCCAAGTTCTCGCTGTCAACGCGGCTGGCGATGGCCTGGAATGGGTCACGCCCTGATGTTGATCGTCGAGAATGGCGTGGTGGGCTGGCCTTCGGGTCCGCTCGCTACGGTCGATCAGGCCGACGCTTACGCCCAAGCACGGGGCTGGTCCGATTGGGCTGTCCTGACGCCTGAGCGTAAGAGCGGCGCCATTCTCGACGCATCGACTTATGTGCGCGCCTCCTACCGGCCCGCGGCGAAGGTCAGTGCCGCGGTTGAAGAGCAGATCAGCGAAGCCGTAATCGAGGCGGCTCGATTGTCCCTGACCTCGCCCTTGATCGGCGGCGACAAGGCGGCCCAGGCGGCGCGCAAGTCGGTGAAGGCCGGATCGGTGGCCGTCGAATATGAAACGTCATCTGCGGAAAGCCGCAGTGCCGCACGGCTCGCACTGGTGACGGGCCTCCTGCGCTATGCTGGCGTCTATGCGATCGGCGCAGGCGTCAACGTCAGGCTGGCCAAGTCGTGAGCATCCTTGATGATCTGCCCGACGCCATCGCCGAGGCGTTGGACGACGTGTTCCGCGACGGCGTGCTGAAGGTGCCTGGCGAGCCGACGTCGGACGGGCAGGGCGGCTGGATACCGGGCGCCCCGACCTCACACCCCTGCAAGGCGCTGGTCGATGACTACAGTGACATGCGGCGGGCAACCGCGGGCATCCCCGCCAATGACCGAAAGATCATCATCCTGGCGGCCAGTCTGAGCGTGGCTCCGGCCGTCGGGCACACCGTCAACGCAGAAGGGCGGGACTGGCAGATCGTCGCCCTGACCCGAGATCCAGCCAGGGCGACGTGGGAAGTTCAAGGACGTTAGAGGCGATTATGCGGGTTGCGGATCGCGGCCACACACTCCGCCATCAGATCGAGAATGTACTTGCGATCTGCCTTCTGTTTGCTCCCAGTCCTATCGCTGTAGGTGACGCGGTCTTCGGCATTCATCACATCCGTCATTAGTCGGTAAGCAACCTCTGCTTCGCCCGATTGAAAGTTCGTAACCCTAACGTCTTCAGCCATTTGGCCCCTCCGATTTTGAGACGATTCGTGAAGGAGTATGGGCAGTGGCCACCGTTACGATCAACCTCGCTGCCTTGGAGCGCATCGCTGAAGAGAAGGCCGTCAAGGGCATCCAGCGCGCTGCTCTGGCAGGCGAAGCGATCACCAAGGCAAACCTGTCTCGCCCCGGCACGGGCCGCACCTACGGGAAGCACCAAGCCTCGGCACCGGGTGAGCCGCCCGCCGTCGACACCGGCCGCCTCCGCAACGCGACCCAGGCCGACACGCAGGTGCGCCGGGATGGCGACGATATCGTCGGCCGCGTGGTTGCGAACACCGAGTATGCACACGGCCTGGAGGTCGGAACCGAACGGATCGCGCCGCGCCCCTTCCTCGGCCTGCTGGCCACCGACCATTCCGACGACCTGCGGAAGGCGTTCATCGAGGGAGCGAAGGATTGAACAGCACTGCTACGATCTTCGCCCGCCTCGCCGCCGTCGCCCCTTCGCTGGCCACCTGGAACAACGCCCCGGCCATCTTCAACGAGACGGCGCCCGACGACTTCCTCGATCAGGAACCCAAGCCCTCCAAGCCGTTCCTGATCATCGCCGTGCCGACCTCTGACGTAGCGATGGAGACCTTCACCGAGACCGGCCGACTGATCGTGCAGGACGTGCGCGGCTATCAGCGCCGGACCAGCTCAGCGGCGCAATTGGACACGCTGATGCGGCAGGTCCGCGACCTCTTCCACAACTCGCCAGAAAGCCTCGTCGTCACCGGCGGTAAATGCGACGTGGCCCGCGTCACCGGCCCGGTCCAGGCTCCGACATCGGACGAGGCCTACACCGGCCGCCGCGTCACGATCCGACTGGATCTCCGCAACACCTGAACCCCGGCCCAGCCGGTCATCCCCAACGCGCCCAGGGCAGGCTGTGCGCGGCCTTTTCCATGCCTGCAAAGGAACTGAGCAATGGCAACTCTTGTCCAAGGCTTCCTGAAGCTGCTGGTCGGCACCTCCGGTGAAACTCCGACCTTTAGCGTCATCCCCGGCGTCACCAACCTCAACGGTGGCGGCGCTTCTGAGAACCGGATCGACGCGACTGATTTCGACACTCCGGCGGGCACGCGTGAGTATATCAATGGCCCACGCGAGCCGTCCCCGATCACCGCTGACCTGCACTACCAGCAGGGCGACGAGCAGCAGGAAGCGCTCTTCACGGCCCACGCCAACAACACGCCTCTGCCGTTCCGCATCACCTTCGGTTCGGGCGCTCAGGGCAAGCAGATCACGTTCAATTCGGTCCCCAACCTGACTCTGAGCGCTCAGGTCGATGGCAAGACGATGTACAATCTGTCGCTCTCGCCTGTCGCCATGCCGACCCGAGCGAACCAAGGTGCGTGATGATTGAGCCCTCTGACGAGCGCCTCGGGATCGTCCGCCTTCAATACGGGGAGAGGTCGATCCCGCTTCGCTTCACGTGGGCTCGCATTGATGCTGTGGGGCGCACCTGGATCGTCGAGAAGTTCCAGCAGATGGTGGAAGGCGCTGAAGGGTGCCAAGGGGCCATGGCGGAAATGCTCCACCTCGCTTCAGCGGGAGAGCTAACGGTCGCGGCGCTTCTCTCTGAAGATGGTCCCCAGGCGGATTTTGAGGCGGCTTTCGCAGCCCTCGAAAGCGCTTGGGCGCTGGCTCGGTTCGGCCCCACAAGGAGGCCAGCCGAGGACGGCGCGGAAAACCCTCGGAAGAGCCGGCTGACGTGGTTGAAGCCGTTCAGCTGGCTACGATCCAGGCGGGACTAGACGAGACGGAGTTCTGGCATTCCACGCCGTACCAATCCGTTCTTCGGATAAAAGCGGCGCAGAGAGCGCGACTGGAGGCTTTCCTGCTCACCGGATGGTTCTCGGAGCGCTTCGCTCGCGAAAACCGTCTTTCCGGCCCCCAGCACTATATCCGCGAGCTGCTCGACGATGCGCCGGACCCCCTAAGCGATCCCGGCTCGGAGGCTGGCATGTTCGGAGCTATTGCAGCGGATTGGGGCCTAGAAGTTGAGGATGGCGGCGAGGTCGTTTAGCCTCCGACGCTTGCGGAGGGGGCAACGATGAAAACTAGAACGGCCTGGATTGGATTGGGCCTGTTTTTCGCCGCGATGGGTGTCGTCATCGCCCTGTCCGCAACAGGAAAGGCTCCGTTTCTGGAAAGTCCGCACGTTCGCATCGCGCGCGGTCAAGGAAAGCCCTCTGACTTCGTCCAGATCTGTGACCTGGCCATTGAAGACATGGCGAACCGGGGCGGCGTGTGGACGAAGGCGCAACAAACCTCTCGGCCGGAAGTCACCAAGACGGGCAAGCCTCAGACTGTAAAGTGCACAGCCCGTTTGCTGGATGGTACGCAATCGTCGTTTGAGATCGACGCTCTCTGCGGCGAAGGCAGAGGGTGCTACGTCATCCTTTAATTTTCTGCTGACCCAAGGCCTTCTCGACCAGCCTGCGGTTCAGCCGCCCTTCTTGGGAACCCGGATCACAGTGAGGCCTGGGACAACCCCGTCTTCTAGGTCTTGCTCGGTGATCTTGCCGGAGGCGATGTCCTTGTCGATGAGCTCCACCAGGAGGCGCTTCAGGTCTTTCGGCGCGATCCGCTGCGCCATCTCGTAAAATTTCTCGAACTCCGGGTCGGTTGGTTCTGGGAACTTCTCCGTCAGCGCCGCCACGATCTCGGCATTCATGGAGCGTCCATTCGCTTTTGCTGCGTCGGCGATGCGGTCGCGAAGGCCGTCCGGCATCCGCACCTGGAAGCGCTCCGCTAGCTGGCTGGGAAACTTCGTTTCGTCGGTCATGTCCTCATAAGTGCGAATTGCACCCAAATCGCAATGAGTGCGACTTGACGCCATGGCGAGTAGGCTCTACGCCTGTGGGTGCAACTCGCAACCATAAGAGGCCTTGATGTACCCTAGCGACCTGATGCCGAAGCTGACGCTTCGCATTCCGGCTGATTTAAAACTGTGGCTGGAGAAGAGAGCGAAGCGAGAGTCCGCTTCACAAAACACTCTGATCATCCAGGCTCTTCGTGAGAGCCAGGAGAGGGCGGCGGGGAGAGCTTCCTAGGGCAGACCCCGCCGCCAACCAGACAACCCCCGCGCCAACGGGGGCATCAATCACCCCGATAGTGAGGCTATCGAAATGACCGACGTTTATACCCCCTCTGCGGCTTCCACGGAAGTCGCCCTTCGTGAAGTGGATGGCGAGCCCCGCGTTCGCGACCTGGATCTGGCCGAAAAGCTGGGGTTCGACCGCCCCCGCGACATCAGGAAACTGATCGAGCGGAACATTGTGGAGATTGAGCGCTTCGGGACGTGCGCCACGGTGGCGCACGTGGTCCGGGGCAACCCTACCAAGGAATTCCACCTCAACGAGGAGCAGGCCCTTCTGGTCTCGGTTCTCTCCAACGCCCCGAACGCTGCCGCCGTCCGCGCCATGCTGATCCGGGTGTTCGTCGCTTTTCGTCGCGGCGAGCTGGAAACCAAGGTACCCAAGGCTCAGAACCCGGCTCTAATCGGTCGGGAGGCTCGTCTTCAGTTCCGCATGGGCCTGTCGGTCGCCAAGATGCTCGGCCTGACCGGCAATCAGGCCGCACTGAGCGCCAACGGCCTCGCTCTAAGAACGACGGGCGTCGATGTGTTGGAGGCGATGGGCCAAAAGCGGCTTGTCGCTCCGCAGCAAGAGGTTCTGCTGACTGCGACCGATATCGGCCGTGAACTTGGCGGCAAGTCCGCCATCTCGGTCAACGCCATGTTGGAGACATTCGGTTTCCAGACCGGAGGTCGGGATCATAAACACCGGACATATTGGGAGCCCACAGCCCTCGGGCTTCGCGCTGGAGCGGTCATGCTCGACGTCGAGCGGACGAACAAGTCGGGCAACAGCCGTCAACTGCGCTGGGCGTCGAGCATCGTCGACGTTCTGCGCGAGCTGGAGGCTGCATAATGGGCGAGATCATTAATCTGCACTCCAACAGGATCGAGTTGTGGTCTGGCACTATCAAGGGCGAGTCACAGCCGACGTGGTTCATTGACCTGTGGGAGAATGGAGGCTGCTGCAGCCTGGGCGACAGCAAGGATTACAAGGTCGCTCTGGCCGACGCCAAGGCTGCGGCCGGTAGCTTCGGCTACCCCTTGGTCCGCGGGGAGGATGCGTGATGAAGCGGATCATCCCGAAGCCCGAGGCCGAAGTCCTGAAAGCTCAGGCAAACGCGATGCTGGACCGCATCTTCCGTGGGCGCGGCGCCGCCCCGATCATCAACCAGCCTGCGCCTAAGCGCCCGGCTCCGGCTCGGGAGTTGGTCGCATGCTGAACCGTCGAACATTCTTCGGCACGACCGCTGCCGTGGCCATTGCCGCCACACCATTCGCTGTCCAAGCCGCCGCTCAGCCGGACGCTGAGCTGGTCGCGCTTGGCCCGGCATACGAGCGTGCGAAATTCGAACTCGATGAAGCCGGGCGTGTTGCCGATCTCGCAAGACAGGGTGACGCTGCGGACGCTGCGGACGCTGCGGACGAGCAATGGGAGAGGGCATACTCCCGCTTCAACGAGATCGAAGACAAGATCGTCGCCCTCCCTTGCCACAGCCTGGAGGGCCTGAAGGTCAAGGCTATGGTCGCCAAATACCGACTCGACCCAGTCTCTTCGCCGGACTGCGACTGGAAGGACATCTGCGCGCTGTCAGTCGTCGATTTCATCCTGAGCGGAGGGCTGGGCTGATGGGCGCTGTAAAGCTCCACCCAGACTTTGGGCCGGTGAAGCTGAGGGCTGCTGAAGTGCCCGGCGGCGTCGTTGGAAACATCGCCGCCGTCGTCGACTTGATGCGAACTGCAGGAACCGACCGGAGCCGTACTGCCTACAAGGCCTTCTGCGCCGCCTATCGCTCCATGGCGGGCTCGCCGCTCTCCGACAACGAACGAGGCCTTGCCGCGATCAATGAAGCGATGGCGGAGACCATAAGGGTTCATGGGCCAACGCCTGACATCAGCTACGACTAAACGGGGAGGGCGATCCTTACGGGTCGCCCTTTCAATTGGACAGGACGGCTCTCGCGTACATCGCCAAGAAAATCACGGCGACCAGGAGCATGAAGAAGTGCATCCTGCGCTCGGGGTTGAAGCCTTTCATGCAGTCCCCAGGCGTTCGATGCGCTCGTTCACGTCGGCAAAGCGGTCGTCAGGGTCGATGGCCATGGCGGGAGGCTAGCAGGTGCCCAGGAGATCACCATGACTGAGGAAGGGCGTCAGTCGTTTGCGGGGTCGACGAAAAGCTGTCGGAGCGTTCCGATAGGGATGAACATTTCGAGGCTATCTGGAGTTAGCCGCTCAAAATCGAAGCGCTCGTAATATGAGGCAGCCGCGTCGTCGGTAGCGTCGAGCGTCAAGGCCCACACCCCCGCATTGTCAGCAATAGTCAGTGCGCGTTTAAAGGCGTCTACCAGGAGCGCTGCTCCAATGCCTTGCCTTGCGGCGGGGGTGTGAACCCCCAGCATGCCAAGATAGACGGCGGGGATCTTATCTAAGATGCCGAACTGATCAGCCACCGCACGGCCGACCGCATCGTGCTCCCACGACGTTGTGGTTAGGTAATAGAAGCCGAAAACGTCGGATCCACCTTCGTGGATCGCCACGAAGGCGCGTATGATGTTGCGCCGGTTGTGACGGTCGATGCCGGTGCGACAGAAGTTTTGGATTGCGAGGTCGGTGCAGCAGAAACCGCCTCGCACATGGAGGTCGTTAAGCGGGACGACCTCGATCGCATCGCAATTTACCGCTATGCGCGCTGCGGCTTGGCCTGCAGGGTCTTCTTGACGATTTCCCGCAGGCTCTGCGAGGGCGCTTTGGGGTTCTGACATGCCGCTGCGAGCCGCTGAAAATCGGCCTGGCGCAGCTTTTGGATGGACGGATAGCGTCCACCGTCCTTCAATTGTGCAGCCATCTCGATCTCTCTCCATTCCCGAGTTGGCGCTCGGGGACTTTCACGTAGGAAATGAAAGTCAAGGGAAGCGGTTGCATCAATGGTTGACACAGTCAACTTGACTTTTCCGTCGGTGCATGGCACGAGCAATCGCTCTTGCGGTTTGATCGCTTGCCCCTGCAGGGCAGTTGTCACAAATCTAGTTTCCCTAGGAAACTGTCGCCGAGTTGCCTCACGAGCGCCGGTAGCAGCCGTGCCGCTTAGGCCACCCCACCACTGAACAGAATTCGAACAAGGCTCGCTCCGGCGGGCCTTTTTCTTTGGAGGCTCCATGGCTGAAGGCAATGTCGTCGGCTCGGCTAGCCTCAGTCGAAACCGCTGCGGGGCGGCTCGGCCAAGCGGGGCAGCCCTTCCATCGGCGTCAGATACTCGCGCCAAATGTGGTGGGTGCGTTCTCGGATCAGCTCCATCTCGCAACTGGCGGCCATGACTGTACGGATCGTGCCGGGCTTCCAGTAAGTGTCGACCGCAACGCACGCCGCCTGCACATAGGCCCGCCACAGCCGTTCGCCCTCACGGATTTCCGCTATCAAGGCCTCGGAATCTCTTTCGTCGTTCTCCCGCAGAACCGCATAGGCGGTGTCTGTGTATAGGCGCAGGTTCTCTTCCAGGGCCCTGACATCGCGCCCCGCGCAGACGTTCTGTTCCATCGTCGAGCCTGCGTTGGCGCAGTCGACATCTGACCAATCGTCCTGAACCGTCGCCGAGCCGATCGACAGCGCACCGAATAGAGCCAACAGCGCCGCCATCGCGACCTCCCTTGAATGGACTAGGTGCCCGATACTGGCATCGGCGCTGGATGCTGACCATTCGCAAAAATGGGCGACCCGCAGCCCACCCCTAATCCCGGAGCCTCCCCATGTCCGACGCCCTCGTTGTGGGTTCGGCAGCCTTTGAGCTGCGCGCGAGCCGAGCGAAAATCCAAGGCGACATGGAGCAGGCTCGCCGAGAGGTGGAGGAAG
>PJUF01000331.1_pt1 | contig 37181 bp, 32 predicted proteins | sample 1512191 | NCBI WGS metagenome assembly PJUF01 (sample SAMN08177673, study PRJNA422409) | Feces metagenome, whole genome shotgun sequencing project. | isolation source: Chicken feces (3) enriched on wood chips | host: Gallus gallus | place: USA: Madison | collected 2015-01-15 | reverse complement strand
GGTGAGCGAGCGCATAAGCTTGACAGCGTTTGGATCGACCGAGGAGAGGCCCGTCAGCGTGTTGAGGAACATCGGGAAGAAGCTCATCACCACGGCTATCGCGATCTTGGATGGCTGGTCGAAACCGAACCAGGTGACGAAGATCGGCGCCAATACGATCTTCGGCGGCGCCTGGAGGGCCACAAGATAGGGGTAGATGGTGGCGCGGACGGTATCGAACATGGCGACCAGGACGCCAAAGATGACACCGCTGGAAAGGCCAAGGGCAAAGCCCCAGGCAATTTCAGAAAGGGTGACGCCGACATTGGGCCAGAAGTAGTCAGCGCTCATGACACGGCCGGTAGCCCAGAACGTATCGGTCGGCGAGGGAATGATCAGCCGGTGTACGAAGCCGTATTCGGTAGCGATGTGCCAGACGGCGATCACCAGGAGCCCGAAGCCGAGCGCCAACAGACGGTTTCGGATCAGCCGCCGCTGTTGTGCCGACTTTTCTGCGGCGATGAAGCGGGCGACGGCGTCGCCGCGTGCGACGTCGGATGTGCCGGGCAATGCGGCTTGAGCAGTCATGTCCATTGCTTTTTCCTCAGTGATCGACGCCGAGCATGCGGCGGATGGTGAAGACATGTTCGTTGTAGCGAGGGTGCCGCATCACTTCGGTGGTGCGGGGGCGCGGCAGGTCGACTTCGACCACGCCTTCCAGGCGCCCCGGACGAGGCGTCATCACGAAGATCCGGTCGGAGAGGAAAACCGCTTCACCGATATTGTGAGTGACGAAGACCACGGTCTTGCCGGTCTTCTCCCATATGCGCAGAAGCTCAACATTCATGGTTTCGCGGGTGAATTCGTCGAGCGCGCCGAAAGGCTCGTCCATCAGCAGCACGCGCGGATCGTGCGCCAGCAGCCGCGCCAGCGCCACGCGTTGGCGCATCCCGCCCGAGAGCTCTCCCGGATAGCGCTCGCCAAAGCCATTGAGGCCGACGAGATCGAGCAGTTCATCTGTGCGCTCGGCCTGCTGCTTGTTATCGAGCCCGAGTATTTCGCCGGGCAGCCGGACGTTCTGGCGGATGGTACGCCAAGGGAACAGAACCGAGGTCTGGAACATCATGCCGATATCGCGTCGTGGCGCATCGTGGTGCTGGCCAGCCAGGATCAGGTCGCCATCCGTCTTCTGCTCAAGGCCTCCAAGGATCGACAAAAGAGTGGACTTGCCGCAGCCGCTCGGGCCGACCAGCGAGATGAACTCACCTTCGTTGATGGAGAAGGACACGTTCGTCAGCGCCACCAGCGGCCCGGTCGCTGTTGAATAGACTTTGTCTAGATTGGATCCCTCGATCAGTCCCATAAGAGCACCTCAAATTGCATGCAATCTTGAATGCAATCCTCGTGCCAGTCGGATTTTTTGGTATTTGCAGGACGTTATGTTCGAAGGCCTAGAAGCAATGCCGAATGGATGATCAGCGCTATGTGGGTTGCCTGAATTTTAGGCACTCTTTGCACACGTTCCGGCATGTCGGTCGAGCACCCCTTTCCGCGACGGATGGCGTGGGCACCATGAGCAACGTCAACCACGCTCGTCACGGCCGGCTGACATGTCGTTCACAGCCTGGACTGGGCTGGTGATGCGCATCAAGCTCGTCGTGGAAACAGCGGCGCAAGATTTCGGGCCGCCAGGAAGCACGAAAGTCTGAAACTCTGAGCGGCTGATAAGGCTAGAGGTTCAATCGCTCTTCAGCCGAGAGGAGGTGCATAAACACCCGTTCAGGGTATGGCGTCAGCATTGCCGGTGCGGCGGAAGTCAGCGCTGGCCTTCAGGCGCTCGCCATCGCGCCAGCACATCTGGAACGAGCCCTGGTTCCAATCCCATTGCGGCATGGGGCCGAGCAACAACCCCATGGCGGTGAGGTCGGTCACGGTCTTGGGCTTAAGCCGCGATTCGATGTGGAGCGTATAGTCGTCCTCGAGCGGCAGCATGCGCGGGGCATCGGAGGCGGCGGCCGGGTCCATATTGAAATCGAGGACGTGCACTAGCATTTGCGCCACGGTGGCGTAGACATTGCCGGGTGTACCGAGCGCCAGCCAGGGAGCGCCGTCCTTGAGGACGAATGTGTTGCCCAGAATATTGCGCATGCGCGCGCCCGGGACGCGGAAGTTGGAGAAGTGAGCGTTCATCGATGTCTGCTCGTGCGAGCCCATCATGAAAACGCCGTCCACCGCCATGCCGGGAATGCCGCCAGACTGGATGGTGTTCATCATCTGGATCCAGTTGCCGTTCGCATCCACGATCGAGATCTCGCACGAGCCGACCGGCGGCTTGCGGCTGGCGCTGTTCCAGCCGCTGGCGGCGAGCGCTGCGCGGCCGCGGGTGAGGCGCACATGCTCGGTCAAGTCGACATGCGGCCTGCTGGCGGCGATGAGTCTGGCCTGGCTGGCGTGATAGGCCGGATCCATCAAAACGGCGGCGGCGTCGCCAGCCACGACCGGATCATGCATGAAGCCACAGGCCTGTTCGGCAAGGCGCAGCGCATGGGCCATAGTGAAGACATAGTCGGCGCCAAAGGGCTCCATCTCGGCGATGCCGGCATGGTCGAGAATGCCCAGCACCATGGCGCAGAAGGCGCCTTGCCGTTCGGGTGGGGCGAGGCCGACGATCTCGTGTCCGCGATGGCTGAACCGCAGAGGCGTCTGCCAGCGCGGCGGGTTGGCGGTCAGGTGATCGAGGCGCACGGCCCAGCCGAGCTCGTTGCCGGCAGCGACAAACGCTTTCGCCCAGCCGCCGGTCGTAAAATAGTCCGGCCCTTCGGCCGACAGGCGCTTCATGGTTTCGGCGATGGCCGGATTGCGCACCACCTGACCCACCGGAGTCAAATAGCCGTTGGGCATGAACACGGCGCGACCGGATTCGAAATAGGTGCAGAATGGAGCAGCAAAGACGTTGACGCCGTATTCGAACGAGGACACGGCGTGGCCACGCTCGGCCCATTCGATGGCTGGCGCGCACAGCTCGGCCCAGCTCAGGCTGCCATGGCGTTCGTGCAACGCCGCAAGGCCGGGCATGAATCCGGGAATGGCTGCCTGAGGTCCCGGTGCGCCTTCGCGGGCCCAGCCCCCTACCCCGTTGATCGGCCGGAAGGGCGGCAGGTCGGGCGCCAGCGTGCCAAGCGCATTGAGCTGTTGCGCTTCACCCGTCGCGCCATCCCAATAGAGACACGAGACCATGCCGGCATGGCTGGTGAGGTGCGGTTCGACCACTGCCTGCACCAGCGCCGCCGCGATGGCGGCATCTGCCGCATTGCCACCGGCACCGAGAATGCGCATGGCGGTTTCGGTGACGATCGGATTGCCGGTGCTGGCCACGGCGCGGCCTTCGGCCAGGGGTTTTGGGCCCTGGTCGGCGATGTAGCTTTCGAGGGGGCGCATGTTTACTCCCGTGGCTCCATGGCGTCGCGCAAGCCGTCGCCGAGGAAGTTCACCGCAAGCACGGTGAAAAGGATGAGCAGGCCCGGCGGAATGGCGAGCCAGGGCGCCTGGGACAGCCAGGACGACGCGCTGTTGAGCAGGTTCCCCCAGGTCGGCACCGGCGGCTGGATGCCGAAGCCGAGGAAGGACAGTGCCGATTCCAGCATGATGGCGCTGCCGACCGCGAGGGTTGAGGCGACCGTGATCGGGCCGATGGCATTGGGCAGGATGTGCCGGAACATCAGCCGCGGACCGCTGGCGCCGAGAGCGCGGGCCGCTTCGACGAATTCGCGCTCGCGCAGAGCCAGGAACTGGCTGCGCACCAGACGTGCCGTGCCCATCCAGATGAGAATACCGACAATGGCGACAAGCAGCGGCGGGCTCGGACGAAAGAGGCCGGACAAGAGCAGCACCAGCGGCAGGGTCGGGATCGACATCATCACGTCGGTAAAGCGCATGAGGAAGACGTCCGGCACGCCGCGATAAAAGCCGGAAACAGCACCGACCAGTGTCCCGACAATGCCCGCGATCATCGCGCCTGCAAGACCCACGGCCAACGAGACCCGGCCGCCATGCAGAAGGCGCGTCAACGCATCCCTGCCCAGTTCGTCGGTGCCGAGCCAGTGTTCGGCCGACATCGGGCCGGGCATGCCGAGGAGCTCGAAATCCTGGTAGTCGTAGCTATAGGGCGAGACCATCGGGCCGATGGTGACGACGATGCCGAGCAGCACCAGAAAGACGGCGCCGATGACCGCCAGCCGGCGCTTCAGGAAGCGCTTGACGACGCGACGCCAATAGCTCTGCGGGGGCGAAGCCGAAGCGATCGCGGCTGGAACCGTTGCGTCAGTCATAGCGGATCCTCGGGTCGAGCGCGGCATAGCAGAAATCGGCCACGATATTGGCCACGACAATGGCGAGCGATCCCATCATCATCAGGCCCATCAGCATGGGATAGTCGCGCCCATTCATGCTTTCCATGAACAGACGGCCGATCCCCGGCCAGGCAAAAACCGTCTCGGTGATAACGGCACCGGAGATGATGGTGACGAAATCCACCGCGATCACGGTCACGGCCGGGATCATGGCGTTGCGCAGGGCGTGGAGAAACAGCACGGCCTTCTCGCCGCGCCCTTTGGCATAGGCGGTGCGGATGTAATCCTGGTTGAGAACGTCGATCATGCCCGAGCGGATGAAGCGGCTCCAGCTGGCGACCGTTGCCAGCGAGAGCACAGATGCGGGCATGATGATGTAGCGCAGACGATCAAGGAACGAGCCGTCGCCGATTGACTGATAGCCAGCCGAAGGCAGCCAGCCGAGCTGCACGCTGAACAGAAGCTGCAGCAGCAGCGCGAGCCAGAACACCGGTGTCGAAATGCCCGCAAAGCTCAGCACGGTCACGGCGCCATCGAGCCTGGACCCACGCCGCGCGGCGCTGATCATGCCGACCGGAACGGCGATGACCAGTGAGATGATCATTGCGAGGCCACCCAGCTGGAGGGTGGGACCGAGGCGCAGGAGGATTTCGTCGAGCACAGGACGGCCGGTGCGGATCGAATAACCCCAATCGCCCAGGACGATGGCCTTAAGCCACATGAAATATTGGATCGGAACCGGCTGGTCGAGGCCATAGCGGGCGGCGATCTGCGCCAGCGCTTCCTTACTGACCGACGGGTTTTCGGCATACATGTCCAGCGGGCCACCGGGCGCCAGCTGGATGATGACGAACAGAATGACCGAGATGCCCAACAAGAGCGGGATGGCGCCGAGCAGGCGGCGGATAACAAAACCTAGGCTCATCTTGCTCCTTGGGGCTCCGGAGCCACCGGCCCTGCACAAGCAGGGCCGGCACGCAGTTCAAGTCTCATCCCTGAGGGCTCAGCCCTCAAGGTACCATTCCTTGGTGTCCACGAAATTGGTCATGTTGGTGGGGTTGGGAATGAAGTTCTTGAGTTCGACCGGCTTGGCGATGACCGACACGCCACCCGTGAGGGCGATGGCCGGCAGGTCTTCGGCGATGATACGCTGCATCTCGGAAGCGGCCGCCTTGCGGGCGTCCTGGTCGAGGGTGTTTTCCAGCCGCGCGAACACTTCGTCGAGTTCGGGGTTGGAATAGCCCTGACCGTTGTTCTCGCCACCGGTGCCGTAGAAGATCGAGTAGACCGGATCGGCAGAGGTGATCCAGCGACCGTAGATCAGATCGTAGCCGCCGGTGTAGCGGGCTTCGCGATAGGCAACGCCGGTCTTGTTGTCGGCGGTGGCTTCGATGCCGATCTCCTTGAGCTGGGCGATGATCACCTGCTGCACGTTTTCGTCGTCGGCTCGGCCGGCCTGGACCACGAAATTGAAGCTCAGGCGCTTGCCATCCTTTTCACGGATGCCATCGCCACCCTTGGCATACCCGGCTTCGTCGAGCAGCGTGTTCGCCGCCGCGACGTCATAGGCATATTCGGGGGTGGCATCGTCATAGAGATCGAAGATCGGCAAGACGAGCGACTTGATCGGGGTGGGGAAACCACCCTGCACGCGGATCAGGGTCTCGCGGTTGATGGCATGAGCCACCGCCTTGCGGACGCTGAGGTCGGCCAGCAATTCGTTGCGGAAGTTGAAGTCGAGGTGACCCCAGCTCAGCTGCGGACCGACGACGATTTCGAGACCCTGGACACCCTCGAGCTGGGAGGCGCGGCCATAGGGGACCGAAACGGCCATGTCGAGTTCGCCGCTCTGGAGCTGGGTGATCAGGGTGTTGCTGTCCGTGACGATGCGGAACACCAGGCGTTCGAGATAGGGCAGTGCGTCGCCATTCTCGGCGGTGCGCCAGTAGTCGGTGTTCTTGTCGAGCACGACATACTGACCGCGAACGAATTCGGCGACCTTGAACGGGCCGGTGCCGACCGGGGTCTCGTTATAGGACGAGGTGTTGAGGTCGGTGCCTTCAAGCAGGTGCTTGGGCATGATGCCGAACGTGAACAGGGTGGAGGCGAAGTTGGGCTTGACCGTGTTGTAGTTGCAGACGACCGTGTAATCGTCGGGCAGGTCGATGCTGTCGATGTCCTGCGTGCCGTCCTTGGATTCGGCGATGAAGGCCGGGTCCTTGACCGCTTCCCAGGTGAACTTGACGTCGGCCGAGGTGAAGGGCTCGCCATCGTGCCACTTTACGTTTTCCTGCAGGTTATAGGTAATGGTCATCTTCGAACCGTCTTCCGACAGCTTGATGAGACCGTTTTCCAGCGTCGGCACGTCCTTGGCCAGCACCGGCACGTCGCGTGCATTGGTGTCGGGGGCGATGAGGCCCTCGATGACCGCGTGCTGGGCGTCCGCGAGGAAGCCGGTGGAATAGGTATTCATGGTGTCGAGCTCATAGGTGAGGCCGACATTGAGCGTGCCACCTGCCTGCTGCGCCATGGTGGGCAGTACGCGCATGGTGGCAAAAGCGGTGGTGCCGGCGAGGATGCCCTGGAGCACGACGCGGCGTGAAAGTTTGGTGTTCATTTTTTCCCTTCCTTGGTCTTCAAATTTTTGAGTTCGCTGCCGGTTTTCCGGTCGTTTTTCAGTAACCCAGGCTGCGATCGACGACGTTGCGCACCGGCTCGCCGTTCTCGAAGCGTCGGATATTTGCGGCCATTTCCTTGACCGCCATGTGCTGGTGGGTCGGCGCCGCGACATGCGGAGAGAGCCGGACCTTGGGGTGTTTCCAGAGCGGATCTTCGGCCGGCAGGGGCTCGATCCTGAACACGTCGAGCGCTGCGCCGCTGAGCTTGCCGCGGTCGAGGGCCGCGATCAGGTCGGCGTCAACAACGTGGCCGCCTCGCGCGCCGTTGATGAAGAAGCCACCGTCGGCCATCGCGTCGATGACGGTCTTGTCGACGATATCCGCGGTTTCGGCGGTAAGCGGGAGCAGGTTGATGACGATATCGGCGTCACGAACCGCCTCGAGCAGTTGCGCTTTGCCGGCATAGGTCTTCGCGCCCGGAATGTCGTGCTGCGAGCGGGCCCAGACCCGCGTCTCGAATCCGAAGCGGACCAGGTGGTCGGCCACCGGGCGACCTAGGGCACCAGCGCCGAGGACAGTGACCTTCCGTTCGTTGGCGAGCTTTTCGGCAAGCGGCGCCCAGTCGCCCGTGGCCTGGATTTCGGCATAGCGGAATAGGTTGCGGTGCCAGGCGAGCGCCTGTGCAAGGACCCATTCGGCCATGCCGAGCGCCAAACCTTCGTCGACGAGGCGGACGATCGGCAACTCGTCGGGCACTTCGCCGCTCGCGAGCAGATGCTCGATGCCGGCATTGAGGCTGAGCACGAGCTTGAGGCCGGGGACGGCGCGGATGACGCCCGGCAGAGGACGACCGACAACGATGAAGGGCACATCGGCGTCACCGCTCTCGGGCTGTTGCGTGAGCACGTCGAAATCAGGCAATTCCGCTCGGAAAAGCTGGGCCAAATGTTCAGGATTTCCGCGGGAGGCGATGAATAACCGTTTCATGACACGGAGCATGATGTGTCCAGCTTGGATCATGCAATGGCCGAAAAAATTCAATTTCCCTGCACTTGAGATCATGCAAGGCGCGTTTTGGACCAAAAACAGTGAAGCACGCGCCGGGGCTGGCGCGTGCTTATCCACAGTGCTTTGGTTTTGGGCAGTCGGGGTCAGACCATGGGGTTGGAGAGGTCCAGTTCGTGGCTGCGGATGCAGGCGACGCGATGGCCGTTTGCCGCTGTCTCGAGTGGCGGCACGACCTCTGCACAGGCGTCGATCGCATAGGGGCAGCGAGTGCGGAAGACGCAGCCCGAGGGCGGATTGACCGGGCTGGGCAGATCGCCCTTGAGGGTGATGCGCTCGCGCCGGACCGTCGGGTCCGGTACGGGCGCGGCATCTAGCAGCGCGCGGGTATAGGGATGGCGCGGGTTTGAATAGAGCTCGGCCGCGGTGCCCATTTCCATGACACGGCCGAGATAGAGCACGATGACTCTGTCGCAGAGGAATTCGATGACCGAGAGATCGTGGCCGATGAAGAGAAGCGACAGGCCCAGTTCGCGGCGGAGGTCCTGGAGCAGGTTGATGATCTGCGCCTGGATCGAGACGTCGAGGGCAGAGACCGGTTCGTCGGCGACGATGAATTCGGGATTGACCGCGAGCGCCCGCGCGATGCCGATGCGCTGGCGTTGCCCACCGGAAAATTCGTGTGGGAAGCGGGCGGCGGCGCTGCGTGGTAGACCGACCTTTTCCAGGAGATCGCCGACCCGTTGATCGCGATCCTTGCGGGTACCGATCTTGTGCAGCATCAGCGCTTCGCTGAGCGTCTGCCCAACGCTCATGCGCGGATTAAGGCTCGCATAGGGGTCCTGGAAGATGATCTGCATCTTGCTGCGCAGGGCCTTGAGGTCCGCCGGCTTGAGCGCGGTGACCTCCTTTTCGCCCAATTGCACTTTGCCCGAGGTCGGCTCGACGAGGCGCAGCACGGCGCGACCCAGCGTGGTCTTGCCGGAGCCGGATTCCCCGACAAGACCGACAACCTCGCCCTTCCCGACGGTGAAAGACACGCCATCGAGCGCGCGAAGGGTGACGCCTTCCCTAAAGAGCGTCTTGCCGATCGGATAGTGGACCTTGAGGTCTTCGACGACGAGGAGCGGCTCAGCCATGGACTTCGTTCCAGCGGATGCAGCGGGCCCGATGTTCGGGAACGACCGGCAGGAGGGCGGGCACCGCGGCGCGGCATTCGGGAATGACCCAGGCGCAGCGCGGATTGAAATCGCAGCCCTGCGGAGGATTGCGCGGATCAACGACACTGCCCGGGATGGCACGAAGGCGAAGCTCCTGGCCGGATGCACGGGCGGCGTGATCGACGACCGGTAGGCTATCGAGAAGGCCGCGCGTATAGGGATGGCTCGGATGGGCGAAGAGTTCGCGCACCGGCGCGGTTTCGACGATGCGGCCGCCATACATGACCGCCACGCGATCGGCCACTTCGGCGACGACGCCGAGATTGTGGGTGATGAAGAGGATCCCCATGCCGATCTCGCGCTGCAGGCGCCGCATGAGTTCGAGGATCTGCAATTGCACCGTGACGTCGAGCGCCGTCGTCGGCTCGTCAGCGATCAGCAGCGCCGGATTGCAGGCCAGGGCCATGGCTATCATGACACGCTGACGCATGCCGCCTGACATCTGGTGCGGGTAGACATCGGCGCGGCGGGCGGGATCGGGGATTTCGACCAGTGCGAGCATTTCGACGGCGCGAGCCCAGGCCTGTTTTCGCGTGAGGTTCTGGTGAAGGCGCGCGGCCTCTGCAATCTGGGCGCCGACCTTCTGGGTCGGATTGAGCGAAGTCATCGGCTCCTGAAAGATCATCCCGATTTCGTTGCCGCGAATAGCGCGCATGGCGTTTTCGGGTTGCTTGACGAGATCGACGATCTGGCCGGAGCGGGTGCGGAACAGCATTTCGCCGCCGGTAATGGCGCCGACGCCCTTTTGGATCAGGCGCATGACCGAAAGGCTGGTAACGGATTTGCCCGAACCGCTTTCACCAACCAGGGCGACGGTCTCGCCCTGCCCGATGGTGAGATCGACGCCTTTGACGGCGCGGACGACGCCAGTTTCTGTCGAGAACTCGGTAACGAGGCCGCGGATATCGAGCAATGGAGTGGTCTGATCCGTCATGGGTTGAGATGCCCTGCCCTTTCCATTTCCTCGGCTATCCAGGCGAGCGGCATGTGGCCGTAGCTCAGGAGGTGATCGTGGAAACCGAGCGTGTCGCCCTTCCAGCGCTGGCGCAAGCTTTTGATGCCCTCAACGCCGAGCCAATACATGAGGCGCGAGCCGGGCAGCATGGAATTGCGCACGACTTCACCCTCGACGCGGGCAGCGGCAAAGCCGGCCTCACGATAGAAAGCCATCGCTTCCTCAAGGCTCCAATCGCCAAGATGGAGTTTTATGTCGACGAGGACGCTCGCGGCGTTGCGGCGCTCGAACTGCTTGAGGAGCAGAATCTCCTCCGGGCTGTAGAAGCCCGGTGCTTCCATTAGCAGGTCTTCTACATAGCAGGCCCAGCCTTCAATGAGCGTGCCGGAGCCGAGGAAAGCGAGGCCCAGCGCGCAATCGGTGCCGGCGATGCGGGCAAGGCGCGATTGGGCGGCGCGAGCGCGGGTGTTCTGCGTGTGGTGACCCACGCTGCCGTGGTGGACCGAATGGATGGTCTTGACCATGGCGGTGTTGTTGCCGCGGAGGAACGCCGATTCATCCTCGCCGGGCGGGGTGACCCAATAGACGCTGCCGGCGCCGGGATTGAGGCCAGGCGGCGAGCGATAAAAGAGGAAATAGAGCGGCTGGCTGATTTTGCGGAAGCACGGGGCCATCCAGCGATAGTCAAGATCATATTCCTGCGCCGGGGTGACGAGTTCGGCGCCCTGGGCGACCGCTTGCACGTCCCAATCCATATAGCTGTCGAAGACCGCTTCGGGATCGGCGGGATGGATGTCGGCGAGACCGGCGAGGATCTGGTCGGCAGTGCGGCTCGGGTCGATGGCGCGGGCCATCTCGGTCATCTCGTCGCCCATGCGCTTGTATGCGGCTTCAGCCATGTCGACGGCTTCGCGTGGCGACATGGGAAGGCCGTGGATTCCGGCCATGAGCTGGGTGAGATAAGCTTCGCCACAGGCGGGATCGGCGTCGGGCTGGGTGTCGAGCGCAGCGGCGAAAGCGTCGAAGGCATCGGCAGCCTGGCGGGCAGGTTCGGCCCAATCGTCCGCGAATTCTTCGTGGAGCTGGATGTCGCTGCGCAGGAAACCGGCCATGGCCGTTGCTTCCTTTTGGGCGCGCTTGACCCAGCCCTGCGGGGCCGGCACGCCATCAAGGCGTTCAGTGGCGCTGCGGAGGAAAGTTCCGATGCCGTTGAGCCGCGCAATCAGTGCGGTGTGGCGGATCGGCTGGGATTGCGGCAGGAGCAGCGAAATGACCGCGAAGGCTGCCTCGCCTGAATACCATGCCGGATTGTGGAGGCGGGGCCGGGTTTCGGCTGATAGACGCTGCATACGCAACTCGGCCAGCATCATGCGTCGGTCGAGCCGGTCTCCGAGACTTTCGGGCTCTTCGCTCGCTTCCAAGCGGGCAAGGAGATCGTCGATTTCGGCGATCTCGTCGGCGAGCGTTTCAGGGCCGGCCGGGGGAAGCTCGCTGTCATGGGCCTTGTCGCCCATGAAGGTCGCGTCCACAGGACGAAAGCGCCAGTGATGGGCGAGGAAGTCGTCGACGAACGCCGGATCGTAGGACACCGTCATGCGGGTTTGCCCGGCAGGTCGACCCAGCGGCGCTCGAAATGCGCCGTGATAATCGCGTCGACGATTTCCTGGCTCTTGGCGCCATCGAAGAAGGTACATTCCTGCGGCCGGTCTTCGAGGATTTCATCGACGAAGTGGCGCACTAGATTGCGATAGTAGAGTTCGGGCCAGGGCGTGTTAAGCGTCGTACCCGGCGGCAGGGCTTCGGGGCCGACATCGTAGGGGATGAACTCGACGGCTTCGGCCTTGGCGATTTTCAGGGTTTCGGCGGTGCCGAATTCCGAGATCAGGCGAGCAACGGCGGCGCCCTTCGAGCCATAGACGCGGATTTCAACGCCGGGATAGTTGCCGACGGCGACATAGGAGGTCTGGAGGAGACCCTGGGCGCCATTGGCATATTCGACCAGCGCCACGGCGCCGTCTTCGACCTTGATCTTCTGCAGCCCGACTTCACCGCGCACGATGCGCTCGGGAATGAAGTTCTTCATGGTCGAGGCGACCGAGCCGAATTCGCCGCCGAGCCAGCGCATGAGGTCGATGAGGTGCGAGCCATAGCCCACGATGGAGGCCGGGATCAGCGCGTTGCGATCAACGCCCGGCGTGATCTGGCGCAGCGGTTCCTGCGGATCGAGCCACTGAGAGTTCTGTTCGAAGCCGTGGATGTGGAAGACCTCGCCAAGTGTGCCGTCATCGATCCACTTCTTGATCTGCCGGATGGCGGGCGAATAGCGGAAGGTGAAACCGAGCTTGGTGCGAACACCCTTGGCGTCAGCCTTTGCCGCCGCATCGAAGGCCGGGGCGGCTTCGGTGTGGAGCGGCTTTTCCGACAGGACATGCTTGCCGCCTTCAATGGCGAGAAGGCTCAGCGGCAGATGGGTGTGTGTCGGGGTGCAGACGTCGACCATCTGTACATCCGGATCGGCGATGAGCTTTTCGGGGTCGGTGAAGACCTTGCGAGCCCCGTATTTTTCGCCCATGGCCTTGGCGCGATCGGGATCGAGATCGCAGACAGCAATCAGGTCGACGCGCTCATGTGCCTTGTAGCCGGGAAGGTGCGCCTTGTCGGCCCAGGTATGCGCGCCGATAAGGCCGACGCCGAGTTTGGTGGTCATGGCAGGGTCTTTCCGATCTCGGCTGCATAGGCTTCTAGTTCATCGTAGTTGTGGAAGCCGAGCTGGCGCTTGCCGTCCTCGATCTCGTAGATCATGCCGACCATCTTCTCGTTGAGACGGGTATCGGCGCCGGCTTTCTTGCCGAACTCGATGAGTTTGCCGGCGAAGGCGCGGGTTTCGGAGGGGCGCTTGCGATAGACGATATCCCACCAGATGCCCGAACCCTTCTTCTTGAAATTGTGGGTGGGCTTGTTGTCCTGGTCCTTCTTGAGGAGCCAAATGGCGTGGTCGATATTGGCGAGGAGTTTCTTGGTGTCCTCGGCCGTCTTCACGCGATAATTGGCGGGATCGAAGAAGTCGAAGGCCTGGATGTCGATATTGTTGGCATCGGCGATTTCGAGGGCTTCCTTGACGATGGCGCCGGCAAGGCGGGCGTAGCGCTCGACGCCGAGTGTGTCGCGGATCTTGGCATCGGCGAGGGCCGAGAAGACAACCTGGGCGGAATAGACTTCCTTGGCCCAGATCTGGCCCCAGATGCGGTCCGAATACTGCACTTCGGTGAGGGCAGAGAGCGCGTCGCCGATCTCCTTGAGGCGCGGGGTCATCTCGCCGCTCATCTCGCCGAGCTGGATCGGGCCTTCGTGGACGAATTCGATATAGCCCGGATCGACCAGCGCGCCGCCGTAATTGGGGATCGAGCCGATGACGATGTCCTTGCCTGGCAGGCCATGTTCATCGAGCAGCGCGATCATGTCGGGCTCGTTGAAGCCGTTCTGGTAGGAGACGACGGCACTGTCCGCCCTGAGCAGCGGCGCAATCTGCTTGAGGGCTTCGAGCGTGTGCTGCGATTTGGTGGCGACGAGGACGACGCCGAGATCGCCTTCGAGCTGGTCCGGGGTCGCGGCCTTCACCTTGACGTTGAGATCGCCTCGGACACCGTCGATGGTCATGCCCTTGTCGTTGAGGGCGTCGACATGTTCTTTCCAGCGATCAACGAGTAGCACGTCGTGGCCGGCTTTGGTCATGTAGGCGCCGGCCAGACCGCCGATGGCGCCGGCACCGATAATGGTGAATTTCATGGGTGGGGCCCTGACCTTCTTAGTTAGTTGGCGACCTGGGGGAACATCGAGAGGCTCTCGGGCGAGTTCGCGTAGGAGTAGAGCGCCTTGATGAAGGCGGGGCGCTCGGCGTCCGTCACGCGTTCGCGGACCTTGCGCACGATCTCGTTGCCGGCCCAGTAGGAGGAGATGAAGGGGCCTCGGAACGGATGGGCGGCCATGCGCAGGCGCCCCTGCACCCAGGCTTCCTGGCCCATGGCGGTGGTGCGCAGATAATTGGCAACATCCTCGCGCGGCACACCTTCCACCATCAGCATCCAGGCGGCGCTCGTCTGAGCCGCACTGCGGACGCGGCGGAGTTCGATATGGATTGCGTCGTCGTCATCTTCGACGAAATCGATCAGGTGTACGCCCTGGTCGCCGATGCCTTCCTGGACGCAGCCGGTGATGGCATCGGTAGTGATCAGCAGCGCATCTGCCGGGGCTGCGCCGGCATCAACGGCTGCCTTAGTCGAAAGAAGCTGGGTTGAGTGGCCGGGATAGACCTCGTGGCAGACCAGATGCTTGAGCGCCGCTCGAGTGAAGCTCAAGTCGAAATTGAGATCCATCTTGCCTTCGTTGAAGGAGCAGCGGGCGGTGTAGAACATGCCTCGGACCGGGTTGAGCACCATGTCATAGTCGCCGGTATCGAAGATCATGGCATCGGTCTTGGCCTTGGCCTGGGTCATCAACTCGCGGAAGACGGTCTCGACCTGTTCGGCGGGAACGGCGCGCGCCTCTTCCCAGGCCGCTACGCGTTCGCCGAGCGAGCCATTGACGAAACCAGAGCGCTTCAGCACCGCGTCGAGCTTGGCGCGAGCATCTTCGATGACGGCGGGGTCCTCTCGGCCGGCTGGGGCGCCGACAAGCTGGGTGACTTTTTCCTCAAAGCTCGGGCTCGCGCCGGCCAGCATCTTGCTGGCGGTGCGGACCGAGCGGATCATGCCTTCGAGGAAAACCTTGCGCGGTCCCGCCGGCAGGGCGGCCGCCTCGGTCGCAAGTGTATCGAGATCTGTCTTGATGGATTCGACGTCATTGTACTGGCGCGCCGGGATGCTGTCGCCGCCGAGATAGATCGGGACGAGGCCCTCGCCGCCGAGCAGGCTCTTGTCGGCGGGCTGGCGGCGCTCATAGGCATCGATGCCCATGGTAATGGCGGTGAGGTCGCGACCGATCTCGAAGGAATTCATGGGATAGGACTCAGTGCTCGAAAATGGCGTCGGGATTGCGGAAGGACTTGAATTCGAGCGCATTGCCCGAGGGATCGAGCAGGAAGAAAGTTCCCTGCTCGCCCGGTTCGCCTTCAAAACGAACCTTCGGCTCCATGACGAAGGGATACGACGCGCCACGGAGCCGTTCGATCAGGCCGCTCCAGGTTTCCCAGGGAAGCACGGCGCCGAAATGATGCAGCGGGACCATGTCATTGCCGACCTTGGACTTGGCCGCCGGCTTGGGGTCGGTGTTGAGATGGGCGGATAACTGATGGCCGAAAAAGTCGAAATCGATCCAGTTCTCAGCTTCCCGGCCCACTTTGCAACCGATCACATCGCCGTAAAAATGGCGCGTGCTTTCCTTGTCTTTGACGGCGAAGGCCATGTGAAATGGGATCATTTGAAGGGTCCGGAGGTCAGGAATGAGAGGTGGCTAAAGTGCGTATTTTGAAAATGCTATCTGCTTGTCGTCTCACTGCAAGGCGCATAAAGATCGCCCTTGCATGACTCTATGGAATGATAATCGGTGAAACGACGCGTTCTCCCTTCGCTCAACGCATTAAGAACCTTCGAAGCTGTCTCGCGACATAACTCCTTCACCCGCGCCGCCGAGGAGCTGAACGTCACCCAGAGTGCGGCCAGCCGCCTTGTGCATAGCCTGGAGGAATATCTCGAAGTGCCGCTTTTCACGCGGCGCAGCCGACGCATCCAGCTCACGGACCAGGGCGTGTATTACAGTCGCCTCGTCAGTCGCTCGCTCGACCTGATCGAAGCCGGAACCGTGGAGCTGATGTCATCCAAGGCGGGCAAGGGCACGCTCTCGGTGGGCATGCTGCCCACCTTCGGCACGCGATGGCTCTTGCCGCGCCTTCCCTCGTTCCAGGCGCTCTATCCCGATGTCTCGGTCAATGTCGTGTCCAGCGACGGCGAACTCGATTTCACACGCGAGCGCATCGATATCGCCATTCGCTTCGGCCATGGCCAGTGGTCGGAGGCGCTGATCGATCCACTGATGAGCGAGGAAATCCAGGTCGTCTGCTCCCCGGCACTCTTGCAGGGCCGCCCACCGCTGACCGATCCCATGCAACTGGGCGACTTTCGTCTGATCGACCATTCGACCCGCCCCGACAGCTGGGAATACTGGTTCCGCTCCATCGGCTCCGACATGCCGGAAATCAACTGGGGCCCTAGGCTGGAGCATTTCTTCATGATCATCGAGGCGGCCAGGGCAGGTCTGGGCATGGCGCTGATGCCGACCTTCCTCATTGAAGAGGAAATTGCGCAGGGCCTGCTCGTTTCACCCTTTCCCGAGCGCATTTCGGGGCCGGGAGCATACTATCTGGTCACCCCGCAGACCAAAGCCGGCCTGCCGCGTGTCATGGCATTCCGGCAATGGGTGCTGGATCAGCTGAGGTAGCGGGTCTTTCGACCAGCCACCACTGTCGTCAACGTTTGGCGTAGCGCTGCCGGAGCATGTCATAGACCGATCGTATTCCGTGGTCGGTACCCCCAACCGGGCGACCTGGGCGAGCCTCGGGCGCCCAGGCCATGATGTCGAGGTGTATCCAGGCCTTCGCCCTGTCAACAAACCGCCTGAGAAACAACGCTGCCACAATCGAACCGCGAAGCCGCCGGTGCCGACATTGTTCACATCGGCAATCCTTGAGGCCAACATCGCGTCATAGGGTGACCAAAGCGGCATCTGCCAGAGCGGATCGTCCACCTTGAGGCCCGACGCCATCAAGTCCTGCGCCAGATGATCGTCGGTCGAAAAGAGCGCGGGCAATTCCGGCCCCAGCGCCACGCGTGCCGCGCCGGTCAGTGTTGCCATGTCCAAAAGCAGGTCCGGGCTCTCTTCATCCGCAAGCGCCAGCGCGTCGGCCAGGATCAAGCGGCCTTCCGCATCGGTGTTGCCGATCTCCACAGTCAGCCCCTTGCGCGACTTCAGCACGTCGCCGGGCCGAAAGCTGTCGGCAGATATGGCATTTTCCACAATTGGGATCAGGACGCGCAGGCGTACGGGCAGACCCGCAGAAACGATAGCGTGGGCGAGGCCAAGCACATTGGCTGCGCCACCCATATCCTTTTTCATCAGGAGCATGCCGGCGGCATTCTTGATGTCGAGGCCGCCAGTGTCGAAAGTGACGCCCTTGCCCACCAGAGTTATCTTCGGATTGGTGTCCTTGCCCCAGCCAAGATCCATCAGGCGCGGAGGCTGGCTGGCAGCCCTCCCAACGGCATGAATCATCGGGAAATTGGAACTCAACAGGTCGCCGCCCACCACGGCTTTGCAGGTCATCCCGCGGGCATGGGCAAACTCGCGGATCGCAGCGTCAAAGGCATCGGGTCCCAGATCATTGGTCGGCGTGTTGATGAGATCGCGCGCGAGAAAAGCAGCCTCTACCAGAAGGTCGGCTTCCGCACTGTCGGCATCGTTTGGGCTGACGATCCGGGGAGGCACCTTGCCAGACCGGTATCGATCAAAATGATAGGCCCCGAGGCGAAAGCCGAGCGCGGCGAGTTGGGCGTCGCCATAGGCGCCTTCCAGATGATAATCGCCTGCGGAAAGCTTCGCCGCTGCCAACCCCAGAAAAAGGGGCGTACGATCGTCCGCATTGCCAGCGCCAAAGAGCTGTCCTGCCACTGTGCCATCGGGCCCGGGCAGCGCCAGAGCCTGTCCAAGCTTGCCGGTAAACCCATTCGCCTTGGCCCAGGCGGCGGATGCTGAAGAGAGGCCCGCAGAGGCCACTCGCCCCTCTTCAACGACGATGATGGGAGTGGTGCTTTGAACGGTCATGGAACCTCCAGAAAGACTTCGGAAGCTAGGCATGAGGACATGGCGTCACAACTGCCGAAAAACTCCTCCTGACAAGACTCTGGGGTGAGGCAATCCCGCAAGGCTTTGACGAAAGCCGGCTTACCTATTGGTCGAACAGCTGACTGGCACTTCGCCTCACCGCTGTCGCGAGCGGGTAGCCGACGAGTTCGGATAACCAATTTACGCCCGATTCTATCGGTGATCGCGACTCTGCCCGAGCGCTTGGCCAGTTGCTCGCCCACAGGCACTGTTTCGGATACGAATTGATCAGCTCTCGCGCTGCACAGTTGAAGTCCTTGTTATCCTCTAGGGGTGCTGCAAACGACAGCCAAGTCCGGCCTGTTTCCAACAGGGGGCCGAGACGCGCAATGGCGACCGCGTCGAGAGCCAAAGCGCCGGGATAGACATCGAGGATCACTTTGCATGGCAGGGTCACCAGCAGTCCTGCCGCACCGATAAACTGTTCGGACGTCAGTTGAAATTTCAGCACCCAATCCAGGTCGGCAGCTCGAGTGGCCCAGGGCGCCACCTCATCCCAACCGAGCACGCCTGCGGCAGACATAAGAAACCGGACCCCGCGAACGCCACGGGCGTGCAATTCGGTCAAATCTGAATAGCTTGTGGCTGGCGGGAGAACCACAATGCCCCTGCCGCGTCCTTGCAATGCGGCGAGAGTGTCGATCAGAAGGCTATTGTCAAACCCATAGGCGCTGGGCTGTGAGAGAACCAGGCGATCGGCGTCGAGCGCTCCACCGGCATCCAGATACCTTGAAATCGGTGCGTGCGGTGGCCTTGCCTTCAAGCCCGGACGGCAGGGATAGGCATCGTCGAAGACGTGGATGGCAGCATCCCACATGACATCATTTGGCATGGGCGCGGTCGCCGGGGATCGTCATCGGATGCACGAGCCGTCGCTGGGCAGCAATGCGGAAAATGGCATTATTGGCGCCATAGCCGTCAAAATTCCGGCGCTCGACAATTTCGAAAAAGAAACCGCCGCTCAGGAGAGGACTATAGAGCTGGAGATACTGCCCATTGGCATCTTCATCATACATGATCTGATGATGCTTGAGCTTCGCTACGAGATCGGCGTCGAGACCGAAGCGCGCTTCCAGGTCATCATAATAGTTCTGGGAAATCTGCAGCGGAACGAAGCCGGCCCTTTGCAGGTTTTCTGCCGTTGCAAAGATGTCGGGTGAGGAGAAGGCCACGTGCTGGATGCCGGCGCCGAAGGTCTCCGCCAGAAAATGCCCGGCCAGCGTCGAATGGTTCTCGGCGCCGTTCATGGTGACACGGAAACTGCGCGATGCATTCTGCACCACCTGGCTGCGCACGAGACCCGAGGGATCGATGATGTCGACCAGCGCCGTCTTCTCCGCCTCGAAGATCGAGGAATAGAACAGTAGCCAGCGCAGCATTTCGTCATAGGGCATGGACTGTGCGATGTGGTCTATGCGGCCCAGCGCCGGCAGGGGATCGGCCCCGCCCTGATCCACACCGATGAACTCGTCTTCCCAGACCGAGGACAATTCGGCGCTATCGTCGAAGAAATAGACGAGGCCGCCGCCCACGCCGCGAATGGCCGGCAGTTTTATTTCACCATCGGCCACATCCTGCACGAAAGCGGTGGCGCCCAGGGCCTCTGCGCGCGCGAGCGCCGCTTTGGCATCGGGCACACGCACGCCGAAGGCGTAGGCGCTGAGGCCGCGGGTGAGGTAGGTGGAATGCGCCAGGCCAGCCCTGTCTTTGTTGACGACAATGGAAACCCCGCCCTGCTGGAAGCGCGCCACATCCTTTGTCCTGTGCTGGCCGGTATGCCGGAAGCCCATGGTCTTGAGCATGGCCACGAGTGGCCCGGCAGCTGCCTCGTCGGCAGTAAATTCGACGAACTCGATCTGCTCCACTGCAATGGGGGGTGGCAGCGGCGGCAGGGTGATGGCCAATTGCGGCTCGGCGCGGCGCACCTGATCCATAAGATTGAGTAGTGATCGTTGGCCATCGACGGCCACGGCGCGGCTATTGGCGGCGCGGAACTGGTCGTTAAAAATCTCGAGCGAGATGACCCCGTCATACCCGGTCGCGCTGACGGCCCGCATGAAGTCGACGACCGGCAAATCGCCTTCGCCGGGCATGTTGCGGAAATGGCGGCTCCAGTAGAGCAGGTCCATGTCGAAAGCGGGCGCGTCGGCAAGCTGCACGATGAAAATCTTGTCGGCAGGTATTGCGCGGATCGAGCTGACATCGATCTTGCGCGAAAGGGTGTGGAAGCTGTCAAGAATGAGGCCGACATTGGGGTGTTTGGCGCGACGCACGACTTCCCAGGCATCGCGGTGATCATTGATGTGACGGCCCCAGGCGAGCGCTTCATAGCCGACGCGCAGGCCTCTTTTAGCTGCGCGCTCGCCCAAGAGTGCGAAATCGTCGGCAATGCGGTCTATGCCGCCCATGGCGACCGGTGACGTGCTTGAGCAGATCAGCATCAGTTCTGCGCCGAGCTCGCCCATGATGTCGAATTTTCGCTCGGCCCGATCGAACGCCCGCTGTCGGAACGGCTCCGGCATGCCCTCGAAATCGCGGAAGGGCTGAAAGAGTGTCAGCTCCAAACCCGCGTCCCGAACCATCTGGCCGACATCGCGCGGGGACGCATCATAGATCAGAAAATCGTTCTCGAAGATTTCAACGCCATAAAAGCCTGCGCGGGCGATGGCGTCGAGCTTTTCACGCAGGTCACCGCTGATCGAAACGGTTGCGATCGATGTCTTCACCGACTCTATCCTTCTGTCGGAAACGGAACGATGGGGCCGACGTCTTCTCCAGGATTGCCGTTGATGGAAAAGCCGCCATCGACCAGCCAGTCTACACCGGTGATGAAGCCCGATCCGGGCTCGGCCAAAAAGCGGATGACGCGGGCGATTTCGTCCGGGCTCGCCCAACGGCCGACGGCGGACCGTTCGGCAAAGCGCTCATAGTCCAACGTCCCCGCAGCAATCTTGGTGCGCAGGACTTCGGTCAGAACATAGCCAGGTGCAATGGCGTTGACCGTGATGCCCGAGCGCGCATTTTCGAGTGCCAGTCCGCGGGTCAGCCCGCCGATTGCCGCCTTGGCAGTTGAATAGGCGGTGCGCCGACCCAGACCCACATGTCCGATAACGGATGAGAGGTTGATGATGCGCCCAAAGCGGTTCTCGCGCATCGCGGGGGTAAAGGCGGCGGCCACCTGCGCCGAACCAGCGACATGTACCGCCAGCATCCGGTTCAGATCACTGGCCGGGAGGGTATGATGGTCGGCGCTGATCCGCTGCATGATCCCGGCATTGTTGACCACGATATCCGCGCGACCAAAGCGTTGGGCCACATGGTCGCGCGCGTCGGCAATACTGAGATCGTCGGTGACGTCCATGCGAACGGCCAACGCGCCGACGCCATGCCGGTCAGCGACTTCGGACGCCAGTGCACTAGCATCGGCGAGGTCGGCCAGTACGACATTGGCACCATGCGCGGCCAGTTCCAGCACCGTGGCCTGACCAATGCCGCCGACGGCCCCCGTTACCAGGGCCGTCAGGCCATCGAGTGCGAGAAGCGCCATGTCACGCAGCCACGACCGGACCGCGCGCCACCTCGCGCACGGCTGGATTGGCAAGGTATGTCGGCAGCCGGCCTTGCATCACGTCGACAACATTCTGTGCCGTCTTGGTGCGGATTTCGTATTCGGAATCCTCCGAATACCAGGCGGCGTGCGAGGACAGGATGACATTGTCCATGCCCAGCAGCGGATGCTCCCTGCCAATCGGCTCCTGCTCGAACACATCAAGCCCGGCGCCGGCCAGGCGGCCCTCCTGAAGAGCTGCGACCAAAGCCGGCTCGTCGATGACCGGGCCCCGCGCCGTATTGACGACGATGGCGGTCGGCTTCATCAGGGCGAATTGCGGCGCCGAGAGAATGTGGTGAGTCTCTGCGACCAGCGGGACATGGACGGAGAGGAAATCCGCCTCGCGGCAGAGCGTGTCGAGATCGACCAGTTGCACGCCAAGTTCGCGCGCCCGGTCCGGATTGCCATAGGGGTCGTGGGCAATGACACGGAGGCCGAAACCAGCCATCTTGATGGCGACGCGCTGGGCGATATTGCCGAAGCTCAGCAGGCCCAATGTGCGGCCGCGCAGGCGATAGAGCGGCTTAACTACTGTATAGTCCCACAGCCCGGACTTGACCGCTCGGTCGAACTTGCCAAGGCCACGCGCGACCGACAGCATCAGCGCGATGGCGTGGTCTGAGACTTCCTCGAGCGAACCGTCAGGCACATTGCCGATATAGATGCCCAGATCGGTGGCAGTCGGCACGTCGATCGTATTCAGGCCAATGCCGTAGCGGGAGATGATACGACACTTGTCCAGCGACTGGATGACCCGTGGCGTCAGCTGTGCATATTGGTTGATGACGGCATCCGCCCCAGCGCAGGCCGCGATCAGGTCCTCCTCGCTCTTGGCCTGGCAGGCTGTGAGTTCGAGGCCGGCCCGCGCCAGCACTTCACGCTCCGGCGCCAGGTCCGGAAATTCATAGTCGGTCAGGACAATCTTGAAAGTCATGGCGCTAGTGGGCCCCGTAGCGGTCATCGAGCGATTGGTGAAAGCCGATGCCGACAATGTCGGTAAATTCGGCATAGCTATGCTGGGCAGACGCACCTGCAGGCGTGCCAGCCTGTTTGAGATTGGCAAAGGCGTCGGCCATGGCGCGCGTTGCGGTGAAGAGGCCGGTGACCGCATAAAACACCACGGAGAACCCGAGTTCTTCGAGGTCCTTGGCGGTGAGTGCCGTCGTTTCATTGCCATCAACGATCGAGACCACTTTGGGGCCCTGCACGGCCTTGGCAACGGCTTCGACTTCAGAGATCTTCTTGATGCCATCGACGAAGACCAGATCGACACCGGCATCCTGATATGCATGGGCCCGGCGGATCGCCTCCTCGGCGCCGACTGCCGGCATGGCGTCGGTGCGGCCGATGATGACGAGGTCATCGTCCTCGCGCGCCTCTATAGCCGCCTTGAGGCGGAGCACGCTTTCGTCGATATCCATGAGGCGAATGCCGGCCATCTGGCCACAGCGCTTTGGTGCGACCTGATCCTCAAGGTGGATCGCCGCCACACCGGCCTGGATATATTCGCGCACCGTGCGATGAATGTTGGATGGTCCACCATAGCCGGTATCGGCATCGGCAATGACCGGGATTGCGGTTGCGCGCACCATGTTGCGGGCATGTTCGGTCATCTCGGTCTGGGTCAGAAGCCCGATATCGGGCATACCGAGCCGGCTGGCAGTCGCGCCGAACCCGGTCATGTAGATTGCATCGAATCCAGCGCGCTCAACCAGCCTTGCGCTGATCGAATCCGGGGCGCCTGGCGCCATGATGATTCCGGGTTGGGTGAGGCGCGATTTGAGTTTTGCAGCTTGGTTCATGAGAGTTCCAGGAATGAGAAATTGGACGCCCCCCGGTTGGGGAGGGAAACCCCCGGGGAGCGTCAGGCGGAAATCGTGTCGGGTCCTTCACCTTCGCTGGTCAGGGCAACGACATAGATCTCGCCTGTTCTGTCGACATGGGCGTCCATCAGGCTGCGGAAGCCGTCAAAGTCTTCTGCATGCACGAGGTCGACCAGGGTCTTGTGTTCGGTGAAGGAGAGCTGGCGCAGCTGTTCGATAGGCCGCGTCAGGTGCGTCCGGAGCGCCGCGATCTGGCCCGAGACCAGTTGATAGGCGTCCTGCACATAAGGATTTTCCGAACAGTCCACGAAGGCCTGATGGAAATCGGTGTCGAGATTGCCATAGGCCACGGCATCGTCTTCGCGCATGGCCTTGTCCATGGCGTCGGTGACGGCGCCAATCCGCGCGAGCAGTTCGGCCTTGTTGCGGCTCACCGCAAACTGCATGGCGTTGACCTCGATCATCTTGCGGTATTCGCAGATGAAGGTCACATCCTCGGGCGTCGGGCTGAAGACGAAGCTGCCGCGCTTGGGTTGGATGACCACCAGCCCCTGTTGTTCGAGCTGGATCAGCGCATCGCGCACAGGGGTACGACTGACGCCGAAGCTTTCGGCCAGCTTCTCCTCGGCAATGCTGGTGCCCAGCCCGATCTCGCCGTTGATAATGGCCTGGCGCAGGCGCACCGCGACCATCTCGGCAAGGGATTTCGGCTGTTCCAAACGCATCTGCTTCATGATGCGACCTCCTGCTTGCGCGACTTGCGGTAGAGCTTGAACAGGGGCGGCAGAAACCACAAGGCAAGGGTCAAGACGCCAAGCGTGCCGGCGATCGGGCGCTCGAAGAACATGAGCGGATTGTTGTCGCTCTTGATCAGCGAGGTGATGAGGTTGCGCTCGACCAGCGTTCCCATCACGAGGCCGAGGACAGCCGGCGCCACGGGAATGTCGTTCTCTTCCATCAGGTAGGCAAAGCAACCGACGACGATCATGATGATGATCGAGGTAACGGACAGGTCGATGGCGAACGAGCCGACGATGGCGAAGCCCAGGATCAGCGGGGCGAGCGCGGTCTTGGGGACCTTCAGCACCGGAGCCGCCAGTGCAATGGCCAGGATGCCGAGCGGAACCATCAGCAGGTTGGCCAGCATGAAGACGAGGAAGATCGCGTTCACTTCCACGGCGTTGTTGATGAACACCATGGGCCCGGGATTAAGGCCTTTGACATAGAGCACGCCGATGACAATCGCGGTGATTGAGTCGCCGGGGATGCCGAACACCATCGCCGGCACATAGGCTCCGCTCAGCGCCGAATTGTTGGCTGCGCCAGAGTCGACAAGGCCTTCTTCGTAGCCGGTGCCGAACTTTTCGGGGTTCTTGGAAAATTTCTTTGAGACCGCATAGGTGATCCAGGCCGCAATGTCCGAACCGGCGCCCGGCAGGATGCCGATAATGGTGCCTAGGACCGAGCCGCGCGCCAGGTTGGTGCGAAATTTCCACAAGGTCTTGCCCAAACCATCGAACAGCTCGGACACGCGCGAGATCGACCTTGCTTCTTCCAGGCGCTCGCGATGGACGATGGCGCGGATGACTTCGGGAACGGCAAAGAAGCCGATAAGAGCCGGTACGAAGGATATACCGCTCAGAAGCGACTCCTGGCCATAGGTGAAGCGCGGATAGCCCGAGCTAGTATCGAGCCCGACCGAAGCCACGAGCAGGCCAAGGCACAGGGCCATGATCGATTTCACGATCGAGCCGGTACCCAGCATGACAGCCGCTGAAAGCCCGAGCAGTGCCAGCCAGAAATACTCAAAAGATGTGAAGTTGATCGAGATTTCGGCCAGTTGCGGCGCTGCGATCATAAGCACCAGGGTGCCGAAGACGCCGCCGATGGCGGAGGTGATGACACACAGACCAAGACCCAACCCTGCCTTGCCCTTTTGAGACAGCTTGTAGAGGTCGTCGACATAAGCGGCCGAAGCAGCGGTACCGGGGATGCGGATGAGAGCTGTGGGAATATCGGAGGCAAAGATGGCCATGGCCGACATGGTGACGATGGCGCCGATGGCCGGTACCGGGTCCATGTAGAAAGTGATGGGCACCAGCATGGCGGTGGCCATGGTGGCCGACAGGCCCGGCACGGCGCCGATGAATAGGCCGAACAGCGCGCAGGCCATGATGACCATCAGGGTGAACGGGTCGAAGACCAGTGGCAGGGCGGCAATGACATTGTCCATGATGCGCGTCCTAGAAGAGAGGGCCGGTGGGAAGCGGCACGAGCAGCAGCTTGGCCATTCCGTAATAGACGGCGCCGACGAACCCGATCGAGACGACGACCCAGACCAGCGAGCGATGGCCCTGAAGCATGTAGAGGGCGATTAGAAGCGCCGCCCCGCCGAGCAGGAAACCGATCTGTTCGAAGAAAATGGCCAGGAACAGAGTTCCAAGCACAGCAACTGCCGCCGCGACGGCACGCTCCGGATGGCGCCAGCCGGGATTGAGTTCGCCGAGCTTGCCCATGCCTGCCATCACGCCGGACCGGCCGATGATCAGGCCACCGACGATGAACAGGGCGCCGAAGATCAGGGGAAAGGTACCAGGGCCGATAGCCTGCCCCGGCATAGCAGGGAATGTGGCGGCCTGCAGTATGACAAAGCTGCCAAGGATGATGAAAAACAGGCCTATGAAGCCGTCATGAATACGCATTGCCGCGATCTCCTCCGGGATGCGAGCCGCAGCACCGTGCAGCGGCCCGCAAAAGCCTTACTTGGCCAGGCCGACGGCCTTGAGGGTCTGACCGAGTTGGGCGTCGGAAGATTGCATGAAGGCTTCGAAGTCGGCCCCCGGCGTCCACTGCATGGCGTAACCGCGGGCTTCCATGAAGGCCGTGTATTCAGGGTCCTGTACCACCTTGCCGATGGCCGTTTGCAGCTTTTCGATGATGGCGGCGTCCACCCCTGCCGGGGCGACAATACCGCGCCAGGAGCCCATGGCAAAATCCACTCCGGCAATTTCCGAGAAGGTCGGAACTTCCGGTGCTGAAGCGCTGCGCTCGGCCGCGAAAACGGCGATCGGCTTGATCCGGCCGGCATCCATCAGCGCCTGCCCCTCAGGCAGCGACGCAGTGGCAAAATTGACGCCCCCGGCGGCCAGATCCTGCAGGCCCGGTGCAGCGCCCTCCGATGGCACCCATGCAACCCGCGACACCGGAATGTCGAGCACTTCCAGCATGCCGGCAACGGCGAGGTGATTGACACCACCCTGGGCCGAACCCGAAGCCTTGAGTTCACGATCAGAGCTGGCCTTGATAGCGTCGATCAGGGTTGCAGCGTCTTCGTAGGAGCCATCGGTTCGGACGAAAATTGCAGCCGGATCGGCATTGTAGAGGCCGATTGGAGTGAAGGCCGTATAGTCGATTTCGGTCAGGCCCTGATAGTGCATACCGCCAATCTCGAGCGTTGCAATGCCGATCGTGTAGCCATCCGGGCGCGCATTGGCGATCGCCGAATGGCCCACCACGCCCGATCCACCGGTACGGTTCTCAACCGGAACGGGCACGCCAAGATCCTTTTCAAGCAGCGTCGCGATAAGACGCGCCGTCGCGTCCGTTCCGCCGCCCGCGCCCCACGGCACGATCATGGTAACGGGCTTGGTTGGGTAATCTTGTGCCATGACGGGCGCCGAAAAAAATACTCCGGTCGCAATGGTGGCAGCAACTGCCAAACGAGAAATTGTCATAGATCCTCCTGTATCACATCGCGCGCCTGCACAGCGTCTTAGATGTATGCAGGATACTGTATACATCAACTTGGTTGTGTCAAGCTTGTGGGAGTTTCGTTGGCACAGGAGAGATGCGGCTCTTGCAAACTGGCAGTTGTCGGGGTCGCTGACAGCCCTGATGGGCTGAGTTCAAACGTGCAGTTCTGCGCATCGCTACCCGCGGAGATAGTCGTTTAAGCGACGGCCCTCTGATGTTCCGGTATCAGCCCTGCGGTTTCCTGAACTCGTGCGCCTAAAACTGGGCTGGGATCAGCCCCCGCTTCAACTCAGCAAACGGTGTCTGATGAAATTCCAGAATGCCGCGCGGAGACGTTGCACTTGGCCCGTCGTAGCCCGACGGAGCCGGCCAGTGCAGTCTGTGATGGCTCGGCGCGGCTCAAGACACTCACCGAAACGCTGTCGTGCCTGAGGCAGCCAAAACCGACGTCCAGGTTGCCGCTGGCGTAATTTCAGACGATGGCTTCGCAAGAGCGGCGAAAATCTAGCGCATAAGTTATTGATTTATTGGCGCGCCCGAAGAGATTCGAACTCCTGACCCCCAGATTCGTAGTCTGGTGCTCTATCCAGCTGAGCTACGGGCGCGCAGGCCGACGATGCGGCAGGCTTATTAAGATCGGTGCGACTTGGCGCTTCCGATCGAAGCGGGGCAACCCATACATGGGGCCCATGGGCATTGCAAGCGGGTCGGCGCGATTTTTGTGTACGCTTTAGGAAAGTGCCCGGCGCCGTGGCAGCGTGATGTCAAAGCGCGTCCCCTGATCGACTGGCGCGAGCGTCAGCGTACCACCATGCGCCTCGACGATTTCCCGAGCGATAGAGAGGCCAAGGCCGGTGCCGCCCGACCGGGCCGAGCCCTCGAAAGCGACAAAGAGATTGTCGCGTGCCCGCGGCGGCAGACCAGGGCCGTTGTCGCTGACCCAGATGACGACGCTGTCGCCATCGTCGCGGGCGCCGGTGAAGATCGCGGGTCGTGTCGCCTGATCCGATGCACCGGCCTCGAGGGCCTCGCGCGCATTCTTGAGCAGGTTCACCAGCACCCGCCCCATCTGTCCGGGATCGACATCAACTTCCAGCGCCTCGTCCACGCTGTTTTCGAAGCCTATATGCGGATGGCCTGAAACCCTCGCCTCAAAGGCCGCATCGTCAACGAGACCACGGACATGAACGGGCACGAGCCGCGGAACGGCGGTGGTTTCGCGCCCGTAGTCCAGCACCGACTGGGCAAAGCCAATGGCTTTGTCCAAGGTGATGACCAGCCGCGGCGCCAGGCGCTGCACCTTGGGGTCGTCCAGCGTTGCCACCTGGTCGGACAGCAATTGTGCGGCGCTGAGGGTATTGCGCAGATCGTGGTTGATCTTGGCCACGGCCAGGCCCAGATCGGCCAGGTGACGACGTTGCCGCAGCATGGAGAACAGATCGCTTTCCATATCCGCCAGTTCCCGTTCGAGGATGCCGATTTCGTCGCGTCGCGCCGAAGGCTGGAGGATGAGCGAGGCGTTCTCCGGCGCCTTGCGGAAGGCCAGCATATTGCCGGTCATGCGCAGCACCGGATCGATGAACAGGCGGCTGACCAGCACGTAGAGGACAAAGGCCGTCGCAGCGGCAATGCCAAGCGACACCAAGGCAATGGAGCGCGAATAGTCCAGCATGTCGCGTCGCAGCGGCGCTTCGGGCATCAAGAGTTCGACAAGGCTCTCGTCCATGTCCCCCGCTCCCACGACGCGCAGGGTTCGCCCCGGGCCGGCAAACAGCGTGTCGAGCGCGCCCCAGACCTGGGTGGGCAAGTCGCGCAGGCGCAGGTCGGCGGTGACCACGACGTCCGGCATGACCGGCTCGGTCAATTCGATCATCTGGCTCTGTCCCTCTCGTCGATAGACGATCGCATGGGCGCCGGCGGAATTGAGAAGTCTGTCGGTGAGGCTGCGGGGCAGCGCCATGACGTCAGGCACGGCGTCGAGAACGCGGGCCGCCACGACGCCGACACGCAGGCGATCTTCGAGCCAGGTGGACCGAAAACTGGCGACTGAGGGGAGATAGACCACGATCTCCACGAGCAGGATGACGCCGATGATCGTCGCGATCAGCTTGCTCGAAAGGCCGCTAAACCGGCCGGTCATGACGCTGGGCTGGTCTTTCATCGCCACGATCCTATGCCGTTCGTCCGGCGGCGTCAGGTCATTTCTTGCCGCACCCTCAGAGCCGCAGCAGTCGCTTGAGCGCGCCGCGATACTTCACGAGGGAAGATACGCGGCGACCGGCCAATTGGTTCTCCCCCAGATCACGAAGGCTTGAGAGAAAACTGGGCTGCGGCAGCGGCATCCTGGCTAGGTCGTCGAGGTCCTGGACCCCGTTGATGAACAAACTGAGGACGCCGGCCAAGTCGGATGCGCCGGGTCCGACCACGCTTGCCGACAGAATGCGCCCCTTGGGATCGACCAGCACCTTGATCAGCCCCGCCGCCTGGTCGCGCACGCGCGCCATGTCGTTCTCGGCCAGGTTTGCCCTCAGGATCTGATGGCCAGGCGCGAGCTTGGCAGGATTGGCGGGGAAACGACCGATCTGTGCCAGCGCCGGTTCGGTTCCGACCAGGCGCGGCTGATCGACCTGGCGGCCTCGGGGGCCACCGAGGATCAGGGCCTCGACCACCGACCGTCCATGCGCGAGGGCCTTGTGCCATTGATCCATGCCGGCCGCAGGACCGACGACGCGAATGACACGATTGCTGGTCTGGCCGAGGGGACCTGTGGCGAAGCGCCCGCCCTGCCCCTTGACCGGACGCAGCCGCGCCTGTTCAGTGCCCAGCGTGTCGAGCCCGGCCGACCGGCCGGTGGAAACGAGAATATGCGAGAGGTCGAGTGACATCTCGCTGCCATCAGTCAGTGCCACCACCGCGCCGATACCTTGCGAGCGCGGCTGCACCGAGCGCAGGCTGGCGCCATCCAGAATGCGCAGCCCCTCGTCGGCGAGAGCCTGCATGAGGATGCTCGCCGTTTCGATGTCGAAACCGGGCAGAGCTGGCCCCTGCGGGACCACCGTCACCGCCGAGCCAAGGCGTCGATAGGCCTGGGCAAGCGCCAGCCCCTCAGGGTCGGAGCCGATAACCAGCAGGTGCGTGAGCTTGCGCGTATTGTCGAGAAGGCTGTCGGATGTGAAAAAGCCGGCTTCTTCAAGGCCAGGAATCGCTGGGGTGGCATCGGCACCACCCAGCGCAAGAACAAAAGCCTGTGGCCGGATATGCATCTCTCCGACCGCCAGCGTTGCGGCATCGATGAAGTGCGGCGTGCCCGCGACCACTTCGATACCGAGGGCCTTGAGTCGATCCCGACTGTCGAGTGGCGCACGATCCGCCGCCACCTGGCGCGCACGCTCCTCGATCCCTTTCATATTGACCTTGGGATCGACAGAATTCAGCCCGAGCCGGGAGCCATTGCGCATGGCCCAGACCTGCGCGGCGCTGGCAGCGATGCTGGCGACCTGCAAGGAGCGCTGCGGCCCGTCGCCGGGCTCGACCATGCCGCGATCGACCAGAACTACGCGCGCGCCGAGCGTCCTGGCATGCTGTGCCAGGGCTATCCCCAAGGCACCTGCGCCCACGATGCACAGCTGGGGTCTAGAGATATCCGCCATATTCGCCAGGGGACCAGAGACAATGGTGCCCTTATGCGGGGGATTGGCTTGCTTTACAACTGCTCGGCCCAGGTTCACGCGCACTCCAAGGCGCGTTGACTTGGGAGAGTCTTTTCCCTATAGACGCCACCAACCCGGAAGACGGTGCGCCTGTCGGCCGTCGGAACCATTTTCTGCTTTCAAGCAGCACCAAACTAGAGGAACCGTGCCCGGCGCGGTCTGATGTCATGAAGCGTACATACCAGCCCTCCAAGCTCGTGCGTGCCCGTCGTCACGGTTTCCGTGCCCGTATGGCCACCAAGGACGGCCGCGCGATTCTCAATCGCCGCCGCCGCGACGGCCGCAAGAAGCTCTCGGCCTAAGGACTTCTGGCCGGATGACGGCCGAGATTTCCCCAGTGCAATCAAAATTGCGCCGCCTCAAGCGGCGCGCCCAGTTTCTGAGAGCTGCCCGGGGCAATCGCGCCGGGCGCTCTGCGTTTGGGCTGCAGGCCGTGCCCAGCCCCGAAAGCGATCCGGGCGTGGGCTTTACCGTCACCAAGAAGGTCGGCAATTCTCCTGAGCGCAACCGCATGAAACGCCGCCTGCGGGCGGCTGCGGCAGCTTGTGCGCGTGACTTTATGCCCGGACATGACTATGTCCTCCTGGCGCGGCGCGAGGCCCTGAGCCAACCCTTTGAAAAAATGGTGGCTGACTTGTCCGGCCTCATCGCTCGTGTGCATGACCCCAAGTCAGGCGACACCCGAACTCATCCCGGCCGCGGCCAACGGAACTCGAGACCATGAATTCTGACAATCGCAATGTGATTCTTGCCGTCGTGCTCAGCATGATCGTGCTGTTCGGCTGGCAGTTCTTCATTGCCGGGCCGCAGCTCGAGCAGGCGCAGCGCCAGGCCGAAATCCGCGCCGCCCAACAGGCCGAGCAGGAACAGCTCGCCGTGCCGCAGACCAATGCCGATGGCACGGCCGCAGCGCCGGCCGCAGCCTCTGGCGCTCCGCAGGTCTTTACCGATCGTGAGAGCGCGATCGCAGCGACCGATCGCGTCTCCATCTCGACCCTCGACCTCGACGGCTCGATCAACCTGACCGGCGCGCGTATCGACGACCTGCAGCTCAAGCAGTACCGGGAGACCACCGATCCGGATTCTCCGATCATCTCGCTTTTGAAGCCCGCCGGTCTCCAGGACGCCTATTATATCGAACAGGGCTGGGCCGCCGCGGCCGGCGCCAACACGGTCCTGCCCGATGGCCAGACCGTGTGGGCCGTCGAGGGTGACAATGCCACGCTGACGGCCGACACGCCGGTCACCCTCCGCTACGACAACGGCGCCGGCCTCATCTTCCGCCGCACCTTTGCCGTGGACGACTATTACCTCTTCACCGTCACCCAGACCGTCGAGAATACCGGTACGGGCGACGTGGCGCTCTTCCCCTATTCGCGCGTCGTGCGCCACGGCAATCCGAAGGTGCAGAACTTCTTCATCCAGCACGAGGGCCCGATCGGCGTGCTGGGATCGAACAACTATGTCGCGCGCAAGTATGGTGACCTGCAGAACGAGCGCCAGGTCGACTGGACGTCGACTTCGGGCTGGCTCGGCATTGCTGACAAATACTGGGCGACCGCTGTCCTGCCCAAGGCCGGAACGGCCATCAATGCCCGCTTTGCCTATTCGCAGGTCAATGGCAACAACGTCTTCCAGACCAATTATGTCGAGACCCAGCCCGTCATGGTGCCGGCCGGCAGCACGGTCAGCCACGAGGCCTATGTCTTCGCCGGCGCCAAGGAAGACCGCATCATCAACGGTTACCAGGAGACCTATGGCTTTGATCGGCTGGAGCTGCTGATCGACTGGGGCTGGTTCCACTTCCTCACCAAGCCCATGCACTGGCTGCTGGTGACGCTCTACGGCATCCTGGGCAATTTCGGCCTGGCCGTTCTGGCTGTGACCGTCATCGTCAAGGCAATCTTCTTCCCGCTGGCCAATCGCTCCTACGCCTCCATGGCCGCCATGCGGCGCGTGCAGCCGGAGATGAAGGCCATCCAGGAACGTCTCAAGGACGACCGCCCGGCCCAGCAGCAGGCGATGATGGAGCTCTACAAGAAAGAGAAGATCAACCCGCTTTCCGGATGCTGGCCGATCCTCATCCAGATCCCGGTCTTCTTCGCGCTCTACACCGTCATCTTCATCTCGCTCGAAATGCGCCATGCGCCATTCTTCGGCTGGATCCAGGACCTGGCGGCGCCCGATCCGACCAATATCTTCACCCTGTTCGGCCTCATCCCATGGAACCCCATGGCGCTGCCGATCATCGGTTCCTTCCTGCACCTGGGCATCTGGCCAGTCATCATGGGCATCACCATGTGGGTGCAGATGCGCCTCAATCCGCCGCCGCCGGATCCGACCCAGGCCGCCATTTTCAACTGGATGCCAGTCATCTTCACCTTCATGCTCGGGACCTTCCCGGCGGGTCTCGTGATCTACTGGGCCTGGAACAACACGCTGTCGGTGGCCCAGCAGTGGTTCATCATGAAGCGCCACGGCGTCGAGGTGAACCTGTTCGGCAATATCGTGGACAGCTTCCGCCGCAAGCCCAAGCCGGCCGAGCCGACCAAGAGCTAAGCCGGACCGACGCAAACAGTCTGGGCCCGCCGGTCAGCCGGTGGGCCCCTCCTTTTCAAGGGTATGGAAATGACGCAGCCCGACTATTCGCCCCACATCATCGAACGCGGCCGCCTGCTGTTTGCCCGGCCCTTCCTGTTCGTGAAGGGCTGCGTCCGGCTGGCCGACCTGCCCCCGATGGACCGCGTCGAGATCGCCTTTGCCGGCCGCTCGAATGTTGGCAAGTCCAGTCTCATCAATGCCCTGTGCGGTACCTCTGGCCTGGCCCGCACCTCCAACACGCCCGGCCGCACCCAGGAACTCAACATATTCGAGAGCCAGAGTGAAAATCTCCGGATCGTCGACATGCCGGGCTATGGCTATGCCAAGGCCCCCGAGCCCAAGGTGAAGGCCTGGACCCAGCTCATCCACCAGTATCTGACCGGCCGCGCCACGCTGCGCCGCGTCTATGTGCTGGTCGATAGCCGCCACGGCCCCAAGGACAACGACTTGTCGGTGATGAACGAGCTCGACCGCGCCGCGGTCAGCTACCAGGTGGTCCTCACCAAGATCGACAAGCCATCGGCCAAGGATCTGGAGGCTAATATCGCCAGGACCCGGGCCGCCATTTCCAAGCGCCCCGCCGCCCATCCCGACGTCATCCTCACATCGAGCGAGAAGGGTGACGGGCTCGACCAGCTGCGCACGGAAATCGCCCTGCTGCTCGAAAGCTGACACGCCTCGGCATGACGTGAAAAGGGCGCCCATCGGGCGCCCTTTTTGTCTTTAGGATCGACAGGGATCCATGTGCCGGAGAACGGCTCCGGCCCGGATGGGATCAGCCGCCCGCTGACCTTGCTGCGGCCGCCCCGGTCATGAAGCGGGCGATATAGTCGCGCACCTTGAGACTGTCGGAACCGGTTGCGAACGAGGCCGTGGCCGTCTCGATCACTGCGTCCGTCGCCCGTCCCTTGCGCAGCTCGACAAGGGCTGCGCCATAGGCGTCGTCAAATTCCGGATGCGGCTGGAAGCTCAGCGCCGCGCCATTGGCGTAATGGAGCCCGGCATTGGGCGTGAAATCGGACGCCAGGATCACCTTTGCTTCGGCCGGCGGAACGATGACCTGATCCTGATGAGAGCAGAGGACACGAAGGGTTTCGGGCGCGTCTGCCATGAAACCGGGGCGCTCGAGCACGCGATAGCTATGGCGCCCCAGCCCCCAGCCTTTTTCCGACTTGCGCACATCTCCCCCCATGGCATCGGCCATGACCTGATGGCCAAAGCAGATCCCAAGCATGGGAATGCGCGCCGCATAAGCCTCGCGGATGAAGGCGCGCAAGGGCGGCAGCCAGGCGTGGTCTTCATAGACCCCGGCGGACGAGCCGGTGATGGCAATGCCTTCGAGCGTTGTGGGATCGGGCAGTTCCTGTCCGCCCAGCACGTCCACGACCTCGTATGCGAACGGCACGCCGGTTGATGCGAACATCTGGGCGAACATGTCGCGATAGGGAGTGAACTGGCTCTGCAGCGGGTCGGGAACCCGACCCACTTCGATGATCGTGACTTTCATGGCCATCTGCCTCGATTTGTTGGCCATGACCTATCGGAAAGCGCCCCGCCCGATCAAGCCTCGGCATACGGGCAGCAGCGTTGCGTCAGACTAGGCAGCGGGTTCGAAGCGCAGCGACAGCCCGTTGATGCAATAGCGCAGACCGGTGGGCTGCGGACCATCGTTGAAGACATGGCCCTGATGACCGCCGCAATTGGCGCAATGCACCTCGATGCGGCTCATCCAGAGCGAATTGTCTTCCTTGGTGCCGATGGCGCCGGGAATGAAGTCCCAGAAGCTGGGCCAGCCGGTGCCGCTGTCGTATTTTTTGGCAGCCTCGAAAAGGGGTTCATCGCAGCCCGCGCAATGGAACGTGCCGGCGCGCTTTTCGTCATTGAGCGGCGAGGAGAAGGGGCGCTCGGTATCCTCGTGGCGCAGCACCTGATAGGCCGCTGGAGACAATCGGCTCTGCCATTCCTCGTCAGTGAGGGTGAAGGGAAAGGCCCCTTCGGCGGCAAAAGATGGCCGGGTCAGCCCGATTGCGGCAGCGATGCCGAGCAGGGAACCGGACGCCAGCAGGGTACGACGGTGGATGGACATGGAGCTCTCCTCAAAATGGCGCAACGCTGCCGGGCCGGAGGACGGGGCCAGGCAGCGTCGAGCATTGTGACGTGACCGCGAAGGACGAGGGCAATCCAGGCGGTCACGTCAAGGTCAGGCTTCGCATATTGGGACTGGGGCTATGCGAAGCCTGGTACCTGCACCATTCGTTGCGGTGCGGGTTTTGGTTACATCGCCGGCAGGAGGACGGCGTCGATGACGTGGATCACGCCATTGGACTGGTCGACGTCGGCGATGGTCACGGTGGCGGTGCCGCCATTGGCATCGGTGATCTTGACGTTGTCGCCGTCGAGGCTGAAGGTCAGCTCGCCGCCCTGGACGGTCGCAGCCTTGTACTCGCCGCCATTGTCTTCGATCATCTTGACCAGGTCAGCCGAGTGGATGTCGCCGGCAATCACGTGGTAGGTCAGTACGCCGGTCAGCTGGTCCTTGTTCTCGGGCAGCAGCAGGTTTTCGACGGTGCCGGCCGGGAGGGCTTCAAAGGCAGCGTTGACCGGTGCGAACACCGTGAACGGGCCCGGGCCCGACAGGGTCTCGACGAGGCCGGCAGCCTGAACGGCGGCAACGAGCGTGGTGTGGTCAGCCGAGTTGACGGCGTTTTCGATGATGTTGTTGGTGGCCGGCATGGCGGCGCCACCGACCATCGGAGCGTCCTGGGCAATCACGGCAGCGCCCGAGAGCGAACCGAAGGCGAGAACGGCGGCGACGGAGAGGGCACGAAGAGAAACGGTCATTTGGTAGTTCCTTCCTGTTGAATTCTGGTCCCACTCGCTTGGTGGGGACGCAGGAAGTTACGGGGGCCCGTTTCAATCAGTTTCGGAAATCGTCATCTCGACTGCAAAAAAGAACAAACTCTCTTTTTGCTTTTAATGACAATGGCTTAGAGCGCATATTCGCCGGTCGGAGGCGAATTTTATCGCACCAAAAAACAGGTGATCCAGTTTGAAAGGCGCTTCGTAAAAGCGCGCTTTTGCACTCCTGGTTGCCTCGTATGCATAAAAAAATCCCCCGGCAGGCCGGGGGATTTGAAAACGGGATGGCGCGTATATCAGCCGCGCAGGCCGGACCAGGCCGGGTCCGACGCGTAGCTTTCGGTCGGTACGGTCTGGGCGGCGCGGCCCCAGATGTCGACGCTCATCAGGCGCGGACCGTCATTGCCGCCCGGATCCTGGTAGAACATGATGACGCGACCATTGGGCGCCCAGGTTGGACCCTCGGCGTGGTAGCCGGAATAAAGCAGGCGCTCGCCCGAACCGTCGGGCGCCATGATGCCTATATGGAACTGCCCGCCCGACTGGCGGGTAAAGGCGATGAGGTCACCGGTCGGCGACCAGACCGGCGTCGAATAGCTACCCTGGCCGAAGCTGATGCGCTGGGCATTACCGCCGCTTGCGCCCATCATGTAGATCTGGGGCGAACCGCCGCGATCGCTTTCGAAGATGATCCGGCTGCCGTCGGCGGAATAGGAGGGCGAGGTATCGATCGCCGCGCCGGACGTCAGTTGCGTGGGCTGTCCGCCGCTGGTCGAGATCGCGTAGATATTGGTGCTGCCGCCCTGCTCCACCGAGAAGGCGACGGT